>TARA_R110001583_G_scaffold16196_15_pt1 | contig 16389 bp, 19 predicted proteins | sample TARA_R110001583 | Tara Oceans TARA_R110001583 (sample SAMEA4398432) | marine metagenome | biome: Polar Biome; feature: [MES] marine water layer (ENVO:01000295) within the mesopelagic zone...; material: water (ENVO:00002006), including particulate matter (ENVO:01000060) such... | reverse complement strand
CACCTTTAACGCAAACGCTTTAGAAGGATCAAACACTGTAGCTCTGACGGGGCAAGCGAAGGTGCGGAGAAACGTCCGTAACGCCGCTGTAGAGGTCGTTACACCGATGGGTAGGGGGTCAGGTTCCCTATTCAAGATTGATGGACACTACCTTGTCTTTACGGCTGCTCACGTCATTAACGATTCACCCGTTGTTTCAGTTGTCGGTCGCAATGGAGAGATGGTATTTGGTACGCCTATCCTCACAGCCAACAAAGTTGATATGGCTGTTATCTTAGTGCCACAAATGAATTCACGGACGCCGATGAAATATAATCCGGCGAAGAAAAAAGACATTGATGAATATGTCGGAGAAGAAGTAACCTATACTGGTTTTCCTTCTCATCATGATTTACTTACAATCGATGGCGTAATCGCTAGCGAAGAGAATGGCAACTTAGTAATGCACTCTTACGCTTGGCCAGGCTCATCTGGCTCTGGAGTGTTTGACTTCAAGGGTCGGTTTGTCGGAGTCGTCAAAGCTGTTGACATAGGCGTGTGGAGTTATCAGGTTCCACCGCAGCTAGTGGAAGATATGGTTTGGATTGCTCCATCGTGGGGCATCACCAAAGAAGAGATTAAAGATCAATTAAAGCGGAGAGGTACCAAATAAGAGACTTTTAAGCGCACGGGAGGTTAGTATTATGAAGAAATTGTTTCTTTTAGTTCTCGCAGTTGCGACTGCGGTGACTGGATGCACCGGTGGGATCGATTATGTCGTCCATGCCGAAGGTGATGGGGAACCCATCATTGTTTACGAGGAGGTGCCCGGTGATACTGTGTTTGTTGAAGTCCCTGTTTATATTGAAGTCGAAGTACCGGGTGAGACAGAGTACGGAGAGATTTGGGTAGACTCCGATACGCAGTCTTCTGCAATGGATGGAGTTGACATCCTATGGGTTATCGACACGTCAGGCTCTATGTACAGATATGATCCTCAACTGATGGCTGGCATGGAAGCAATGATGAATGCGTTACCAGAATCCGGTTGGAGATTGGCAATGATGAGCAGCGACCCTGTACGTGCAGTAGCGGAATCACAATTCCCACTGGTACCCGGCGATGATATTGATGATGCTATGGATATGTATAACGCCATGGCGCGTGGCGGGATGGAAGAAGGCTTTGATGCCGCTTACGAATATATTGTTAACAACCCGTACGCTAGCACATGGATGCGCCCCGATGCTGCTCTGTTGATTGTCTTTGTATCCGATGAAGAAGAACAAAGTAACCAACACATGATCGATGTAATAGCATGGACCAGTTGGTTTGGATCACAACGTGGTGGATCTGTTTTTCAGTCTAGTATTAATAACGTTGCTCAAGCAGACTCTGTGTGTGAACGTCCACCGAATCTCATAGACGTTGGTGATCGATATATGGAGGCTACTAACTTTTTTGGCGGAGTGATTGTTGACATCTGTGATGAAGACTGGGCGCCGGGAGTGACGGATGCTACATCAGATGTAGAACCGTTTGAATCAATTAAGTTAACATATGTTCCTGTACAAGAAGATACCATGCGTGTCTTTATTGACGGCGCTCTGAACTGGGATTGGTATTACGACTCTATAGACAACTCTGTACACTTTACTGTTATCCCCGCTGCACATGAACATGTGGATATTGCTTATCACTATGATCCTGACGACCCGTACGGTACTGGCGCCATGGATACTGGTGATACCGGATCCTGAGGTGAATGCGCTATTATGATAGTGAGTCTGGTGAATTCATTATTGGCTCTTTAGTGCAAGTCAATACATTCCCTTCTGATGAGAACCATGGAAAGATCGGGCTTATTATAAGTGGCGCCGATCCTTTTCGTTTGGAATCTCTGTCTCAGTCTATAATTGAAAACTGGCTCTATAGAGAATCTGTTGATGACGGGTTTCTGCTTGAAGCAGCGTATGTTGTCCGCATCGGAAAGAATGATTGGATTTATGCAGAAAGTGAGTTAGATCTTATTAACTCTCCCGAAATAAGCCTTAAGGCTACGGGCAGTTTTGGGTAGGCGCGACTATTTGTTATAGGGGAAAACAACTATGACCATTCAATCTGAACTTTCTAGCAGCCTATCCGGGGCGATGGACGATCTGCTAAGCGCAATCAAGAACAAGGCACCGGATCCATATGTGGTTGTTTCTCCCGGTGGTACCGAATGGTTTTATGATATAGTAAAAAAGAGTATGGTTAGAGTTCCGATTGGCACAAGGATTCATGAAGTGTCTGAATACCCTGCAGATAGTGAGGGTCGAGTGGTCGCGCAAACAGCGAATGGTGATATTATTCGTATCGCCGCTGACCGCGTTGATACTCTCGGATTTCATTGATTAGCTAAACTTTGTCACATTCTTTTGACATTTGATACAGAGTTTGTATTTTTATAATATGACTATTCTTTTATCCAAACTCATAGCTATTTATATGTAAGGAAGCACAACCATGTCATTAAATAAGAAGAGCCTTCGTGCTCTCATCAAAGAGTCGCTGGAGCAGGCACGTTCCGAGCAAGCAATCGACCATGCCAAGAACATGAGAGATGATGGTCTATCTTTTGAAGATTTCGTAGAAGCCATTCTTGCATACCTTGAAGAGAAGACAGACCAACAGTGGAGCGAAAAGAATTTGTCAGACGACTGGAACTACTATGACGAATGGCTCAAAGGCTCCGACCCATATTCTATCGGCGCAGAATATCTTGCCGATGCATATCTTCAGGAGAAGAAAATGAAAAACATTAATATCAACCAACTTAGAATGGTTATCAAAGAAGTCATGGGCGGCGAAGAGCAGCCCGGTGAAGAAGCAGAAGCCCCAGCAGGTCCGGGCGCCGACGCTCTTGATTCTGCGGGCGGCGGAAAAGAAAAGTCCGATGTCGCCAAGGCACTTCAATATATTCAAAAGATTAATAACAGAGGCGAATACGCACAGATGCTTATGTCTATCGTGCAGCACGGAGCAAACATTCCGGGTGCGAAGGCAGTGCTTGTTAAGTTGTATAAGCAGTTGCCGGGAATGGCAAAGCAAATGCAAGAATCTAAACTCAACGAGGATGACGTACAAATGGAGCCGGGTGGTAACTGGGGTCAGCCCCTTCCCGGCGAAGAAGAAGCCGGCATGGTGGATGTAGAGTCCCTTGCTATGGACATCGTTCAAGTACTGGAGGGGATCGACCACAATGAAGCTGTAGACGCTATGACGCTTGCTGCAGAAACACTTGGTCTTGCACCACCACCAGAAGAAGAGAAACCTCCAATTGGGTTTAGAGAGAATCTGCGTATCAAAATGATTCAAGAAAGCTATAAACGTCGTATTGAGGACGCCGTTAAGAATGCCTTCAAAAAGTAAATCGCAACAACGCTATATGGGTATGGTGCATGCCTGTAAGAAAAGTGATTATAAAGATTGTGCCTCCAAAGAAGTAGAAGACACAGCAAGGGGAATGAAAGCCAAAGACGCTAAAGACTTTGCTAGCACCAAACACAAAGGATTACCTGATAAAAAAGAGACTAATGAAATGAAAGACTTACTTAAACAAATGATTCGCGAAGTAATGGCAGGATCAGAAAATCTGAGCGCCGAGCAACCTGAAGCCGAAACGTATGGACAACCATTGCAAGGTCAAGAGTTGATTGATGCTTTATCACAAGACATCTCCGATATGTATAAGGATATCAATGGGATACGTCCTCGGTGGATTAAGTTCAGCGAGATGTCACTGGAAGAACTTGAACAGTTACATGATCAAACTTCTGCTGCGCATGAAGCCCACTGGAATGAGGATCGAGTACAACAAGATTTAGATAGCTTAGGACGAGAGAACTCAGCCATGGCTCAACAGATGGTAGACGATGAGGAGGCTGCTTCTTATCAAGCTGACCGGGATGCCGAAGAAGAAGAAATGCTAACGCCCGAAGACGGTGAAGAGTTTCCCAAGCGTGCCGGCATGCGCCGACGCATAAACGAAAGCAGGATGCGCAGCAACACTGCGAATAAGCTTTACAATCTCTTAATCATGGAACAAGAATATGGTATAATAACTCCACAAGAACTTGCAGAACTTAGAAATGCGATTAATAAGGTTCTAGGAGTTAGTGTGGGGAACCTACTGTGAAGATTGAAGATCTCAAACAAGCCGTTGCCGAACTATTAACCGAGCGTATTGACATGGCAGATTTTGCATCTGGTCATGGCTCTGACTTCTTAGATGACATGGAGCGCAAAGCGGACAGAGAAATGGATCGCGAGCGCAATACTAGTGAGTGGGAGAGACTAAGCAGCAAGGAACGAGAGACCTTATTATGGATTGTTAAAGCGGTTCCCAAGTTGCCTAGTGTGCCTTCCTTTGAGAAGATGGTGAAACACGGCGCTAGCCAAGTAGGTGCCGATGTTGGCGACTGGCCAATACGAGAGAAGCCATGGCGCGGTGATATTAAGTTTGATCCTGTGAAGGCTGCAGCATGGGTCTGCGGACTAGTCGCACAAGGTGGAATGTGGGGAGGTGCTGCCAAAGCAGAATGTCCTCCAAGCTGGAACGTAAAAGGATTGTCAAATCCTACAGCCACAGACGCATCAGCCGGATCTGATTCTTCCGCAGGTGGAAACTGGTTTGCTTCTCTGGAAGAGATCGATCAACGAGTTCTGAATAAACTACAATCTATGTTGGTTAATAAAGAGATCGTTGCAAAAACCTCCTTTGATGAACTGGTCGCCAAGGCTGCAGCCGAACTCAAGCCTGCAGTAGATGTTGCAACCATTGCTTTTATGAAATCAGGCACTGCCAAAGAAACGCTTAAGAGAAAGTTTATGTCAACACTTAAGCCCAAGTTTAGAACCCTCGTTGCTGAAACAAAGAACAAGAAGAAGCGGGGCTTCGGTGAGGGCGAACCTCCTGAAGAAGAAATCTACAAGAAGAGAGAGGTCGTACAAGAAGCTGACCTTGAAGCACCCGATGCCGCTAAGGAAATGGGTGACGCTGCTAAAGAAATGGGTGATGCTGCTCTCGCTCAAGGAGATGCAGGAGAAGAGTTATCAGGCGCACAGGAAGAGGCAGCCAAAGCAGCCGGTGAAAGAAAGGAAGCTTCTCAGGTCTGGCGAGATGCCGGCAAATTAAAGATTGCTGCTGTTGACGCTGCCGAGAAACATGCCGACAAAGAAGGCAAGGCAACCGATGCTGCCGAGAAAGCTGCGTCTGCTGCGCAAGACGCATCAAAGGCGGCAGAAGCAGCCGCTGCAGAGAAGCAGAAAGCTCTTGACGTTGCAAGAAAGGCACATGAGCAAGAACAAAAGGCAGCAGCAGCAGTGGAGTCTGCAGCAGAAGCTGAACAGGCTGCGCTGGATGGTATGGCAGACGGACAAAAGGATATGTCCGATGCAACATCGGAGTTCGGAGATGCTGAAACAGAGTTCGGAGAAACTGCACCAGAGTTTGGTGATACTTTAGCCTCCGATGAAGAAGCCAGATCGGAAGAAGAAGAAGAAAGAGAGGAAGAGCGAGAAGATCGCGACACTGAAGCGGAAGATGCGAAGGCAGAAGACGAAGCAGAGGCAGAAATAGCTAACGCTGAGCGTGAGGCGGCAGATAAAGAAGCTGCAGCCAAACCTGAAGCCGAAGAAGAGCCTGAGGAAGAAGAAGAGCCGGAAGAAGAAGAAAATGAAGAGGCTATAGCAGAATCTACCATGCGTATACTTAAATCTATGATTCGTAAAGAGTATCAAACGCTTGCAGAGCGCAAATGGGGCGACAAAGGAAAGCCATTGCCGAAAGAAATCGAGAAAGCCAAAGATAATGGTCTGACTGCCGATGATTTGCGCGGAATGGTCCTAAAGACTATGATGGCAGGCGAAGAAGAGCGAGATGTGGAGATGATTAAGCTGTTGAAGGACATGCTTGCTTCATTAAAGTCAATTGAGTACCACACAACACCCGAAAAGGGAGCACTATCGAAGCATTCACAGACTGCTGCAGGGCAATGGCTCAATGAGGGTATACAAGAGAATGTTTTAGTGCCCGGGCGCAAGGCTGTTCGCGAAATGCGCAAGCTTGGAATGGATAAGCATGCAGATCTACACGAAAACTTCCTAAGATGGCTATCAGAGTGTGGCGAGTTACCGGATGCCAACGTCAAGGGCTCCGTCGATGACGAGATTGCCGATCTAAAAGCGATATTGGTCAAAATGGGCGCAAAATCAGAAGAAGAGTATGCTTTAGACAAACAAATGGCTGAAGTTCCGGGTCACCACAACTAATTCCCTTTATTTATTGACACTTAGACCAATATATGCTATTATAGACTTACAATAGGAGTCGTAGTGCGTATTGTCTATCTACATGGTCGTATGTCAAGCCCAAATGCCGAAAAATGCAAGTTTTTGCGTAATAATGGGCATGATGTCTTTGCCCCCAAGCTAATTTCGCATGATTGGGGTCAATCAGTCACTGCAGCACACGAAATACTCGAAAAAGTGAAGCCAGACCTCATTGTTGCCTCGTCAAGAGGTGGTGCGGTCGCAATGGCGACCAATACGACAGTTCCGTGCGTTCTTATTGCCCCTGCATGGGGAAAATACTGTCCATGGGGCTCCTGTCGCGGGAATTCCACTATTTTACACTCCAAAGCCGATAGAATTGTAAAATATGCCGATTCTGAGCTTCTGGCGACCTCCACAGGCGCCGAACTCATCGAAGTTGGTAAGAATCATCGTATGAGTGATGAAAAAGCGCTAGAAACGCTTCTAAAAGTTATTGATCGCTATACTACTTAATAATAGCATGACTTTTAACAAAGAAGAGACCGTTTTTGGTTCTCGACAAGCAAAAAAGCTAAATATTGGCGATTTGGTGTCATGGACCGAGTGGGTTTGGGAACAAGTCGATATTTGGCTTGAAACCGACGTTGAGCCGGTCGCAACGCGCCAAAAAAAGTGTTTTGGCATTATTAGCGAGTTATTTATCGAAGATCGCGAAGTTCGGAAGGTTGCCATGGCAAAAGTCGTCCCAATGAACACAAAAACGGAAAATCGCGTCTATGAAAAGGATATGATAGCCACTTCTTTAAAACTTGTCTCAAAAGGCAAAAACAGGCTTATTAGTGATTAAAGGTGACCTAGTTGTTGTAAGACAACTCTATTTCAGTTTTCGCGATACATTCCCATGGGTACCCGGCGAATACTCTCACGATCACGACTATAAACGCAATATGAACTCTGGGGCGCCCCGGGGCGTTGGCATCGTTGTCAAGGCTTTGTCAAGCCATGATTGCGCTATAATCGGGAACGATTGCAGTGTCTTTTGGACTAGGACGCAAACAGTGACTCGGGAGAGTTCACAATGCCTTAAGATCGTCTCAGCCGTTGACAGGTCAAATACTTAGGAAAACAACATGTTGTTTTAGCGTTTTAATAACTATTTATTGGTGTTCAAGGAAAATAACATGACAGCCGTAATAGACCACATAGCAATAGTTGTCGATGACCTTGAAGAAGCTGCTGAGTGGTACATGGAAGTATGCGGAGGAAAAGTAACACATAAAGAAGACACATATTATCGTTTGCAACTTGAAAACACTTGTATAGCTTTGATATTGTCTTCTCACGGTCCAAACCGTCCACACATCGCAGTGTTGGTTGACTGTCTTGAGGATTTACCAAAAGAGAAAGGTCAATATGTTGAACATCGCGACGGGACGCACGGAGTTTATGTTACAGACCCATATGGCAACCATGTAGAATATATTTGCTACAACAACGAAGAATGCAAAGAAAAGTTTTTATCATAATAGGGGAACACCATGAAAATCAAAATCAGTGAATCTAAGATTCGACAAATCGTTAACGAAGAGTATATCAAGAACAGTCTCACCAAAACTGTCAATGAGCAAAAGTGGCCAAGCTACTCAGCCTATCTATTAGCAGAGATCCTGACAATAGAATGGCAGAACAATTTGCAAGAGGGCGATGTTGACTCAAGACCTTCAACCGAATGGATTGCAGAACACGCAGCATCTTTTGGATTGCCAGAATCAGATATACAAGAAGCGACTGCTCTTCTCCAAGAAGGATTTTTTAAAGGTGTTGGCGATTTCTTTAAAGCTGCAGCGGCACCAATCGTAAATGTTCACAAGACGCTTAGCAACATTACAAAGCAAGCAGCGAACTTCACCGATCCGGATGCACAAAAGACAGCTAAAACGGTTGATCAAATTGATGATAAAATCCCAGATGCGAAAGAGCTTACGGCGCAAGTCAAATCGAACCCTGACGATATCATGGCTCTCCTTCGCCAGATTCTTGATCTTCTACAGGCGGCGGATAACAAGGTTGACCTTGATGCGATTAAGCCCGGGCTAGAAGACGAAGTTGATGGACAGGTAGATGATTTAGAACAAGCCATGCAGCAGGCTCCAGACGACGTAGGAGGCGGGGAAGACGCAGGAGGCGGTACAGCCTTCGTGTATCGTGGCAAGGGCGGCAAAGGGCTGCAGAGCTTCTTAGCCAAGGGCGGTGTGTCAGGTCCAGTAATGGGCGCGACACTCAAGCACATTGAGAAGCAACTTAAGGCTCAAGGCGTAACTGTTAGCGAAGGAATCCTTGACGAAGTTCAAGGATGGGTTTGGTATGGTCTTGTTGAGAACATGTTGCAAGAACATTATAACTCCGATGTTACGATTGATGATCTCTTAAGGGAGTTCGATGGTCCGAATCGAGCAGCACAAAAGAAAGGTAAGACTTTCAAGAAAGCGGCTGATGCCCGCCGAGCAAAGCTTGCCGGCGAAGAGCCAGCCAGAGAAGACCCAGCAAAAGCAGGAGCAGAAGAGCCTGCAGGCGGTATTGAACAGATCAAGCCTACAGTACAGAACACTGCACCTGAAGGATCTCCCGTCGTCAAGGTCTTTAGAGGCAAAGGCGGAGAAGGACTACAGAGCGCTCTTGCCAGAGCAAGAGAGAAGCTTGGAATCCAGCAGCAAGATGTCTCTGTTATTATTAAACAAGTTGAAGAGTGGGCACAAGCAAATCAGATTAAGGTAGAGAGTGTTACGGCAGAAGGCTTTGATACTATTCTTTCTGAGATCTCTGCTATGTACCAAGCGCGTAGATTACAAGAGGTTATTAATAAACTTAAATCATGAGTTGCGATATCCAAAATGACTCCGGACAAGATATGTCCGCTTTAACCAATATGGTGAAGCGTTTCTATCCCTATGCCCAAGAGTATTTAGGATTTGATAAGCCGGCTCAAATTGTATATGCATCTGATGCTAGCAACGCTGATGATCCGCTGGGCAAGACCGCTCACTATCAACCTGATAATTATACAGTCACCCTCTATGTAGATGGGCGACACCCAAAAGATTTATTGCGCTCATTGGCGCATGAGTTGGTTCATCACACGCAGAACTGCCGAGGCGACCTCTCTCCAGAAAAGATGGGAGAGACGGGAGATGGCTACGCGCAGACGGACGGACACTTACGAAAAATGGAACAGGAAGCTTACGCATCCATGGTTATGAGAGACTGGGAAGACCAGTATAAATCAAAAAGGCGTAACAATTTGCATGAAACTAATTATATTAACAAGGAGTATATTACCATGTCTGAACATGAAAAACTGGTCAAAAGCATTGTTGCTGAGATCATGAAGAACGCTACCATCACAACCGGTGGTGCCGTTAACGAAGAAGAGGAAGAAGAGGATGTCCAAGAAGAAGGTCAGGGCGACCGCAAGGATTCCCGTGACAACAACCAACAGGGTCACCGTCAGGGCAACGCTTCCGATGGCAGTCCCGGTCAGAACCTAGAAGAAGGTGAAGATGAGGATGAGGAGACCGTTGATGAGGCATACGCCGGCGGAAAGGCACCACCTCATCGCGATCCCAAGACCAGCCAGAAGTGCTACGATAAAGCCGGCGCCCAAGTCAAGTGCGGGTCTAAAGAAGCCGTAAAGGAAAGCCAAGACGAAGACGAGGAAACCGTTGATGAAGCTGCTAAGGGCAGTCGTCTAGGTGGTGACCGTGCAAAACAGCAGTGCGAAAAGCAAGGCATGAAGATGGTTGCCGGCAAGTGCGTCGAGTTGGACGAAAGTTCATCCCCCGATGTTAGTAAGCATCGTTCAGCCGGGACTATTGAGGAAGCAGAAGATGACGAGGAAGACACCGACGATCTTCAAGAGACTTTCCAGCGCCGGCAAGAGAAGTTGTACGAAAGGCTTATTAAAAGGTGGGCGAAATAATGGGTAAGACATGGAAACGACGTAGGCTGATGGCACAGATTGATGCAGCGGCTGCCAAAGTGGATACGATTATTGAAAATATTTCAGATACCACAACCACTACCACCACTACTACCACGGGTACAACTGATGGCATTGGAACTGGCAAGACGATTACAACTAAGAAGACTACGACTACAAAGAAGACAAAGGCTAAGAAGGTCATTACCGATGCATCGTAAAATGATTGATTTTGACAAGATGACAAGACGGTTTTTGACTGAAGGTCAAGGTCCGTCTGTCGCTAGTTTTATTCAATCTCTTGAAGAGGTTATCGGGAAGCTTCGCCCAAACACCAGAACTGATGAACGCCGAGTAGAGATTGCCAAGTCGCATCTCAGAGAGATTCGCCGTTCGGTTCGTAGGTTACAAAACGAAGTTACCCTTCTTCAAGAAAAACTACAAGTTTTAGAAGAAGGAAAGGGTAGTAATGAATGATAAGCTTTACAACAAATTACTGAGAGAAGCACAAAAGCGTGGTAAGCGCCTCCTGTTAGAAGGTGGTGTTGCTGGGCACTTGGCTCACCTGTATGACAATCCCGATCTCTCCTATTCAGACATGGAGGAGATCCTTAGCACCGCTGCGCGTGGTGAATTGATAGGGACCGAAAAAACAGATGGCTATAACATCTATCTCAGTTATGTTGATGGCGAAGCTCGTTACGCTCGTAATAAAGGCGACATGCGTAAGGGAGGCAGTAATACTGCTGACCTTGCTGCGCGTGTATTTAAGGGCGGCGAGGGTGTCAAGAGAGTTTACACTGCATCCTTCCGCGCCTTTGAAAAGGCTGTAAGATCCTTAACACCGGAAGAGCAACAAATGCTCTTTGGCTCAGAGGCTCCCATATTCTTGAACACAGAGATTCAAGGACCGGGCGCTTCTAACGTTGTTAACTATGATGCGAATGTTTTATCAATTCATTCCTCTGGTCACAAACAGTATATCGAAGAAAGCGATACTGTTGTCAATGTTAAGGACTCAGATGTAGAGCGTGTCTCACAGGCGCTGGATGACGTTCTGGACCGCTTTGAAGAAGCGACTGCAGACGAACCCTTCTCTGTGCGTAAGACGGCTACATTGCAGTTACAGGCGCTTTCAGACCGTAGCATCCTTGAGGATACTCTACGTCGCATGAACCACGCAGGGTTCAGCGGTAACATGACCATTGGTCAATACACAGATATGAAACTGACTCCTATTATCAAGAGAGCAGTACCGAGTGCAAACAAAGAAGTGATTGGACATATTATTGATCACTTCAAAGCTGTAAAGGGTCGAGTGAATATTCGCAAAGTGCGTAAGATGCTCAGAGACGAGCAAGAGATTGCAGCACTGTCCCAGTTACTCGAAAAGAATAATAAGAAGAGACTTCTTGGTGAAATCATCGAACCAATTGAAGATGCCATCCATGACTTCGCTGTAGAAATGCTGAAGGGTTTGGAAAGTGCATATATTCTTGACAATGGAAATGAGTTGGGCAGACTACGTGATGAGGTCGCCACAGCTATTGATAAGATTCAAACTTATGATGGACCGGGCAAAGATGAAGCCCATGAGATTTTAATAAGGCAACTCAAGAAGCTCAAGAGCCACGACAATGTTAATACTGCAGTCGAAGGCTTTGTGTTTACTTGGAACGGGCAGATGTATAAGTTCACTGGTAACTTTGCGCCCATCAATCAGATTTTAGGATTATTTAGATACGGAAGAGGAGATGTGGAAGCCATCGATAGACTTGACGAGGCAACAGCTAGACGAAGAACTATTGCCGTCGTGCCCGGGGCATTCAAGCTTCCACACAGAGGACACTTCGCTATGATTCGTCAATATTCAGTTATGGCTGACGAAGTAAGAGTTATTGTTTCCCCCCTCAGTCGCCAAAGCGACGGGATTGATGGCAGAACGCCAATTGATTTCACATCTGAACACTCTATGAACCTGTGGAGAAAATACGTTGAAGCCTACGGGCTGACAAGTAATGTTAATGTTAGCATTTCACCACCGGGGATGAATTCACCAGTTAAAGCCGCAATCGACTTTGCTGCCAATGAAGAGAATAACGCAGACAAAGCCCAACCGGGCGATGTGATTATTTTAGGTGTTAGCGAAAAAGGGGGTGATAGTTCACGTTTTGCTCACAACGTACAAAAGTACGCTAGGAAAGGAGTGCGGGTTTTAGCTGGTGAACAATATGCAATCAGTGTCAAGGGAAAAGACTTTACACGTCAAGTAGTCAAAGTAAATCCCGATACTGGAGAAGAAACAACAGAAGTTATTCCGCTGAGCGGGACAGACTTTCGGAATGCGGTTGAAGCAGGTGACGTGTCAACAGTCGCCGAGTTCTTGCCGCAAGCCATTAGAAGTCAAGCGAAAGAAGTTATTAATATGATGGGCGCTCAAGAAGCAATGAGCGATCCCGAGCAAGCACAGATTGCTGAAACTCTTATGAGATTAATCGAAGAGACCATGGATGAGATCTCGGCAATGGCAGGTGGTGCGGTTGAAGGACCAGCTAGCAAAAAGAAAAAGAAAGAAGCAGATACATTGATCCGTGAAGATGATGAAGAGATTGAAGAGAATATGGCAGATCTTGCATGGGGTCCAGCGGCACTGTCGTTAGATCCTGTAGAGCGAGCGCCGTACTATGAAGAAGGCGATGAGATCGAAACCATGGCAAAAAAACGAAGCGGCGCAAACGTCGCTTTAGGGGAATAAAGGACTATTTATAGATATGAGTGACATGAAAACATTATTAGAGAACTTTGCGCGCTACAGCGGCAGCAGAGAAGAGCCGCTTAGCACGGAAGAGTTATTTGCTCTTATGAATGCCGGATGGGGACCGGAGCAACTTAGAGGTTTGAACAAAGCCAACTTGCCGCCGGAAGCTATTGAGATCTTACAAGCAGCGGGTCTTTTAAGAGAAGGTCGGTTTACAGGCGGGTCAATTGATATTGAACCTTTGTCTGACGAAGAGCAAACAGCCGGCGCAGAAGCATACTACGCTTTGTTTGAGTTCCTTGCGGATTCCAATCTCCCCGGCAACAAGCCTTCGGAGAAGCTGCAATACGCATTGCGTTGGATTGCCAAGTTTGAGCAAGGCGGTCAAGCTGCTGAAGTAGGGTTCCCTGATGATGGCGGCGCGTATGATCCAGAAGCTGAAATGGACGGATTTTAAAATGAACCGCATTGATTTTTATAATGAGATAATCCTGCGCGAGAACGTTCGCAAAGCTATCCGCCTTGTCCAAAGCAAACGTCAAAAAAACTTGACAGAGGAAACTAAGCTGCGTAATATTATTCGCACTATCCTCAATGAAGAAGATTCTAATACAGAAGGTCCATCTTTGAACACGGGTGGTAATGCCCTTGACAACATGCTTCTTAATACAAACACTTTATCAGAACTTGAAACAGAGTTTAAGACTCTCACGACTTCTGCAGAACAGAGGAAATCCTTTCGTTCCCATATCATCAACGCAGCTATTAAAGCTCTTGGCGTGGAACGCGCTGCAGGGCTTCCTAACGCCACTGAAGGTGGCGAGGACACTGGTATCGCCATGGGCGCCGAAAGCGGCTTAGAAGAGCTAGCAGAAGCGTTAAACAGCCTTATAGAAACAGAGCTTGCAATGGGTGATGATTCTGAAGAAGAGGTTGAAGATGAAGCTAATGGACTTGACGCATTAAAGCTGGGCGAAGAACCAGAAGAAGCGGATCCACTAGAGTCTGAAAGAGAAGAGTTCGGTGCAGGCGTTGGCGAGATGGACAAGACCGGTCGTAACTATGCTCTTGACGCATGGAACAAAGTTTCTAAGAATGTCATCGAGCCATACGCAAAGCTTGGCTCTGAAGAAGACAGAAAACAATATTACGATTATTTGATTACTAACCTCAAGCTGTATTTTGACACATGGGAATCAGAACTTGAAGGAACCCCTGAAGAGCCTACAACTCCGGAGTACGAACAGGAGAAAGGCGCTGAGGCTGAACTGGGCGGCGAAGAAGAAATGGGCATGGAGCCTGCGCTCGAAGATGACTTGGACTTCGGAAGTTTATAATGGATCACTTTGCACAATGGCACAAAGACAGGATTCAATGTGTAGCAGATTACTGTAATCTATCGAATTACCAGCTTCTGTGGATCTCTGCAATCAAAGGCATGATTCTCGGATACATTGTAGGAGTATACTTATGAAAATTTCACAATCACAACTTAAACAGATTATTAAAGAAGAACTTAACGAAATCTCTGGTGGGGATCCCGCATATGCGGGAGGCGCATGGGGCGAGAAGGACCAAGAGAAAGTAAGACAAGATAACAAGCGGGTGGGTTCGCGCCAGAAAGCCCATGATGATAAACAGGCACAACAGAAAGAGCAGCGCGCTCAAAAAGAATCACTAGCCCAAGAGCTTCGTAAGACTTTGGGAAACGACTGGGAAGTTAATGTTAGAATGCTGGAAGGATACTATCAACTCACCGTCCATAAAGCAGTGTGGGCGCAAGAGCCCGGTACGAATCCACAAGAAAATTGGTAGTACTTGTAAAGCTTTTGTGAAAAGATCAACAAATCTTTCGTTTACCCCTTGACAAGACCTCCGTTTGGTGGTATATTATAATTACTAAATTACTCTTACTTGATATTCTAACTTAAGAAGGAAATATGAAAGTAGGTAAAAACAATACATACAGTATATCAAAGAAACTTCAGAAAGACAAGAAGATAAGTGATGAATTTGAAATAATGATCAATTCATTAACACTAGAAGAAGTGATTGCTCTTAAGCTTGAACTCTCTACTAGATCTCTCAGAGGGAAATTCTATGGTTTCCCTATCTGGAAATCTCTACCAGAACTTACTAGAGATGCAGTACTTAAATATGCTCTCTCAGCCACTCGGTCAAAGAAAGAGGCAGCAAGATTTTTGGGCATCACAGTAGCAGAACTAAATAAAAATCTAAAAATATATAAAACGGACTCGTTTTTTTCAGAATAGTGTGTTATAATAGAGAAACAAAACAAAGACAGGAGTGGCTATGCGAAAACTCAATATATACTGGTCGTAATTGCGACCGGCTCTCTAGAGGGTTTAACAATATAAAGGTTGTCGGTTCAATGTCTAAAACGAACCTTGCTGTTTCAAAGTAGTTCCAGACGTACTCCCTATGACATGGGATATCCATTTTGAAGGAACAGCAGTAGAAGTTAGACTGGTAAGTTGGTCGCGAGGAGCGCCAACAATCTTCTCTTGAGTCTATATAAGACTAAGATATTTTAAAGAACATATGAGCTGGAAAGTCTGGAAATGGGATGGGCATTATATTCAAGGTGAGCTAATTAGTAGCCACACCACGGAAGCTGCAGCCCTAAAAAAAGCGAAGAAAGAGATTAAACATCTCACAGCGGTGCGGTCGGAGATAGATAGAAAAGATGAGATCGTCATTTGGCTTGACGGTGAAGGCGGAAAGCCACTTGGCGTGATCACCAAGAAAATAACAAAGCGAAGTAAGAAGAAAAAACCTAACGGGGGCGCCCCGGTTTCGACAGGGTAGGAAAGAGGAAAAGTGCAAGTAGTCAAACGTACCAGCAGACTTTAAACGCAGATACAAAACATAATTGCTAATAACAATAACCACTTCGATTCTGTACGCCTAGCGGCTTAATCGGGAGGTCGCTTAGAACCTTCTTTCCAATCTAAGCAAAACAACAGACAAGTTGTAAAAATCAAAACCATCTAATGCAACAGGGCGGTAAGCATTAGATTATAACCGCATAGCTTTTCAGTTTGCGATTAAAACTGAATAAACTTGTGAACGACTACAATTAGACTTATTCTGGACGCGGGTTCGATTCCCGCCGCCTCCACCATCTTGTACAAGAGCGTTAAAAGCGCAAAATAAAAACCATGGAGAAAAAAATGGCAAACACAAAGAAGCAGAAGGTAGTCACCGGCGACGGTGTTCTACTTCATTACAAGGGTAGCTTTACGGACGGTAATGTGTTCGATAGCTCATACGAGCGCGGACAGCCGCTACCCGTTGTCGTTGGCTCTGGTCAACTAATCAAAGGATTTGAATCCGC
>TARA_R110001583_G_scaffold14981_3_pt1 | contig 16398 bp, 14 predicted proteins | sample TARA_R110001583 | Tara Oceans TARA_R110001583 (sample SAMEA4398432) | marine metagenome | biome: Polar Biome; feature: [MES] marine water layer (ENVO:01000295) within the mesopelagic zone...; material: water (ENVO:00002006), including particulate matter (ENVO:01000060) such as...... | reverse complement strand
GTTTCTAGCAGCGAAGCGCTCTAGCAATCTAGGCTCAACTCTTTAGGAGCCTATTGGGACTGTTTTCAAGAAAACAGTAAAACCTAGGTTCTACAAGGGATAGCGAATATTGACCTGTCTCAAAATGGATTAAAAGTGTCTCAGATGGATTTAAAATTTTGAGATTAAAATTTTTATGTATTCATTGTTTTAAAACAATAAGTACGCATAAACTTGCATTAAATATATTATAAACCTGATTCAAAAATTCTAATTGCTATCTATGCGACTCAACTAACCTCATCTTGCTTTCAAAAACTTGAACTTATTAAGACTTCAAATATTTATTCTGATTTGATTTTAATATTTTTTTTAGTACTTCGTATACTGTAATTATATTGTTTATAAAAAATTTTTTAGCATTAAAAGTTCTTAGATATATCAATAATCCTTTATTTTCTATTTACAGATTATATTCGATTTTTAGTGACAATTATATTTTCATCTGCTGAATACTATAGATATGAAAGTAGTTTGAATACAAATTTGTTTATGAGAGATTAAATGTTCTATAAAAACGCTAAGTTTAACACTATTAAAGTGAGTAACCGCTTTAAGTCAAGACGTGAAGCATTAAAGCAAAAAGTAATCTATGTATATTGCCCTGTAGGTATGGAACATATCATAGGACAAATTGTTGATGATTACTCGTTCGATATGGTTATAAATGACTATTCATTTACCAACTTAAATAAAAAAGTAATTTGTCATTATAATGCTAGCGATTTAACGAAGGAGCAGCGACATTACCTAGTTGTAGCTACTGAGTTAGGAGCTTGGGTGGAGCCTCTTGTAAGTTATCTTGATTCAAGGCTCGGCTATACAGAAGTCAAATTATTACACAGTAGTTACTTCTTACATCAAAAAGCCTTTTCAATTTTATCCACAAAGCGAACTCAATATGCAAAGAGGGCGTTGGATATTTTTGCGGCACTAATGTTGTCTGTTGTAGCTTTGCCTATTGGTTTATTTACGGCTTTAGCTATCAAGTTTGAATCACCTGGTGGTGTTTTTTATAAGCAAAAGCGCACGGGGCAATATAACGAAGAGTTTGAAGTTATAAAATTCCGTTCAATGCGAAATGATGCTGAAAAGTCAGGTGCACAGTGGGCTTCTAAGAATGACGCTCGTGTAACCATAGTGGGTAACTTTATCCGAAGAACCCGTATTGATGAATTACCACAAATAATTAATATTTTTAAAGGCGAGATGTCGATCGTTGGTCCACGGCCTGAGCGTGAAATTTTTATCAAAGAGCTTGAAAAGGAAATTGCTTATTATAGATTTAGACATGCAGTAAAACCAGGCGTGACAGGTCTTGCTCAGGTTTGTTATCCATATGGTGCATCAGTTGAAGATGCTGTTTGGAAACACAAGTACGATATCTACTATATTAAACATCATAGTACTTTACTTGATATTAAAATTTTATTCAAAACTGTAAAGGTTGTTCTTTTTGGTATGGGGCGATAATTAATATTATGAATATTTGTTTTGTTATCACAAAAGCTGATGAAATTGGTGGGGCCCAAATTCATGTGCGTGATCTAAGTATACGCTTAAGAGAAGAAGGACATGAAGTAACTGTTATAGTCGGTGAGGATGGACAGTTAGTTAATCAGTTACGTGAACTAAAAGTGAAGGTCATTATTGTTAATACACTTAAAAGAGAAATAAGTGTATTAAATGATATTAGAGCAGTCCGTGATCTTAAAAAAATATTAGAATCAATTTCTCCTGATATAGTATCTTTGCATTCATCCAAAGCTGGAGTTATTGGTCGTATTACTTGTAGGATATTGACTATTCCTGTTATATTTACAGCACATGGTTGGGCTTTTGCTGATGGAGTTAGTTTTGTTAATAAATATATTTATATAATAATCGAACGCTTATTATTATATATTACTGATAAAGTTATCACTGTGTCTAAACAAGATCAGGAGTTAGCGGGTAAATATAGTATAAACCAAAATAATAAATTGATTACTATTCATAATGGGATGAAGAGTGTTCCTGAAATAGTAAAAAAGGTTAAGTCAACTGACATAAAAATTATCAGTGTTGCAAGGTTCTCAGAGCAAAAAGACCATAAAACGTTACTCGATGCTCTAGTTAAAATAAAAGGTAGGAATTGGACCTTAGATTTAGTTGGTAAAGGCCCATTGTTAAATAAAACAAAATTATATGTAGATCAATTGGGACTAGAACACAGAGTTAAATTTTTGGGAGAAAGGCATGATGTTAATGAATTGCTTTTTAATTATGATATCTATGTTTTAATCTCTAATTGGGAAGGTTTTCCAAGGTCTATTTTAGAAGCCATGCGGACAACATTACCAGTAATAGCTTCTGATGTTGGAGGCGTGAATGAAGCTGTAAAAGATGGTATTACAGGTTTTTTAATACCTCGTGGAGATATTAAAATACTGAAGACAAAACTTGAAGATTTGATCGATAATAAAGGACTACGTTCTAAAATGGGACAAGCTGGAAACCTTGACTTTGAAAAGTCATTTACATTTGATGCAATGTATAATAAAACTTTAACCGTTTATAATGATGTGTTAAAAAGACGACATGACATTAATTAATAAAATATTAAAGCAATCATTAATAGGGATGACCTGCAAAACCATATCTATTATTGTTTTATTTTCAGCAACTCCATTCCTTATTGAAAGTCTTGGTATAGAAGGTTATGGTGTTTGGGCAGCTTATTATTCTATGGTTGGTTGGGGCATTTTAGTTGATTTCGGAATCGGCAGTGTATTGATAAATAAATTGTCAAATTGCCAACGTCAGAGAGATAGATATATTTTATCAGCAATAATTGTATATTCAGTAATAATTTTGCTCCTATTAAGTACGATTTTTATTATGTTCAATTATTTTAGTTTTCCTATAATAATAATGATTTTATTTATAGGTTTATCCCCCCTTTTAGCTATTGTAGAAAAAGTATATATAGCACAAGAAAAATCATATATTGTAGATCTCATTCAATTAATAGTATCTATAATTTTTTTGTCTGCCTTTTTTATTAGTGGTTACTCAACAGTAATTTCTATTCTTATTATATATGTAATTACTAGCTTTTTGTTAAGGATGTTTTGTTTAATTTATTTTATAAACAAATTTTCAACAAAAGTCTTTAATTATAATCGATTACGAAAAACAGTTTTTATTTTATTATATAGAGGAAAGGATTTTTTCTTTTTACAGATCGGCGCTATATTTTTAATGTCGATCGAGCGAATTGTTATTCTAAATATTTATGGTGAAGAAGTTGCTGCTTCATATGATCTAGTTGTGAAGTGTTTTCTGGTATTGTTAGTGTTTAGTAATATTTTTTCTAGAGGTGTTTGGGGCACTGTTTCATCTATAAAAAAAGGAGATAGTAATTTAAATGATTTGTTTAAATTTTTAAATAGATTATGTTTATATTCATTTATGTTGTTCTTTTTTCTGTCTATTCTTGCTCCATATTTCATTTATTGGTGGGTTGGAGTAAAAATTAACTTTACTTTTTCTGTTTCTATTGCTTTTTGGTCATATTTGCAAAGTGTATTTGTTCTTATTTGTAATTTAATGAATGGCCTCAATCTACAGAAAACACAAAAACCTTTTTATATGTTATCAATTTTATTTAAAGCATTGTTGGTTTTAGCTGTTTATTACTTTAGTTTACCTGTGAATGCTTATATTTTGCTTTCAGCTTTACTTTTAATTCCTTATATTACTTATGTTTATAGATACTCTAATAAAATATGAAGATATCTCATAATGTATTAACTGACTTTCTTATCCTTATATGGATAATAACTATACCATTTTCACATGCTCCAGGTATAAAGCATTCTGTATTTACCCTGTCAGGTATTATGACAACCATTGTTATTTGTTTATACTCATTGCCGGCAATTTATTATTCTATTAAAATAAGTAAAGGGGGAGGGAAAATACGAGCTATTTCTTTACCTTTCATTTTCTTTATCTTTTACTTGATATTAGTTTTTATTAGTACAGCAGGTGCTAATGAGTTACATGACAAGTTTTTTAATTATGGAATGGCATATGTTTGGTTGTTTTTAGCCTTCATTGTTTTTAGTTATAAAGGTTTAGTTAATAATATTTCTGATTTTAAAATTGCCAAAATACTATGTGTTATACTTTGTCTTACTAGTTTGTTTTCACTTATAGAATATTCATTTCATTTTATTCATATTGATATTGGTAGTTATTTTGTTAGACCTGACCGTATTAGTTATTTTTATAACCACCCTGTTGTAGGATATAGAGTGAGAGCATTTAATTATGAGTCAGCAAACTTAGCATTATTAGCCAATGTTTTTTTTCTAAGTATTGTTATTTTATTACGAAATTATCAAGGCTGGATTTTTAAACTGTCTTTTATATCATGGATGATTATTTTATTTTTAGCATGGTCTAGTGCAGCCTTACTTATCTCCGCCCCTATATTTTTATATGTAATAAAGATTTCGGTAATAGATAGGAAGTCTATATTATCCATTCTTACATTATTTTTTTGTATAATATTATATTTTTTATTAGGCTATGAAATAAATATAAATATGGACGGGTTTTATTTAATATACGAAAAAATTATAGGATATTTAGGTTATTCCGATAAAATGATATCAGCTAATATTAGAAATAATCTTTTCACGTTAGGGTGGGACTCATTGTCAGACAATTTGTTTAATGGTTTAGGTTTGGCCGGTTTTTATTTTATTTCAGATACGGGCCTAAATAATATTTACTTGATGATGGGTGTTCAATTTGGATTTATGGGTTTTTTAATTTTGCCCATTTTTTTTGTATGTCTTATGCTTTATTTTTTATTTAAGAATGATTTCTGTTCATCTTACTTGATTTTTATGGTCATGTTTTTTCTTTGGTTTGTCGGGGATTTTTGGATACCTCAGATATTCTTAGTTTTTTTTGTAGTGTTTAATTCAATTAATAGGAAAAATTATGTATAAGGTCTCTATTATAATAGCTTGTTTTAATTCAGAAGTTTATATTTCTGATGCTATAGAGTCTGCCCTTTCCCAATGTTATGATAATATCGAGTTAATTGTGGTTGATGGTTTTTCTAAAGACTCAACAATGGATATTGTAGAGTCTTTTGGTGATCGCATAACATATATATCTGAGCCGGACAAAGGAATCGCCGATGCTTGGAATAAAGGTTTAGCTATCGCTACTGGAGAATATATATATTTTCTTAATTCTGATGATTTTGTGAAATCGGATTTTATTAGTAATATAATGAGTAGGGTGTTAACTGAACAACCTGATAAACATCTATACTATGGAAATACCGACTTACTCGATTCATCCGGTCAATTACTTAGAGAATATAAAGGTGACCATCAGTCATTATCTCGTTATAAAGGCTTTGGTTTTTATTTTACGTCATTAGTTGTTCCTAGAACTGTATTTTCCTCAGTCGGCGGGTTTAATATTAATATCAAAATTGCTATTGATACTGAATGGTTGTTTAGGGCTGAAAAACATGGTGTTGAATTTATAAACCATGAACAAACTAATATGATGAGAATGGTTGGCGTTAGTGTTAATCAAAGAGTTAACGCTTATCGTGAATATTTTAATATAATGCAAGAAAATGGCTATAATTATTTTATGTGTGAGATTTTCTTCATTCGTCTTAAATTAATTCAGTTTTTAAGAGGGATATATGAAAAAGATTAAACTTCAGATGGTGTATTTCTTATTGGCAACTATAAATATTGGGTCTAGACTTGTAGTTTTTTTTGCTATTAGGAAACTTTGGCTTAATATTTTTAATATTAAAATTGGTAAAGAAAGTGCTATTCACTCTAGTGTTAAGTTTTATCATATTGGAAATTTTAAACTGGGTAATAATAGCACTATAAATCATGGCTGTATTATCGATAATCGGAAAAGGATTTTAATCGGTGATAATGTAAATATATCGCAGGGAACTAAAATTTATACTTTGGGACATGATATAGATTCCGAAACTTTTATCGCTATAGGTAACCCTGTGATCATTGAAGATTATGTGTGTATTTTTTCTCACTCAATAATATGTCCAGGGGTGACGTTAAAAAAAGGTGCTGTTGTTATGCCTGGCTCTGTTGTTGTTAAAGATGTTGGTGCTTATGAGGTTGTAGGTGGTAATCCTGCAAAATTTATAAGAAAAAGGAATGACAACTTATCATATAAAATTGATTACAGATATTGGTTTGCATTATAGATGAAAAAAATAATATGTTTTTCTTTAGGTAGAAGTGGTGGTTGTTTAAAATATGCCAAAGAACTTCTAGATATTCTAGCGGAGAAAGAATCTGGGTTCGAATCTTATGTAAATAATTCTTGTATAGTTGACAAACCCAATAAAAGCACTTCAATTCCCGTATATAGCAATAAAATTACTTTTATATTAAGTACGATATTTATTTTACCAATTTATCTTCTAATTTTATCATTTAGATTTTTAATTTTCAGAGATGTGAAGACTGTATACTTCCCTTATTTTCATTATTGGGCTGTTCCAATTATAATTATTTGTAGGATTTTTTGTATTCCTACCATTTGTACTGTGCATGACGGAATACTTCACTCGGGGGATGGTAAGCCATTTGAACAAGTATTAAATAATCTATATATAAAACTCGCAACAAAATTGATTTTTTTAACACACTATGTTCAAAAATTAGTTCATAAGCGTATACAATATAACGTAGACAGCCTTATTTTACCACATGGTATAATAGGCTTAGATCTAGGTATGTATACAAACAGTAAGTACTTCAAAAAAAATATTCTTTTCTTTGGTAGAGTATCTAAATATAAAGGTATTGAGACTTTACTTAATGCTGTAAGCCTATTAGATGCCAATATTTACGAAAAATTAATCATAGTTGGTAAGTCTCAATATGATGTCGATTACAGCATTTTTCCAGAACAATCTAAACTTGTTGTTGTAGATGATTTTGTTTCTGAAGAAAACGTTAAAGATTATTTTGATATATCATCAATATTGGTATTGCCTTATTTAGAGGCGACTCAATCAGGTGTAGCTATGCTTGGTATCGCTTCTAATACTCCCATGGTGATCAGTCGTTGTGGAGGGTTAAATGAACAACTAACTGATGATGAAGCTCTTTTTTTTGCCCCTGATGATTACTTGGGTCTATCTAATTGTATTACTAGCCTTTTAGTTGACGAGGCATTATACCAAAAGTTTTACTATGCATTAGGTCAAAAATCTAAAGATGAAAGTTGGGATGTTATTTCTGATAAGTTAATGAGGTTTATAGAGTCGTGAAGAATTTAAAAGTTGCTTTAATTACGGGTGTCACAGGACAAGATGGTTCTTATCTTGCTGAATTGTTGTTAGAAAAAGGCTATGAAGTCCATGGTATTAAACGTCGAGCTTCATCATTGAACACGGAACGTGTTGATCATATATACCAAGATAACCATGAACAAAATCAAAGGTTTTTCTTACACTATGGTGACTTAACTGACTCATCAAATTTAACTCGTATCATTAAAGATGTACAGCCGGATGAAGTATATAACCTTGGTGCTCAATCACATGTAGCTGTATCATTCGAGTGTCCTGAATACACTGCAGATGTTGATGCTATGGGTACTCTTCGTTTATTAGAAGCTATTCGTTTTTTAGGCTTAGAAAAGAAAACTAAATTTTATCAGGCATCAACTTCAGAGTTGTATGGCGAAGTACAAGAAATTCCACAAAAAGAAACAACACCGTTTCATCCCCGTTCTCCTTATGCTGTAGCAAAAATGTATGCATATTGGATTGTAGTCAATTATCGTGAATCCTATGGTATGTTTGCATGTAACGGTATTCTTTTTAATCACGAGTCACCTCGTCGTGGTGAAACCTTCGTTACCCGAAAAATTACTCGTGCGATTGCAAATATTTCTCAAGGTTTAGAGAAATGTTTATATCTAGGAAACATGGATGCCCTCAGAGATTGGGGACATGCCAAAGATTATGTACGCATGCAGTGGATGATGCTTCAGCAAGAAACTGCCGATGATTTTGTTATTGCTACGGGTAAACAAATTAGTGTTCGTGAATTTGTAACATTATCAGCCAAAGAAGCAGGTATAGACCTTGAATTTACAGGAACAGGACTTGATGAGGTTGGCATTGTAAAATCTATTACTGGTAATGATGCTCCAGCATTAAAAGTCGGTGATATTATTGTAAAAGTTGATCCTCGATATTTCAGACCTGCTGAAGTAGAAACATTGTTAGGTGATCCATCAAAAGCAAAAGAAAAGCTTGGTTGGGTACCTCAAATAACTGTTGAAGAAATGTGCAGTGAAATGGTTGCTAACGATTTACAAAAAGCAAAACAACATGCAATTCTAAAAGCGCACGGCTACACCACATCAGTACCAGTAGAGTAATAAATGAAAATATTATTAACCGGTGCCAATGGTATGGTTGGCAAAAATATTCTTGAAGCGGCAATAAAGCATAACCATAAATTTTTGTCGCCAAGAAGTTCTGAACTTAATTTACTGGATGGAAGTGCCGTCAATCATTATATATCTGAACATAAACCTGAAATGGTCATACATGCAGCAGGTATTGTTGGCGGTATTCAAGCAAATATGGCCCAACCAGTTAAGTTTTTAGTAGACAATATGAGAATAGGCTTAAACATATTAACCGCATCAAATGATAATGGTGTAGTTAATTTTTTGAATTTAAGCAGTTCATGTATGTATCCTCGAGATGCTATTAATCCATTATCTGAAAATTTGATTTTGAAAGGTGAATTGGAACCAACAAATGAAGGTTATGCATTAGCTAAAGTGACGAGCACACGTTTATGTGAATATATCAGTGCCGAAAACCATCAACGAAAGTATAAAACGATTATCCCTTGTAATCTTTATGGGCGTTTTGATAAGTTCGATCCAAATCACTCTCACATGATCCCCGCTGTTATCCGAAAGATAGATGATGCCGTGAAAGCTGGCTTATCTGAAATCGATATCTGGGGGGATGGTGAAGCACGGCGTGAATTCATGTATGCAGAAGATTTAGCCGAGTTCATTTTTTATGCAATAGATAATTTTGAATCAATGCCACAAAATTTAAATGTTGGATTAGGCACAGATAATACTATCAATGAGTTTTACAAAACCATTGCAAGTGTTGTTGGTTATACTGGCACATTTAAGCATGATTTGAGTAAGCCAGTTGGGATGAAACAGAAACTTATTGATGATAAAAAGCTCACTGAGTTTGGCTGGAGCCATAAAACGAGCTTAAAAGTTGGCATTAAAAAAACATATGATTTTTATTTAGGAGAATATTGTAATGACTAATTATTCGTTAGCGAGTAGTACCTGGAACGAAAAAGAATACTCAGCAATCCAACGAGTAATAGAGTCAGATATGTTTTCTATGGGAAAAGAAGTTGCTCAGTATGAACAAGATTTTGCTAAATTCTTTGGTTCAAAATATGCGTTAATGGTTAGTTCTGGATCAACAGCGAACTTACTAATGGTAGCGGCTTTATTTTTTACTAAAAACGAATCATTAAGACTTAAGCGAGGCGATGAAATAATCGTTCCAGCTGTTTCATGGTCCACAACATACTTTCCTCTTCAGCAATACGGTTTAAAAGTAAAGTTTGTTGATATAGATCGTAATACTTTAAATATGGATTTAGATAAGCTTGAAGCGGCAATTACAGTCAACACAAAAGCTATTCTATCGGTTAATCTTTTAGGCAATCCTAATGATTATAACCGTATGAACAACATTATTGGAGACCGTAATATTTTCATATTAGAAGATAACTGTGAATCAATGGGCGCAACTATTGACGGTAAGCAAGCAGGTACCTTTGGTGTTATGGGGACCTTCAGTTCATTTTTCTCTCATCATATTGCAACCATGGAAGGTGGATGCGTGGTTACAGATGATGAAGAGCTCTATCACATACTTCTTTGTATTCGTGCTCATGGCTGGACTCGCAACTTACCAAAGTTTAACAAAGTAACTGGTGAAAAGAGTGATGACAATTTTGAAGAGGCATTTAAGTTTGTATTGCCTGGTTACAATGTCCGTCCTTTAGAAATGAGTGGCGCACTCGGTATCGAACAACTTAAAAAACTACCTAGCTTTATCGATATGCGTCGTAAGAATGCTAAATTATTTCAAGAATTATTTTCGAATCATCCATTTATTGATATTCAGAAAGAAACAGGTTCAAGTAGTTGGTTTGGTTTTTCTTTAATATTAAACGAAAAGGCGCCATATAAACGGTCTGATCTAGTTAAATTACTTACTGATAATGGCATAGAATGTCGACCTATTGTGACAGGTAATTTTTTGAAAAATACTGAAGTACTTGAGTATTTTGATTATGAAGTTTCAGGCACTTTTGAGGCTGCAGAATATCTAGATAAGCATGGTCTCTTTGTTGGTAATCATCAAAATGATATTGAGAAGGAAATTGCTTTTTTAGCTGAAATCCTTTGTTAACGCATTGCTAATTAATTTACATTTATATGTTCTAATGTAAATTATTTATTCTCTTATAGACATAATAAAAATTAAAAATTAAAAATTAAAAATTTTTATTTTTACACTTTGTATCTTTAAATCTTATTAATATTAGTGCTAGTTCGGATTTTATATTTTAACAGAATGTAATAATTTAAAGTAAGTTTGACGGTGGTGTTATCTTTGTTGCTACCAGCGTAAACATTATAAATGTAGTACATTTAGAGTATTCGGTTGCAGTTATATTGTTGATTTTAAAGAGAGTGTAAATTATTTATTATACTAAATGTTCTTTTAGAACATGATCTTGATGGTAGCCATAAATAATGTTCTAACATAAAAACGCAATTGAATAGACTATAGATGTATCAATTTATGTTATTCTTTCTATCATTATCCTCGTCGATTAATTCCAACCTTCATTACCTATAATACGGTATAGTCTATACCAATGGTTCGATGTCGATATGTTATTAACACAGAATAATGTTCATAAACATAGTAGATTTTATTATGATTAATGTTTTTCGTCTAATAAGTAAATAACTATATTATTTAAAAAAATAAGGTACATTATGATTTTACCAGTAATCATGTCAGGCGGTAGCGGATCTCGTTTATGGCCTTTATCTCGCGCACTACATCCAAAACAATTTCTCGCTTTAATAAACGACAATACTTTATTACAAGAAACTGTTAACCGTCTTGAAAATATTCAGTGTTCAAATCCATTGATAATTTGTAATAATGAACATCGTTTTATTGTTGCTGAGCAATTACGTGCTAATAATACTTTGGCTAGTGATATCATTCTTGAACCTATGGGTAAAAACACTGCTCCAGCCATTGCACTGGCAGCACTTGCTGCGATAGCTAATGGTGATGATCCATTATTACTTATATTAGCCGCTGATCATGTGATTAAAGATGTTGCTGCATTTCAAAAAGCTGTATTAGATGCAAAAGCATTTGCTGAAGATAATAAACTCGTAACTTTTGGTATTATACCTACTCACGCTGAAACTGGTTATGGTTACATTAAGCAAGGTATGAAAAAAATCCATGATACAGCAGAAGGCTTTGACGTTGACAGTTTTGTCGAGAAGCCTGACTTGAATACAGCGCAAACATACATTAATTCAGGTGGATATCTGTGGAACAGTGGCATGTTTATGTTTAAAGCATCACGATATCTTGAAGAGCTATCTAAATTTTCACCTGTTATGCTAGATATATGCACACAAGCTTATAGAAATAAAACGCAAGATTTAGATTTTACTCGTATTAGTGCTGACATTTTTGCACAATGTCCTGAAGACTCGGTTGATTATGCTGTGATGGAACGGACTAATGACGCAATAGTAGTTCCAATGGATGCTGGCTGGAGTGATGTTGGTTCATTCTCATCATTATGGGACGTGAGTGACAAAGACGAAAATGGCAATGTTAATCACGGTGATATTATATCGCGTAATACCACAAACTCTTATATTTACGCTGGCCATAAATTAGTTACAACAGTTGGCGTTGATAACTTAGTGATTATTGAAACTAAAGATGCACTATTAGTGGCTTGTAAAGACCAAGTTCAAGATGTTAAAGCCATCGTTGAAAAGCTAAAACTTGAAGGTCGTTACGAATATAAACATCAACGTGAAGTTTACCGTCCTTGGGGGAAATATGACTCGCTTGATTTCGGTCATCGTGACCAAGTAAAACGTATTTCGGTAAAACCGGGTGCAAAATTATCGATTCAAATGCATCACCATAGGGCTGAGCACTGGATAGTAGTATCGGGTACAGCAAAAGTAACAAATGGAGATAAAACATTCTTGGTGACAGAGAATGAGTCGACATATATTCCATTAGGTCAATTACATTCATTAGAGAATCCTGGCGTGTTACCTCTTGAGCTGATTGAAGTTCAAACTGGTTCATATCTTGGTGAAGATGATATTGTGCGTTTCGATGACAAATATGGAAGAGTATGATGTTAACTAGTTCTAGTGAGATAATAAAATCAGGTATTCAATTTGGTACTAGTGGTGCTCGTGGTTTAGTTACTCAGTTTACGACTAATGCTTGCGCTGCATTTACTCATGCTTTTATTCGTTGTATGGAAAAGCAATTTACATTTAAACAAGTCGCCATTGCGATTGATAACCGCCCAAGCAGTCCCATAATGGCACAAGCATGTATTAAAGCATTGCATCAACTTGGTATTGAAGCTATCTATTATGGAGTTATACCCACACCTGCTTTAGCTTATACATCAATGCAAGATAATATACCGTGTATCATGGTTACTGGTAGTCATATTCCTTTTGATCGTAACGGACTTAAATTTTATCGCCCGGATGGTGAAATAAGTAAAACGGATGAAAAACATATTTTAAATGCAGAAGCTGAATTCGAAACTATTTCAGATCTCCCTGAATTAATCATAAATACTAAAGCTGCAGTAACTTATGTTGAGCGTTATACCTCACTATTTGATAGCACTTTACTTACAGGTAAGCGGGTTGGCGTATACGAGCACTCTAGCGCTGGTCGTGATTTGTATGCGGATATGTTTATTGCTCTTGGTGCAGAAGTAGTTTCTCTTGAACGATGTGATGAGTTTGTGCCTATTGATACAGAAGCTGTATCAGAAGCAGATAAACTTAAAGCGAAAAAATGGTCAGTACAATATGATCTTGACTTTATATTTTCTACTGATGGAGATGGTGATCGACCACTTGTTGCTGATGAAAATGGTGATTGGTTGCGTGGTGATGTACTCGGTTTATTATGTTCAATGGCTTTGAACATAGAAGCGTTAGCAGTTCCTGTGAGTTGTAATACCTCGATTGAAATTTCAAATGCTTTTAAGTATGTAGTGCGCACTAAAATTGGTTCTCCTTACGTGATCGCTGAGTTCGAAAATTTATCAAATCAATACCCATCTGTAGCTGGCTTCGAAGCCAATGGCGGATATTTGCTCAATAGTGATATTTTAGTGAATGGTAAAATACTGAAAGCCTTACCAACACGCGATGCAGTGTTGCCTGCTTTGATGTTACTTTCCATGGCTAACGATAAAGATATTTCACATTTAGTTAAAACTTTACCAAAGCGTGTTACTTACAGTGATCGGGTTCAGAATTTTGTTACAGACAAAAGCTTAGCTATTTTAAATCATGGTAGTACTAACCCAATGCAGTTACTTTTAAAGTTGGGTTTTGAAGGTTTTATGATTAAGAGTATTAATCTAACGGATGGCTTGAGGTTAACATTATCAAATGATGATATTCTTCACTTACGTCCTTCTGGTAATGCGCCTGAACTTCGTTGTTATGCAGAGTCTTGTGACATTATCACCTCAAAGTATTATGTTGATAAAGCTTTAGCTAATGTGCATTTAATTGAACCTTAGACAAAGTTTGCATTAAAAGCCTTAAATTACGAGGTCTTATTTTAAGTGTTTTGTCTATAACTAAGCTTCTTAAAAGCTTAGTTATAGACTTTTAAGGATATAAATGAAAATTGCAATTGCTGGTACTGGTTATGTTGGACTATCTAATGCGATGTTATTATCACAACACCATCAAGTTGTTGCTGTTGATATTCTCGCAGAAAAGGTGGCGTTGTTGAATAAAGGTCAGTCGCCTATTGTCGATGCCGAAATAACCGATTTTTTAAATAATAAATCTTTAGATTTTACAGCAACGTTGGATAAGGTTGTCGCTTATTCCGATGCCAAGTATGTAGTGATTGCTACGCCAACCGATTACGATGCTGAAACCAATTACTTTAACACGTCATCAGTAGAGGCTGTTATTCAAGATGTAATGACAATTAACAAAAATGCCATTATGGTCATTAAATCTACTGTTCCAGTAGGCTATACTGCGCGCATCAAACAAGAATTGGGTTGTGACAATCTAATTTTCTCACCTGAATTTTTACGTGAAGGGAAGGCTTTATACGATAACCTTTATCCTTCTCGTATTGTCGTCGGTGAACAAAGTGAGCGAGCTAGAGTGTTTGCTAACTTATTAGTTGAAGGCGCAGTAAAAGATAATATTGATGTGTTGTTTACTGATTCTACAGAAGCTGAAGCAATTAAGTTATTTTCAAATACCTATTTGGCATTACGTGTTGCATATTTTAATGAACTAGATACCTATGCTGAATCTCATGGTTTAAATTCTCGTCAGATTATTGAAGGCGTTTCATTAGATCCCCGTATTGGTAATCACTATAATAATCCTTCATTTGGATATGGTGGTTATTGTTTGCCAAAAGATACGAAACAGTTACGCGCAAATTATGCAGATGTACCAAATAATATTATCAGTGCAATTGTAGATGCCAATACTACGCGTAAAGATTTTATTGCCGATTCAATTCTAAAGCGAAAACCTAAAGTAGTCGGTATTTATCGCTTAATTATGAAATCTGGGTCTGATAATTTTCGTGCATCAAGTATCCAAGGTATTATGAAACGACTTAAGGCTAAAGGAATTGAAGTCGTTGTATATGAACCAGAGCTTAACGAAGCTGATTTCTTCCATTCAAAAGTGATTGAAAGTTTAGATGAGTTTAAAGCTTCATGTGATGTAATTGTTTCAAATCGTATGGTTGATGAAATTAGAGATGTAAACGATAAGGTTTACACGCGTGATCTTTTTGGTTCAAATTAATTTATTGAGATAAATGTATGAAATACTTAGTCACAGGTGCAGCAGGCTTTATTGGTAGTGCTGTTGCTGAGAAGCTTATATCTTCAGGTCACCAAGTTATCGGAATTGATAATTTAAATGATTATTATGATGTTAGTTTAAAGCATGCCCGTCTAAAGCGGATCGAACATGATAGTTTTCGGTTGATTAAGCTAGATATTGCTGATAGAGAGATGGTTCTAAATCTATTTAAAACAGAGAAATTTGATCGTGTTATTCATCTAGCAGCGCAAGCAGGCGTCAGGTATTCGATTGAAAATCCTCACGCCTATGCTGATTCAAACTTGGTTGGACATTTGAATATTTTAGAAGGTTGTCGTCATAGTAAAGTTAAACACCTTGTGTACGCATCTTCTAGTTCTGTTTATGGATTGAATGCCAAAACGCCATTTTCGACGGCAGATAGTGTTGATCATCCAGTTTCTCTTTATGCTGCGACTAAAAAAGCTAATGAACTGATGGCGCATAGTTATTCACATTTATACGATATGCCTACGACAGGGTTGCGATTTTTCACCGTATACGGAAGTTGGGGACGTCCTGATATGGCTCCATTTATCTTCACAAAAAAGATTTTAGACGGTGAAACTATTGATATAAATAATAATGGTGACATGTGGCGTGATTTTACACATGTTGACGATATTGTAGAGGGAGTGTTGCGTATTGCAGATGTCATCCCTTCGAAAAATAAGTCTTGGACTGTTGAGAATGGTTCTCTGGCAACCAGCTCCGCCCCTTATGCCATTTATAATATTGGGCATGGTTCACCGATCAATTTAATGGGTTTTGTTAAAGCAATTGAAGATGAACTGGGAATAGAAGCTAAGAAAAACTTTAGAGAAATGCAGTTAGGTGATGTATATCAAACCTATGCCGAGGTTGCTGATTTATTCAAAGTAATTGATTATAAGGCTAAAGTATCTGTAAAAGAAGGTATTGCCGAATTTATCCATTGGTACAAAAAATTTTACAATATCGGTTAATTAAAAGGAATTAAATATGAAAGTTGTAATTCCCGTTGCAGGTTTAGGTACTCGCATGTTACCGGCCACG
>TARA_R110001583_G_scaffold42132_3_pt1 | contig 16416 bp, 19 predicted proteins | sample TARA_R110001583 | Tara Oceans TARA_R110001583 (sample SAMEA4398432) | marine metagenome | biome: Polar Biome; feature: [MES] marine water layer (ENVO:01000295) within the mesopelagic zone...; material: water (ENVO:00002006), including particulate matter (ENVO:01000060) such as...... | reverse complement strand
GAATCGTATAAAGCGGTTAGAATCCATGTAGTAGTAGCAGGAGTAGTCACCCCTGCACTTGCTACCATAACTAAAGGAATGGCTTGAGTCGCGATTGTATCACCACCCGTATTAGTTGCTGTCCCATCAGAAAAATAATTTCCTACGGCACACATAGTCGAAGTAGCGGTATCGTAAGACATATCTTGAATATTAACTGTTCCGACTGTGTAATCCGCAATTTGAGCGCGGCAAGCCACTTCTAAACTGCCGTTAGGATAATCAGCAAAAGTATCAATATCTGTTATCTTTTTAAACAATGATGCTACCATATTTTCACCTCTACTCAACCTATTACTGTCGCCACATATTCCGATGCTATAAAATTATCTGGCAATCCTATAATAGAATTACCCATATAATAGGTTACATCATAGTTAGTGTTTTCATCAAAATAAACTCTAGGAAAAGCGTTATAAGAACGCTGTCTTTGAATAGAAATAGGATATGGGGCGGCTGTTCCCGTTAAACCCTCACTCCAAGTTCCATCGGGTTGATTGTAAAAGTATGTGTTTTCTATGATAATGTTTAAAGCACCTCTGGGTGTCCAAGCAGAAGCACTATTCTTGTAACCTGGTGTTGAACCCATACCCTCAACCGTGATAAATTGATTAATAGATGTGCTAGAGCGTGGATAATTTTTCCCTTTAGTGCTTCCTACATCATTAGTAGTAAAGATACTTTTCGGTTTATTAGCAAAAGCCTCTAAATCAGCAACACTATCAGAACCATCATCTATAATAGTAAAAACGTAGGCTTGCCTTCTTACACCCATTTAAGCACCAAACCAATTTAACAGACCAACATCATAAATCTATGGGCTGTCGTTATTGGCTAATTGACTAGCAAACCAAGCCGCTAAAATACCAATTCCTGCAATTCCCGCTATCGTTTTACCATCCATTTGACTTTCTTCAGCCTTCTTTTCTGCAACTTGTTGCGTTCCGCCAGCGATGTAAGATGCCTCAAAATATTCAAAATGTTTAATGGGGATTTTAGTCTTTTCCCAATTTGCCCTGACGTATCTAATATAATCATCTCCAACAGCGTTAAACATACTGCGCCCCATAAAGTCACCGACCTTTTTAGCCTTTTCAATATCATCTTGTTCATTAAGGTGTCTAATAGGAACAGATTCAGGTTCAGGTTCAGCCATTCTCCGTTCCCTATATGGCTCTCCCCTCTGAGGAACAAAAGGTGACGACCTTCTTACTCGCAGACGCTTACGGTGTCGTTCAGGTTCAACCCTAACCCGTATCTCTTCTTCTTCTTCTTCATCTTCTTCCAATCCATTAGTCTCATCGTAATAAGTTTGAGGGGCTTCATAAGTCTCAGCAACCACAGGTGTATCAAAAGATTTAATATCCGAAGGTGATAAGGGTTCAGGAACACGAACAGGGGCTTCAACAAGAAGTTCTTCAACCACAGGAACTTGCTCGACAGGTTCTTCAACCACAGGAACTTGCTCGACAGGTTCTTCAACCACAGGAACTTGCTCGACAGGTTCTTCAACAACAGGAACTTGCTCGACAGGTTCTTCAGCCACAGTTTCTTGAGGTGATAAATCTGCGCCCTTTTCAAACACACTTATAGAATCAGCATCCTCGCTAGGGGGGGAGTTTAAGTGTTCACTAGGAATCTCTTCCTTTTTTAAGATTTTACACCAAGTTTTCCCATTTTCACAAACACCTTTGCCTTGATAACGAATTGAACCTTTTACATTCATTTCGATTACTTCACTTATTTCAACTTCTGGATGACGCATTTTACACCCTAAACAATAGACATTTAGCAGTTTATTCATAGAATTACCTATTGAAATTACTCTGTAATGCTACTTAAAGTCACTTACGGGGCGTGACTTAGTATCTTATTTGAGAAAAAGGGTCTTGGCCGTGTGCGCGAGTAGTAAAAGCATTATTACTGTTAGTGATAGAACTACCCATAGTATTATGGAAAGCGTTTAACACACCACCCCCTACGTCAAAGAAGTTTCTTCTTTCGTGTGTTCTGGCTTGTTCTTTTTCTTCTTCTTGGTCGTGTTCCATCATATCTAAAACTTGCTCCATTTGCATTCTTTCCATAGCAAATGATTCAGTCATAGCCGTAACATCAGAGTTTCGACTTAGCCGACCTAAAGCAAAAGAACCCATTACTAAAGATGACATTTTTAATCCTGACTTAGTGCTGGCTTGTAATACATCATCTTTAACTGAGAACCCTGCGAGGGCGGAAGTGGCTGAAAGGCATAAAAGTCCTAATGTAAAAGGGTCGTTTCTGACACTTGTGAAAGCGTCCTTGAAGGGGATATTCATTTTACTCGCCATTTGGACTTCTTCACCATCGGCTGATTCAGCCGAAAATGACTCTGCATTCCATAAACCTTGTTCTGCACCTTTTTCCATGAATCTCTTACGCATGGTTATACCTCATTCAGAGTATGTCGTCAGACTATAAGAAGGCTTGGCTTCTAAATATACTGATTTACTGTTAAGGTTACTACTTCATTGAACGCCAATAGCCGAACCTGAATAGTTAGAACCGAAAGAAGAAACTGTGTATTTTAAAGCCGCATCTGTAAACTTTCCTTCCCAAAGTGTTGTGTCCATATTAGGGTCGTGAACATTAGCCATAGAAACAGGGCCATCTGTGATAGCCATTTCAGGATTCATAGCAATATTTTGACCAATTGCTCGACCTCGGTTAGTCATCTTTAAAGAACCATCTCTTTCGGTGCGAATTTGTCCTGCGGTTCTTCCACTTGAAACTTCTTCTAAGGGTCTAGGGCGGAAAACTAATTCAGCCGCTTTAGTGTCGCTGACAGAACTCATCAGTTTAGAAGCCACTTCTGATAGTTGCCCTCGAAAAATAATTCCTAATGCTACACCCCCAAGTATAGTCCACTTGTGTTCGCCAACAAAGGAAATAGCATCGCTCATGTAGAAGCCTCGATTTAATTATACTGAAGGACTATAAGAAGGCTTGGCTTTCGGGATATTATTTACAGTATGTTCATACCCGTCAATAAAGTTAATCCTACACCTGCTATGATTAGTAATCCTTTACGCAACATTCCAAGTTCTTTTTCTATATGCGATAAGTGATTAGTTTCAATAACTTCTACTCTCTTGTCTATATCATTAACTGTGGAAACTAACCATGTAACTTTTCCATCAGTGTCTCTTTGTAAAACATCGTCTAAGTCGCCACTCATAGTCATCCCTAAGCAGAAGTGTAACCACGACTATATTAGTGTTGGCTTTCACAAGCAGAAAAACTTAAAAGCAGAACGCTTTTGCCACCTTAATATCAGTAGTAGGAAGTCTCTAAAGACTCTTCTTGTTTGTGGAACGTGTTGGCTTTATTTCGAGATTCAGTAACTAAGTTGTATGCTCGGTTCATATGAACATCATTTAGGACAATTTCATTATTACCTTTCCGGTCTTGAACAGAGAGGGAAAAAGCAGTAGTAACTAATTCTCTTAACCACGCTCCAGAGTAATTGTCCGTCTTTTTAGCCCACTTCTCCCATCGTATTCCCTTCACATTAAAAGGTTCAGCGTATTTTAAAAGTATTTTTTCCCGACCGATGGCGTTAGGCATAGGAAACTCGATTCGACTGTCAAATCTACCTGGTCTATCTCGTAAAGCAATATCCAAGGCTTGAGGGTAATTAGTTGAACCTAAAGTGATAACACCGTTGTTAGATTCCACACTATTCAAAGAGGAAAGTAACTGAGAAACATATATACTACGGTCTTGATGACCTTCGGCTTGCCCTAACGTGTCTATATCTTCAATAATGACAATAGTAGGACTCAATCTTCTGGCTAATTGGTAGCATTCATTTATCGCACCTGGTTGAGAAAGTGTTTCCGCAGGAGCGTAAATCCTAGTTATATTAGGAAACTCATTTAAAATAACTTCCATCGTTAAGGTCTTTCCTGTTCCTGGTGGGCCTACTAATAGAACTCCTCTGGAAGTAGGAAGTCCGTGTTCTTCGTATAAATCTAAATTTTTAATAAAATTAACTATGTTTAAATCTAAGGAATCTTTTATTTCAGAAGGTAAAACAAGTTTGCTCCAATCACTTTCTTCCATATTTACCCATTTCCATTGAGGGGTAAAACAACCTCCTTTCAACGGGCCTTCTGTTTCAAAGTATTTATCTATGGATTCAATTACTTCTTTGACTTCTTTATGGTGACATTCAGTAAAGAGTTCAAACTCACATATATCGTCATCCCAAGTGTTAAAATGGAACACCCATTTAGTATTATCTTTTTTCCTGTGACAGAAAAATGTTACTCTGCGAGGTATGGGAACTTTAGTGTCAGTTAATTTAAGGGAATCCTTAACTACACAATTTCCAAAAAGCGGAGGTAATTTTTTCGCAGTTCTACTGAAGTTTCCTTCTTTGATATACCAACACTCATCAATAGTGTAATCTCTCTTGATAACTTGATAAGCACATAATCTCATAATGGCAGATTCAAAATCCTCATAGTGAGTGGTAGTATGAGCGTAGTTTCCATCATCGAAATATTTTTCTATAACACTATCTACTGAATCATCTTCACTCGTTTCTTTATTGTGTTGATTGATGATGGTAAGTAGCGTTTCTATATTTCTTCCTGTAATTGATGACCCCATTATTTGTATAACTTCTGCATCTAAATCAATTTTATTTTTTAGGGCAGTCATCTTTATCATCTTTAATTATCTCATTCACTATATTAGGTAACGCAGATTTTGTTATCTAAATAACAGAACAACTAAATAGGAACTTCTCATAATTAGTCTGTTTGTTATGTTTGATATTATAATTCCTGCTTATAATTCTAATCCAGAGTTTTTAAGAAACGCGATAGATTCTGTATTAAGTCAAACGTATCAAAATTTTGAAATATACATTTGCGATGGAACACCTACTAATTTACCTAATCACGCACAAGAAACTTTAAAGCACTATTCGGATAAACGTATTCACATACTTAAACAATCTGGCGTAGGCCCATCGAATGCTAGAAACGAGGCTGTGAAGGCTGGGAGAAATCCGTATATCGCTTTACTTGATTCTGATGATTTGTGGGAGATTAGAAAACTAGAATATCTTTTTTCCTTCATAGAAAGTCACACCCCAAAAATGTTGTGGTCAGCATTTAAAATGAATTTAGGGGTAGATTTTAGAACAGGTTTTCTGGAAAATTGGGATGCTACTGCATTAGAACACAGATGGTTTAGAGTTTATTGGTGTCCGTTAGCCACATCTTCATTAGTTTTCCAAAGAACGGTTTTAGAAGAAAGTGAGGGTTGGAACGAAAAAATGTTTATGGGTGAAGATACAGAGTTAAATGTAAGAATCATAAAAAAACACGCCCAAGATTGTTATCAAATTAACGCTTATCTGGGATTATATCGAAGGCATGAAAATCAAACCTCTTTTAACGAAACCCACTATCACGAAAATCTCCAACATGGTTTAATCTGGGCTAATAGGTCTAAAGTCTTTGATGAAACATTTTTAGAATTGAAAGAAACTTCCAATAACAGTTATTCTGAAACCTATTGGAAAGACCTTTATGAACAAGTTCAGTCACACAGAATTGCTAGTAATAATCCAGCAGAATCAAATTGGGAAAATTATATTTTGATGAGAGTAGATGGAACACCCAATGGAACAAAGTTTAAAGAGAAGACTGCACACTTAGAAGATGTTATGGAGGATTTAAATTGTTTGACGTAATTATTCCAACCTATAAATCTAATCCTGTTTACTTGAGGTTAGCGGTTAATTCAGTTTTAAACCAATCGTGTCCTGATTTTAAAATATACATTTCAGAAGGTGCGTCACCAGACCATCCGCAACACAGTAAGTTTATTCTTGAAGATATAGACGACCCTCGTATTCACATTATTCAACAAGTAGGTCTAGGTATTTCTGATGCTAGGAATCAAGCCATGAAAGCAGGTAACAACCCTTATGTTTGCACTTTAGACTCTGATGATTTATGGGATTCACGCAAATTAGAATATTGTAAAATTAGAATAGAAAATTCCTCTACCCCCATTAAAATGATGTGGGGTGCGGCTGAACACCCTTTGAAGAATGGTATCTCATATCGTTCAGGTTATTTTGAAGAATGGGAAACTACTAAACCTGAACACAGATGGTTAAGGTTATATTGGATGCCGTTGATGACTTCTACTTTGGTGTATGAAAGAAAAGCCTTAGAACAATTCGGAGGGTGGAATCCGTTTATGACTATGGGAGAAGATATGGAAGTAAATTGGAAGTTCATGTGGAATTATCCTACACAATGTATTCAATGCCCCGTTTATTTGGGAACTTATCGCCAGAATGAACAATCTACAATGCAAGGTGGAGATTCAGGACACACGAAGTTTAACACCTCTGTTATACCTAATAATAGAAGATTCTCCACAGAACAAATGTTTGAATCTATGAAACAGGCTACGAAACACCCTTCGACACCGCATTGGAAATGGTATTGGTCTTGGTATCAAAAAGTTTTACACGGTTGCCGCCAATCTAGTAATGAAGAATATTCTTCAGGTAAAAGAACTTATCCTTTACATATCTTACAAAGAGTGGATGGAGAGGACAATGGGACGAAATTCACAGAGCGACCTGATTTTCTAACAGACGAATATTTAGTTAACTTGAAGAAGAAATATCAACAAGAAAATTGATGAGGTTATTCAGTTCTTTTTCTTGTCTTTGTTGTGCGTCTAAAGACCACTTGTAAGCCTTGTTTTGAGAGTCTAAATACTCTTCTTGGATAGTATTAATTTTTTGCATCCATATATCTTCCTTAAGATAGTCTTTTTTACCTACATAGAACGCTCCTGTGCCACCAGATTCATGTAGTGCGGGGTAGTCCTTAGTTAAGGTAGGAACACCTCTACAAGCCGCCTCTATTACAACCTGTCCGTAACCTTCAGAAAAGGTAGGAAAAAGTAGCACATCTATGCCATCATAAAACTCTTTCATATCTTCCACATATTCTATTTTTTTACTGTTCACACCCTCGTAGTTGTAAAACCTTTCCATCATTTTAAACATCCACTTTCCGTCACCCCACCCTCCAAGTAAAACATGGAAGAAACTATCAGGATAATTCATAATACACTTGCGTATGATGGTTTGTCCTTTGTGAAGATTACAATTTACTACGCCAATTTTTAATTTCTCTTTCACGTTTGGAGAATCAGGTTTTTTCAACCACTCAGTAAAGTTTAAAAATGGGTGAACCACTATGGCGTGAGGATTACTGTCGGTAATGTAATTGTAAGTATCTAAATTATGTTGAGTAATATGAATTACGCCGTCAGCGATGTCGGAATGTGAAAACCTAATGAAAGGAAAATCCCCGTTAGTGTATTTATCCGAAAGATAAATTTTGTCTATTTTATGGAGATTTTCTGAAAAAGTGTGGTCAGGATTATAAGGTTTATTCCAAGGCCACGCCGAATGTTTAACTTCTTTTACACCTTCTACAATCATATTCAATTCATAATCTATATCCCACATAATTGTAAGAACTTTTATTCCTAACGCTTGGAGTTCTTGAATCCATTTTTTAGATGCTCGAATGAATTGATTAAAAAGAATTACAACCTTAGATTGAGTTTCGCAAAGTTTTGTTTTTACCAACTGCAACCATTCATTTCTTTCATCCTCATCGTGGTCACTGAAATCTGTTTTTAAATTTATTCGAGTCACTTTATCTTTGTAATCTCCATTCCATTTATTCAAATCTTCACGACCACTTACAATAGCCTCAACATCTACATTACTTTTTCTTAGCGTATCTAATAAGCGATAAGGATGAGTATCTGCACCTCCAAATGAAGGAGGCCAACCTGATGAAACTAAAGTTACTTTCATATTTCACCCACAACAATTTTCTACTTTCGGTTCAGAAGTCATTACTTTCGGTTGAATATTATGATAAGGGTCATTAAATATTTCAACGTGAGGCATTAGCCCAATCCGATTATACCCAGACTTATGAAAATTTTCACAAATAACAGTTGTATCACAATCAAAACTTTGAAGATGATTAGAGTAACCTGAAAACCTACAACCTTCCAAAATAGGTTTCATTCTATACAAGCAGACTAAATTAAAAGTAGAATAAACAGGAATAATGTCATTTATTTTAGTAGTAAGGTCTTTGGGATTCAAAGATGATAATGGTGATGTAAAAAGTGGCACATCAGGTTTAATTTCGTTGTTCCACATATCTTCTTTATCAGTTAAACGAGTAGCCCAAAGGTCGTAAAAAGTTAATTTAACTGATTCACCTTTGGCTGACGCTAATTTATAATCATATTCTGTGGGCGGAACGTAAGACCCTGCCGAAAGAATATCCCAATCTTTTAGATTATCGAATAATAAGTTTAAACTGCTAACTGTAAAGTGGGCATCCACTTCAACAGACATAGCGTAGTCATAAATGGTTAAATCAGATACTTGGTCGAAACAATTATTTCTGGCTTTGGCTAAGTTTTCGACTCTTTTATTACTCACAACACTTTGGTAAAAATCCGTTTTTATATCTTCTAAACCTAAAAAAGAATTCGTAAAATATTTATTTGAATCTTTCATTACAGTTTTTAATAGATTCTTGCTATTGTCGATGGAATCATTTTCATAAACTGATAGACTAAACTCAATATGAGGATATGTTTCAGTGATTGCAGTTATCTGTTTCCACCACCTAGGAATCGTCAGTTCCGCGTTTCTAACAATTGTGCATATAAGAACTTTCATTTTTCTTCACCAATCTTTTCTTTCGGCTTAATTTGAATTGTTTCTGTGTCGAATTCCAACCACACATTTGCCCCACAAGATAATGGCTTTTCAGGAGAATAAATCAATGACCCTAAAAACTTTCCGCTTTCCACACATAATAAATCCAATGAGTGATGATACTCATTTGTCTTATATGTCTTACAAGTAATCACAGGCTTCATTTCAGAAGGTTTAACCTTGCGATTATGCTTGATATTGTGTTGGTTGATGTGAATAATTTGCTTCATTCTTCCTCGCCATCCCATCGCGGTTTTAAAGTCAATTGGTAATCACAAGTGCCAAAGTTTTGGTCACCCCACACCACGAATTTTCTAATAGGAACAAAAAAAGGGCTGGTCAATTTTGCTAACCATTTTCTTTTCATAAAGATACCTCTGCAAGTGCTTTATTAAGTATTCTCATTTCTTTTTTTGCGATGAATTGGTTATTTCCTATGTAAAATCCACAGGAATCTAAAGTATCTGAATTAGGTGTTAAAACTAATCTCATTGACCTCTCCCAAAGTTCATTTTTATCATCATACCAAAATCCTCTTTTAGAGGTTGAATAGGACTTAACGAAAGGTTGGTTAAGAAGATTACCTATTAGAAAAGGTCGTGTTTCAATACCATGCCGTTCTAAACTTTCCAATACTTTACCACGAATAACAGGTGAATTACAAATGAAAGGAAGAACCATACTACTGTTTCCTTCTAAATTGAATGGCTTGAAAAACTCAGGATAGTTTCGGATAATAGTATCGAACTCTTTAAGATTCTGTTTTCTTATTTCAATAAATCTATCTAAGTGAGGCAATTGAGTTAAACCAATAACAGCATTTATCTCACCACTTCTAAAGTTGAAACCCCCTTCAGGAAACAAGAATCTAGCATCTACATCAGGATTTTCTTTTTCGTATTTATCCTTTACATCTTGTGGAAGTTCTCTTGACATACCGTGTGACCTAAGCATTAAAAGCAAGTGGTAAAAATCAGTATCATCGGTGCAAATCATTCCACCCTCAATAGTAGTCATGTGGTGTCCGAAATAAAAACTAAAGGTTGAACCTACACCGAAAGTCCCAACGAGTTGCCCGTTGTAATCAGCCCCATGAGATTCACAGCAATCTTCAATGATTAAAGCATCAGGAAAATACTTACTAACTAAATCCATATTGACAGGTGAACCCATCAAATGTGTAGTCCATATAACATTTACATCAGGGTGTTCTTCCTTTACTTGCTTTAAAGTTTCTTCCGAGAATCCAAAATCCCATAAATCATTATCACAAACTACAAACCGAATGTTAAATTGCTGTAATGTCGCTATGTTAGTAGCCCAAGTGCAAGCAGGGGTTAAAACGACCATCTCTTTGTCTGAGGGGTCAAAGAACTTCCTTTTCATAGCCCACAACAAAATAGTGTTAGCCGATGAACCTGAATTGACAAAGACTGAGTGTTTAACACCCAACCATTTAGACCATTTATTTTCAAACTCCTTTACCTTTAAGCCGTTAGTGAAACGATTACTCCCCTCTATGAATTGCATCATAGCAGATTTTTCTTCTTCACCAATAGCGTCTGCCATTAAAGGCCAAGTATATTTAGACATAATTTCTCCTCTCATTTACCATAGAACATTGTAGTTTTTCGTTAGCCCCTGCTTTACGCTCATCATTCATAGTCTTTATCAGCCAAATCCAATAATCTTCACTAACATTAGAGTCTTTTTCTTTTAAGTGTTTTATCATTCTTTCAAAAGTATCTGGACGGTGTTTTACACCTAATCCTGAATCTAATCCGTGTGTTTCTCCACCTTTCGTAGTCTGCTCGGAATGCACCCTGTATGTTCCCACAGAGGCTTCGATTTGATGACAATCTTCAGGATATTTTTCTAATATTTTAACATTCAAATCAGTATCTTCCCCAATAAACAAATTTTCATCCCACCAATTCATTTCTTCTAAAACTTTTCTGGAGTAAATCTGTGTAGAAGTCATTAAAGGTGACCACAAAACGCGAAAAGCCCTGTGGGACAGTAATGTTTTGTTCCAATCTTTAAGCACACCCCCAAATGTCTTTAAATTATATTCGTTACCCTTAACACTTGTCATTTGAACGGCTACTTCCGCTTCACCCCAAATCATTTTTAAAAGAGGATTACTCTGAATTAAGTCTCGATAATACTCTAATTTCAATTCAAACCATGTGTCATCAGAATCTAAAGTAGCAACATATAAATTTTTTCCTAGTTTACCTGCTTGGTTACGTGCATCAGAAATACCCTTACCCTCTTGTTGAACAATGGTTATTCTTTCATCATCGTAGTCTGCTAAAGTTTTCTTGGAATGCCACGCATGGTCTTCGGGTGTTCCATCTGAAATGTATATTTTAAAATCTGAATATGATTGATTTAATACTGAATCTATTGCTTCTCGCAAGTGAGCAGGTTCAGTTTTATAGACCGGAATTATAACATCAAACATTTTCAACCATCCAATATATTATTACTAGCAATCATTTGGGCTATATGCTTATGGGTGTTTTCTTCCTTTTTGCTTATCATATTTAAATATTTGATAAAATCTTGCCCATTAAATAGAGTCCTATTGAGAAGCATCAAAGCCGCATCATTGCATTCAAAATGCCAATATTTTTGATTATCAAAAACATCTTTAATAGATGAAATCCATAAATCTACATTATTATACTGCGTAAGAGGGATATACTTCGCTTTTCCAATCGTGGCTTGATGAATTGCAGGATAATCACTTGTGATAACAGGCGTTCTTCTCATTAAAGATTCATGTGCTACTTGACCGTAACCTTCTATCCATGAAGGGAATAAAAAGGCATCTACACTATCGAAATAACCTACAATATCTTGACTGTAATCGGCTACCTTAACACGGTCGGGAAACTTAGTTCCATATTCCTCTTGGAGATAGTTTAAAAAATCATCTCCAATACCCCACCCCCCTTGTAAAATAAGAAACTGATAAGGAGTTCGTGCTATAACTTCAGCAATAATATCTCGACCTTTTTTGAGTAAGGGATTAATAACTCCAATGATGTAATCTCTAGGGTTTTCTACGACAGGTTGATAATGATTTCCATAATCTATGTTTTGCGACCATTTTTCACTTAACATAGGGTGGAGGACGAAATCTTGACCTTTAGTGGGTTTAAGATAGTCCATGATTTCTTTGTGAAAATGGCAAAGATGCAAATGGTAATCTACTTCAGGAATATTCTGTTTACTCATCAAGTGAAAATCATTTGGACTTCCTACCGAATTTTCTAAATCCATTTTCACTTTATGAAAAGTTTCTAAAAGGGTGTCTGAAGGGTTTTCTTGATTAGAACTAATCAATTGTTTGATGTAACTAAGTTCAATATCAAAAGAAGTTGTAATTAGATTTCTGAAGTAAGGTTTCAATCTATTTAAAACTAAATTTGCATCATTATTAGGGTAATAGAGAGTTTGTAAATAAACGATTCCAATATCTTTTTTAGGTTCATCTTTTAATTGTTTTTCTAGTAAGTCTAGCCAATTATCAGTATGTTCTGTAAGTTTTGTCCAATCTTGAAAAATAATTCCAGACCCATGTTTAACTCCTAATTCTACTATCCCATCCTGAATAGCAGGTAAAACTAATCGTTTCTGTTTTACACTTCCATTGTCATAATCTTTTACACTAGGCATCCCTGTGTAAATAAACGAATTGTGACCCTCCACATTAAGAAAATCATTTAACCGATTAAGATATATCTCTGCCCCACCCCAACACGGCATAGAAGTTATATTTATTATTCCTATATCCATATTTACACCTTCATATTCATTAAGAAGTGTAGAAACTCCTTTATTTCTTTATCTTGTCGGTCAATCAACTTTTGACGAGTGTTTAGAGCCTTAGTTTTCCACATCTGTTGGTTATGATAAATCTCGTCTAATGATTCTAACCAAGTGTTAATATTCCAATAATCAGTAGGTTTTACAAAACACGCTTCATTTAAAGTTGCTTCTTGAATAGTGGGAAAAAGTTTGGTGATGACAGGTGTTCCACGCATTAGTGCTTCGTGGGCTACTTGACCGTAACCTTCTATTGAAGATGGCATAAATAATACATCAATAGAATCGAAAAACTCTACAATATCTTCTACATAATGAATTAACTCTACTCGCTCTTTGAAATCATAATTATACTCACCTTTTAAAGATGAAATAAACACATCACCATTTCCGTGTCCACCCTCTAATATTTTAAACTTGAAAGGGGATTGTGCGATAACTCTAAGCATTACGTCTGAACCTTTTTTGGGAATCGGATTAATCATACCTACTTTAAAATCTCCTTTTTTTATCTTTTCTGTGAAAGATTTAACGGGTTTTGTTATCCATTTACTTTCCATCAAAGGGTGTAAAACAAACTCATAAGGTTTTTTACCAAAAATAGTATTTATGGTTTTTTTATTGAAATCGGTTAAATGAAGTATTCCTTCCATTTCAGGATTATAATGTCGAGTTGTCAAGTTCCTGTATTCCGAGTGGCTTGTCCCTAGTAGCCATTGTTTATTTTCTTCAATTATTTCTAGTAAAGTTTGATTCTCTTTAAGATTCTTTTCAAAGTTTAAATAAATCCCATAATCTAAATCAAAAGAGATAGAAATAAGTTTTTTGAAAGGTCGGCCAAATAATTTACGATAATCAATTTCAGAAAGAGAAGTCAAATTTTCCACATAGATGATACCTATATCAAATTCATCTTCTTCTAATTCATCATTAATCATACCACTCCAAATCATCATTCTTTCGATTTGCTCTGTTTTAGTTAAAGAACGATAATTATCATTAGGGTCTTGAAACATTATTTTAGTAGTGTCTTTAGTTATTTCAGGGGCAAAAGGTGGGACAATACGAATAACATTATCCATTCCTGAATCATATTTAGAATCCGCAGATGTCGCAGTAATTCCTGTGGCTTCTATTCCATTGTCATTCAAAGCGTTAACGATTCGATAAAGGTAAGTCTCTCCACCAGACCAAACAGGCGGCCAGCCCAATGAAACTACGCCAACCTTCATTCCTTTTCCACCCTGTTAAGTTGATACAGGATTGCTGAGTTTCTTTTCATATCTTCACTTATCATAATCTTTACCATTTCAGTAAGATTAACTTTAGGTTTCCAATTTAAATGTTTAAATGCTTTCGTAGCGTCCCCGCGTAAAACATCTACTTCCGCAGGACGCATGAAACGAGGGTCTTCCTTAACGTAGTCAGACCAATCTTCAATACCTACTTCTCGGAAAGCCAAGTCTAAAAAGTCTTTAATAGAATAAGTATCACCTGTGGCTAATACAAAATCATCAGGTTCGTCTTGCTGAAGCATTAGCCACATACCTTCCACATAATCTGGAGCGTAGCCCCAATCTCGACAAGAATCAAGATTTCCTAATGAAATACAGTCTTCCAAACCCAACTTAATCTTAGTGACCCCATCCGTTATCTTCCTAGTTACAAACTCAATTCCCCGTCTTTCAGACTCATGGTTAAAGAGAATGCCTGAACAAGCGAACATACCATAAGATTCTCGATAATTCTTAGTTATCCAATAACCGTATAGTTTAGCGACACCATAAGGGCTACGAGGATAGAAAGGTGTAGTTTCCGTTGCAGGATTTTCCACCATTTTACCAAACATCTCACTTGTGGCCGCTTGATAGAACTTTACATTCTCGGATGTGTTTTCTTGGTATTCCCTAATAGCCTCTAACATTCGCAAAACTCCTAAGCCGTTTATGTTTCCTGTTTGTTCAGGTATCATCCAAGAAGACCCTACGAAAGACTGTGCCGCTAAATTATAAACTTCCGTAGGTTGAGATTGGTTCAAGGCTCTTAACAAAGAGTTCTGGTCGCCTAAGTCTCCAATGATGAAAGTGAAATTAGGATTGTTTTCCAAATGGGCAGTATTACTACGATTAGGTTTAGAAGTTCTGCGCTCTAAGCCAAAAACTTGATAGTCTTTCGATAATAAAAAGTCAGCCAAATGGCTACCATCCATTCCGTTGACACCTGTTATCAATGCCACTTTAGAGTTAGTCTTAGAGTTCATAGTGTAAATAATGCCAGCCACTATATTAGCGTTAGCCACTACCGAAGTAAATTAATAAATTAAAAAAAGGGTGAATGAGGAGAGATACGAATATCTCCCACTCACTCACCTTATGTAATCCTCATGCGGGCAAAGGGAGGGAGTTTAAACTCCCCCACCTGTGCCTTTATGTTTTCTGACCTTGCACTTTTAACGGAACTTAATCCATTGCTGGTGCTGGTGGTGCTGACTGTGCTGAGATTAGGCTTCTCTTATACCAATCTACGTTAGCAGGTGATACAGATATTCCAAGTTCTAGCAGTTTGTTAGCGATTAGCGCATCTGGGCCATCGTAAAGTGTGTATTTTACGAATGCCTCTGGGAAAGAGGTTGCGGCGTTAGTTCCACCTGCTGTCACTCTAATCAAAACATCCCAAACTTGTCCAGGTAGGACGTAAACATCTGGGTATAGATTGAATGAAGGCTGGAATTGAACGCTTCTTGGGTAAGGACTTGCAGTTCCAGGCACACCATCGTTAGGACGGTTATCAGGGTTCAGGAAGTAATCAGTTGTGTTGATTCTGATTTGAGTGAATGCACCCATACCTGTTGACATCAAAGTAATAGGTGTTGATGCTGTTGAAGCAACTTGCTCGATAACAACGAACTGAGTAGCAGTTGTTTCTGCTGGCTTAGTGATGTTGTTACCTAGACCGCCAACGAAAATACTCGCTTGGCTAGTGCTGTCTGCTGTTGCTAGGTATTGATAGATTTGACTTCGCATTGCCATCTTACATCATCCCTCCAGATTGTTGTTCGATAAGAGTTCTCTTATACCAATCCACGTTTGCTGGGTTTACAGTAATTCCTAACTCTAATAGTTTGTTAGCGATTAATGCGTCTGGGCCATCATACAAAGTGTATTTGATAAAGGCCGCAACAACATCTGCGGTAGTGACAGTTACGAGTGCTGTGTTCGCTGTGAACAAAACATCCCATACTTGTCCTGGTAGCACATACACATCAGGGTATAAATCGAAGGACTTTAACAAGTTGTTAGTTCCATCGCTAATACCTCTTGGGTATGGGCTTGCAGTTCCCGAAACTCCTGACATTTGGGTAACGTCTGGGTTTTGGAAGTAATCTGTCGTGTTAATCCTGATTTGAACATCTCCACCTTTGTTAGTGGTGTCATCAGGGGAACACGCTATGTCTTCTATTACTACAAACTGCGTGGCGGTCGTTTCTGCGGGCTTCGTTATGTTGTAACCTACACCACCTGTGAACACCGAAACTTGCTGTCCTAATGTCATTGCCACAGACTCATCTGTGGTTGCTCGACTTAGGGTGCTTCCTGTGCCTCCAGGGGCTAGGTTAGTCCATTCATATATCTGACTTCTCATTGCCATATTTTTCATCTCCATTTATTTTTTTTTTGGTTTTGCCCCTCGTTTTACTGAGA
>TARA_R110001583_G_scaffold105358_2_pt1 | contig 16448 bp, 21 predicted proteins | sample TARA_R110001583 | Tara Oceans TARA_R110001583 (sample SAMEA4398432) | marine metagenome | biome: Polar Biome; feature: [MES] marine water layer (ENVO:01000295) within the mesopelagic zone...; material: water (ENVO:00002006), including particulate matter (ENVO:01000060) such... | reverse complement strand
AGAAACGAACGAAGCAATAAAACGCATAGAAGCTGAGTACGGTATTAAGCTCAACGGTACGGTAGTAGAAGACGATAATTTAAACAAATTTTTAGAAATAGAGATGACCCCCGAAATACGCGAAGCATTCCAAAAAGTGCTTATGAATAAAGGAGGAGAAGTAGACAAGGAAGTTGACGCACGAGTCGACAGACGCATACAAATGGAACAAGATTTTGAAGAAGCTGGCGGCGGCGTAGGCGGTTTACTGGCTTCTATGTTAAATCAGGATAACGTGTCCGTACAGCGGTTTAACCCTTCTGGTGAATTATCAGGCACCGACATAACCTTAAAGGGGGATTTGACTGGACCCGCCACTAGCCGAGCCAGAGAAGAAACCGACTTAGCAACAGGAAGGAATTCAAGAATAAGAGTTTTCCAAAGAGCGGGTGAAACAAGATTCGTAGACATCACTAACCCCGAAGAGGCACTCGAAGCTATTAAGGAAGGATGGACCCCACAAAGAGAACAAACTGCAAACACGGTGAAGAACTTGTACGGTCTTGATAAAGATTACAAGGAACACCCTTTTCAACAAGGCCGAGACATTTCCGAAAAAGATGGCTGGTATGAAATTGATGGAAAGATGGTACCGATGACTGAGGCTGAATATAATTCTATAAAGGGCAAGTTTGTCCAACCCAACCGCCAATACAGCTCAGGGTTTAATTTAGGAGGACCCGTTAACATGAACAATAGAACCATGATGCCCCTTAAATATTAATGCCCGAACGAGAATTTAGACCAGAAGACAAATCCCAATATTCTTGGAGAGATCACGCCCGTGAGTTGATGAGGCTTAAATACGGAATGAGGGGTAAGGATCTAACCGAAGCATTAATAGGGGAAAGTGAAGAAGAAAAATACATGAAGTACCTCATAAGGAATTATGGGTACGACCCCGAAGCGAGGGAAGAATTACCAGAATCCCGCCCAATGAGAGACCTCCTTAACGTACAAGGTGGAGGCCCGAGTGATTTAGGAGCATTAGATGCGATTTTGATGGGTGTTAGCGGATCTGGCACACCTGTGGTTTCTTCCGCTGCGGCAGGAATAGAATCTGGTATGTTGGGCGGTGACGCTTACGGAGAATATAAAAAAGATAATCCTTGGGGTGCGCTTTTGATGGGAGCAGGAGCCGCTGTCCCCCCTTTATTAAGGTACATGAACCCACCCCCAACCAAAAAGAAGGATTTATCTGGGGGAGTCGTAGAAAGTGGCGCACTACCAGACGCAAATATTCAGGGTTATCAATTAGAGGGGGACACCCCCGATCTTTCTAGAAGAAAGGCAGTTAAGAACATAGGATTAGGAATAGGCGCATTAGCTACAGCTAAAGCAGCAGATCCGATTATTTCTCAGGCTATAAAAACCGTGGACCAAGCTCCAATTGAAACTGCAGCCAAAGCCGCTACTAAACTTGCATCATGGACCCCACCCCCTAACGTGCCGTTTGTGGACGACGCTTTCGGTATAATGTCGAGATCTGCCCACACAATAATAGACAAGATACTTCGTAAAGGCCAGCTTGAAGAAATCACGACTGATACTTATAGATTCGACGATCTGGAATACGAATGGCATGAAGACGCCGCCAATTTAGACTACCATCTGGAGGATGTTTTCTATCGAGTTTCACTTGAGCCTAACCTGACCAAAGGGAAGTTCGATAAAATCATGGATGACACAGGGAGCGCAACTGCAAGACAGTGGGGCGGCAAAGATCCTAAAGATTGGGGGAAAGTTGAAGAGGATCTTCTTCATCTGACGCAATCTCCTGCATTTAAAGACGCTGCCTGGGAGTATTATATCCAAAAAGTAGAGCAGTTAAAAACACTGCCTCAGTTTGAAGAACTTCAAGCAATACAAAAACAATACAACGAAAACCTAGTAATGAAAACACACAGGGAAAAACCTGACCAAACTCTAGGCGACGTAGTAAAACTATTGGAGGATCAAAACAAACAAAGGTTTAGAGATGATCAAATCATTGACCCCCTTACGCTCGAACCAGTTGAAGATTGGGCCAGAGCCAAAGAGATCGACCCACAGATTAAAGCCGTTGAGGAATGGAGGAGTTTACATCAAGACTTAGAAGCACACCTGTATCTAGAAGATTTTCAAATAGAAGAATCTGGTCGCTTCTCTAACATGGACATCGATGCAAACATAGATATGGGTGGATATCACATAGCTAATGAACCCAAACTGATAGCGCGAGACAGAGCGATCATGTCTCCAAAGGACTTCCGAAAGAGGTGGGGGAAGGGGCTTGAGGTACTTGACTAGAAAAAATGAATAACCTAAACCAACTACCCGAGGATGTTCTTAAAGAACACCTAGAGTTAGCTGAAAGGCTAAAAGACATACAAGAGATAGAAACCGCTCAAACGGATTTTTTGAGTTTTGTAAAAACTCAGTGGCCCAGTTTTATACAAGGCGCACACCATAAAACCATGGCCGAGGCATTTGACCGTATTGCCACAGGTAAGATAAAACGGTTAATCATTAACATGCCACCAAGACACACGAAGTCTGAGTTCGCTAGCCATATGTTTCCGGCTTACTTAGTAGGCCGTAATCCCTCGCTCAAGATACTACAGGCTACGCACACCGCAGACCTAGCAGTGAAGTTCGGACGTAAGATTCGTGACTTGATGTTAACTGAAGATTATCAAAGAATATTTGATTCAGTAGCCATCAACCCTGATTCAAAAGCAGCCGGTAAATGGGAAACCCAAGATACTAAAAACCCCAAGTTAAAAGGTGAGTATTATGCGGCGGGTGTGGGCGGTGCATTGGCGGGTCGTGGTGCGGATTTGTTTATTATTGATGACCCTCATTCAGAGCAAGACGCCCTTAACCCAAAGTCCATGGAAGACACTTACGAGTGGTACACTTCTGGCCCACGGCAGCGGCTTCAGCCAGGAGGAGCGATTGTCATAGTAATGACAAGGTGGAACGTAAATGATTTAACGGGCCGTTTATTAAAAGATGCCGCCCGAGACCCCAAAGCCGATCAATGGGAGTTAATAGAACTACCCGCTATAATGCCTAGCGGTAAACCGCTCTGGCCAGAATACTGGGCACTAGAAGAACTAGAAGGCGTTAAGGCCAGTTTAAGAGGTGGCCCAAAGTGGCACGCTCAGTACATGCAGAACCCCACCTCAGAAGAGGGGGCATTAATAAAAAGAGAGTGGTGGAAACAATGGCCTAACAATGAGCCACCCACGTGTGAGTATACGATACAGAGTTACGACACTGCGTTTTTGAAATCAGAGATGGCCGACTATTCTGCTATAACCACCTGGGGAGTGTTTTACCCAGAAGGCCGTTTAGGTGGAGATGAACTCTACAACGGAGACGCTCCGCATATTATTTTATTAGACGTCGTTAAGGGTAGGTACAATTTCCCCGAGCTCAAAGAACAAGCCTTTAAGCAGTATGAGCATTGGTCACCTGATGTGGTGATTATTGAGGGTAAGGCTAGTGGTATGCCACTGACTCAGGAATTACGCAACGTGGGTATTCCGGTTCAAAACTTCACGCCTTCTAAGGGCAGTGACAAAGTAGCCCGAGTAAACAGTTGTGCACCTTTATTTGAGTCAGGTATGGTTTGGCACCCGGATACTAACTGGGCACACGACGTTATTGAAGAGTGCGCGGCGTTTCCAGCAGGAGACCATGACGATTTAGTAGACTCAACTACTCAAGCACTGATGAGGTTTAGGCAGGGTGGATTTATTAAGCTACCTAGTGACTATGAGGAAGAAGTATTATATAGAAAGAAAATAAGTTATTATTGAGACATAGGAACCAAATACTATGGCAATAGAAGCTCAAAGATTTCCCAATCAAGGTGATCCTCTACTCGTAGAAGAGGAAGAGGAACTTATCGTAGAACTACCGGAAGAAGACCTTTCGGCAGGTGGTGTTGAGTTCCAAGTCGGTGAAAATGGGGACATGTTGCCCATGCCAGAGATGGCAGCAATGCAAGACCAAGAACATAATATGAACTTGGCTCAAGTTTTAGATGAGAGTTCTCTAAATGAAATTTCATCAGAATTAGTCGGCGCGTTTGACGAAGACAAAGAATCCCGTGATGAGTGGTTAACCACATTTGCCAATGGTTTAGACCTTTTAGGCATAAAATCCGAAGATCGCGATATGCCTTTTCCTGGTGCTAGTGGTGTAACCCACCCATTATTAGCCGAAGCCGCGACTCAATTTCAGGCCCAAGCCTATAAAGAGTTGCTTCCAGCCAATGGACCCGTTAATACTAAGATCGTAGGACTCGAAACTCCGGAAGTAATGGCGCAATGCCAGCGTGTTAAGGAGTTTATGAACTATCAAATCACCGAAGTGATGCAAGAATACGACCCAGACATGGATAGTTTGCTTTTTTACCTACCTTTAGCCGGTTCTGCCTTTAAAAAGGTCTATTTTGACTCATTATTGGGCCGCGCGACGTCTGCTTTTGTAAAAGCGGAGAATTTAGTCGTCAGTTATGACACAACTAACCTAGAAACGTCGCCAAGAACGTCTCATGTCATCACTATGACCGGAAATGACATCAGAAAAATGCAATTAAGCGGTATTTACCGCGATATTGACCTCGGTTCGGCTGGAGAAGGTGAATATGACGATGTAACCGACAAAATAGACGAATTACAGGGGTTAAGTAAGCCCAGTAGCGACTATAACGAGTACACACTCATAGAAATACACGTCGATTTAGAATTAGAGGGTATAGATGAGTTCGATTTCGCTGTTCCATACATAGTTACAATATTGGAGGACTCTGGACAAGTTCTTTCTGTTAGGCGAAATTGGGCGATAAATGACGAATTATTCCGTAAAAAAGAGTACTTTATACACTATAAATTCCTTCCGGGACTCGGTTTTTACGGTTTTGGCCTGATTCACATGATTGGGGGCTTAACTAAGTCAACCACCTCTATTTTGAGGCAATTAATTGATGCAGGCACACTAAGTAACCTACCAGCAGGATTTAAGGCTCGTGGCATGCGGGTTCAGGGAGAAGACGAACCCTTACGTCCTGGAGAATTCAGGGATGTTGATGTTCCAGGGGGTGCAATAAAAGACGCGTTGCTTCCTTTACCATACAAAGAACCCAGCAGTGTACTTAGTCAGTTGTTGGGTGTTTTAATTGATTCTGGTAGAAGGTTCGCTAGTATTGCGGACATGCAGGTTGGTGATATCGGCAGTCAACAGTTGCCGGTAGGTACAACAGTTGCTATGTTAGAACGTGGAACCAAAGTTATGTCCGCAATACATAAGCGGCTACACTTTGCACAAAAGAAAGAGTTTCGTCTCTTGGCTGGTGTTTTCTCTCGGTCTCTCCCCCCGACCTACCCTTATGCTGTAGCAGGGGCCAGTCAAGAGATCAAACAACAGGACTTTGATGATCGTATAGATATCATACCTGTTAGTGACCCTAATATTTTTAGTATGGCCCAACGTGTCATGCTTGCTCAGCAAGAACTTCAAATGGCACAAGCGGCTCCGGATATTCATAATTTGCGCGAAGCGTATAAAAGAATGTACGAAGCACTAGAAGTTAAAAACATAGAACTTATTTTACCAGAACCTGCACAAGTTCCACCAAGAGACCCAATAAGTGAACAGCAAGCCGCAATAATGGGACAACCTATAAAGGCGTTTGAATTTCAAAACCATGATGCATATATAGCTGCGCATAGCGCGTTTTTACAAAACCCACAAATGCAGCAAAATCCTGTGGCGCTTCAAGCAATACAAGCCAACATACAAGAACATACAGCCATGGGGTACAAGCAACAGATAGAACAAGTACTGGGCCAACAACTACCACCGCTTGATCAAATGCAACAAATGCCCCCAGAACAAGCCCAGCAATTAATGAATGAAATAGCCTTGGCTGCTGCTAATGCTGCTCAACAGGTAACAGGACAACAACAGGCATTGATACAAGCACAACAAAATGCTCAGATAGACCCCATAGTCGAATTGAAACAACAAGAGTTGGCTCAAAAGGCTCAGTCTGACGCTTTACGTGCAGAAATAGATCAAGCTAAAATAGAGTCTCAAGAATCAATAGCAGAAATGAAAGTAGCTCAAGATAGAGAAGAAACTTTACTAAGAGCTCAAGGAGAAAGTTTTAGAACGTATGGTCAAATATTGAAAGATGTGAGATCATCCGACACCAACACAAGAGGCGATTAAATGAAAGATACGACTAAGTATAAAAGTGTGAGCTTTCCTGCTCCTGATAAGATCAACCTAGCGAAACCTGTTAAGGCGGTTACTGTTCTTAATAAAAAGGTTTTCGGGAAAGGTCAAAAGACGGTTCAGGGTAAGGGTGCAGCAACTCAAGGCACTAAGTTCAACATAAGTCCTAGCGGAGCAAGATAATGCCGGGAATGACTGAAAGAAAACGAATGATGAGAGGTGAAACTAAAACCGCTCGTGGGGACTACGGTAAAAAAGGCTATGGCCATGGTGGTGACGTCATGAAGTATGGTGGTGGTGGTAAGGTCTATAAAAAGAAGAAATAATGCCTTTTAGCAAATATTCGGATAAACAGAAAAAATTAGCTCGTGTCGCAGAACCACGCGATAAAATCACAGGAGCCGATTTGAAAAAAGTTAAAAAGAAATTTGGTGGCCATATTAAAAAAGCAAAACATCGTGGGTGTGGGGCAGTGATGGACGATAGAAGAAAAGTTACTAAATTCACTTAATGGACCCAATCTATATAGTAGAAAAAGTATTAAGAGAACTCCGTCAACGACAAGATGATCTAACAGAAGTCTTAGTGACTGGAGGAGTTAAAGATTGGGAGGGATATCAAAAAATTCTGGGTGAACTGTCAGGTCTAAGTTCAGCCGAGAGAATTATAATAGACCTGCAAAACATCAAGGAGCAGAATGATGGCAGTTGATGCACAAGAGACAGAAACCAAGTCCATACCAGACCATGTGGAATTGGTTAGAGATATCGAGCCTGAAGAACCTAAAACAGAATTCACACCTGAATCGGTACAAGAAGACGAATCGCTTATAGCGAAACTTCCCTTACCTACAGGGTATAGACTATTGATACTTCCTTTTAGTCAAAAATCAGTTACTAAAGGTGGAATCCACTTAGCCGAGGCAACCTTAGAAAAGGAAAGACTAGCGACTAATGTTGGATTTGTAGTAGCAATAGGTCCAGATGCATACAAAGATCCCAATAAATTTCCTAATGGCCCATGGTGTCAGGAAAGAGATTGGGTTATTTTTGGCAGATACGCAGGAGCCAGAATCAAAATAGATGGTGGTGACTTGCGCTTACTAAACGATGATGAGGTACTAGCGGTTATCACTAACCCAGAAGATGTACAGTAGTCACGCAATTAGAGGAGACTAACCATGGCTGACCCCATGCAAGCAGAAACCGAAGAGGTTGTAGAAGTGGAAGTGGAAGACGCAGAAATCATTGAAGAATCCAATGATTCTGACCAACCGGTCGTTGCTTCAGAACCACCCACCGCTGAGAAATCAGATGAATCAGAAATCGCAGACTACAGCGAATCTGTAAAAAAGCGAATTAATAAGTTAACTTACAAGATTCGTGAGTCTGAAAGACGTGAACAAGCCGCAATTGAGTATGCAAAGAATGTTCAACAAAAACTTAACAACACTCAAGCAAGCCTTTCACAAAAAGATAAAAACCTATATGATGAATACAGTGCAAGAGTTGAAAGTCAACTTGCGTCTGCTGAAGATCGGTATAAAAAGGCACATGATCTCGGAGAAACAGATGACATGTTGTCAGCACAGAAGGATGTGGCCACACTTGCTGTTGAGCTGGAAAGTTTAAATCGGGTTAAACCGACTCAACAAGCAACAGAGGAACCAGTCGCGGTACCACCACCACCGCAACAACAAATGGTTCCCCCGCCACAACCTCAGATGCAACAACCACCGCCACAACCTGATGCGAAGGCTCAGGATTGGGCGACAAAGAATGAATGGTTCGGCAACGATTTAGCTATGACAACAAGTGCCTTTGCTTTTCATAGACAGTTGGTCGAACAGGAAGGTTTTGATCCAGCTTCTGATGACTATTATCAAGAAGTGGATAGAAGAATGGCCGAGGCTTTTCCCCATAAACTCAGAGGAGGGGGAGAAGGTTCACCAGTAATTAACGTTCAAGAGAATGTTGCTAATTCTAGCCGAGGGGCTAGAGGCAGAACAGGAAAGGGACGCACAGTCAAGTTGTCACCTAGTCAGGTTGCGATAGCAAAAAGATTAGGAGTATCACTTGAAGACTACGCTAAACACGTTAAGTGAAGGAGATAAAATGGTAGATCGAAATACAAATTCTGTAAAGAAAGATACCGCTTCAGACCGCGCTCCACGGTCTGCTGATAGTCGAGCTAAAGAAGCTCGCCCAAAACCATGGCAACCACCGTCTTTATTAGACGCACCGACACCACCCCCTGGATTTGCTTATAGGTGGCTACGAGAATCGATGGTAGGAGTAGAAGACAAAGCGAATATGTCAAAACGTATTCGTGAAGGATGGGAACCTGTGAGAGCAGAGGATCACCCTGAGTTTGAAGCCCCAACTATAGATGAAGGTAGACATTCTGGCGTGATAGGAGTAGGTGGTTTATTACTTGCAAAGATGCCAATCGAAACCGTCGAACAACGACGTGCATACTACAATCAAATGGCTTCCGAACAAATGGAAGCAGTCGATTCAAATCTAATGCGAGAAAGTGATGGCAGGATGCCTATTAGTCAACCTAATAGACAATCTAAAGTCACATTTGGTAGAGGAGGCGATTCTTAGGAATCGTCAATTTCATAATTGGCTTTTAAGGTGAAAAAATGGCGAATGTAAATGACCCAAATGGATTCACACCAGCTTATCATATGGCTGGAGGCACTATACGCCCTTCTGAGTTTCCTATCCAAAGTGGTGCTACTGGCGATATCTTTTCAGGTGACGTCGTTAAGCTCACAAGTGGATATGTACTTCAAGGGGGAGCAACTGATGCTCCACTAGGCGTATTTGGTGGATGTGAATACCAAGAGACCACCGGAGCGGTAACCTTTACTAGAAGGTTTGTTTCCGGCACGGCCACGCTAGGTTCTGCAAATATTAAAGCATACGTGTATGCTGATCCAAACATCGTGTACGAAGCTCAGTTTACTGGGACTCCTGCACAAACTGATGTTGGAAAGGTACACACTATCTCTACAACTGCAGGTGATACCAACAATAACCGTTCGAAAGAAGGTGTGACTACGACTACCGCCAGCGGTATAGCAAAATTAGTAGCTTATGTGGCTCGTCCAGATAATAGTGCTAATGCGCAATACGCTCGTGGGTATTTCATATTCCCAGCTTCTACTTACGGTAACGACTAAGGGGTGATTAGAAGTGGCTATTAATAGAGCACAACTGGTAAAGGAACTCGAGCCAGGACTAAATGCACTTTTTGGTCTTGAGTATAACCGTTACGAGAACGAGCACGCTGAAATTTTCGATACTGAAAGTTCAGATCGTGCGTTTGAGGAAGAAGTGATGTTATCAGGCTTCGCACAAGCTCCCACTAAAGGAGAAGGTGCAGCAGTAAGTTATGATACAGCGCAAGAAACCTTTACGTCTCGTTACACCCATGAAACTGTAGCTTTGGCTTTTGCATTGACAGAAGAAGCTATCGAAGATAATCTCTACGATACGCTTTCCTCTAGATATACTAGGGCTTTAGCTAGGTCAATGGCGAACACGAAGCAAGTAAAAGCTGCTAACGTGCTTAACAATGGTTTCTCAACCTCCTATCCAGGAGGAGACGGTAAACCTCTCATGACAACTGATCATCCAACTTTAACGTCTGGTGATCAATCTAATGAGCCAAGCACCGCTGCGGACTTAAACGAAACTTCGTTAGAGAACGCCTTGATTGATATTTCTTCATTTAAAGATGAAAGAGGTATAAAGGTAAACGTACAAGCCAGAAAACTGGTTGTTCCACCTCAGTTACAATTTGTAGCTGACAGGATATTAAATTCTCCTGGAAGAGTGGGAACGTCAGACAATGACATCAATGCCGTGAAAAACATGGGCATGTTGCCAGAAGGCTACACCGTTAACCATTACTTGACCGACACTGATGCATTCTTTATCAAAACTGATGCACCTAACGGCATGAAGCATTTCGAAAGAGCTGCAATGAGTACTGGTATGGAAGGAGACTTCGAAACTGGTAATGTTAGGTACAAGGCGAGAGAAAGATACAGCTTTGGCTGGTCTGATTGGCGTGGAGTCTATGGATCTCCGGGTGCATAGCACGGTTTCCTTGTAAACTGACTAGAAAGGGATCTTCGGATCCCTTTCTTTTCTATAGTATCTACTATAGAATATTTTTTCTAGGGACTAAATAATCTGTTCTATAGACTGCCCTAGCAGACAACGCCAAGACTATGGAACTTTCCTAAGGAGGAAAAATGGCAAATTCAACATTTAATGGCCCAGTCCGTTCAGAAGGTGGGTTTGAGCAAATCTCAAAGAATGGTACTACTGGTGCTATTACCACCAACTTAGATATAGACACTAGCGGTAACATTACCACCACAGGGTATCTTTCTGCTTATTCACAAATAGAGAGCATTACAAGTGCTACACACAGCGTTGAATCAACCGATTCAGGCACAGTCTATACGTTGAATCGAGCAGCAGGTATTGTTGTAACATTACCTACCGCAGCGGCAGGGCTAAACTATACCTTTATAGTTGGGACAACATTTACTGGTGCGGGGCAGATCAACACAGATAATGCCAGTGACTTGTTTTCTGGTTTTGCTCAACTTTTTGATCCTGCAACCGCAAGTGATACAAACACGTTTATCCCTGATGCAAGCGATGACGACACAATCGATCTAGGTAGTGCTGCTCAAGGCTGGTTAGTTGGCGGTATTATTCGATTGGTTGCAACTACAGCCGCTGTTTGGCATTGTGAAGCATTTCTTCATGGGGACGGTACTTTAGCTACACCATTTGAATAGGAGTAAGCCATGGCCGACGCAGTAACTTCAACGACCATCGTTGATGATGATAGAAAGGCTGTTATACAGTTTACTAACACATCGGATGGAACAGGTGAGTCAGCGGTCACTAAAGTTGATGTAAGTGCACTTGCTGTAAGAAGCTCAGACGGTGCAGCTTGCACAGGATGTAAAGTCGAAAGAGTTAGCTATTCGACTTTTGGTATGAGCGTTAAGCTTCTGTGGAATGCAAGCACGAACACCATCTGTTGGGATTTAAATTCCGGCTATAGTGACGATGTTGATTTTTCATGGATGGGTGGCCTTCAGAATACTGCTGCTGCTAGTGGTAAAACTGGAGATATTAAACTCACAACCACAGGTCACGCCAGTGCAGATTCTTACGTTATTTTATTGACAGTTATAAAAGAATACTAACAGATGGCCACCTCAGGGACTAAGACTTTTCAGCTAACCATAGCGGACACAATAGAGGAAGCTTATGAGTTAGCTGGTCTAGAACTTAGAACAGGGTATGACGCGGAAACTGCTAGAAGGTCTTTAAACATTATGTTTGCAGACTGGTCTAACAGAGGGATTAATCTTTGGACTATAGAGCAAGTAACTACTAACCTGACTCCAGGAACTAATAGTTACACGTTAAACTCCTATGACATAGATATAGTTTCCGCAGTTATACGACAGATCGATGGATCTACAACAACGGATCTACAACTCACAAGAATAGGTAGAACAGAGTATCTAAACATACCTGATAAATCTTCCACAGGAAGACCCAACCAGTTGTTTTTAGACAGACAAACCACGCCTGTTATTAAGTTGTGGCCTACACCAGACAGCACATACACATACAGATTAGTTGCCAACACTATTCAAAGAATGGATGATGCATCTGCTTCTGCACAGGATCCGGAAATACCTTCAAGGTTTATGCCTTGCCTGGCTAGTGGGTTAGCTTACTATATTGCGTTAAAACGCAACCCAGAAAAAGCAGCCATATTAAAAACCCAATACGAACAAGACTTTAAACTTGCCTCAGATGAAGACCGTAATAGAACTTCACTTCATTTTGTACCGACTAGGAGCTATATTTAATGGCTTATGCAGTTGGTAAACATTCTCTAGCACAGTGTGATAGATGCGGTTTTGTGTACAAATACCTACAGATGAAAATGGAATGGAACGGTTTAAAGGTTTGCCCCGTTTGCTATGAACCCAAACAACCCCAACTTCGACCTGCTAATGTACCTGCAGACCCAGAAGCATTGAGACAGCCACGACCTACGGAAGCAGCCCCGACTGCAGGGTACGGAATTGTTAGATCTGGAAACACTAAGAACGCTGATGGTGTTACAGGTCTTTCTATGGATGTATCTCATAATGATGTTATTGGGTCTAGTTTTTATATGGAAGAGCTGACAGGTAGTGTCGGAACTGTTACAGTAACCACAGGTTAATGAAATGAGTTGGACTTATTCTTCATTAAAAACTGCAATACAAGACTACGCTGAGTCTACAGAGTCTACCTTTGTTACCCATTTAGATGACTTTATTAAAACAGCAGAAGAACGTATTTTAAAAGCCGTTCAACTAGACGACTTTATTAAAAACGTAACAGGCACAGCAACAGCTAGTTCTGCATATTTAGGATCCCCCACAGACTTCCTATCCCCCTTTAGTTTGGCAGTTATAGATAGTGATTCTAACTATAACTATCTGTTACTAAAGCACCCAAGTTTTATTCGGGATTACACCCCCGCATCCGCTACAACAGGGACACCAAAGTATTACGCCGAATTTGACGAAGATACTTTTATATTGGCGCCAACGCCAAATTCCAACTACACTTTTGAGTTACACTACTTTTATAGACCCTCATCCCTTACTTCGGCAGGTGATTCCGGTACAACTTGGCTGTCAACTAATGCTCCCAATGCTTTACTGTATGGCGCATTATCAGAAGCCATGATATATCTAAAAAATTATGAGACATCACCCATCTATGAGACCAGATTTCAAGAAGCATTAGCTTTGATGAAAAATCTTGGGGAAGGTAAATCCACCCGAGACCAGTATAGATATGACCAAGTAAGGAGATCACCACAGGGATGAAAATAGAAAAACTTGAGGGGGCGAATATCGCCATTGTGGCAATGGGCGAGAGCCAACTAGACTACCACTTAGCAGTTTCACACGGTAACGAGTTTGATGAGGTCTGGGCGATAAACGCCATGGCTGGAATCGCTAGACAGGTTGATCGAACTTTTATGTTAGACCCCGCCAGCCGATTTTTAGACACGGATGATGCCGGTACACAAACACATTTAATGAGAAAGGTTTTAAAGACCCACCCTGGACCGATATACACTTGTGAGCTAGACGATCGTTGCGATAACTTAGTGGAGTTTCCTCTTTTAGAGGTTGTGGAAGACACTGGAAGTTCTTATTTGAACAACACTGTGTGTTTTGCCATTGCTTATGCTATGTATAATAGGATCGGAAGAATCAATATGTTTGGTGTTGATTTCACCTATAAAGGAAATTTGCATTTTGCTGAAGCAGGAAGATCTTGTGTCGAGTTTTGGTTGTCTAAGTGTATCACTTCAGGGATAGTTGTAAGTGTGGCACCCAGATCTGGTTTACTAGACACTGATGTACCTATAGAGGAAAAAGTGTATGGATACCATAGGCTAAAAAATCCTCCAATAGTTTTGTTTGACCCCAAAACAAATGAATTCTATAAAACAGGGTTTAATGAGTACAACCAAGCCTTGGAAGACGATAATCGAAAAAATGCAGAAGTGGTTTCTATTTTAAATACCCCGCCCGAAGCAAAAAGGTATTAAAGTGATAGAAATAGACACGGTCGCCAGTTTAGGAAGTATTACCGTAGACACCGAACAAAACAGAGGTCACCCACCAGAGTATTGGGCAGAGAGAGCTACAGACAGAATTTGTGGGATTTCTGAAAATGCAGAGGGACACGTAAGGCAGCAAGCCGAAGCCTTCCGAGTAGCTATTTATTCGACAATACTTTACTATATTAAAGAGAGCATCAATAGTGAGCGATGCACTATGCGGAATATTCTGACCCGTCAGGGCCATGAAGACCTAGCTAAAATCTTAACGGAGTTAAAATAGATGGCAATAACATCAACCTTAACAACTAGCTTTAAAAAAGAACTTTTAGAAGCTAAACATAACTTTTTAGCATCCGGGGGTAACAGTTTTAAACTAGCACTTTACACTAGTTCTGCTACAATGGGGGCGGCAACCACTGCTTACGCTACTACTAATCAAGCTACGGGAACGAACTACACAGCAGGGGGAGCAGCATTAACTAATGTAAATCCTACAAGTGGCGGAACAACAGGGTTCACAGACTTTGCCGATTTAACTTTTGGCACAGCTACTGTTACAGCTAGAGGATGTTTAATCTATAATGACACTAATGCCGATAGGTCTGTAGCTACTATAGATTTTGGTGGAGACAAAACCTCCACATCTGGAAACTTTACAATAGTTTTTCCTGCTGCCGCAGCCAGTACAGCTATTATACGAATAGCTTGAGGTTAGCCTATGGCTAATATAACCGGCTGGGGTCGAGGCACCTGGGGCTCAGACACCTGGGGGGAACCCAACCCCGTCACTCTTACAGGATTAGCAGGAACCAGTGCTTTAGGAAGCATTTCCCTTATTCTTGAAACAAATATTTCTGTTTCTTTATCAGCGGCCACTGCGGGGGCACCCACTGCTGGAGTAAATGCTCAAGCCATAGCAGTTGTGGAAGGTGCTGTTGGTACATTAGGTTCGGTAAGTGTAGACGTAGATGGTGAAGCTAATGTTTCTGTCACTTTAGGTGCCGCTACTTCTGCGCTCGGAACTGTCACCGTTCACCATAATTCTCAGGTTGAGGTCACTCTTTCAGAACTTACTTCTAGCTTAGGAACAGTAAGCACTATTTCTAAGGCTACGGTTACTTTGTCGGGGCTAGTCTGTACAGCGGGTACTCCAACAGTTAATGTTTGGGGGTTGGTTGATGATAGTCAGGTCCCAAGCTGGGCAGCGGTGGGGGATAGTCAAAACCCAAGCTGGGAAGAAGTCGCTTAACTAAACAGAAAAAAAGTATTATAATCAATACATAGAAGAGGATTACCAACATGGCTAGTACATATGTAAACGATTTACGACTTAATGAGATGGCGACAGGAGATGGTTCAGGAACTTGGGGTACGACCACAAATTTGAACCTAGAAATGATCGCTGAAAAATTTGGGGCGGGATCGGAAGCTTTATCTGATGCCTCTACAGCAACGATTACGATGGCAGACGGGGCTAGTGATGCCTTTCGCTCAATGGCCCTTACCCTTACAGGATCTCTCTCACAGGCTTGTACGGTCACGTTAGCTCCAAATACTCTTTCTAACGTCTGGGTAGTACAGAACTCAGCGGGGAATACAGTCACATTGACCCAAGGCACAGGCGCGAATGTGGTCATACCAAATGGTGGTATCCGCATGATTTCCACAGATGGCGCGGGGGCTGGTGGTGTTGTTACTGATGTCCTCGATATGCTTGGCGGCACAGGCAACGTAGGTCTTGGTTCGGGTGCGTTTGGCACAGCACTTACCACAGGTACAGATAACGTAGCGATAGGTGAGGCCGCGGGTGATGCGCTTACAAGTGGTGCTGACAATACTTTGGTTGGTGATAACGCAGGTGGCGCATTAACTACCGGTGGGAACAACGTAGCCGTGGGGTCTGGGGCTTTATTGGTAGCCACGACAGCAGCCGACAATACGGCGGTGGGGACACTAGCTTTAACGGCTAATAGCTCTGGAACAGACAATACTGCTGTGGGTTATGCAGCAGGAGACGCTGTAACTACTGGTTCTGACAATACCTTGATTGGTGACAACGCGGGTGGCGCATTGACAACTGGTGGTGATAATACTGCGATTGGCTCTGGCGCATTAGCTACTGAAGATGGAAATGGACAAAACGTAGCAGTGGGATCAGCAGCATTAGCAACATTAAATGCTGGTGCAGATGCTGGAAACGTAGCAATCGGTTATCAAGCACTTACAGCAGCTTCGACTGGAGTTGATAACGTAGCAGTCGGTTTTCAAGCTGGAGATGCTGTCACCACAGGTTCAGATAACACATTAATCGGAGATAGTGCTGGTGGAGCTTTAACGACAGGTGCAAACAATGTCGCGGTGGGTTCAGCAGCTTTATCAACAGAAGATGGAAATGGAAATAATGTTGCAGTTGGTGTTTCTGCTCTTGCTACTCTTAACGCTGGTGCAGATGCTGGAAACGTAGCAATCGGCTATCAAGCACTTACAGC
>TARA_R110001583_G_scaffold28426_4_pt1 | contig 16452 bp, 14 predicted proteins | sample TARA_R110001583 | Tara Oceans TARA_R110001583 (sample SAMEA4398432) | marine metagenome | biome: Polar Biome; feature: [MES] marine water layer (ENVO:01000295) within the mesopelagic zone...; material: water (ENVO:00002006), including particulate matter (ENVO:01000060) such as...... | reverse complement strand
CTGTTCAAAGGAAAGTAACTCGCCTACAGGCGAAAACACTGCTTAGTAGTAAAGTAGCTGACTGGATGAGCATCGCGAAATAATATGGCAATAGATACAATATTGAATAGGTCTGAATTCCCACGGAGACCGTGGGAACTAGATGAAAACAAAAGCTACGAGTGGCGAGCCAATAGCAACGAAAAGAATCTACTCAAAACTTGGAGTAACCTACTCGAAGCTAATAAACTCGATGCTCGGAGCTCAAATCTACATTTTTGAATAATCTAATGTAATCGCTGCGGCTTCTAATAAGAACGCATCGATGGGTTCGAAATCATCTGGTAAATCATCCATTGATTCAACAGTCTCTAATCCCGCACGTTTTAGACGTTCGTTATTACGAATTAATAATTGCTGATCTTTTTCTTCTCGTAGCTTAATACGTTCACTTTCCACTAAGGTAATAGAAGTATCCTTCATTTCAGCTTGATACTCTTTGATATCTTGATCAAGGTAACTAAATTCTACTTCGTCTTTAATACGTTTATCGTGGGCTTGAGTCAGTTTATCAATGTCAGATTTTAAGTTATCAAGTTTTTCATAATCTGCTGACTTAATGTTATCCCAAGGTAATGCATTTTTCTCTAAGCTTTCACCGGTGTCTTCAGGGGAAATAGCACTCGGGAAAAGAATATCTGGAATCACACCTTTATGTTGCGTGCTGCCACCGTCAATGCGGTAAAACTTAGCAATCGTATATTGAACAGAACCAATTACATCGCCATCATCATCATAGAAACGTGAAATACGACGATGTTGTTGCACTGTACCTTTACCGAAGGTTTGCTCACCAATGATAATCGCGCGACCGTAGTCTTGTAATGCAGCAGCAAAAATCTCTGATGCTGAGGCACTATAACGATTCACTAATACGGTTAATGGGCCGTCATAGCTGATTACTTCGTTAACATCACGGTGTACTTCGATTTTATTTCGGCTATCACGGACTTGAACAACAGGCCCTTTTCCGATAAATAATCCCGTTGATAAGGTTGCTTCTGCTAATGAACCGCCACCATTATTACGTAGGTCAATAATAATGCCTTCAACATCTTGGTTTTTAAGTGTTGTCAGTTCTTTATCAATATCATCACTTAAGTTCACGTAGAAACTCGGAATGGTGATCACGCCAATTTTTTTACCATCAATCATTTCAACCGATGATTTGGCTTCTCTGTCTTCAAGATGGATTTTGGCACGTTCAATAATCACAACGCGTGATTTGTCACCGGTTTTACCCGATTGAATTTGCAGTTGTACTTTAGTGCCCTTTGGCCCTTTAATCAGATCAACAATGTCATCTAAACGCCAACCAATGATATCAACAATTTTTTCGCCATCTTGACCGACACCAACGATTTTATCGTCTTTACTAATCAGTTTTGAACGTTCCGCAGGCCCACCAGGGACTAAGCTACGTACAACGGTGTAATCATCTTCAAGTTGTAATACCGCACCAATGCCTTCAAGGGAAAGATTCATTTCCATTTTAAAGCGTTTAGCATTACGAGGAGAAAGATAACTGGTGTGTGGTTCAATCATATGCGAATAAGCATTCATGAAAGCTTGAAAAACATCTTCACTTTCAGTTTGCACAAGGTGTTTGATGGCGCTGTTATAACGTTTTGAAAGTCTGTCTTTAATATCAGGCCATTCTTTGCCCGTTAATTTTAACGATAACGCATCAGATTTAACTTTTTGTTGCCATGCTTTGTTTAACGCTTCTGGGGTTTTAAACCATTCAGCTTTACTTCGGTCAAATTGATAACTGTCTTGCGTATCAAATTTGATTTCTGTTTCTAACAAAGATAACGCATAAGCAAAACGCTCATAACGACGAGTTAAGTTAAGTTGATAGATAACATAAGCGGGACTCACGCCACCTGATTTTAAACTATCGTCAAGTGTAAATTGATAAGATTTTAATTCATCAATATCACTTTGAAGGAAGATTTGTTTATTAAAATCAAGTTGTTCGATGTAACGATCAAACACTTTTTTTGATAGGTCGTCATCTAAAGGAATAAAGTTGTAATGTGAGCGACTGTATAAGTCGCTCACTCTTTTCACCACTTTTGCATGTTGTTCTTGTTGACTCAGCTGCGGTATGTCTTTGACATCAAAGCTTGCTGTGACCGAAAAAACAAAGCCAGTAAATAACGTACCGGCAAGAAAAACAAAACGGTGAAAAAATTTACTCATTAAAATACCTTTTTATACTTATACGATTAAATGCTTAGCTTTGACTTTAACAGTCATGCCTGAGTTTAATTGGACTTGAACGTCATCTTTCATAATTTCAACGACAACACCAGAGACTGGTGCTTTACCCAATAACACTTTGACCGCTTGATTTAGCATAAGTTCTGAGTGAGTTGCTTCTTTATAGTTACTTAAATCTTCAACTACTTCTTTTTTAGGGGCAACTTTCTTGCTACGCATAGGCACATTCACTTTTTTAGGCGCACGTTTTGGTTTATCTTCTGTTGCATTTGCGCTGTTATTAGTGGCTTTTTTCTTATTAGCGAAGGCTTTTTCTTTGCTTTCTTTTAATGTTTTTAGTGCGTGGTCAGCATGTTCTTCTGACACTTCATCACCTTCAACACCATCAAGGTCGATACGTTTCGCCGCCTTTTTAATGCAGTGAAGGTAACGCCAGCTTAATGTGTATTGACGTAATGCACCACGAAGTTGTGTTTTACTAACACGCGTTTCAGCTTCTAGACGCGTTGCAAGTTCTTGAAACAGACCAATTTTAAGCGGTTTTGCATCAGCACTACCCGCAGTAAAACATAATGGAAACTGCTCAGTTAAAAAAGCAATGATCTGTTTATTATTTGTAAATTTTTCTGTGTTTTCCATGTAAAACCTAAATGTTTGATGCCAGTAAGTTGACGAATGATAATTTTAAAATCGATATATCGCCACATTATAGTGATGCCTAGGCTAAATAGGAAACTTAATTTAACTTACCCTGCTTATTTAGGTTATGTAGGGCTTTTAAGACTACTTTTACAACGATTCGTTTGATTTTCATACTATTATGACTTTATTTACCAGGGTCTGTTGATCTTTTCCGTTTAAATTTTGCTTAGTATTAAGCCAGTAATTGCAACTGTTGTTGTTAATGAGCCTGTTTATTGATCTAGAATAGTAATTATGTTGTGAGACTTCACAATCCTTTCGCTTTGGCATAAAAAAGCATAAAATCCGTTCCCCAAAAACCTTGTGTTATGCTTTTAAAGAGACATTTTTATGAAACCTGAATTACTTTCGCCTGCTGGAACACTTAAAAATATGCGTTATGCCTTTGCTTATGGCGCAGATGCTGTTTACGCAGGTCAACCGCGCTATTCTTTGCGTGTTCGTAATAATGAATTTAACTTAGAAAAGTTACAAATAGGGATTAATGAAGCGCATGCTCAAGGAAAACAGTTATTTGTTGTTTGTAATATTCAACCACACAACTCTAAATTAAAAACCTTCATTCGCGATATGAAACCGGTGATCGACCTAAAACCCGATGCATTGATTATGTCTGATCCTGGTCTTATTATGATGGTGCGTGAAGCCTTCCCTGAAATGGTGATTCATTTAAGTGTACAAGCTAATGCCGTTAACTGGGCAAGTGTGAAGTTTTGGGAATCTCAAGGCATCAAGCGTGTTATTTTGTCCCGTGAACTTTCTTTAGATGAAATTGAAGACATTCGCCAACATTGTCCTGATATCGAAATTGAAGTATTTGTGCACGGTGCCTTATGTATGGCTTATTCTGGCCGTTGTTTATTATCGGGTTACATTAATAAGCGCGATCCGAATCAAGGTACTTGCACTAATTCATGTCGTTGGAAGTACGATGCTCATGAAGCAACGGAAAATGAAACCGGTGATATTGTTGCCATTCAAAAACCAGAGCCTACTTTAGGTTCAGGACAAACCACAGATCAGATTTATCTGTTACAGGAAGAAGGACGTCCTAACGAATATATGCCAGCCTTTGAAGATGAGCATGGCACTTATATTATGAATTCAAAAGACCTGCGCGCGATTCAGCATGTAGAGCGTTTACTTGAAATTGGTGTGAACTCTTTTAAAATCGAAGGTCGTACTAAAAGTTTCTATTATTGCGCACGTACTGCTCAGGTATATCGTAAAGCAATGGATGATGCGATTGCGGGTAAACCCTTTGATGCTAAATTAATGGGCACACTTGAAAATCTTGCACACCGTGGTTATACGGAAGGTTTTTTAAGTCGCCATACTCACGACAAATATCAAAACTATGATTACGGTTATTCAATCAGTGAAACACAACAGTTTGTTGGTGAAATGACAGGTCGTAATGAAAATGGCTTAGCAGAAGTCACAGTGAAAAATAAGTTTTTAGTGGGTGATGCCCTTGAGTTGATGACTCCGCAGGGTAATATTAATTTTAAACTCGAGGAGTTGCACAATCGCAAAGGCGAATTAGTGGATGTCGCTCCAGGATCGGGCCATGTTTTATATATGCCAATTCCAAAAGAAATCGATTTAACCCATGGCTTATTAATGCGTAATCTTCAAAAGGGTGCTGACACGCGCAATCCGCACAAATAATTACTCATATCGTTGCCATTTAAGCCTACTTCTTCGTTAAAAAATGCTCATTTAGACATCTAAACTGTGCTTTTTCGCCTTGAACTAAGCATAAATGGCTTAGCTATGAGCAATTATATTTTTTATTATATAAAAAACGACATAAATTAAACATGATATTAAGTATAAATGTAACTGTAGATTTCATTAGAGAGTTAACTTAAAGTGGCGTTATTAATAAAAGACAACTGCATCAACTGTGATATGTGCGATCCGGAATGTCCGAATGAAGCGATTACCTTTGGTGCGGAAATATACGAAATCGATGCTGCACTTTGTACTGAATGTGTCGGTTTTTATGAAAAACCGACTTGCATTGCGGTATGCCCCATTAACTGTATTATTGTTGATCCTGAACATATAGAGAGCGAAGAGCAATTATTAGATAAGTTTGCACATTTATACCCATGATACTTCAATATGCAAAATCAACAAACCAAATTGGGCTTAGCTTCTAGGCATAAAATTGAAGCTTTCGAGCGATTAACTGCGTTAATCCTCTTGCGCTTGAATTACAAAAAGACGTAATTCTTTTATATTTATTCTACATTGATAGTTTATAACAACGAAGGTGAGTGCAATTTGGCTTGCCCTTCGGGGCACTAGCTCGAATGCCATCTCTGTGTTGTAACAAGTGAAAAGGGAATAACCATTAACAAATGTTACGCCTTGACCTGACAAACGAGCTAGGGCTTGATAAAGCATATTGAGGTAACATGGGTATACACACTTAAAGGCAATTAATGGCTCAACAAGCTCGATTTTTAAAAGGTTCCATTTTTAAGCATGTGCTCACTATGTCGGCGACGAATGCGATTGGTCTGAGTGCTATTTTTTTAGTGGATTTAATTGATATCTATTTTATCAGTCTATTAGAAAACAGTGCTTATACCGCGGCCATTGGTTATGCCAGTGCAATCATTTTTTTCACTACTGCGATTAGTATTGGTTTAACCACCGCAAACAGCGCGATTGTTTCTAAATATATCGGCCAAAACAAACACTCACTGGCACGTCTTTATGTTGCCCATATTGCTTTGTTTTCAGTGTTTATCAGTAGCCTCATCGCCACGCTTATTTGGATTTTTGCTCCCAACATATTATCCGCGCTAGGTGCTGAATCCGACGCATATACTCAAGCAGTCAGTTATTTACGTATTATTATTCCTGCCGTGCCTATTTTAGCGTTAACCATGCAAATGAATGCCACATTACGTAGTATTGGTGTCGCCAAACAAGCGATGTATGCCACTTTATTAGCGGCTATTGTTAATGCGCTTTTAGATCCGCTGTTTATTTTTGTTTTTTCAATGGACCTACAGGGTGCGGCGATTGCCTCTGTGATTGCTCGCATTAGCGCACTTTTATTAGCACTTTATTATGTCTTGATTAAATATAAAATGGTTTCGATGCCCAAGATGAGTGTGTTTAAATCAGATATTAACATTATCTCTCATATCGCCCTGCCCGCTTCTATCTCACAAATTGCAACGCCCTTAGGTAATCTTTATGTCACTTATGAAATCGCTAAATACGGCACTGAATATATTGCGGGTTGGGCTATTGTGGGACGTATTATTCCTGTCGCTTTTGCCATGATGTTTGCTGTCTCCGGTGCGATTGGCCCTATTATCGGTCAAAATTATGGCAATCAAAATTTTGACCGTATTCAATTGGTTTTAACGGAGTCCTTAAAATTTGTCACTGGTTATTGTTTAGTTGTTGCGTTGCTTTTATCTTTAGGACAAGAGACCATTGTGACTGTTTTTAATGCCAAACATCATGCAGCCGAAATTATCAGGTTATTTTGTCAGCAAATTTCCATCACTTTTATTTTTATGGGCATGACATTTGTCGCGATGGCTTTTTTAAATAACCTCGGTTATGCCAAATATGCCACACTGTTAAATGTCGGAAAAATGTTACTCGGAACAATTCCCTTTGTTACAATCGGTTCTTATTATCATGGTGCGACGGGTGTTTTATATGGTCAAGCACTGGGCAGTATTGTGTTTGGGGTGATTGCATTATTATTAACGCATCGTATGTTAAAACATGCTGAATCTGAATATTTAAAGCGTACACTGTAACAAAAGCGATATGATACCAATCGTAATAATTAGCTGATCTATTTTACTGGTTAAAATTGTTTATTTCTTTGTTGAAAGTTTCGTAAAGGGAACAACCATTTACATCAACTTTCGCCTCAAACTAAACTATTTTTTCTGCGCAAAATTTAGATCACATATTTAATACGATTGGTATAATCAGGATCAATCTTCAACTTATTGATCAATTTCATTAAATAATTTACAAAAGATTGCTCTAATAGAGCGATATACATACGGACATATGATTTGATAATACAAATTCTATTTATTTTTGCTAGCTTAGTACTTTTATCGGGTTGTTATCAAACGGAATCAACGATAACGAATAACTTACTCTACTGCACAGATAAAGCACCCACCTCGTTTAATCCACAAGTTAGCCATGATACTGCTAGTTTGGATGCCACTTCGCACCAATTATATAATCATCTTATAAGAATTGACCCGGTTAGCCGCCGTTTTGTTGCTGATATTGCTACTCGTTGGGAAGTAAACCGAAGTAAAACTGAATATACGTTTTATTTACATGACAACATTAACTTTCATCAGACTGACTATTTTACGCCAACGCGACACTTGAATGCCGACGATGTTATCTTTAGTTTGCAACGATTATTATCTGCTTCGAACCCTTATCATGCGATAAATAGTCAATCTGAAAATTATTTTTTTAATCATCCATTAACGAATATCATCAAAGATATCATTAAAATCGATGATCATACTGTGCGTATTCTGCTGACCAAGTCAGATGCCACACTACTAGCAAATTTAGCGGCTCATTATTCAGTGATTCTGTCGGAAGAATATGCCACAAACTTATTACAAGCAGGCCACCCTGAACGGTTTGATCATTTACCCATTGGCACAGGCCCTTATCAATTTAAAAATTACCACAATAATATTATTCGTTACCAACGACATCAAAACCCTTGGCAAACACCTGCCAATATTGAGAATTTGATTTTTGACGTCACCTCAAACAGCACCAAACGTTACGCAAAATTGTTATCTGGCGAATGTGATATCATCGCTAATCCTGCGCTTAGCCAAGTAGAGCAGATTAGTCAAAATCCTAATGTCTCATTGAGTATTAGACCAACGGGTAATGTCGCCTTGATAGCCTTTAATAGTAAAAGTAGTCCTTTTGATGATGTTATTAACCGTCATGCATTAAGTAATGCTATCAATCTCAATACGATTATTCAGGCGGTGTTTTTCAATAACGCGGTATCCACGGATAATTTATTACCATCACATTCTTGGGCATTTAATCCGCGCACACTAAAACAACATTTTTCACCCGAAGACAGTCTAAAAAGTCTACAAGAAAATAACTTTAATTTTGAACAGACATTACGTATTTTAGCGCCAATAAAAAAATCCATTTATAACCCTAATTTTTATAAAACCGCTGAATTAATACAAGCAAACTGGGCAAATATTGGCGTTAAAAGTGACATCATTTTATTATCTAAAGCCGATCTCGATTTGGCATTACTCTCTGGTGATTACGACATATTCTTAACCGGAAGAAGCCCAAATATAAAAGATCCTGATAATATTTTTAGGCCTTTACTGAGCTGTAAAGTCAATCAAATAGAGGGTAATACGAGTCAATGGTGTGATCCTAAAACACAAGCCCTATTGGATTCGACTTTAGTGAAAAGCAGTTTTATTCAGCGTGTTAAAAACTACTATCAATTACAGGAATTAGTACAATCTCAACGTATTTATTTACCCATCGCTCACTTGTTACGCTTTGATGTGTTTAATAAAAACATTACTAATATAGAAGTTGATCCGCAGACCGGTATTAGCCTCTATAAAGCAAATAAAGTTCCTCCTTTGAATAAGACAGGCCTTCAATAATATGCTTAATTTTTTACTACGACGCATTTACTTACTGTTTATTACTGCGTTCATTCTGTCATTGATTGCTTTTACAATTGATCACTTAACGGTGCATACTTTTGAAAGCGAAAATGCCTATAGCTTATATAAAAATTATTTATCAGACATCATTCACGGTGACTTTGGCACCTCTTTAATTGACCAAAAACCGATGTTAGCAACGGGGTTATCCGCCTTTTCATCTACCTTGGAACTGTGTATTTTTGCTTTTCTTATGGCCAGTACAATTGGCATCCCACTCGGTATTTTAGCCGGCATGTTTAACAATCATAAAATTGATTACTCGATAATGACGATTGCTTTGATAGGATTGGCTTTACCTGTTTTCTGGGTGGCGATCATTTTTACTATTTTACCCAATGCCATCGGCTGGAACATGCCCATTGATGGTAATATCAGCCCGATTTATGAAGTTCCCGCCGTAACAGGTTTTTTGTTTATCGATAGTTTACTGGTCACTGAACAATATCAATTTGAAGCATTTTATAATTATATTGCTCACCTTATTCTTCCTGCTTCGGTATTGGCTATTTTCTTAATTTCAGAGATTATTCGCTTAACGCGTCATGCTATTACCATGGTCATGAAAAGTAATTATATCAAAGCGGCACATACTAAAGGTTTGAGTCGCAGACAAATTGTTTATCGTCATGTACTAAGAAATGCCCTACCGCCTATTATTCATCAATTAAGATTACAATTAAGCACCATTATTTCTTTTGCTATGGCGATAGAAATTGTATTTTCTTATCAAGGCTCAGGGTTGTGGTTATTTGTCAGTATTCAACAGGGTGATTACCTGGCACTTTCATCTGCGTTGTTAATTATTTCTGGGTTTATTCTTGTTTCAAGTATTCTGATTGATTTGTTATTAGTCACCATTTCTCCCACTAAACGGAAAACATTATATGCTGATCAATAATGAATTTAATGAAGAAAAGATTCAATCTCCATTACAGTATATTTGGACGATTTTTAAGAATAAAAACATTGCGGTAATGTCAATGTGGGCGGTTATTTTTCTCATTTTAATTATGTTATTTGCAGATTATATCATTCCCTATTCGCCAACAATGCAACATCCGGATATGTTGTTATTACCCCCCTATTGGGTTGATGGTTCAAATCCTGCCTTTTTACTTGGCACCGATGATCTGGGTCGTGATACCTTTTCACGCATGCTCAAAGGTATTCAACTTACTTTGAGTGGCGCGTTATTAATTACCTTAGCTATCTCGGTGTTAGGTTTAATGATAGGCTCAACAGCGGTATTAACAAAAGGCGTCAAAGCCAGTGTGATGCATCATTTATTAGATGCATTATTAGCTATTCCTACTTTATTGACCGCCATTATCTTTATTGTGTTATTTGGTATGAGTTACGAAAATAGCCTTTTTGCAGTGTCTTTATCGTTACTCCCTCAATTTATTCGAGGCATTTATTATTCCATTGAAAATGAGCTCACTAAACAACATATTATTGCTTTACGGCTTGATGGCGCGACTAATCATCGTCTTTTACGTTATGGCCTTTTCCCGAATATGATTGAACCCATTACCACCTTAGTCAATCGAGTCTTTACTATGGCTATTTTGGAAATCACCACGCTAGGTTTTCTTGGTTTTGGTGCTAATTCAGAACAAGTAGAATTAGGCTCATTGATAGCTAAAAGTATTGAGTTTATTTATTTATCACCTTACCTTGTTCTTTTTCCGGGTATTGCTATTTTTCTGATCATTATTGTTTTTAATATTTTTTCTGAAGGCATTCGTCATGCTGTTATTGAAGGGGAAGCTTAATGGCATTGCTCGATGTACGTAATTTAAGTATTGATATCTTAACCGCACAAGGAAAGGTACGCGTTATTGATAAAGCCTCGTTAAATATTCTTGATGGCTCTATACATTGTTTAATCGGTGAATCTGGATCAGGAAAAAGTTTGATTGCGAAGGCAATTTTAGGGCTTCATAATGAAAACTGGATAGTGACTGCGGATCGGATGTTTCTCGGTAATATCGATTTAAATAAATTATCTTCTCGAGAACGCCGTAAGATTATGGGTAAAGATATTGCCATTATTTTTCAAAATCCGCGTTCTTATCTTGATCCGAGTAAAAAGATTTGTGAACAAATGCGTGAGGTTTTACCTACTCATCTGTCATCAAGACGATGGTTTAAGAAATTGTCGCTAGGTTCGCCACACTCACAAGCCATTAAAGAGTTATTACATAAAGTCGGTATTCAAAATGATACTGCCGTTCTTAATAGTTACCCACATCAATTATCAGAAGGTATTTGTCAAAAGGTCATGATAGCGATGGCTATTGCTAATAACCCGCGTTTATTGATTGCCGATGAACCGACCACGTCGATGGAAGCCGTGACACAATCACAAATATTTCGCTTGTTATTTAAACTTAATCAAGTGCACGATATGACGATTTTGTTGCTCAGTAATAATCTCGGTATTGTCAGTAATTTATCCGATTATATTTCACTGATATATTGTGGCCAGACGGTTGAATCAGGAAGTTATAAACAAATTACCAATAGTCCGATGCACCCCTATACCCAAGCAATGATTAAAACCATTTTAAAATTTGATGAGAACGTTTCACATAAAAGTCAGCTATATACTTTACCGGGTGGCCTGCCGCCTGCAAATCAATTACCTATTGGTTGTCGTCTTGGCCCTCGTTGCCCTAAAGCACAAAGAACCTGCGTTACCAATCCTGAAGCAGTGAATTATAAAGGCCATATTATTCGTTGCCATTTTCCAACATTAGAAGAAAGTTAATATGCAACCACTTCTGACCATCAATAATCTTTGTAAAAACTATCGACGTAGCAATAGCTTATTTTCTTCGAGCCTTGAAAGTGCTTATAAAAATATAAATTTTTCGTTACAACCAGGGCAAACACTTTCAATTATTGGTGAAAGTGGTTCAGGAAAAAGTACGCTCGTACAAACTATTGCAGGTCTTCGCAAACAAACGTCTGGAAATATTTATTTACGTGGTAAGGTATTAACTGAGCTGAGTAACCAAGAACGTTGTAAATCTATTCGAATGTTATTTCACGCACCGAGTAGTTCACTCAACCCTAAAGCCACCATAGGCCGAATTTTAATCGCCCCACTATTACTTAACAGTAATTTAACGGTGATTGAATGCGAAGAACAAATCAAAAAAACACTTAATTTGGTTGGTTTATTACCCGATTACTTGGCATTTTATCCGAACATGCTTTCCAGCATCCAACAACATCAAGTTGCCTTAGCAAGAGCCATGGTTCTTGAGCCAGATATCATTATTGCAGATGAAATCCTTGCTGGGTTAGATATTTCTTTACGTTTCAAAATAGTTAATCTACTTTTGAAGATACAAGAAAAAAAAGGGGTAAGTTATATTTTTGTTGCCCACAATATGAATCTTGTTAGACATATCAGTGATCACATTATCGTCATGCATAATGGAAAAATTGTGGAAAACGACACAACAGAGAACGTTTATAACTTTCCCAAGTCTCAAAAAACAAAACATTTGTTACAAAGTCATCAACCAGACTATAGAAAATAAATGCATAAATATCACTTTTTAGATTTATATGTTATATTTTTTGCTTGTTACAATGCTTATGTAGTATAGTCACCGAAATAGCAGATTGTTGTCATTTATCAGTATATTAACAACAATAAAAATCATTTTAAAGTCATCGGTATCATTAAAGATTAGACCATGGAGTAGGTTTTGTATGAATGAATATAAGAAAAGTCTATGGATAAGTAATTTTATTGTCTTGTTATTTGCAGTGTTGATCACAATAGCCTGTAAAACAGTATTCAATCCACTTCTTCAACAACAACAAGAATTGCTGGTTGATGACATTAATGCTCAGTTTGAAGAATCCATCGCTGATGATTTAATGTTGAAGCGTCTTATTGAGCAAGATTTATTCAATTACATCAAAATAAATCAAACAGGTCTTGTTAGTCCATTAGTATATGAAAATACTAAATTAGACCCAATTGATACTTATCTCAGTGGAATTCCAAACACTATCTTTGTCGCCGCCGACCGTTCCTTGCATATTGAATACAAAGCAAAAAATTCTGATTTATTAGTACTCATAAAAAAAGTTTTATTCATTTTTTACGCTACGTTAATTTTGATGGGTGCTTTATTTAATATTCTTTACTACCGCGCATTCAAAAAAATAGAGGCGACTTTAATCAACGAGATTGCTGATGAGAATAAAGGCACAAGCCCCTTCGCTAAAGTATCCGAACAATTATTAGAACAAAAAAGAGTATTTCATCGCGCCTTACAAAACCAAGAAAAACAAATTGTACAACTTGCCCATCAAGTCAATATGGACAATCTAACAGGCCTTAATAATCGTCACGCTTTCCGTAAAGAATTAACAGATATATTGAGTAGCGAACAAGAACAGCAACATGCCATATTATCTATTATTCGTGCTAGTGAATTAAATACCATCAACTCGCAACGTGGCTTCCAACATGGTGATGAATACATCGTCAGTATCGCAAATATTATTAGTAAAGTGACTCAACATTATTCTGAAAGCTCTTTATATCGAATCAGCGGCTCCGATTTTGCTATCATTTCTCGCGATATGTCCGTCAATGATTCGCAATCGATGGCGAAGAAATTAAAAGTTCAATTTGACCAATACCAAGTACTCAACAAATTAGAAAGTACTGCTTACAACGGTATTTCGCCTATTCTTTCCGGCCAACTTCCTGAGCAAGTGCTGGCTCGCACTGATATGGCGTTAGCAAAAGCACAAACCGAAGGTATTAATAATTGGGCCTTCGAACAAAGTGATAATGATAATGATGACAGCCGATTAGGCCAGCAGCATTGGCGTAATATTATTGAAGAGATTATCGCTAAACGAGCGTTAATGTTATTACATCAACCTATTCAAGCTATCCATCGTAATATGAAAGGATACCAAGAAATATTTACACGCTTTATTGGTCAAAATAACAGTATGATCCCAACTGATACAGTTTTTGCGATGGCACAGCGTGTTGATTTAAGTGTCAAACTTGAACAACTGATCCTTGAAACGGTGGTTAGTCAATGTCGCCATAAAACAGATGGCACAAATCGTTGGGGTGTTAATATCACTAGTGCAGCGATTCAAAACAGTAGCTTTATTGTTTGGTTAGAGCGTCTATTAATGCGCGAGTCTAATATTGCAGCGTCATTAATTTTCGAAATGCAAGAAGTGGTATTAGATAGCAACTTAGTCGCCAGCAAACGCGTATTTGATATGTTAAAACGCACAGGTTCACGTTCTGCGATTTGTAATTTTGGTAAAGGCATTGGCTCATTTAGATTATTTAAAGAACTAAAACCAGATTTTGTTAAAATCGATGCAAGTTTAATGAGTAATATTGAACGCGACAGTTCGAATCAACAATTTGTTCGTATGATCATTGATGTGGCACATCGTATGGATTGTCGAGTGATTGCGGAAGGTGTTGAGCATTTAGAACAAAAACAAATACTTGAGAATATGTATATCGATGGTGTTCAAGGCTTCTTAATTGCGCGCCCTAGCCCACTGTAATATTGACTAAGCATCATTAATCAAGTTATTCCAAAGCCCAGCAATATTCTTTATTATGCAAACTGCATTTTACACGATAAAGAATATTGCTGGGCTTTTTGCATCTAGCATTAACATTACGTACAATGCGTTTTTTATTTTTAACAGGTTCACACATGTCTGACGCGCTTTCTCCAAAACAGCAATTTACCATCAAAAAACTCAATAAGAATTTGCGCCGTTCAACGGGTCGAGCTATTGCTGATTATAATATGATTGAAGATGGTGATCGTATTATGGTTTGCCTTTCTGGCGGGAAGGACAGTTATACTATGCTCGATATTTTACTTGAATTAAAAGCTGTCGCGCCGATCAAATTCGATATTGTTGCCATTAATTTAGATCAAAAACAACCAGGCTTCCCTGAACACATTTTGCCTGCGTATCTTGAAAAATTAGGCGTCGAATACAAAATTATCGAAGAAGATACTTACAGTATCGTGCAAGATAAAATTCCTGAAGGTAAAACAACTTGTAGCCTTTGTTCTCGTTTGCGCCGTGGTATTTTATATCGCACTGCAAAAGAGTTAGGTGCAACGAAAATTGCACTCGGCCATCATCGAGATGATATGCTTGCCACTATGATGCTAAATATGTTTTTTGGTGGAAAGTTAAAATCGATGCCAGCTAAGTTAGTTTCAGACAATGGTGAGCATGTTGTTATCCGCCCCCTCGCTTATTGTAAAGAAAAAGAGATCGAGCAATATGCTATCTTAAAGAATTACCCGATCATTCCTTGTAATCTATGTGGTACTCAACCTAATTTACAACGCCAGGTTACCAAGGATCTGTTAAACGGTTGGGATGAACAATTCCCGGGTCGATTAGAGACCATGTTCACCGCAATGCAAAATGTGGTACCTTCACATTTAGCAGATACTGATTTGTTTGATTTTAAATCCATAGATCAACATTCAGGCGTCATTAACGGCGGAGATATCGCCTTTGATAAAGAAGAGATCAATCATCAACCAGAGACTGAAAGCTCTATTGATGAACAATATTTTCAACAACATGAAAATCTAATGATTAAAGAATTAACATAGTTTTGTTTTAAATCATTTTTTTATTGTTTTATACAATGCAGGGACGTAATTGTAAAAAAAGTGATAGGTTTCACCTGATAGTCATTTATAATTAACGCATTAAAACATTAATCTTAAAATCAAACTGGAGAAAACAATGAGAACACCACTTGTAATGGGTAACTGGAAATTAAACGGCACAAAAGCATCTGTTTCTGAACTTGTTAAAGGATTAGTCGCTGCGTCTGATGCTGCAACAAATGTTGAAGTAGCTGTTTGTCCGCCAGCCATTTTTATTGAGCAAGTTGCAAACCTTACTGCTGATAACAGCATTCAATTTGGTGCACAAGATGTAAGCACAAATCTTTCTGGCGCATTCACAGGTGAAACTTCACCAGTAATGGTTAAAGAGTTTGGTGCTAAATATAGCTTAGTAGGTCACTCTGAGCGTCGTCAATACCACAATGAAACAGATGCTGTTGTAGCAGCTAAATTTGTTGCTATCCAAGAGAATGATTTAATTCCTGTTCTTTGTATTGGTGAAACTTTAGAAGAACGTGAAACTAATGTAACAACTACTGTTGTTGAAACACAACTTAAAGCGGTTATCGATTTAGCAGGTATTGCTGCATTTGAAAACTGTGTGATTGCATATGAACCAGTTTGGGCAATTGGTACTGGTAAAGTTGCAACTTCTGAGCAAGCTCAAGAAGTTCATGCACATATCCGTAACTGGCTTAAAGCGCAAAGTGAAGTTGTTGCTGAGAAAGTACAAATTTTATACGGCGGTAGTGTTAAAGCTGCTTCTGCTAAAGAACTATTTGCAATGCCTGATATCGACGGTGGTTTAGTTGGTGGTGCAGCACTTATGGTTGAAGAATTTGTTGGTATTATCGAAGGCGCTAAATAAGCTTCGATTAACCTCAAATCTATAAAAGGCGCTTATTGCGCCTTTTTTTATGTCTGTAAAATAAGTTCAGTTGTCAGCCGTTAGCTATCAGCTTTCAGCTTTCAGTTAGGTCAAAAGATAAGTGCCGTTGTCAGCGGTCAGCGGTCAGCTTTCAGTAAGATTCAAAGTCAAA
>TARA_R110001583_G_scaffold76037_2_pt1 | contig 16454 bp, 12 predicted proteins | sample TARA_R110001583 | Tara Oceans TARA_R110001583 (sample SAMEA4398432) | marine metagenome | biome: Polar Biome; feature: [MES] marine water layer (ENVO:01000295) within the mesopelagic zone...; material: water (ENVO:00002006), including particulate matter (ENVO:01000060) such as...... | reverse complement strand
AAGGCTGGCCTGCGGCAGGTTCTTCGCCAGCGACAGGTAGGCGGCGGCGGAGAAGTAGTAGTTGTCGAGCTCGACTCCGATGCGCTTGCCGGCCCAGCCGCGTGCGGCGATGAGTTCGCTGGCGAGGTAGTCCATCGGGTGGCGCTCGGTCGACTGAACGTAGTGATCGGGATAGCCGACAATGTTCTCTTCGGCGATCCAGGCGGTCCGGCGTGCGCCGTTGGCATCCTGACCGCGACCGAACCACACCGGCTCGCCCTCGGAGCCGACGATGACGCACTGGTGCACATAGAAGGACCAGCCGTCGTAGCCGGTGAGCCAGTTCATGTTGGTGGGATCGGTGACGATCAGCACGTCGATGCCGCGCGCGTCCATCGCGGCGCGGGCCCTGGCGAGACGGCTGGCGTACTCGGTGCGTTCGAAAGGCAGGTTGATGTGGTCTGGCATGGGCGCTCTCCGGTCTGCGCGGTATCAGGATTCGAATGCGGTGCCATACCCGCCGGCGACAGCCCGCGAGAAGGCCATGGTCGCAATGGCGGTGTCCTGGGCGCCGGTGCCGGTGAGGTCGCAGATCGTCACTTCGTCGCGGTGCGTGCGGCCCGGTCGCTGGCCGGCGATGATCTGGCCCAGCTCGGGAAAGTCGGCATCGGCGGCAAGCAGTCCGGCGTCGATTGCGTGGTGAAGTTCGCCGAGCACGCGCACCTGACTCAGGCGGTCGCAGACGTAGCGTGCGGCAGCCAGCGCGGCCGGGGCGATCTCGTTCTTGTGCTCGGCATCAGATCCCATTGCCGTGATGTGCAGGCCGGAATGCAGGTGGTGCGCCTCAATCAGCGGTGCATGGCTGGGGGTGGTCGTGACGGCGATGTCGGCGCCGTCGAGCGCGGCGGCGATGTCTGCGCTGGCGCTCACATGCAGGCCGAGTGCGCGGCTCATCTCATCTGCGAAGCGCCGTGCCGCTTCGATGCGCGGGGCCCACACCGTGGCCGACTCGATCCCGCGTACCAGCGTCAGTGCCTTCAGCTGCAGACGCGCCTGTTCGCCGGCGCCGATCACGGCGACGCGACTTGCATCCTCGCGGGCAAGCCAGCGTGCCGCCACCGCGCCGGCAGCGGCCGTGCGCACCGCCGTAAGGTAGCCGTTGTCCAGCAGCAAGGCTTCGGGCACGCCAGTGCGGGCGGAGAGCAGCACCATCATGCCGTTCAGGCTTGGCAGACCCAGGCTGGGATTGTCGAAGAAGCCCGGGCTTATCTTGATCGCAAAGCTGTCGATCCCTGGCAGGTAGGCCGTCTTGACGTCGACTTCGCCGTTGTGTTCCTTGATGTCGAGTCGCAGGATCGCCGGCATGACGACTTTCTCGGTGGCGAGCAGGCGGAACGCGTGTTCGACGCAGTCTATTGTGCTTGCGTCGAGTGCGACGCAGGCGCGCAGATCGGATTCGCTCAACAGGATGACTTTCGACATGAAGCCCTCTTCGGTCCGGAACGCCCCACGCAGATGCGTCGGGGATTGCGGATCAGTGTAGGAGGGCGGGTCAGGTGTTCTGCTTGTCCTAGTGCAATGACTGCCGTTTTTGCGGAATTGCCGCGGCAATGTTCAGCCGCGGCCTCGGTGCGATGGCCGCCGCGGTGCGGCGGTCGTTCACAGGTAGTGGTGCACCTGGGGATACTGGCGGAAGACGTTGGCGATCGTCGCCAGCGCGCCATTGATGCGGACATCGCTGCCATCTGCCCCGAGGCAGATCCGGATGGCGCTTGGGCGCGGCGTGCCGGGTGTCAGGAAGGGGTCGGGCGCCGTGACTGCGACCAGGCGATGGCGCAGCTGTTCGACCAGGCTGTCGAGTTGCCAGTGCTTCGGCACGCCGACCCATGCGGACAGCGCCGACGGATGGTTCGATAGCGTGAATTCGCCCAGGTGCTCCTCGACGCTGCGGTGCCGCATTGCCAGGCGCTCGCGTTGCAGTTCGACCAGCCGGATGGCGGTGCCGTCGGCGATCCAGCGCGTTGCGACTTCGGCGAGCAGCGGGGTCGCCATCCAGCTATTGACGCGCAGGATGCTCTCGACCCGCAGTGCGAGTCGCCGCGGCATGCTGAGGTAGCCTGTGCGCAAGCCGGTCAGCACCGACTTGGTGAAGCTCGTCAGATAGAAACCGAGTTCGGGAAGATGACTGGTGATGGGGGGCGGACGCTGCGCGAGCAATGGTCCGAACACATCGTCCTCGATCACGTACACGCCGTAGCGCTCCGCAATTCGGGAAATTGCGCGCCGACGCGAATCCGGCATCACCGCGCCGGTGGGATTGTTCAGATTCGGGGTGCACACCAGCGCGGTGATCCGCTCATTGGCGCACATGTCTTCGAAGTGGTCGGGCTGGATGCCGTATTCATCGGAATCCAGCCCCTTGAGTGTGAAGCCGAGCACCTGGGCGGAGCCGATCACGCCATGGTCGGTGAGGCTGTCGGTCAGGACCACGTCGCCGGGGTTGACCAGCGAGGCGAGGGCGAGGAATTGCGCATGCGAGGCGCCGTTGGTGATCAGCAGGGTCTCGATCGAAGCCGTCATGCCCAGACCCGCAAGCCACTCCACTCCTGCCGCGCGGTGGTGCTCGAAGCCGGCAATCGGCCGGCACGCGCGCATCCACGGCTGGTCCGCCTGCGCAGCCAGCGCGCCACAGGCGCTGCGCCATGCCTCATCATGCGCATCGGTATAGACCAGGCGCGCGATGGAAAAATCGATCAGCGAACGTTCTGCTCGATCGAGCATGTAACTTGCGACCTTTTCGGTGACGCGCTTCGCCACGAAGCTGCCGCGCCCGACCTCGCAGCGGATCACCCCATGCTGCTCGAGCTCCTTGTACGCATTGGTGACGGTCTGCACGCTGATGCCCAGCTTGTGCCCGACTTCGCGCTGCGGCGGCAGGCGGGTGCCTTCGGCAAGCGTGCCGTCGTCGATGTCGGCGGCAATCGCCTGGACGAGGATCTTGTATTTCGATTCTCCGCCGCGTGCTGCGTCCAGTGCCTTTCGCCAATGTTCCATCATGGGGTGCTCCTGGCTCTATGCCCGCGCCCGATGTCGGTTTCGGGGCGGGAGGGTTGCGGACTCAGGGCTGCGTGGCGCACTCCTCGACCTGCTCGCAGACGAGGCGACGATGCAGCGCCATGTCGATGTTTGCGCCGCTGGCGAGAACGACCGTCGTGCCGGGCGCCCGCACTCGACCAGAGAGCAGTGCGGCAATGCCGACCGCGCCACTGCCTTCCAGAATGAGCTGCTCTTCGCGATAGGCGTGCCTGATGGCCTGCGCGATGTCTTCCTCCGAGACTAGCATCGTTTCGTCGACCAGTTCGCGGGCCATGCCGAAGGTGTAGCGATTGTCGAGACCGATACCGCCGCCGAGCGAGTCGGCAAGCGTTTCCAGTTCTTCGACCTGCACCGGGTGGCCGGCGGCGAGGCTGGCGTGCATCGCGCACCCGCGCTCCATGGTGATGCCGATGACGCGGATGTCGCGCGAGGCACTCTTCATTGCGAGCGCGACACCGGCTATCAGGCCACCGCCGGACAGTGGCACCAGCACGGTGTCGACGGCGGGCAGGTCGTCGAGAATCTCCAGCCCGATCGTGCCTTGCCCGGCGATCACGTCGCGGTGATCGAATGGTGGAAGCAGGGTGAGCCCCTCCGTGCGCACCAGCCGTGCAACCTCGTGCTCGGCTTCGTCCTGGCTTGCGCCGACGATATGGACTTCGGCGCCGAGCGCGCGGATCGCGTCGACCTTGTTCGACGGCACCAGGCGCGACATGCAGATCACTGCACGCACGCCAGCCTGTTTTGCCGCATGGGCGAGCGCACGGCCGTGGTTGCCCGTGGATACGCCGATCACGCCGCGCGCGCGCGCGGCATCGTCGAGTGCGAGCAGGGCATTGGTTGCGCCGCGCAGCTTGAAACTGCCGGTGATCTGGTGACATTCGAGTTTGAGGTGCACCGGGGTGCCGATGTGGCCCGACAGGCTCGCGGAGGCGACGAGCGGGGTATGCAGCACGCGGCCACGGATGCGGTGGCGGGCGCGGTAGAGGTCGATCAGACGGATGTCCCGGTTCATTGCGGCGTGTGCTCCTGAAGGGTATCGAACAGCTGGCCGGGGGCGGTCGGCGCGGTGAGACCGACGAGATCCAGCGCATGCCAGACGATGGCCTGGTTGCTGGTGACCACCGGGCGGCCGAGCGCCTTCTCGAGCGCCTCCACCGCGAGACTCGCGCGCAGCGCCGTGCACGAGATGAACAGCGCGTCGGCATCGGGTGCCATTGCACGAAGACCCGCCTCGACGATCGTTTCCGGCGGGATCGCAGTCATCGCGTAATCATCGTCCATGTCGAGGCCGGACACGTTCAGCACCTCCAGGCCGCGGCTTGAGTAGTATTCGCCGAGCGCGCGGTTCACGTCCGCGCGGTAGGGTGTCAGGATCGATACCCGGCGCGCGCCGAGCCGTTTCAGGGCGGCGAGGCTGGCGGTGACCGGCGTAGTCTGGTAGTGCGACGGTTTGGAGCGGGCGATCAGCGCCAGCGTCTCGGCCTCGCCCAGCGCAATGGTGCCCGAGGTGCAGCCGTAGACGACGACGTCGAGCGTCAGACCCGGCAGCAGATCGCGCCCGGCGCGCGGCAGGTCGTCGGCGACGCTGCGCAGGGTCTCCAGCGTCATCGGGTTGGCGTGCCTGACACGGTTGCAGTACAGCCCGATATCGGCCGGCAGCATACGGCGCAGGTCCGCCTCGCTGTTGAGATCGGTGGCCAGACCGAGCAGGCCGATGCGGGCGCGGTCCGATGCGGGCGTGAGCGTGGCGGTAATGAGCGTATCGATGCGCAAGGCAATCTCCGGGTCAGCGGTAGGCGAGTGTGGGCAGGGTCAGGGCGATCTCGGGGATGAAGATCAGCAGCAACGATGCGAACAGCAGGATGGCGATGAAGGGCGGTGTGCCGCGGATCACTTCCAGGTAGGGTTTGCGGAAGATTGCGCAGGCGGTGAAGATGTCGCAGCCGAAGGGTGGTGTGCACGAGCCGATGGCCATCTGCATGGTGACGATGGTGCCGACGAGCACCGGGTCGATACCGGCCGACTGCACCAGCGGCATGAAGATCGGTGTCATGATCAGGGTGACGACGATCGGGTCGACAAACATGCAGCCGATGAAAAATGCAATCGAGATTGCGAACAGGATGGTGTAGGGCCCGGCTTCGGCGAGTCCCAGCGCGCCGATCAGTTGTTGCGGAATCTGGGCGAAGGAAATGATCCACGAGAAGGCGGCGCCGGTGCCCACGAGGACGAACACGATGCCGGTAATCAGTCCCGTCGAGTAGGCGATGCTGGGGATGTCGGAGAGTTTCACCGCGCGGTAGATGAATACTTCCAGCACGAAGGCGTAGAGCACCGCGATGGCGGCGACTTCGGTCGGGCTGAAGAAACCGCCGTACAGCCCGCCCACGATCAGCACCGGGAAGAATGTCGCGAGCGCGGCCTTGCGCACCGCAAGCAGGCGTTCGCCCCAGCTCGCGCGCGGCAGCAGCGGAATCTTCTTCCTCCACGCGTACCAGACCGAGAACATGGTGAACAGCACGAGAATCAGCAGACCGGGGCCAATACCGGCGAGGAAGAGCTCGGCGATCGATACCTTGCCGACGATCCCGAATACGATCATGCCGATGCTGGGCGGGATCAGGAAGGCGATGTCCGAGGCGTTGATGATCAGCGCAGTCGTGAACTTGTCGTCGTAGCCGGCCTTCAACATGCGCGGGCGCAGCGGGCCGCCGATGGCGACCACGGTCGCCTGCGTGGACCCCGAGATCGCGCCGAACAGCGTGCACGCGACTGCTGCCGTTACCGCCAGGCCGCCGCGGATGTGGCCGAAGAAGGTCATCGCGAGGTCGAGCAGTCTGTTCGCGGTACGTCCTCGGGTGACGATGTCTGCAGCGAGGATGAACATCGGTACCGTGATCAGCGCCACCGGGCTGATGCCGCTGATCATCTGCTGCACCATGATGTCGGTCTTGAGACTGGGGAAGTACACGAAGAAGGCCACGAAGGTCGCGGTCAACATCGGCACCATCATCGGGAAACCCATCAGCATCATGAACACCATGATGAGCAGGATTGTGAGCGCCATGATGTCGTCTCCTCAGATCGTCGGCATGTCGATTTCGTCATGCTCACGGATGCCCGGCGCGACATGGACGCTGCCGGGGGTGCGCATGTTGACGAGGGCGGTGAGCCAGAATTGCAGCGTCGCGATGGCCAGACCCAACGGAATCCAAAGCAAGGTGATCCACATCGGGAACTGCAGCGCGGGGGTGACGCGGCCCATGGCCTGGGTGCGCAGGATGTAGGTTGTCGCGTACCAGGCGAGCAGCGCGAGTACAACAGCCGTAAACGCCTGGATCGCGGCGAGCGCCCAGCGGCGGTATTCGACCGGAAGCATGTCGGTGAATGCTGACATCCGGATGTGGCGCCCCTGACGAGCCGCCGCACTGGTGCCGACGAAGGTAATCAGCACAATCAGGAACTGATTGAGCTCTTCCGAGAAGAACAGGCTGCTGTTGAGGCCAACGCGTGCCACGACATTGCCCAGCGTGTTGACCGCCATCAGGATGATGGCCCAGGCAAGAAGCTGCTTTTCCAGTACGGCCAGTCCATGGTCGATGCGGCGTAATATTTGCAGGATCAAGCCCTGCTTGGGCGCTTCGTCCATCGGTATCTCCTCCATCTGCAGGAGTCATCCTGCGCAGGCGTTGCGTGCATGAATGTGGTCCCGGCCATGATTAGCCTAGTTCGATCGTCGCGTGAGTTGGTCTTTTTCGACGGGACCAGTCTATGGTGGCGCGCATGGCCAGTCGAATGCACTAGAACAATCTTGACATCGCACTACTAATGTGCACATGCACCATCGTGGGATTCCATTTTGGTGCATTCGAAAAATGTTCTAGTGCAATTGTCGAGGGACATCTTCGGCGTAGGCTCGGATCCGTGTCGAGTTGCCGCAGGGGCGGCGCCAGGCCCATTAAACCATTCAGGACGGAGAACGAAACAATGGCCATTACGAAGACCCTCAAGCAATTGCTTGCCGGTGCGGCGATCAGTCTTGCAGCCGTCGGTGTCGCAAGCGCCGAAGATTGGAAGTTCGCGGTCGAAGAGGGGCCGGGCGATGTGCAGACCCTCTACGCCGAGCAGTTCAAGAAGCTGATCGAGAAGCGCACGGACGGCAAGGTCAAGGTCACGATCTACACCTACGGCCAGCTCGGTAACGAGAATGACCTGACCGAGCTTACCGCCGCCGGCGCAGTGCAGTTTTCAAACGCCTCGCCGGGCCATCTCGGCACTTTCGTGCCCGAGGTCCAGGTGCTGAGCCTCCCCTTCCTTTTGCCCGAGGCGGACGCGCCCAAGGCGGCCGTGCTGTCGAACAGCAAGGCGCTGTACGGCTCGCTGGCGAAGGACTTCGCAGCCAAGGGGCTGAAGCTGTTCACGATCTACCCCGAAGGCGAGATGATCTGGACAACCAAGAAGGAGGTCCGCAAACCGGCTGATCTTGGCGACGTGAAGTTCCGCGTGATGACGTCGCCTATCCTCATCGAGCAGTTCAAACTGTACGGCGCGAACCCGGTGGCCCTGCCATGGGGCGAGATCTACGGTGGTTTGCAGATGAACGTTATCCAGGCGCAGGTCAATCCGGCCTTCTTCATCGAGAGCGCGAAGTTCCACGAGGTTACGGACCATCTGATCTACGTGGGCGATGTCGAATACACGACCACGGTGGTGGCCAATGCGGATTTCTACGCCGGGCTGTCACCCGAGCGCAAGAAGATGCTTGCTGAGGTTCGGGACGAGTTGCAGCAGTACATCCTGAAGACTGAGCGGGAGAAGAACGCCGCTGCGGTCGACAAGATGCGCAAGGACAATCCGAAGTTGAAGATCGTCAGGCTGACCGACGCCGAGCGCGATGTCTTCCGCAAGCGGGCCGAGCCGCTGGGACAGAAGCTCGTCGACATGGTGGGTGGGCGTACCGACGTCATCCTGAAGGAACTCAAGGCTGATATCGATGCAGCGGTAAAGACGATGGCTACCAACTGATCGAGCCTCTGCGCCAAGCGCGCGGATGAGATGAAAACGGAGCGGGCCTGGAAGGGCCTGCTCCGTTTTTTCAGGCAGGGGGCGCTGGACTGTTGCGTCGTGAAGGCAGGTCTTGCTGGTGCGAACGGGGCTTGATCCGGGCGAGATCGGTGAGCTGAAAACAAAAAAGCCAACCACCGTGAAGTGATTGGCTTTGATGCTGAAGCTTGGTTGCGGGGGCAGGATTTGAACCTGCGACCTTCGGGTTATGAGCCCGACGAGCTGCCAGACTGCTCCACCCCGCGTCGGAGATCGTGCACTGCTTGCGCAGCTTGAAGCTGAATCAAAAAGGCCAGTCAGGAAACGGCGACTGGCCTTTTCGTGAATCTTGGTTGCGGGGGCAGGATTTGAACCTGCGACCTTCGGGTTATGAGCCCGACGAGCTGCCAGACTGCTCCACCCCGCGTCGGAGAAGCAGCACTATAAACAACGCGGGGCTGAAAATCAAGGTAAACCTGAAAAAACCGTTTCGAAGGGATTACTTCGAGACCGTATCAAGGGCTGCCATCAGCTCGGCATCGCGGCTGTAGATGTCGGGGCGGTAGGTGATGCGACCTTCGGCGTCCGGGGCGGCGGTGAGGTAGGCGATGATGATCGGGACGGAGCCCGCGAGGCTCAGATTGGCGGTCTTTCCGCTGGCCAGCACCGACTCGAAACGCGCCACATGGGCGTTGCCGCCGTTGCCCTCGATCAGCAGCCTGGCCAGGTCGAGTGCGTCCTCAACCCGCACACAGCCAGAGCTGAATGCGCGCGTGCTGCGCTTGAACTGGCGCTGGTTGGGGGTGTCGTGCAGGTAGATCGCGTAGGGGTTGGAGAAGCGGATCGCGACCTTGCCCAAGGCTGCTCCATCGCCGGCATCCTGGCGCAGGGTCAGGCCGGACGTGTTGCTCCAGTCGACGGTGGCGGGGTCGACCTCGTCGCCGTCGCGGTCGAGAACACGGATATTGCGGCTGGCCAGGTACGCCGGGTCGGTGCTGGCCTTGGGGATGATGTCCTTCCTGAGGATGGTCGGCGGTACGGTCCAGGTCGGGTTGATGGTGATGTGGGTGATGCGCGAGAACAGTTCCGGTGTTTCCCGCGCCGCTGTTCCGACCTGGGTTCTGGCCGACCACAGGGGGGCGCCGTCGCGGAAGTAGGTGAGGCGATAGCCGGCTATATCCACCAGCACGTGTTCGCCCTGCTGGCGGGCAGCGAGCCAGCGCGAACGCTCGAGATTGATGCGGAGCATGGCCTGACGTTCCGCGAGGCTGCGGTTCAGTGCGCCGAGCGTGATCGGGCCGACCGCACCATCCGCCTCCAGACCCTGGTCGCGCTGAAATGCCCGCACGGCCTCGACCAGCGTGTCGTCCATCTGCGGGCTGAAGCTGTCCTGTGCGTCGAGATAGGCACTGGCAATGAGTCTTGCCCGCAGTTCGATGACGCGGGCGCTGCTCACGCCGGACTTGAGCGTCGGGCCGGGTGACACCTGAGGCAGGCCGGCCCCGGGCTGCTCCCGACGGGCTTCAGCCATGGCCTTGCGCAGCGCGGTATAGAGCTCCGTCTTTGGGCGAAACCGGTTGAACAGGGCCGCAAGGTCGGCGTCACCGGGCTTGCCGAGCTGGGCCGCCGGGGAGGGCAGATTCGGTGCAGGCAGCGAGGAGGTGTGCCAGTAGTGGCCTGCGCGAGCCGGGTCGAGCACGCCGCGCTGCAGATGATTCAGGGCTGCGGTACACGCTTCGCTGATCCGGATGTCGTCCTGCGCGCGCTGCACGGCAGTGCCGGACGCCGCAAGCGGTTTGCGCAGGAGCTCAGCCAGGTAGTGATCTGGGTTCAGGCCGTCATCCGCGAGGGCCTCGACCTCGGCGAGCAACTGCTGGCGCCGTGCAGGCGCTTGCCACAATGGTGCGAAGTCTCGTGCGGCATACGCGCGGGCAAGTTCTGCGCGCACCTTGCTGTCATGGGCGCGGCCCTCGATCACGGGCTGCAGCTGCGCGCGCAGTTCGGCGCTGACCGCGTTGTCGTTCGCCGCTGCGACGCCGGGTAGCAGGGAGGCAATAAACAGCGGGAACAACAGGACTGCCCGGATTGGGGAGTTGATACGATTTTTCATCTGCGTTTTCTGCAACTGCCTGATAAGATGCGGTCTGTTTGTGCAAAATAAAGCGTTTTGCCGGGCTTCAGGGACGATATTGACATACAAGAAGAGCAGGGCGCTTGCTTGTACCGCCTTAGTTCTAGTCAAGCCGGACGGATTTCACACAATGAACGTTTTGCTTCGAAAGGCAGCCCTCGTGCTGGGCCTGCCTCTGTTTGTGCTGTCTTCAAATGCGTCGGCGGGCTCGTCCGACGCACTGCTCGAGGCGCAGCTTTCCGCTGCTGCGCCAAATCTTGCACCCAAGGTGCTCAAACTTGCCTTGTCCGCCATGCAGTGCGCGACGGCGTCAGGGGTTGAATCGTCGAGTCGTCTGGCGGTAATCGACTACTCGCTGTCTGCCAACGTGCCGCGCATGTGGGTGTTCGATCTCGACAAGCGGCAGGTGCTGCACGAGGAACTGGTCGCACACGGTCGCAACTCCGGTGATGAGCTCGCCACCAGCTTCTCCAATCGCGTCGGCAGCAACCAGAGCAGTATCGGCCTGTTTCGCACTGGCGAAACCTACGACGGTCGCAACGGCTACTCCCTGCGCATGCAGGGACTCGAGCCCGGTGTGAACGACAACGCTTACGAGCGTGCGATCGTGATCCACGGGGCCTCGTATGTCGATCCGAACTTCATCGAGGAAAACGGCCGCCTTGGTCGCAGCCAGGGCTGTCCTGCCGTGGCGGACGGCGTTGCCCGCAGGGTGATAGACCATCTGAAGGAAGGGCAGTTCGTTTTCTCCTACTACCCTGACCGCAAGTGGCTGGCCTCATCGCGCTACCTGCGTTGCAACGAGTCTGCCGTGGCGGCCGCCCGCGCGACGATGCAGGATCTGGGTAGCTGAGCGCGGGCTTGACTCCGCTCGATCATGAAACGGCGCCGCGTGCGCCGTTTTTTTCTGGCGACGGCTTCGCGCGCCGGATGTGCTGGCTGTCGCCTTGGCGCTGCGCGCAGGCGGGCCGATATCCATCGCCGCATTCCTTGCCGTTTGCATGATCGCCGTCTATGTTCCCGGTAACCAATGCCTTGCACAGAGGGGACAGGAATGGCGGTTGAGAGAAGGTGGCGGCTACCGACAGGGATCGTGGCGATGCTGGCGGCAAGTTCGCTGGTGGTGCTGGCGCCCGCCATGGCAGAGGATCTGCCCGCATACGTGCTCGACTTGCCGCAAACGACGGTGTCCGGCATTTCTTCGGGCGCCTTCATGGCGGTACAGTTCGGTACCGCGCATGCGGCCACCATCAGCGGGGTTGCTGCCACTGCGGGCGGTCCGTACTTTTGCGCCGGACGCGATTCATGGGCAGGCAGCGGGGTGGGCAAGGTGATGGCGCGTTGCATGCAGGGCGACCCGTCCTACCCGGCGCAGCCGATTACCGATATCAACCTGAGTGACATGCATGCCGCTGCCCGCGCATGGTCTGCCCGTGGCCTGAACGACGACGTGAGCAATCTGCAGCGTCAGCGGGTGTGGATCTTTCACGGTTACAACGACGGCATCGTCAAGCGTCCTGTCAGCGATGCCTTGCACACTTGGTACACAGGTCTTGTTCCAGATACCCAGATCTTCTACAAGAACGAACTGCGTGCGGCGCATGCGCAGGTCTCGGCGAGCTGTGCGGACGTCAGTGGCGCGGCGTGCAATCCGTGTGCGACGACGGGCGGGAAATTCATCAACAGCTGCCCCGACGGTGATGCCGGGGCGCCCACTTACGACGCCGCAGGCGCTGCGCTGCAGCTGTTCTACGGGCCACTGGCACGCAGCGCATCTGCCAGTCTCAAGGGGCAGGTACGCGAGTTCGACCAGCGCCCCTTCATCCAGCGTGGTGGCCAGCCGCTGAACCCGATCCGGGCGTCGATGGCGGACACGGGCTATCTGTATGTGCCGGCCGAATGCGCTGCTGGTGAAGCCTGCCGCTTGCATGTGGCTTTCCACGGTTGCGAGCAGCAGGCCGGACTGATCGGGAATGACTTTGTGACCCGCGCTGGCTTCAACGAATGGGCCGATGCCAACCGTATCGTCGTGCTCTATCCGCAGACCGCCGCCACCAGCGCGGTACCGATTACGCCCTTCAATCCGAAGGGGTGCTGGGACTGGTGGGGTTACACCGATTTCGGCTACGACATGCCCGGCCACTATGCGACCCGCGACGGGGTGCAGATTTCCGCGATCTGGCGCATGGTGGAAAAGCTCGCAAGCGGTGGTGCAGGACGCGTTGCGCCCGTCGCGACGCAGATGCCCGACTTGAGGGTGGTCGACCGTTCTGCGGATCAGGTTGCGCTGGCATGGACGCCGGTTGCCGGTGCTGCCGGCTACCGGATCTATCGTGGGGAAGGCGCGGACGCGGGCGTCGGCAGCGTCATGCATGCGGTGACGGCGGTGACGGTCGATGGACCGTCCTGGGTGGATCGCGGGCTGCAGCCGCAGACCACGTATCGTTATCTCGTGCGTGCGGTCGATGCCAGCGGCACCGAGGGGCTGTCTTCCGCGCAGCTCATGGTCAGCACCGGCGCGACGCCACCTGCCTGCGATCCGTATTTTTCGCTGGCGAAGGATCGTGTGGTGGGGCGCAACAACAGGCCGACGAGTGCGGTTTGCCCGTGATCAACTGAAACGGCCCCGCGATACTTCGCGGGGCCGTCCTCACTTCAAGGCACTCACTTGAGGGCTGAGCCGATCAGTCCATTGCCTCGTACAGCGGCAGGGTCAGGAACTCGGGAAAGTCGGGCGTGAGGCTCATCTTCTCGAAGATGCCTGCGGCCTGATCGTAGGTCGCGGTCTGTTCGCCCTGCGCCGACACCGTGGCTTTCACCTTGGCCAGCTCTTCCGGAATCATGCTGCGGATCAGCTCGGCCGTCACTTCACGGCCATCGTCCATGCGTCCCTTGGGCGACACCACCCACTGCCAGATCTGCGAGCGTGCGATCTCGGCGGTAGCCGCGTCTTCCATCAGGTTGTGGATGGGCACGCAGCCGTTGCCGGCCAGCCAGCTGCCGAGATAGTGGATGCCGACGTTGATGTTGTTGCGCACGCCAGCCTCGGTGATCGGCTGCTCGGGCTGGAAGTCGAGCCAGTCGCTGGGGCCGTAGTTGCCGCCGACCTGCTTATCCCACTGGTTGGGGCGGTCGCCCAGCACCTTGGTGAAGGCTTCCATCGCGATCGGCACCAGGCCCGGATGTGCCACCCAGCCGCCGTCATAGCCGTCGTTGGCGTCGCGATTCTTGTCGTGACGGATGCCAGCCATGGCTTTTTCGTTGGCTTCCGGATCGCTCTTGATCGGGATCAGCGCGCTCATGCCGCCGATGGCCGGGGCGCCGCGCTTGTGGCAGGCCTGCACCAGGGCGAGCGCATAGCTGCGCATGAAGGGCACTTCCATGTTGATCGTGGCGCGGTTGGCGAGGCAGAAGTCGGTGTTCTTCTTGAACTTCTTGATGCACGAGAAGATGTAGTCCCAGCGCCCGGCGTTGAGGCCGGCGGAGTGTTCGCGCAGTTCGTACAGGATCTCTTCCATCTCGAAGGTGGCGAGAATGGTTTCGAGCAGCACGGTGGCCTTGATCGTGCCGCGCGGCAGGCCGATCTCGTCCTGCGCCATGCAGAAGATGTCGTTCCACAGACGGGCTTCGAGGTGGCTCTCGAGCTTGGGCAGGTAGAAGAAGGGGCCGAAGCCGCGCGACAGTTGCTCGCGGGCGTTGTGGAAGAAGAACAGGGCGAAGTCGAACAGGCCGCCGGACACGCGCTCGCCATCGACCAGCACATGCTTTTCGTCAAGGTGCCAGCCGCGCGGGCGCACCTGCATGGTGGCGATCTTGTCGTTGAGGCGGTACTCCTTGCCGGCTTCATTGGTGTAGCTGATCTTGCGGCGCACCGCGTCGAACAGGTTGACCTGACCCTGGATCTGGTTGGACCAGTTGGGGCTGTTCGAGTCTTCGAAGTCGGTCATGTAGGAGTCAGCGCCCGAGTTGAAGGCGTTGATGATCATCTTGCGCTCGACCGGACCGGTGATCTCCACCCGGCGGCATTCCAGTGCCTTCGGCAGCGGGGCAACCTGCCAGTCGCCATCGCGGATGTGCTGCGTTTCGGGCAGGAAGTCGGGCATCTCGCCGGCGTCGATGCGGGCCTGGCGGTCGATACGTGCCTGCAGCAGTTCGCGGCGGCGGGGCTCGAAGGCACGATGCAGCTTGGCGACGAAGGCGAGGGCTTCGGGGGTGAGGATTTCGTCGAAACGGGCTTCGATCGGGGCGTTGATCTGCATGCCCTGGGGCAGGTTGAGGCTCATGTGGAATCCTTCAGTTAAGTGAGCAGAAATCGGTAAAGGGTTTCAGGCGGTTTTGCCGAAGTAGTAAATGGTCAGCACGGCGCCGATCAGGATGACGAAGCTGCGGATCAGGGCGGCAGGCAGTTGCCGAGCCACACGGGCGCCGAGGTATCCGCCCAGCGTGCCGGTGACCAGCATCACCACGGTGTGCGGCCAGGACACCGCGCCGGCGATGGTGAAGGTGGCGACGGCCACGCTGTAGATCACCGTGGAGAGCCAGTTCTTCAGCGCATTGATCTCATGCATGTCTTCAAAGCCCTGGATTGCAAGCGCCGCAATCATCAGGATGCCCATGCCCGCACCGAAGAACCCGCCATAGACCGATACGGCCAGCTGGAACACAAAGCCGCCACGGCCGATGCGGTGTGTGTTGCCCGCAGTCGGCAGCGGGCGAAACCGTTTCAGTGCGCCGGAGATCTGCCGGCTGAAGGCGAACAGCAGGGTGGCGATCAGCAGCAGCCAGGGAATCAGCTGTGCGAAAGCCGCGTTGGAGGTGGCGAGCAGGAGCAGGCCACCGGCGATGCCGCCGGCGAAGGCCACCACGGTCAGCATCGGCAGGCAGCGTGAGAAACGTGCCAGCTCCCGTCGAAAAGCCCACGCACTCGCGAGGCTGGCCGGCCAGAGCGAAACCGAGTTGCTTGCGTTGGCAACAACCGGCGGCACGCCGATGGCGAGCAGGGCCGGAAAGGAGAAGAAGGTCCCGCCACCGGCAACGGAGTTCACCGCGCCCGCAGCGAGTGCGGCGAAGGCAATGATTGCGATGTCGGTGAGTTCCATTGCTGTCCTGTGAAACGGCTTGCTGCAGGGTGTGTGGTGCGCTGGCTGCTCCGGGGGAGGGGTGCCCCCCGGGGCGCAGCGTCCTGGATCGGGTTTGTCTCCTCCCCGAATGAGCTGCAGTCTATGGAACGCTTATATAAAACTGAATAAGCGGTATGATCACTTTATCTTTTACTAAAAGTATCAAATGGACCAGCTCAAGCAGATTGAAAGCTTCGTAAGTGTCTCGAGTCGAGGCAGCCTTTCGGCTGCTGCGCGCGCCGAGGGTGTGACCCCCGCGGTGATCGGACGCCGGCTTGATGCGCTGGAGCAGCGTCTCGGCGTCAAGCTGCTGGTGCGCACCACGCGCAGCATCACGCTCACCTTCGAAGGCAGTGCCTTTCTCGAAGACTGCCAGCGCATCCTCAATGACCTCTCCAACGCCGAAGCCTCGGTCAGTCTGGGTGGGGTGAAGCCGAGCGGACATCTGCGCATCTCGGCGCCAGCGGGTTTCGGGCGTCGCCATGTGGCACCGCTGGTGCGCAACTATCTGCACGACAATCCGGACGTGAGCTGCACGCTGGACCTGACCGACCGCCTGGTCGACCTGGTCAATGAAGGCATCGACTGCGCGATCCGCATCGGTGAGCTGGCCGATTCCAGTCTGGTGTCGGTGCGGCTGGCAGAGAACCGCCGGGTGGTGGTCGCCAGCCCGGACTATCTGGTCCGGCACGGTGTTCCGGCCTCACCTGACGATCTGGACAATCACGTCTGCCTGTCGCTGGGGCAGCAGCGCGGGTGGCTGTTCTCCGACGGCAGCGGGAACACCACGATGATGAAGGTCGACGGTCGTCTGGACTGCAACGACGGCGCCGTGCTTCACGAGTGGGCGCTGGCGGGCGAGGGTCTTGCGTGGCGCTCGCTATGGGAAGTGGCGGCAGATCTGCGTGCTGGCAGGCTGGTGTCGGTGCTGGACGACTTTGCCGCGCCTGCCAATGGGGTGTACGCCGTGTTTCCGCACCGCCGTAATCTGGCGCTGCGGGTGCGGGCTTTTATCGACTATCTGAAGGCGTGCTACGGCAGCGCCGGCTACTGGCTGGGCGCAGGCTCGGGTGAGGCCGCGA
>TARA_R110001583_G_scaffold10698_1_pt1 | contig 16459 bp, 14 predicted proteins | sample TARA_R110001583 | Tara Oceans TARA_R110001583 (sample SAMEA4398432) | marine metagenome | biome: Polar Biome; feature: [MES] marine water layer (ENVO:01000295) within the mesopelagic zone...; material: water (ENVO:00002006), including particulate matter (ENVO:01000060) such as...... | reverse complement strand
AGCTGATAGCTGATAGCTGATAGCTGATAGCTGATAGCTGATAGCAAAATATTAAATCACGAAGGTTTCAATGTAAACTAAAACCTCGTGATTTTTAATAACTGTATTTTTCGACTATTCTTTCAACAAACTAATCACGTTTTTTAAGGCACTTAGAAAGTGATTAACTTCAGCAAGCGTATTATAAAATGAAAAGGAAATACGCACGGTTCCCTCACAATTTAGTGCATTTAATAATGGCATCGCACAATGACTACCACTACGTACCGCAATACCTTGCGCATCCAATAACATAGCAATATCACTATGATGTTCATCAGCTACATTAAAACTAATCGCCCCTGACTTGGGAATACCGGCACAAAAGACAGACACTTCTGGTATTGCGAGCAAACCACTTTCAGCCACGGCTAATAACATCTGCTCATGTAACATCATCATTTTTCGGTCGTATTGATTTAAAAATTCAATCGCAGCAGCCAAACCAATCACACCAGCAATATTAGGTGTACCGGCTTCAAATTTAAATGGAAGATCATTATAAATGGTTTCAGATAAGCTAACGCTTTTAATCATTTCCCCGCCCCCCTGCCAAGGAGGAAGTGCTTCTAATAAATGTTGCTTACCATATAAAACCCCCACTCCAGTTGGCGCAAACAGTTTATGCCCCGAAAAAAGGTAATAATCGCAATCTAACGCTTGTACATCGACGGGCATATGAGCAATCGCCTGAGCACCATCAATGATGACCTGTGCATTGACTTGATGTGCTAACTTAATAATATCGTCAACCGGATTGATAATACCCAATGCATTGGAAATATGGGCCACAGAAACAAAGCGAGTATTTGTATTTAGCATCTGCTGATAAGCCTCTAAATCTAAACTATTATCTTGCTTTAAAGGAATGACCTTTAAGACGATACCAATGGATTTAGCTAACATTTGCCAGGGCACAATATTGGCATGATGTTCAAGCGTGCTGATAATAACTTCATCCCCAGCACTTAACTGCGTAGCAAACACATTAGTTAACAGATTAAACCCTTCCGTTGTTCCCTTCGTCCAGATAATTTCTTTACTACATTTGGCATTAATAAACTGACAAACCACTTCTCTTGCATGCTCAAAATTATTGGTTGCACGCTGACTTAATTGATGACTTGCACGGTGCACATTCGCATTATCATTAAGATAATAGTGAGTAATCGCTTCAACGACTGCGAGCGGCTTCTGAGTAGTTGCCGCATTATCAAGATAAATTAGAGAGTGGTCATTCACTAGTTGATCTAAAATAGGAAATTGTTCACGTAATTCATTTATAGAAAAAGGTTTGTTTTGCATATTATTGTTATTCATTTATGACTACCCAATTCTAACCATTCACATTAGGGTATTGTAAAAACAAAAAATGCCCAAATTATTTTATGGGCATTTTATAAAAGAACTTAAGCTATTCTGCTGATTAAGAATAAATTATAAACACTCAGTGCTAAGCCATTTATGCTTAATACAAGGCGAAAAACGCAGCAGTAAACTTTAATAGCAACGAACTCGTAATTATAAGCTATTACGCCCTTCAATCATCAAACGTTTCATTTCTGAGACTGCCGTTGCAAAACCATCCACTAAAGCACGAGCAACAATCGCATGACCGATATTAAGCTCGATAATTTCAGGTAAGGCGGCAATTGGTTTCACATTATGGTAATTAAGCCCATGCCCTGCATTTACTTTAATGCCTGCTTTATGTGCGTAAGTTGCCGCTAATTTAATACGTTGTAATTCACTTTCTTGCTCATCTTCATCCTGCGCATCTGCATAAGCGCCGGTATGTAATTCAATATAAGCAGCACCTGTTTTAATAGCAGCATCAATTTGCGCGTTATCAGCATCAATAAACAATGACACTTGAATATTAGCGGCATTTAAACGTTCAACGGCAGACGCTATTTTATTAAATGAGCCAACTACATCGAGCCCACCTTCTGTGGTTAACTCTTCACGTTTTTCAGGTACTAAACAAACAAAAGTAGGTTGTGTTTGAATCGCAATCTCCACCATTTCATCGGTGACTGCCATTTCAAAATTCATACGTGTTTGTAAGGTTTGCGCAAGCACAGCAACATCTCTATCTTTAATATGACGTCTGTCTTCACGTAAATGAATAGTGATGCCATCTGCGCCAGCTGTTTCTGCAATAGCTGCAAAATGAGCAGGCTCTGGATAACAAGTACCACGTGCATTACGCAATGTAGCAATATGATCAATGTTAACGCCTAATAATAGTTTACTCATGATGTTCCTCTATTCCGAGCCAGCAAAAAGGGCTCGACTGTTTATATGGTTTACCCTATAAAAAGGGGGGGGTTAATGCTTAAATTAGTAAAATTTTATTTAGAAGCAGTAAAAAGAGCCCTGCTGTGTAATGGTTTACCACCCAACAAATGAGCTAGTGCTTGGCGACAAAAACGTTTTGCAGCCAGTAAAGAATCTGCTTCAGAAAAGTCTCGATAAGCCAAAGCTTGTATCTGCTTTCCAGTATAAATATGATGTTTGTTATGAATCGCTTGTTTCGCGAAAAAGCCTTCTTGTTGCAGATATTGATAATCAAATCCACATTCAAGTGGTTCGCCACTGTAAATATCTTCATCAAAATTAACACCATAACCTAATGTTTCCAATAGCGTTAATTCAAAATTTCGTAAGCCTATCTGTGGATCATCATCGCCAGCAATAGAAAGCAAAGTATCTTGATAGATGTTAAACAAGCCATCACAAGCCGTTTCTGCTTGTAATAAGCGATATAATAGTTCGTTGATATACATGGCCATATATAAACGATTACCAGATAAAGGCACGACTTGGGTTTGTGCTTCTAGTGACTTAACGGTTTTTAAACTGCCCCGACCAAAATAGGTTGCTTGCAACAAGGTAAAAGGTTGCGCGGTGCCTCTGCGCATACGTGTTCCGCTGCGCCCGCCTTTAAATATCAGGCTGACTTTACCGACATCCTGACAAAACAGATCCAGCAACTGGCTAGTCTCTCCGTAAGGCCTGCGGTGTAAAATAAAGGCGTTGTGGCATTCAACTGACATAATATACCCGTTACCATTCAAGATTCAAAGTTCAGCAAGTTGTGAGGTGAGTAGCTTCTAGACAAAAAGTTGAAGATCTAACGGGTTAAATCAAGACTTTCTAACAATGAAGATGCTTGCCTCACAGCTTGCCCTGCGGGTCGTTAGCTCAAAAAGCAATTCTGCGTTGCAACATTCGATAAGGACGAGCCATTGTCTTCATGTTGCGTCTTGCCTTGCTGTCCGAGCTAACGACTGAGCAAAGCATCTTGATTGGTAACGGGTATCCTAGCTAATAGCTATTAGCTGTCAGCTGTCAGCTGTCAGTATTAATCTGAAAGCTGATAGCTAACGGCTGAAAGCTATTTTCCTGAGTAATCGTCGCCATAACCTAGGCTATGTAATGCTCGAAGATCATCAGACCATCCTGATTTCACTTTAACCCACACTTCTAAAAACACTTTGGCATCAAAAAGCTCTTCCATATCAAGGCGTGATTGCGTACTAATGGCTTTTATTTTTTCGCCTTTATTACCAATAACCATGCGTTTTTGACCATCACGCTCAACCAAAATCAATGCGTTAATATGTAATATGCCATTAGCTTGTTGTTTAAATTGCTCTATTTCAACGGTAACCGAATAAGGTAATTCGTCCCCTAAAAAACGCATTAACTTTTCACGAACAATTTCTGATGCCATAAAACGAGATGAGCGATCAGTTATATAATCTTCAGGAAAGTAGAACTCTGATTCAGGTAAAATTTCTTGCGACCATTGACGTAATTTCTCAATATTATCGCCTTTTTTAGCTGACATCGGCAAAATGTGTTTAAAGTTATAACGTTTACCCAGTGCTTCTAAATGCGGTAATAATAATTCTTTATCTTCGACGTTATCAATTTTATTGATCGCTAAAATAACAGGACATCTTAAGTGCTCAAACTTACTCAATACCATGTCATCGTCTTCATTCCAGTGCGTTCCTTCAACCACAAAAATAACCATTTCAACGTCATTGATTGAGCTTGAAGCTGCACGGTTCATTAAGCGGTTAATAGCACGCTTTTCTTCGATATGAAGACCAGGAGTATCAACAAAAATAGTTTGATAATCTCCATCAGTATCAATACCTAAAATACGGTGACGAGTTGTTTGTGCTTTACGCGATGTAATACTGACTTTTTGTCCTAGCAAGGCATTAATTAAAGTCGATTTTCCAACATTTGGACGCCCAACGATGGCTATAAGCCCACATTTTTGTGTCATGATTGATCTCCTAATAACGCATCAAGCATTTTACCCGCTGCTATTTGCTCTGCTTTACGTCGACTGGTACCTTTACCTTCTACCGACTCAATACCATCAATTTGGCAAGACATCGTAAATTGTTGATTATGCGCCTCACCTTTTATGTCTAAGACTTCATAAAGCGGTAATGGCTGTTTGCGAGATTGTAGATGCTCTTGCAGACGTGTTTTTGGGTCTTTTTGGCTAATGCCGGGTTTAATCGTATTTAAGCGGCTATCAAACCAACTTAAAATAAGCGCTTTAACCGTGTCTATATCAGAATCTAAAAACGCAGCACCAATAATTGCTTCAACACCATCTGCAATAATAGAATCACGGCGGAAACCACCACTTTTTAATTCACCAGGCCCTAAAATCAAACAATCACTGAGATTAAATTCACGCCCCAATTCAGCTAACATTTTCCCACAAACCAGCGTCGCACGCATACGGCTTAAATCACCTTCAGTCACCTTAGGAAAACGTAAATAAAGATCCGTCGAAATGGCAAAACTTAAGATTGAATCACCAAGAAATTCTAAGCGTTCATTATGTGCACCGAGTGCGCTGCGATGGGTTAAGGCTTGTTTTAATAACGCGAAATCAGTAAACGTGTAACCAATACGTTTCTCTAAGCGTTTTATTTCTGCTTCTTTCATTTCATTGCTCATTTGATACTACCAATGCGATCAAAGCGCACCGAACTCGGCACCCAAGTCGGTAATAAACCATCTGCACTGCGATAGAACTCAAAACTTATCCAAGTTGCGATCGCTTTACCAACCAGGTTTTGCTCTGGGACAAAGCCCCAGTAACGGCTGTCTTTACTGTTATCTCGATTATCACCCATCATAAAATAGTTGCCTTCCGGCACAACCCATTCATAAGCGACGGTTTTTACATCTTTTTGCTGAAAGTAATAAGCGGTGTGATCACGACGGTTAGGGTTCACAATAATTTGGTGTGCAACAGTCCCTAAAATTTCACTATAAACTTGCATCATTGCCTCTTCATCTTTGAACTTCTGTTCTCCTAAAGATTGCATATCAAGGGCTTTATAATTACCGCACTGTGCTTTTTCACAAGCTTCAATTAAATACAATTGTTTGTCTTTATAAACAATTCTGTCACCCGGTAAACCTACGACACGTTTGATGAAATCAACACGCTGGTCTTCAGGATATTTAAAAACAGCAACATCGCCACGCTTGGGCGCACCGACAGGGATCAAGGTATTTTGCCATATCGGTTCTTTTACACCGTATGAAAATTTCTCAACCAAAATAAAATCGCCAATCAATAATGTTGGCATCATCGAACCCGATGGAATTTGGAATGGTTCATATAAGAATGAACGCAGTACAAATACCACCGCAATCACTGGAAATAATGATCGTGCATTTTCAATGATGACATTTTCAGGATGAATGGTAGCGAGTGTTTTTTCATCTAGTCCAATTTCCGCTTTATCTTGCGCTTGCTGACGAGCGGCTTTTCGGGCTGGGCCCCAAGTTAGTTTATCAATCACCCAAATAATGCCGGTGATGAAGGTTAAAACAACTAATATTAATGCAAACGTATTTGCCATTTTTTATGTTCCTATTTTAAAAACAAAATGCGTTGATAAGTAATCAACGCATTTTCTACAAAAGATATTAAACCGGAACAGACTTCCGGCATTTCTACCTGTAAATGCTTAGGGCTAAGCCATTTATGTCTAGTTCAAGGCGAAAAAGCGCAGTTTAGTAGTTTAACCGAGCATTTTTCAACGAAGAAATAGTCCTAAATGGCAACGACCTAAGTAATTACTCTTATTTATCTTTACCTATATGCAATACAGCTAAGAACGCTTCTTGAGGAATGTCGACATTACCAACCGACTTCATACGTTTTTTACCCTCTTTCTGCTTTTTCAATAGTTTTTTCTTACGGCTAATATCACCACCATAACATTTTGCTAATACGTTTTTAGTTAACTGTTTAACCGTTGAACGGGCAATGATTTTGCTACCAATAGCTGCTTGTATTGCAATATTAAACATTTGTCTTGGGATGAGCTCTTTCATTTTTTCAACTAAGTCACGCCCGTAATTTTCTGAATTAGCACGATGAGTAATTAATGCTAGTGCATCAACACGATCGCCATTGATTAATACATCAACACGTACCATGTCTGCAGGTTCAAATTTAATAAAATTATATTCAAGTGATGCATAACCACGACTGGTTGATTTCAATCGGTCAAAGAAGTCCATCACTACTTCGCCCATTGGGATATGGTAGGTTAATGCAACTTGGTTACCGTGATAAACCATATTGGTTTGTACACCACGTTTTTCGATACATAGCGTAATTACGTTACCTAAATAAGCTTGCGGTACAAGCATATTACACTCAGCAATTGGCTCGCGGATCTCTTGAATATTATTGACTGCAGGTAATTTTGCAGGACTATCAACGTACTGCACTTCGCCATCGTTTGTTTCAACTTCATAAATTACAGTAGGGGCAGTGGTGATCAGGTCAATGTTATATTCACGCTCTAAACGCTCTTGAATAATTTCCATGTGTAATAAACCAAGGAAACCACAGCGGAAGCCAAAACCTAATGCAGATGAATTTTCTGGTTCAAAGAACAGTGAGGCATCATTAATACTTAATTTTGCTAATGCATCACGGAAACTTTCGTAGTCATCAGAGCTAACAGGGAACAAACCAGCATAAACCTGTGGCGTGACACGTTTAAAACCACCAAGCGCTTTATCCGCCGGATTATTTGCTAAAGTAAGGGTGTCACCAACAGGTGCTCCTAAGATCTCTTTAATGCCGGCGATGACATAACCAACCTCACCCGCTCTTAAAATGCCAGTTTCAAATTGTTTAGGGGTAAAATAACCAACTTTACTTACAAGGTGAACACCACCTGTAGACATTGTTTTCATTTTATCGCCGACTTTAATTTGGCCATGTTTAATACGCACCAAAGAGACAACGCCTTGATAGCTATCAAACCATGAATCAATTATTAGTGCTTGTAATGGCGCATCAAGATCACCTTCAGGTGGCGGTATTGCGCGTACAATTTCTTCTAATACTAAATCAACACCTAAGCCCGTTTTTGCTGAACAACGGACAGCGCTACTCGCATCGATACCAATAATATCTTCAATCTCTTTAGCAACACGCTCCGGTTCAGCCGCTGGTAAATCTATTTTATTCAGAATAGGAACAACTTCTAGGTTCATATCTAGTGCGGTATAACAGTTTGCTAATGTTTGTGCTTCTACCCCTTGTCCGGCATCAACAACCAACAATGCGCCTTCACAAGCAGCCAATGAACGTGATACTTCATAAGAAAAATCAACGTGTCCAGGTGTATCGATAAAGTTAAGTTGGTAGATTTCACCGTCGTTAGCTTTATAGTCAAGGGTGACGCTTTGCGCTTTAATAGTGATACCACGCTCGCGCTCGATATCCATAGAGTCACAGACCTGAGCTTCCATTTCACGGTCGCTTAAGCCACCACAAGTGCTGATTAAACGGTCTGATAATGTCGATTTACCATGGTCAATATGGGCGATGATTGAGAAGTTACGAATATTTTTCATTAAACGGCTAATACCTTAAATAGTGTGCGTTGATACATATACCTAAACCACCTATTTAAAATAAGAGGCTTGGGTATACAATGACTCGGCATTCTAGCGAATTTGACGTCAGATCACCATCTTTAAAAATCACAAAACATTTGATTAAAACAGACAGATTTTTCCCATCTAAAGGAAGTAATTAATAACCAATCTGTGCACTGCAATCTTTAAAATAAAACACATTTATAATGATTCATTAATGCTTTAAAAGCACCGTCTTCATTTCTGTACTTTTAACAATATCATGCAACGTTTTTTTTATACGTTTATCTATCATTTCATTGGCTTTCAATGCTTAGATTTATGTCACTCTTTTATTTTATTTGATTAGAAAACATAATGAGTTAGAGCACAAATAACTTGAAAAATGTCTCATTTCTATCATGAAATTTTTTTATTCACTTGAATTTCAAGCGATTGCTTTAAAAAAAACTTTTATTGCCTATACTTTAAGCGTGTCCTATTTCACAAAATGGGACTGTAGTTGGGCTACTTAAATCTCATTTTGTTAAAGAAATTAACGTAATGAATGAAATTAGCTTACAATACCTTTGCTTTTTTAGGGATGATTAATAAAGTAGGCAAATTAGCTAACTGCTAATTATGTTAACTACAGGGGCATCCTAAAAAGGTCGAATGAGTAATTCTTTATTTATCCTATTTACCTTTGAGGTTATTTTATTATGAAGTCAAACACTTCAATCTTGCTTTCTATCGCTGTTGCGATTTTAGGTTACATCATTATCAGTGTTACAGGTTTAACATTTCAAGTAGAACTTTCATTTGCTATTGGTGCTATCGCAACCGGTCTTGCGATTCAATTCATCAATACAGGAAAAACAGAATCAGAAGAGAGTAGCGAACCTGAAGGCGAGTTTGTAACAACAACGCTTTACGTGGGTAATTTACCTTATCGCGCAAATGAGATGGCTATTCGCACTCTTTTTGCAGAGCAAGGAAAAGTACTTTCTGTTCGTCTGATGAAAGATAAGCACACTGGCAAACGTCGCGGTTTTGGATTTGTTGAAATGCCAGAAAAAGATGCAGAAAAAGCAATTAATGCATTGAATGAAAAAGAATTTCAAGATCGTTCTCTAAAAGTACGTGAGGCGAACGAGAGAACACCTCGTACAGAGCAACAAGATTCTCAAGATTTTCAAGATTAATCGTTAATCTAATTTAAATAAAAAACGCTCTTAGGAGCGTTTTTTTATGCCTAGAATAACGAGTAATGAGTCTGCTATGTTCGAGGATAGAGGCTCGCTACTCAAAGCTTTAGTCGCGAGCATTGAGCCTCGAAGCCATTAATAATTGCTGATATAACCCCAATCAAATAAAAATGGGGTCATAGCTGTTCGAAGCTAGAAGCTAGCTACTCGACGCTTTAATCGAGAGCATTGAGCCTCGAAGCCATTAACCATTAGTCTTTTTTTGCTAAATCTAATAAGAAGGCAAATTCTCTTGCTGTATCTTCGAAATGTTGAAAACGACCAGATTTTCCTCCATGACCCGAGTCCATATCCGTATATAAAAGCAGTTGGTTATTATCTGTTTTCATCTCACGTAATTTCGCTACCCATTTAGCAGGTTCCCAATACTGCACCTGTGAATCATGTAACCCTGTTGTCACTAACATATGAGGATAATCTTGTGCTTTGACTTGATCATAAGGGCTATATGAGAGCATATAATCATAATATGTTTTCTCATTAGGGTTTCCCCATTCATCATATTCACCAGTGGTTAAAGGAATAGAGGCATCAAGCATGGTCGAGACAATATCAACAAAAGGCACAGCCGCCACGATACCTTTATATAATTCAGGTGCTTGATTAATAATAACACCCATCAGTAACCCGCCTGCACTACCTCCCATTGCAAAAACACGTTTTTTATCAGCATAATTTTGCTCAACTAAGCTTCGAGAAACATCAATGAAATCATTGAAGGTATTTTGTTTATTAAGTAGTTTTCCTGTTTCATACCAATCTCGACCAAGTTCTTCACCACCACGGATATGTGCAACAGCATAAACAAAACCTCGGTCTAACAAACTCAAATTAGCACTGCTAAAGCCAATATCCATACTGTAACCATAAGATCCATAAGCATAAATTAATAGAGGATTATTATGATCAAAAAGGGCTTTATGATAAACCAAAGACACTGGCACTTTAACACCATCTCGCGCGGTGACCCAAACGCGTTCACTTTGATAATTTTGACTATTAAAAGGGGTTTCTTCACCATTGCCATTATTAAACATTCCCATAACCTGAGTTTGCTTTAATAATTTCGTTTCTCCCGTATTTAGATCCACCTCAAATACCGTAGAGGGTGTGGTAAAAGACGTATATTGGTAGCGGAATTTGTCCGTATTCGCATCAGGATTGTAATGGCTAAAAACCGTATACACAGGATCCTGAAAGGTTAAGGTTTTAGATTCTCCCGATTCAATATTTATTTGACGAAGTTGTGGTAATCCAGCAAAACGTTCTTCCACAATTAACCAATTATTAAGCAGTTCATAACCTTCTAATAAAGTATCTTCTCGCGCCTCAATGATCGTTTCCCAATCATCACAATGTGACTGCACCGCCTGACTTGATGTTTTTAATGCAAAGTTTTTTCCACAAATATTAGTGCGGATATAAAACTTATTTTGAAAGTGATCAATGCTGTATTCATGATCTTTTTGGCGAGCTAAAAAAGAAACAAAGTCTCCATTAGGCGTATTTGCATCAAGCAATAAACATTCTGAGGTCTGTGTACTATCAATACAAATCACCAAGTAATCTTCTGAACGTGTTTTGTAGATATTGACATAAAAAGTATCGTCACTCTCTTCATAAACTAGCTCATCATTGGCTAAATCATCGCCTAAACGATGGCGGTAAACACGATAAGGCAACAAAGTCTCAGGGTGTTTTTTCACATAAAAGATGGTTTTATTATCATTAGCCCAAACAACCGCAGACACATCTTCAATCACATCATCAAGATCTAGACCTGTTTCGAGATCTTTAAAGCGTAAAGTATACTGACGGCGGCTAAGAGTATCTTCAGAATAGGCCAATAACATTGAATTAGGAGATAAAGTAAGATCTCCTAATTCATAAAAAGCATGCCCTTCCGCCCGTTGATTACAATCTAAAAACACCTCTTGCGTTGCGCCCTTATAGCCATCAACAGACCCTTTATAACGGCAATAAACGGTATAATCATTTCCCTCATCATAACGAGAGACATACCAGAAACCTTTTTTAAAATAAGGAACAGATTCAAGTTCTGGCTCTTGTCGAGCAACCATCTCATCGTAAAGATTTTTTTGCAGCTCCTGCAAGGGTGACATTTGCGCTTGAGTATAATCATTCTCTTGATTCAAATAATTGATAACCTCTGGATTCTCTCGATTATCATCTCGCAACCAAAAATAATCATCCTTGCGTTGGCACTGATGAATTTCATGAACATAATTTTTTTTAGTGGCAATAGGGGCTGTCATCGTCATATATGAGGCTCTTTGAAAGTGGTTCACCATAATAACATGAGTCATGACAGTCATTACTTAATTTATTAAGGCCTAGCTGATCTTTCAAGATCATTTTGCAAATCGATAACCAACAAATAATTTTTTATTAAAACAGGGATCGTCTCGATTATGTTACGATGCGGTTTTAATGGGAGAATTTTATGCTATGTCGTTTAGGTTGTGGGGCTTGCTGCATTGCTCCCAGTATTTCTTCTGCTATTCCCGGTATGGAAAATGGTAAAAAGGCCGGACAACGTTGTGTTCAACTTGATGAAAACAATTTATGTAAACTCTTTGAAAAACCTGAACGCCCACAAGTCTGTTTAGATTTTAAAGCTTGCGAGTGGATCTGTTCAGATAACAATGAAACCGCCTTTCTTACATTAGTAGAGCTGGAAAACGCCACACAATAAAAATCACTCAACATCTTTTTGGTCTATGTGCTCGACGATTATTTTAATCGGTGATGCCACCCCCACTTCAAAAGGATTAACAGCAACAGTAGACATAAAATATAACCTGCCCTGAACTTTTATCGACGCTTGTATATCATAATGATGATTGTTTTTTATCACATGCTGAGGGAAAGCAAGTTGCAATACAAAGGGAGGATTATTTTTTATCACTCGCGACGCATGACTTAGAATTACCGCTGGCTTACCTACTTTAGAAATATCTTGCAGGTACACTTCAAGTATTGCGCCTTTTGGCAATACTATACTTTGATGATAAAAAACCTCTGTTTCTAATAGGCTTAGAGCTTCATCTTTTATACCCGTTTGATCACCGCATCCATTTAAAAATAGAGCAACCATAATGGCCCACAATGAATAGGAAATACGATTATTTTCCATGTAACCCTCAAAAATACTGTTCTATTATTTTAGAGACAAATTTTTTAAAATAGTTCAATATATTACTAAAGGGCTTGTTGAGGGAAAATGATGCAGAGCAAGGCGCATGATTGAGTAGTAGCTCGCTATTGCGATTGAATGCAACGATGCTATCTATTATTTTAACCAACAAGATAGATCAGATACTTATGCAGAATAATATTATAACCCTATTGTTGCGTTGATATTATCCAGAACAGAAAGGTTTTAGACACATTGCGTACTAATTTAATCACTCCAGAGGGCTTTAAAAAGCTTACACAAGAACTTAATTATTTATGGCAAGAATATCGCCCTGAAATCACCGAAAAAGTTGCTTGGGCGGCGAGTCTAGGTGATAGATCTGACAATGCAGATTACAAGGAAAATAAGCGATTATTACGACAAATAGACTCCCGAATTCGCTTTTTAAACAAACGTTTAGAGCAACTTACCGTAGTCGAACCTAATAAACAACAAGCAGGAAAAGTATTCTTTGGTGCATGGATCGAAATTGAAAATGAAGAGGGCCTGCAAAAACGCTTCAAGATTGTTGGACCTGATGAGATTTACCAGCGTGGAGAGATTGAGCAACGCAAAGATTATATCTCTATCGATAGTCCCATGGCGCGCGCATTATTAAAGAAAGAAGTCGATGATGAAGCAAGTGTTATCACCCCAAGCGGTTTAGTGATTTGGTATGTTAATAAGATTGAATATGACTTTACGTAATATGAGCTCTGGAGATATGACTATGGATACGGATAGTGTGATAGAACTTAAGGCTTATTGAGTCAACAGACGCAATACCGGTTAGCTTCCTTTTGCCCCTTTGAAATAAGTCATCTAAGCAAGATAGTACTTTTCAATTTAATGACAAATGTATATTTAGTCTTCTGACATATTAAAAAAGAAAAGGCTAAAGCCATCTTAGCCTTTCGAGGTTAACTGCGTTAACACTCTATCGGTAGAATTAAATTAAAGACTTTAATTCTACCGATAGTTGTTCTCACTTCAAAACTCACAACGCTGTTAGTCATCATTTTAACCAGCAAGAATGATCACCTTTTTAGTTCGTTTGGTATTATCATTTTATTTCTGTAAACGTTGTTCATCTAGGGCGGTTGTTACCCATACTAAAGGTGCATTCCAGTTAATGGTGATCTCATTTAAGGTCCAAGCACCGATATCATCAACAAAGCAAGTCTGACCTATACAATTTCCTTTTAGGCCTGCCGCAATGGGATCACTAAAGCTGATCGAGTTTGGCCCACCAGATAACGCTCCCGGTGCTGGCATTGGTGATGATTCAGAGGCTTGATGTGCCCAGAAACGATGATGCGGGTTTTTCAGGGGATTTGAACCATAACCACTAATGTAAGACTGATCCATCGGGTTACGACCTAAAATGTAGTCCATCGCATGTGCTAGAGTTTGCATATAGCTCGTTTCACCAGTGAAATCTGCAGCATATGTCAGGAAGATGCCTCTGTTAACTAAATTTGAATTAGAACCCCAAGGGTATTGCTCTGCGGTATAAGGAATATGGTATCCCTCAGTGGCCATTAATTTAGTAAAGTTATCTGCACTAGTCACAATATTATCGCGTGCAATCTGTTTTTGACCTGCATCCAACTTACTCGGTACCAGAGCAAGACTGATTGTGGCTGCTGAGCTTAAATCTTGCCAAAACAGATCACCAGCTCCAGTATGATCACCAACTGGCGTGGTTAAATATAATGGGGAGTTAGACAATACTTGCAGGTATTTTTCTTCACCCGTTGTAATGAATAACTCACTAGCCGCCCAATAAAATTCATCTGTTAATACATAGTCGTTATAAGGCCCTGATCCGGTAAAATTGTCATAAGCGTAAATCTCTGGGTGTTGATTGGCGGCTTGCCATGCACGCTGCGCTGATTGTAAACATTGTTGCGCGAAGCCTGCATCGATATCTTTCCAGATACGAGCACACTGCGCGGCAGTTGCTGCTAAGTTTAAGGTTGCAGCTGTACTTGGCTGGCCAACAGAACGCTTCATTGTATCTTTATGCGGTGGTAAGGGATGCCCCGTCCATTGTTCATCAGCTATTTTATGGAAGACTAAACCAGAAGCATCAATTTCTGTTAATTGTAAATTGGTAATATTGTTTTGCTGGTCGCCGACAGGGACAAATACTTTTTTGCCATCAGGAATTTGCATTTTTAGCATAAATTCCATATTCCAACGTGCTTCATCTAATAAATCATTAACTCCATTGCCCGATTCTGGCATAGGCTGTTGACCATCAGCAAAAGGCTCTGATGCATGGTCTATCCACAATGAACGCTCATATAAATTCATTAATGTCCAAGTGCTAACACCGCCGTTTACGACATATTTTCCGTGATCACCCGCATCATACCAACCACCTGTTAAGTCCATTTTAAAATCACAACCAGGCCAGCTATTACCTTTAGCATCAACAGAGTTAAAGCAACTGACTAATTCATTTGGGTGTCCTGCTGGGCGTGCTAGATCTTCTCGCTGTACGTAATCTTTTTCGATTTCAATGCCACTGCGGTTTTGATAGAAATAACTTAAGGCATCGTGTTTTAAATCACTGTAAATATCATTACTAATTCTAAAGGGGTGACTAGTATTCCCATCTACTACAAGCACTAACCCTTGTTGCTCTTCTTGTATTACACTGAAGTCTGCTTGATGAACTAATTCACCAGAAGCTTTGTTTAATCCAAATACTCGCGTTTTACCTTCGACGATATTTTTGCCACTGCTATTTTCAATGTACCAATTTAAAGGTTTTTGGCTATCACTTTTGATAGTTGCTAATTTTTCTGCATTAGGATAATAACCAACTTGATTTAAGCGAATTGCAGAGGTAGTAGTTTCAATCCTAAAGCTTTCACCGATGAGTGAAATATCACTGACACAAATAATGGCAGCTTTTTTTGCGCCTAATTGAAGCTGAAACTCTGTTTTAGGATCGCTTTTTTGTTCCTGAACGAATGTAAAAGTAAACGCTTTGGCATCGCTAGTAACAGCAATATCTTGATTAAAGTATTGCGTATAAGGTGCACCTTCATGTTGGACTAGGCTTTTAAATTCAGTGTCGACATTAGCGCGAGCTGTAAACGATAACGTATAACTATTACCCTTTGCTAAGCCCATTCCCGCTTGACCAAAAATAACATCCCAGCTATTGCTACCGGGCTTTTTAATATTAATACAGGCTTCGTTACCTTCAATTGTTAATACTCCGCCACTGACCCACCAGCCATCGCTACCGCCAGAGAACTCAGTATTGCGGAGCATTTCGCTACTGCTTGATTGTGATTCGGTGATCATTTCCACTTTCTGTTGTTCTGCCTTTTCTGCTGTAACACAACCAACAACAAGTCCACTGAATATAACTGAGCAAACAACTAAATAAGCTTTATTTTTTTTAAAAAACATTATTCTTTTCCTTTTTACTGTGGCGTTAAAAATATCTGCTTAAAAGTATGAAATATTTCCTGTCGAACAATATTTAAAATACTTAAACATGAAATTTTCAATTATTAAAAAACGCAATAATTTACTTTTACTAGCCTATCTTCACCTATTCAATTTAGTATTGCTGTTGATGTATTTGTTTATGGAGCTTAAGACTCCTTTTGATTTAGCGCAGTGAAATAGTTTCATGTGAATAGCTTATTATTGGCCTAATTTGCCATTCTGTTTTATAGCAAACCCGTTAATTTAGTGATCAAATATTACCTAGAAAAAAGGAACTAGTTTAAGGTGAAAATTGATGTAAACAATTGTTCCATTTGCGAAAATTATAACGAAGAAGTAAGTTTTTTAAACCAGTAAAATAGATCCGCTTTTTAATGTAATTGGTATAAATATCATAGATATAAAAAAGCCTCATTTATGAGATGACATAAATAAGGCTTTATTGAATACACTTTGTTAGTTACTAGTTAGCTGACCAGTAGTATTTTTGCGTTTATATACCCGTTACCAATCAAGATGCTTTGTTCAGTCGCTAGCTCGG
>TARA_R110001583_G_scaffold171739_1_pt1 | contig 16479 bp, 16 predicted proteins | sample TARA_R110001583 | Tara Oceans TARA_R110001583 (sample SAMEA4398432) | marine metagenome | biome: Polar Biome; feature: [MES] marine water layer (ENVO:01000295) within the mesopelagic zone...; material: water (ENVO:00002006), including particulate matter (ENVO:01000060) such... | reverse complement strand
GATCGCCACAAGTAAACGCAAGTGCCGTGCCTTCAGGTTTATCTGTAAATACCAATCTAGCTGTGACATTCAAGCTCACCTTTACGTCTTAACCAAACCTTCAAGTCTAGCGCAATTTTACTCAATCGACTGGAGAGCAGCTCGCGAACAAAATGTGAAAATGCCACTAACAAAGCGGTCAGAGACAACGCAACAAAGGCTCTAGCCTACTTGCGCTTGTCATAGTTCATTAGGTAGGAGAGAGATAAATGCCCGGAAAAGTTCATCTCAAGATCGCCATCGCCGATCATCCGAATACCGCGGCGATCCGCAGCGGAGCCATCCCCATCGAAGGCGTAGATGCTGAATTCATCACCGTCAAGCCACAAATTGCTGCCTTTCGACGCATGGTGCGCGATGTCGAATTCGATGTTTGCGAAATTGCCCCAACCACCTACATCATTGCTCGCGCTTACGGTGCGCCATTCGTGGCCTTGCCCATTTTTGTGGTGCGCCGCTTTCATCATGCAGGCCTTCTTGTTCGCCCTGATGCCAATATTAAAAGTCCGAAGGATCTAGAAGGCAAGAAAGTGGGCGTACGTGCTTACTCGGTAACCACCGGAGCTTGGAACCGCCAGGTGCTAATTGACGAGTTTGGCCTCGACTCAAGCAAAGTCACCTGGGTCGTCGACGACGAGGAGCATGTGACGCAGCTCAAACTGCCACCAAACGTCATCCATGCTACCCGTCCACTAGCCGACATGATGGCTGACGGCGAGTTAGCGGCAGGACTTGGCGGAAACGCCGGGATTGGTCGTACTGGCAACCCCACAGATGGCTGGAAGGAAGTCGAGGCCGACTACCCCGACCTTTTGCCGAATGCGTCGGAACTGGAGGCCGAATACTACTCCCGCACCGGAGTTTATCCAATGCACGGCACCATCGTCGTGAAAGACTCGGTACTAGCCGAGCATCCCTGGTTGGCCAAGTCTCTGTACGATGCATTTGAAAAGGCCAAGAACGATTATCTTGCCAATCTTGACGTTGGTGAGGCCACTACCAAAACAGACCAGAAGTATCTCGATCTACGCAAAATCGTCGGCCATGATCCTCTTCCCTATGGCATCGAAGCTAATCGTAAGACCATTGAGGCACTCGAGGCTACTGCATTTAAGCAGGGGCTGACACCACGCCGCATGTCAATGGATGAGCTATTCGTGGATCCCCAGGCCTGAATTCGACGGAGCATAATATGATTATCGATTGCCACGGTCACTTCACTACTGTCCCTGCTTCGTTCCGAGACTGGCGCGCCAAGCAAATCGAGTTTGCTGACGACCCGGCCAACGCACCGCCGCTCTCTGGCGCGCATGTGACTGACGACGAGATCCGCGAGGGTATCGGCAACGGCCAGCTACGGCTGCAACAAGAACGCGGCGGCAACCTTACGCTATTCTCGCCGATCGCTGGTTTGATGAGCCACCACCTCGGCAACGAGCGCACTAGCCTGGAATGGGCCGAAGTTTCAAACGACCTCGTACGCCGCGTCTGCGACATCTACCCAGACAATTTCATGCCTGTTTGCCAGCTACCACAGTCGCCGCTGGCTCCGCCAAAGAATTCCATTCCTGAGCTACGTCGCTGTGTCGAGGAAATGGGTTTCGTTGCCTGCAACTTGAACCCTGACCCGAGCGGCGGCTACTGGACCGGCAAGCCTGTGACGGATCGGGAGTGGTACCCCCTTTACGAAGCTCTTTGTGAACTCGACGTGCCAGCTATGATCCACGTCGCGTCATCATGCAACCCCTGCCACCATAGCACTGGCGCGCATTACCTGAACGCCGATACGTCGGTTTTCATGCAGTTGCTGCAGAGCGACCTGTTCAAAGACTTCCCTAAGCTACGTTTCATCATTCCACATGGCGGCGGCGCGGTACCGTACCACTGGGGCCGCTATCGCGGTATGTCTCTGGAGATGGCTAAGCGCCCGTTGGAAGGCCTGCTGGACAACGTCTTCTTCGATACCTGTGTCTACCACCACCCAGGCGTGGAGCTTCTGACTAAGGTCGTGCCAACGAGCAACGTGCTGTTCGGCTCGGAAATGGTTGGCGCAGTAAGAGGTAAGGATCCAGATACCGGCCACTACTTCGACGACACCAAGCGATATATAGATGCGTGTACGGCTTTATCGGATGAGGATCGCTACGCGATCTTCGAAGGCAACGCTCGGCGCGTCTATCCGCGTCTCGACAAGCATTTGAAAAGCAAAGGCAAGTAAACGCGGAGGCAAAATATGAAAATAATTGACATTCATCCCCACATCATCTCAGACGATGAGATGCGTTATCCACCGGGGCCGCTGTTCGGCAAGCGTTCTGACTGGTCAAAGGAGCGACCGAGCACCGTTGAGGCGCTAATTGAGGCTATGGACGAGGCCGGTGTCGCCAAGGCCGCCGTCGTGCACTCTTCAACGACCTACGGTTTCGACAACAGCTATGTTGTTGATGGCTGCAACCAGTACAAAGATAGGCTCGTGGCCGTAGGCTCAGTGGATATGCTAGCCGACGATGTGACGGCAGTCATCAAGTCCTGGAGTGACAAAGGTCTCGCTGGGCTACGTATTTTCACCGGCGGCTCGACCAAGGAATTCGACCCCAGCGAACTCGAAAATCCCAAGACCTTCAAGGGCTGGGAGATGCTGTCCGAGCTGTCGCTGCCTATGTGCATCCAGACCGGCACTGTCGGCTTACCCCAGGTGCGCATGCTGGCCGAGAAATTCCCGAACGTGAACATCATCCTCGACCACCTCGGCCGCCCCGATGTGGCCGATGGCCCCCCCTATACCAACGCCGCCAGTCTGTTCGCGCTGGCTGACCTCCCTAATATCTACCTCAAGCTTACACCGCGAATTTTCGACGAAGTTGAGAAGGGGAATGCAAGCGCCGCGACCTTCTTCCCTCGAGTTGTTGATGCTTTCGGCGCGCAACGCATGGCCTGGGGCTCTAACTTTCCCACCTCGCCCGGCACACTCAAAGAGATTCTTGAGACAGCTGAGAAGTGTCTTGCCTGCCTGGACGAAGAGGAACGCGCCTGGATCTTTAGCAAAACCGCGCAGAAGTTGTATCCGGCATTGCGCCAAGGCTGAATCAATCGCATGAGGAAGTGAACATGACCATCACACGTCTTAACAGCATCATTCGCGCCTTCGAGTCCGGCAAGCCCGCCTATATGGCCTTCGCCAAACTGGACAAACAAACCGCCATCGAGATGAGCGATTCCCCATACGACGGCATCGTCTACGAGATGGAACATAACCCATACGATGTCAGCGCGCTCGGTGACACGCTGCAATACATGCTGAATCGTAAGCAGATCGCAGAGTCGGGTACTGTGGCGCCGAAAGTGACGCCGATCGCCCGTATCCCGGCCAATGGCGTCGAGATGAACCAGAGTTTTGCCAAACAGGTGTTGGACCGAGGCTGCTATGGAGTCATTTGGCCACACGTGGCCACCGTTGAGCAGGCCTACAATGCCGTCGCATCCTGCCGTTATGCCCGGCCGAAAAACGCACCGCTCTACGAGCCTAAAGGCGTGCGTGGCGATGGCCCGGCGAACGCATCCCGTTACTGGGGGCTATCGATGGCCGATTACTACGAGAAGGCCGACGTCTGGCCATTGGCACCTCAGGGCGAAATACTGGTCGGTTTGATGTGCGAAAGTACTCAGGCGATCGAGAATCTTAACGATATTCTCGCCAATGTGCCCGGCATTGGTTTCATCCTAATCGGTGAGGGTGATCTAAGCCAGGAGCTGGGGTTTGCCCGCCAGTACGAACATCCAGAGGTGCAGGACGCGATGCGCCAAATCGTCGAGACCTGCCGCAAACATAACGTGGTCGTCGGCAATCCGCATGTTACCACCAAGAATCATCGCCGCCTGTTGGACGAGGGATACCGCTTAATGCTTTCGGCGCCACGACGCAGCTACGGCGTTGTAGGTCAGACTGTCGAGACAGCGGGGTATTGAAGCCATGAACGGAGCGGAAAACCTAGTTGAGACTCTAGTCGACGAAGACGTTGGCATCTGTTTCGCCAACCCGGGCACTTCGGAGATGCATTTCCTCGCAGCTCTGGGTGAAAACCCGAAGATGCGCAGCGTACTGTGCCTATTCGAGGGTGTAGCCACAGGTGCTGCCGATGGCTGGTACCGGATGAAGGACAAGCCGGCCTCGACACTTCTTCACTTAGGGCCGGGGCTGGCCAACGGCCTCGCTAACATCCACAACGCCAAGCGTGCCTCCTCAGGCATGGTCAATATCATCGGCGAGCATTCCGAGTCACATCTCAAGTACGACCCGCCACTGACTTCAGACATAGAGGGCTTGGCTCGCCCACTTAGCCACTGGGTGCGTCGTGCGGGAACCTCGGATTCCATTGCTTGGGACACAGCCCAGGCCGTAGCTAAGGCTAGCGAGCATCCTGCTCAGATCGCCACCTTGATCCTACCTGGCGACATTTCTTGGCAAAAGGCTGGCGCGGCCCCAGTACTGCCGCCCCCTATCACGGTCAAGCGCAAGAAGCCGAGCATTGAACGCATTGAGCATGTCGCTCGGATATTGCGTTCAGGAGAACCGACGCTGATTATCCTAGCCAACAAGGCTACGCGCGGCGCAGCACTTGAGAAAGCCGGTCGTACGGCCGCTGCTTCTGGCGCGCGGTTGGGCTCACAGTTCTTCACCGCACGAATTGAACGCGGTGCAGGCCGCGTACCCATCGAACGCATTCCCTACGCGGTCACTCAGGCCATGGCCTTCCTCAAGAACTTCAAACACATCGTCACGGTTGAGACCACGGAGCCTGTAGCATTCTTCTCTTACCCAGACAAACCTAGCCTACTAAAAGCCGAGGGGACACAGGTGCATGCGCTCGCTGACTCTGACGAAGACAGCGAACTCGCTTTTGACATGCTACTACAAGAACTTGGCGCCAGAGGAACCGCACCTCTTGTCCAATCTCGGATCGAGATACCAGTGCCAACCGGCGAACTCAACCCTACGAGCATCGCCCACGCGTTGGCAGCGGCCATACCTGAGCACTGCATCGTCGTGGACGAATCGTTGACATCGGGCCGCGAGTCCATGGGTCTGACTATGGGTGCGCAGCCACACGACCTCATAAACAACATGGGCGGCTCCATCGGCTACGCCACGCCCGTTGCAACCGGCGCAGCGCTAGCCTGCCCGGACCGACGCGTGTTCTGTATGGTCGGTGACGGTAGCGCGATGTACACGATTCAGTCGCTGTGGACCCAGGCTCGGGAGAACCTGAATATTACGACAATCATCTTCGCGAATAACAGCTACGCGATTCTCAAGGCTGAATACGCCAACATGGGCGCTGGCACGCCTGGTGAACGCGCGCTATCGATGATAGACATCGACCGACCCTGCATTGATTGGCTTGCCATGGCAAAGAGCATGGGCGTTCCCGGCGTAGCTGTGGATACTGCTGAAGCCTTTCACAAGGCCATGGTCAATTCTACCCGCGAGCCGGGTCCCTGCCTGATAGAAGTCAGGCTCTGAATTATTCTAGTACCCCAAGGAGATTCTCATGGCGTTGACACTGCGTACTAACCTCGCCGACTATCCGGTCACTAAGGCGATGAAGGACGGACGAGTGAATTCTGAACTCGTTACCCTCGACTTTTGCGGCCCTGCTCGGGCGCACGATGGCTTCAAAGCCATGGTGCGCGAGAACCAGTTCGACGCAGGCGAACTCGCAATCGTTACCTACTTGCAGGCCAAGGCTTATGGTAAGCCTTACGTGTTGCTGCCTGCACCTATATCGGGTCGTTTTCAACACCACTGTGCCGGGTACAACATCGACTTCAGCCACTTTGACCCGAAGGATATCGAGGGTAAGAAAGTGGGCGTGCGCACCTACGCACAGACCACTGGCCTGTGGATTCGCGGAGTTCTGCGCCATGAATATGGCGTAGATCTCGACAAGGTCACCTGGATGACACTTGGTGATGGCCACTTAGCTGAGTACCATGACCCAGAAAACTGCATACGCCTTCCTGCTGGATCCGACATCCCGCAAATGCTTCTCGACGGCAAGCTCGACGCTGCCCTACTCGGCGTGGATATGCCCAAGGATCCGCGTGTACGCACACTAGTTCCCGACGCGCAAAATGCCGCCAAGGCTTGGTATGAACGCGAAGGTTTCGTGCCAATCAACCACATGTTCGTCATTCATAAGGATATCTCGAAGAAGCACCCCGAGGCCGTCCGTGAGATTTACCGCATGATCGCCGAGAGCCGCGAGTTAACCGAAGGCGGTATGCCTGAAGTCTTCCCTCCTCTTGGCCTCGAGGCCAATCGTAAGGGACTGCAAACTGCGATCGACTGGGCGCTAGACCAAAAGATCATTCCACGCCGGATGTCAGTTGACGAACTCTTCGATGACGTAACGGGCAGCCTCGGATGAATGATATGTGATTGGCCGTAGCGTTTTGACGCGCCTTTCTTTAGCATCCGAACAATGGTTTAAAACGAGCAAAAGGCGCTCAAATTCTGGATTACACTATGTTCCAGTTCTTAGAAGCCCCTAACCTGCGCCATCTGAGGATGGTGCAGGTGGTTGGCATCGTGGGCGGTGTGAGCTCAGCCTCTCGGGCACTCTACTCCTCTCAGCCAACAGTGACGCAAGCAATAGCCAACCTTGAGGCGGAAATCGGCACACAAATCTTCGAGCGCTGTGCCACAGGCACCTATCCAACGGAGATGGGCAAGCAATACCTACTGCGGATTGATCGCTTCTTCGACATTCTCGACACGGCGGTCACACGGATCCTGGCTCTCCATAGAAGCCGACTGGATAGTAAAGCACCTCAGGTAGAGCGGCTCGTAACGGGCACCCAGCTTCGCTCACTCATCGCGATCAGTGAGCCTGGGCGAGTGGCCGAGATCGCTCAGCACCTTAGTCTCTCGCCTATCTCGCTGTTCCGATCGGCCCGTATGCTCGAACGTGCACTCGGTAAACCATTGCTCAACAATTCTTTGCAAGGCCTAATCCCCAACGAAACGGGCAAATTCCTCGCCCAAGAGTTTAGCCGTGCAATGCGTGAAATCGAGCTTGCGCGCGGCGAGATCCTTCATTCTGCAGGAACCAGTGGGCTTGATATCATAGTAGGAGTATTACCGATGGCTGGCTCGCAAGAGTTGGTTGGCGCCACTCAGCGTTTCTTGACTACCTATCCGTTCGTAAAAGTACAGCTCGTCTCGGGCGACTATCACCAGTTGCTCGCGGATCTGACCACTGGTCGCATCGATATGCTCTTCGGAATGCTTCGTAAGCCTGCTTGGGCCAAAGATGTCAGCGAAGAAATTCTGTTTACAGATAGTTACTGCGTTATCTCGCGGCCTAGGCATCCGCTTTGCGTAGGAGAGGAAGTCACTCCTACTGACCTTGCTCGCTTTCAGTGGATAGTACCGTCCTTAGGTACACCCCGGCGCAACCGGATTGAAGCAATCTTCAACGCAACACAAATACGTCCGCACTTTTATCTCGAAACATCTTCGCTAACCATGAGCAGGGCTCTACTGATCGGCTCAGACACACTCACTCTGATGCCCCGCTCAGAAGCACAATACGATCTCAAGCTTGGCATTCTGACCGAACTTCCCTGTCCATATATCGACGATGTGCTAAACAAAGGCTTAACGACGCGAAGTGATTGGTTGCCGACAAATGCGCATAGAGCTTTCCTCGGCAGTTTGCGCGAAATTACAACCCAGTCTAACCACATGTGAATATTTTTCACCATACACCGCAACCTAGCTGTTCGACGCTTTTCATTGTGTGCATTTTCGTCTCGATCCCGTCTTAACGGGGTATGGTCTCCTTCCCCGTTGCGAACACTTCAACCGAGCAACATTGCCGCAGCTTTCGCCAGCGACATATCGGCCACCGCGGCAATAGGTTGCTTCTTGGTCAGGCCGCCCAAGCCAAAGTACATGTCCTGTCGATAACTGATATCGCTGTCTGTCAACGTCAGATCCTTGGAATACGGCTGCTGTGACTGGATAAAATCCCAAGTTGCTTTTGCCGAGCCCTTGTCGAAATTATGCTGGGCGCTCATGCGCGCATTAAAAAAAGCGTCATACGCCCCAGGCGACATCAAGTAGTCGTAGAGAGCGCCATAGGCAGCCATTACTGCGATCATCCCATCACGCTTATTGTGGATCGCAACATCGGAGGCGTATGCGTTCTGAAAGATATATTTCGGCAATGCCTGCCACATGTTGCCTTCGCTGATTACCACAAGCCCATCCTCATCGTTCAGGTGGGAGATGCTTGAGCAGCAAGCGTCGGCTTCTCCCTTAACGACAGCACTATAACACTGAGCGTTACTTCCCTTATTGACGAAATTCACCTGTGATGCATCAACCCCCTTTTCCTTCAAGAGCTGCAGCATTAGTGCATGTAATAGTCCCAGTGGTGAACCGACCGCAACCGTCTTACCCTTCAAATCAGCGAGCGTTTGAATCCTATCAGGCTTAGCATAAACAGTCAGTGCGGCCTTTCTCATACCAGCACCGACTATTTTGACTTCAGCTCCTTGCTCGATACGCGATAGCACTTTGTTATATCCCGAGATCATACAAATATCAGCGACTCCAGCGGCGATTGCATCAAAGGGGCCAGTGGCACCAGATGCCTCTACGAAATGAGCATCGACGTCAAATTGCTTTAAATACCCCTGCTGAGACATCAGCCTGGTTAGTGTTGCGTTCTCCAGTCCTGGGTTGACGGCAATTTTAATCTGGGTGGTAGCTGCTCGAGCGATATGTGGTGTAGAAATCCCTCCTACAGCAAGACTCAAGCCGAGAAGCCCGGTGTTTCTTAAGAAGCGACGACGGTGGTGGTTGAACATCTGGATCATGGGCAGTCTTCTCCTATTTGTTTTTATCATCCCATCGAAGATAATCTCCGCAAGACGCGTCCGGTTGCCAACATCAAAAAGGTATACTCTGGAGACTATTGACTACCAATTCGAAAACGCGCAAATGTGATTAATTTTTTGTACTACACTGGTTCCGGTGATTTTCAACCCAGTTGTCCAAACAGCTCTCCTTAAGCAGCCTGTTTATTACGCTCGATTTCGTGCACTTTTCCAGAGTTAAGCGACACCGAACCGGCTAACTCCCAGTTTCGGGTATTACCCGACCAGCGCTGTGGATGTCGGTGCTTAGCCCTTTCATTAATCGCTTTGCGGTATACAAGACTTTCTTGGTCGACACCTTGATGCCGATCAACGGGCGTCACGTACCGAATGCCACTGTGCAGGTGCTGTTCGTTGTAAGCGCGTTCGAACATCAGCATCCAGTCACGTACCGCGCTCAGCGATGTAAAGCCCTTTGTGGGCCACGCTGGGCAATATTTGACGGTGCGGAACAACGCTTCCGAGTAAGGGTTATCATTGCTCACTCTCGGTCGGCTGTAAGACATCAACATTCCCAGCTCTGTTAACCTTGCTTTAAGCGTATAAGACGTCATCGGCGCGCCGTTGACGCCCTTCTCGCAATAAGGCGCGCTCCAGCAGTTGTTTCGTAAGCGCCCTTAAACCGCTGGCCCTCCTGCCTCTACGGTGTGATCCAAAGTGCTGCGGTTATTCTCCAGGGTTCATCGTAGATACCTCACCGCTTAAGAGATACGCTCAGCCGCTTCTATGCCTTCATTACCATGTACAAAGTGAGTGACCGATCCAACAAGAATTCGCTGGAGCTAGAATTTAACTTTTGAAAGCATGACGTTTGCTTCAATTCCAGCTACTTCCTTCGCAAGGCGGACTCAGACTCCCAAATCTAAGCACAATCCCAGTTTTGGCGATGAAAGGCACGTAAGCTGAGCGGTTAACTCCCTAAGTCAGGTCAAAATGTTTATTGAGAATTTAGATGGCATCTTTCGTAAACATCTTTTTAACGAACGCTGCATTGCCGCTCGGATGGGGTGCTTGGGCATGACAGATTATGAAGTATCGGAGCCATGTATAGCCCATTACTCTCCGAGCCCAAATACCTAACCTTCGTTGGTGCAGGCTCGCGGCTATTCAGCCCTCACATGATCGACTGTTCCTGTATCCAAACTTACTTCATATCCAAGACCTTTCGATTTCTTCAGAGTAACCCAAGGTTTGCAGTACCTCGCGAGCGGCCAGCATAACGGCCCGAGCCGCAGGCCCAAACTCCTGAGCCGGGTACTTTGCATGAATGGGAGTAGCCGCAAGCAGTGGGTCTGTGCGCAAAATACGAAGGGTTCCAGCCGCAACATGCGGCTCGGCCATTTTAACCGGCAGAATCCCAACCGCGGCCCCTGCGGTTACGATATGGGCGAGCATTGAGACGCTATTGCATACATCGTGTTGAAGCGGCGTGATCCCAGTCGAGGCAAACCAGCCCTTCACCTGGCGAAAGTTAATGCTTCCAGGCTCATTAGTGATCACGGCACAGCCCGCCAGAATCTGTGGTGTGACTAAATCGGGTAGATTCCAGTTTCTACCAGCAACCCAGCTGGTTTCCTGTGTGCCCATGGGGGCGAGTATAAAATTATCGTCTTCGGTAGGGTTGACCAGAAAAGCGATATCCAGCACTCGATCAGTTAACTGTGGTTCGAGAGTGGAGGAAGTCCCCACAGAGAGCTCTAGTTTTAGCAGTGGATGGCGTCTATGGAGCATCTCGATGAGTTTCGGTAGGCAGACCAAAGCCAACCCTTCAGCTAGACCTACTCGAACGGGCCCACGTAGCTGTGCAGGGTCGGGCTCGGTCTGCATCTGGTCGAGCTCGGCGAGAATCTTCTCGGCTCTTATCAACAATTCTTGCCCATACGGTGAGATCTTTAAGCCGCGTCCAAGCCGCCCCAACAAAGGCTGGTCGAATTGCAACTGGAGTGACTTGAGGCGTTGGGATACAGAGGGCTGAGTCAGGTTGAGTCGCCGTGCGGCAGCCTCTACCGTACCGAGGTTAACTGTCCAGTAGAAGGCTTCGAGCTGGGCGATGGTAATTCGATTCATTCAATTCTCCTATATTTAACCAGAATATATTCCAATTGGTACGGTGGCTACTCAATGTATTAGTGTTAAATCCAAAGTGTTCATTTGGAGAATAGGGATTATGCAAAGTGAGGAGGATCGAATCGTCAGGGTTGATGGATACGAAGTGGAATGCTCCCTTCCTGAAACGGCAGGTAATGCACTACGAGTCTTCAACAAGCGAGGGGCACTTCTGGTTCGATTGACCAGCGCCTCAGGTGCCGTGGGTTGGGGGGAAACATGGGCCTTTCCAGGTGCAGCCAGCGCCTTCATCCGCGACCTGCTCGCTCCGAAGGTTATTGGTAGACGAGGGATAGAGCCCCATGCGCTGCAGGCTGCGCTACTTCCTCTCGTAGTGCCGGATCGACGTGGACAAGGCCATATGGCCGTGAGTGCAATTGATATAGCTTGTTGGGACCTGCGAGGGCAGATCTCCAGTCAATCTATTGCCTCCCTTATGGGGGGAGGGCTGCGGCAAAAAGTTCGCGCTTATGCCAGCGGGCCTTTGCTTCCTGAGGGGCCTGACCGATATGTTGGATTCGCAGATGAGTTGGAGCGCTATGCAGCCGCAGGTTTTACCGCTTTCAAGATTCGCGTCGGCATTTCACTTTCAGAGGACGAGATCGCCATCCGAACCGCACGCGAAATCCTCGGACCCGACGCCCTCCTTATGGTGGATATGAATGAAGCGAGCACCAGTCATGATGCAATCACTCTCGCCAATCGAGTGTCCGATTGTAAGCTTGGCTGGGTGGAAGAACCGCTACCCCATGACGATCTTCCCGGCTACCGCAAGTTAGCAGAGCGTATGCCCGTTCCCCTATCAGGGGGAGAGTCCTTCTGTGGTGTTCAAGCTTTCCGCGAAAGCCTTTGCCAAGGCGCTCTCGATATTATCCAGCCCGATGTTGCCTTATGTGGCGGATTGACTGAGGCGATGCGCATTTCGGCATTGGCTGATGCTTTCGGTGTCCAGGTAGCGCCCCATGTGTGGGGAACGGGCCTGAATATGCTGGCTACACTCCAATACTGCGCCATGCTCAGTGAACGACGTGGCAGCCTATCAATGCCACTATTCGAATACGATATGAGTTACAACCCGCTGCGCGAAGCAATATTTACCACGGGTCCGGATGCGGATGGCATGATCGCCATCCCTGATGGCCCAGGTCTCGGGAAACAGATAGAGGAGTCGCACATAGACTCATTCATAACCAACCACTGGATAGTGGAATAACAATAGCGTCAGCAAACACAAGAACGAGAGGATCTACCATGAGCCGTTTTAAACTTTTTGCCACTGCAATTCTGGTCGGGAGCCTGCCTATCCATGCCCTGGCTGCCCCAGAGCAAACTCTCAATGTCGGCCTGGTTGGGGGAACACAGGCGCCGGAAGTAATCTCCATGCAGCAATTCGCCGAGGAGGTCGCCTCAGAAACCAACGGCCGTATTGAGGTACGTGTTCAGAGTGGTGGTGCCTTGGGCGGCGACCGAGAGGTTATTGAGGGAGTTCAGCTCGGCACTGTAGACATGGCTGTACCGTCCACATCCGTGGTAGCCAACTTTGTACCGGATCTAAAGATCTTCGACATCCCCTTTCTCTTTCGCGATTTTGATCATGCTGATGCGGTACTCCAAGGGCCGATCGGACAAGAGATTCTGGACAAAATTCCCGAACAGGGTTTTGTAGGTTTGGCGTATGGTGGGATGGGCTTTCGCCAGCTCACTAACAATGAGTTACCGGTAAAAAATGCAGACGACGTAGAGGGATTGAAAATACGCACTCAGCAGAACGAAATGCACATCGATGTCTGGAGTGAGCTGGATGTGCTACCTACTCCGATGGCAATTCCTGAGGTCTATACAGCTTTGCAGCAAGGAGTAGTGGATGGTCAAGAAAACCCGGTGGGAGCCATCATTAACAACCGTTTTGATGAGGTTCAGGAATACATCAGCATGACTGACCATGCGTTTACTCCGCTTGTGGTATTGATCTCTCCATCAGTTTGGGGTGGCTTGGCAGAGGCTGACCAACAAATTCTCAAAACTGCTGCAGAAAATGCCATGGCTCGTAATCGCGAAGAGGTAGAAGAGACGCTTAAAAGTGGCCTCGATACACTACGAGAACAGGGCATGACCGTGATCAACGATGTGGACAAGGCGTCGTTTCGTAATCAGCTTGATGATCTTTATAGCCAGTATGCCGATGAGTTTGGCGCTGATCGCCTGCAAGCCATTGAGGACACCAAATAGCGGCTATGGCAACGTTAACTTCGATTATCCTGATGGTGGAGCGCCGCGTCACGCGAGTGGCGCTCTTCTTGGGCTCCCTGGCGTTGGTGCTCGCCTTTCTGGCGGGAGCCTATCAAATTATAGCGCGATTCATACTCTTCCAATCCGCTGCTTGGTCAGAGCCATTTATCCAGTTGGCTCTTATATGGATGACATATCTAACCGTGGCTTCTGCTATGCGTACAGGCAGCCTGATTTCTGTTGATCTAATGCTAAGGAAAACGACTGGACGACTTAGGGCAGCACTGAGGGTTTTCGGAACGCTAGCCATGCTCCTGTTGCTGGGCGTACTTTTGTGGTTCGGCATAGAAATCGTGCTTCGCGTTAAATACCAGACAATTGCTGGGCTGAATATATCGGCCTCATGGGCTTATCTGGCACTCCCGATCGGCGCGGCCTTTTCCATTCTAGCGCTTATCGCGCATGTACTCGACCCGCCACAAGCGGTGGATGAGACGTCCCCCGACACAACCGAGTAAGGATTATCCATGCTTTCCTCAATGATCATAACCATGATCACCCTTATGGTACTGGCCGTACCTGTGGCTGTTGCGATCGGATTATCCGGCGTTCTCGGCGTAATCGGGTTTTCTAACCTCCCTCTTATAGTCATACCGCAACAGGCTTTCATCGCACTCGACAAGTTCCCGTTGGCGGCGATCCCTTTCTTCATTCTGGCTGGCAACATCATGGCCGCAGGAGGAATCTCGTCGCGACTGGTGGATTTGGTTGAAAGCCTGATCGGACGCAGAGCGGCTGGCTTACCTGCCTCCTGCATTGTCGTTTGCATGGTCTTCGCCGCAGTCTCGGGCTCTTCCGTCGCCACCACCTACGCCATTGGGGCAATTCTTATACCAGCGATGGTGCGCCAAAACTATCCAGTAGGGTTCGCCGCCTCGCTTCAGGCGACCTCCGCCGAACTGGGCGTTATTATTCCGCCATCAATCCCGATGATTCTCTACGGTGTTTCTGCTAGTGCACCCGTAGGTGATCTTTTCATTGCAGGGCTCGGACCTGGGTTATTGGTCGCTTTAGTGTTAATCGTATATGTCGTGCTCTGGACTCGGTTTTCCAAACATGAAGCCCGGGACGACCTACGTTCGAAGCCCATCTGGATCAGCTTTCGACGCGCTATTCTCGCAATTCTAATGCCGATCATCATTTTGGGCGGAATCTATGGTGGGATATTCACACCCACAGAAGCCTCTGTGATTGCTGTGGCATATGCATTGATTGTCAGCCTGGTAGTATTTCGCGATCTCACTCCATGGGGATTAACCGATGTGATTCGCCGCTCTGCTATCTCTTCCGCCATTATCATGTTCATCATCTCTATGGCTGGGCTTTTTTCTTTCGTGTTGACTCGCGCCGGAGTCCCTGCGGCAATCGGAGACTGGATTGTCACAAACTTTGATAGCGAAATTATGTTCCTGCTCGCTGTGAACGGTTTCCTGTTCTTGATTGGCATGTTCGTAGAAACTTCAGCCTCTATTGTTGTTCTGGCCCCGATTCTAGCTCCCGTTGCGATAGCTTTCGGTATAGATCCGATACATTTCGGCATGATAATGATCATGAATCTTGCAATGGGCATGATTACACCACCATTTGGTGTCAACCTCTTCGCCGCGAGTGCCGTGGGCAAAGTATCGCTTGACCGAATGATCCCGCACCTGTTGCCATTAGTACTTGTCATTCTGCTTTGCTTGGCCGCAGTAACCTATCTTCCTTTCATTAGTTTGGGGCCGCTCCATATTTTCGGAGCGAGATAGTTCTTCCTAAAGGTAAGAACTGTCAACCTGAGACGTTCTTTAATGCACGGCCTCTGTTTCCCCAACTGGCAAGGTCTGGCGGCCTCAAGTTCGAAGTGCATATATGGTCTCCTCCCGGCTTGCAAGGCCTCAGGCTGAAGAAAGGGACAGGTTGGCTTTCATATATCCGGCCTGTTGTTGAAGCCTGTGGCTTCTGGCCTTGATAAGACATTTGCGCATACCGTCCTTATCAACACTTCGGCATTGGCTGCCGTTGCACTTGTCAGGTTTTCAGTATGCCGGTCTGACCTGTTTTTCATCGTGCCTGTTGCCTTCGCAACCTAGAAATAGAAGCGCTTTTACCTCGCCTCGGAAAATTAAAATATGGGTAGGCGATCCAATAACTACATCTAGGCAGTCATTGTTCAGACGGGTAGCGTCTCTTTCCACTGCCAGGGGAGTAGCGTGTTCAGTTCGTCAGCGTTGAGGTGGGCTGTGTCTCGAAGACATGCTGCAAGTACTCGTAGGGCGAGAGGCCATTGGCTTTGTAAGCGGGCCATAAACCCCATCTACCCACATTGACGTTGGCTGATCACACTGCTGGTCTCTTTTGCTTTGGAGATCATCATGAGCCGCGAACTCAATCCCACTCAAGCGTTTTGGTTAGGCCATCGGTCTTATGCCGCTGCATTGCAGATGCCGTTAAGTGCGTATGCTGAAGTGCAAGCCGTGACGTTGGCAGACCTGATGGCGTGGGAAAATCGGTTAATCGTGCAGGGGGTTCTCGTGCCTCGGCGTTGTCGTCCCGCACGATTTGTCGCGGTGGAGGTGGTCGTATGATTCGCCCAGGCACCGGTGTATCTGTGCCGAGAGCCTGTCGATATGCGTAAGCAAATTGATGGCTTGGCGCTGCTGGTTCATCGGTTCAAATCCGGTCCCCGCTACCAATATTTTGAAAGGCAGATCAGTTACTTACTGGTCTGCCTTTTTTGTTGCCTACCATTTCAAATTCCTCTGTGCCCATATTGTGCCCACACAGTGCCCAATATTTCCACTGTCTCTGAAGATCAAAAATTGTGATGACCTTCAGGCACCTAGCAGAAATCCCTACCTCACCATAAATTTCCATACTACGTTCTTAGTCTGCCAAAGGCGCAGTCTCATCCTTAATCTCCTTAATATGAGTTACCAACTGCTCAATCTGACAGTCGAAGTAATAGCAGAGCTTGTCTAAATTATCGGTCACTGTGCTATGTCCAGGATGATTGATAATTTTCGATAACGTCATCCGATTGATACCTGTTTCTTTTGCTATCTCACAATAACGTGACGAAGCGCGTGTGGTATCCCTTGCTCAAGTCTCTTGGGCTGT
>TARA_R110001583_G_scaffold43208_2_pt1 | contig 16483 bp, 17 predicted proteins | sample TARA_R110001583 | Tara Oceans TARA_R110001583 (sample SAMEA4398432) | marine metagenome | biome: Polar Biome; feature: [MES] marine water layer (ENVO:01000295) within the mesopelagic zone...; material: water (ENVO:00002006), including particulate matter (ENVO:01000060) such as...... | reverse complement strand
GTTCATGTTGGGCAGTTCCTGCCACACGAACGCTTAGTTGTTAGGTGCTTTTTCCCTTTTTTTATTTCGGATAATATTTTCTTGAAGTCAGAAGTCGGCATTGTTCTTTCATCTATTTTCATACTTCGTTTTCCATCAGTATGTATTGTCAAAACTCTAAAATTAGAATATCTTTCTCCATTTTTGAATATCTTAAGAATAGCTGCGATATTATATCTCGAATAGGTATTCATGTCATTTACTTTAATTTTAAACTGCGTAATTCTATTTAGTTCAATTGATCTTCTGAATATGAAATTCGATTTGGTTAAGTTATTTCCAATAATTTGAATTTGTTCAATTTTCAGAAGTCCCAAAAAGATTAGTAGAAGAGTTACAGTCATCCATATTTTTCCAACAAGAATTTGTGAGAACGATACTGATAAAGCAGCTGGCAAAAAAAGGGATAGCCCAAGTAAGATAATTATTACGGAAATTGATATGTCTCTTTTTGTTTTCAATTTGATAAGTTATTTATTCTGTAATTCTGACTAACGGTAGATTTTTAATTTACAATATCCCTTAAATTTTCCACGTTAACATGAGCAAACAATGATTTTATTATAAGGGAAATTGCACCTAACTAGTTTAAAACAACCATATGATTGTTATTTCTTATATATCGTGATAAAAGGTGTTGTTACACCACCAAATTGGAGGGATAACAACACCCTCATTATTCTGATCAATAAAATTAATAATTAAATTATCTCAACACTGCCATTATGTAAGCAAATACTAAAGCCATTATTAAATAGAAAGTCTCTACATAAAAAACGGACTTCTTGCTTAATTATCTTAAATTACGCCTTAGTGCATGTCTCTCACGGTGCTTGACACCCCTCCTCGAAATAAGGAGGGGAAATTCTTACTTATTAGAACTGTTGTTTATTTACATATGTTCTTTTTACAATCATTGTGACTAGAGACGTGGTGAATTACCTAGAGACGCGATAAATCGCGTCTCTACGTTGTGCTTATGGAAAACAAGTCATGTTCTCTATTTTCTGAAAAAAAATTAACTTTGTGTATCTGCATTTCTGAAACGTATACTTAATTGTCTATGGAAGTTTTTATCAACCAAACACCTATCGATATTTTTAAGGGCGCACGTCTATCGGATGCAGTCTTGAAGTATTCAAAAGAAAGCCATAAGCTTTTAATGAATCATCAAATTTGGCTTGAAGATGAACGTGGTAACTCAATGGATGCTGATGGACGACTTTGGGAAGGCATTCAACTCTTTATTAAATACAAAGCAAAATGATCAAAACAATTAAATCCTTATTCTTCCTCTCACTCCTACTGATTCTGGGAGCCTGTAGTAAGGACTCATCCAATACTATTGTAGTTGAGAATAAGAGTGAAGATATCGTCATTCTTCACATGAACGATATTCACGCTGACATTAATAATTTCCCAAAAATTGCAGCTTATATCAACGACCTTAGAGAAACCAATGATAATGTTTTCTTGTTTTCTGCTGGAGACTTATTTAGTGGTAATCCTTTTGTAGACCAGCACGACGAACCCGGTTATCCGATGATAGATTTAATGAACGCGTTAAAATTTGATGCTGCAGTAATTGGGAATCATGAGTTTGACTATGGCCAAGAAAATTTAAATAAACGCATAAACGAGGCTGATTTCCCTTTTATCTGTGCCAATATAGATGCTGAAAATGCTATTCTAAATCAACCAGATCCGTACACAACTATTACGAGTAGTGAAGGATTCCAGATTATTGTATTAGGCCTTATTGAAACGGGAACTAACATAGATGGTCGCTATATACCTTCTACACATCCAGATAAAGTTGTAGGAATAGATTTTCCTTATTATATAACTGAAGCTGAAAATTATACTAATCTTAAAAAGAATGACAATCTATTTGTTGTGTTATCGCATTTAGGTGAAAATTCGGATAGAAAATTGGCCATTGAATACAATGAAATTGATCTTATTATTGGTGGGCATTCGCATACGGTTATTCAAAATCCTGAAGAAGAAAACAATGCTTTAATCTGCCAAGCTGGTTCTAAAGGAAGGTATATTGGTCGTATAGATATTAAAATTGAAGATGGACTTGTGCTTTCAAAATCTGCTAAACTCATTAAAGTCGAGACATTAAGCAAAATTGATACAGAAATTGCCTCAAAAGTTAGCGAATACAATAGTAATCCTGTTCTAGACAAAGTAATCGCTCAAAACTTGGCAGAATTCAGTAATAAAGATGAGTTAGGTTCACTAATGACTGATGCTATTAATTGGAAATTGAAGACTGATATTGCCTTTCAAAATTCAGGTGGAATTAGATCATGGCTACCTCTTGGAGATATCAAAATAAAGCACATTTACGAATTAGATCCATTCAATAATGAAGTTATTATATTTGAAATGACTTGCGATGAAATTCGTTCTCTTATCAATAGCTCGGGGAATGGTGATCTAAAAGTTGCTGGTATCCAATATCGATATTTGGGACAAGATGGCATTCAACTTGAAAACTATAATGGAAGCGAACTGGATGAAAGTAAAACCTACAAAGTTGGACTCAATTCTTATATTGCAAGTGCCTACACTTTCGATCATACTGATGATGGCCAAAATTCATTTGAGACCAGTGCCAATTGCTTAATTGATTTTCTTAAAAATGAAAAAGAGATTAATTACTCTGGAGTAAAACGTATTTTTGGATCAAATTAAAAAAATCTAATATGAATTTAAAGAAGATATTAGCTATTGTTCTTGTTATTTTAGGTATCATCCTTATCACATATGGAATAACTGAATTCAACAGCATAGAATCGCAGTTTACGCGTGCTTTAGGACAAAAGGATAATAATGCAGTAGGTAGTATAGTTGCTGGTGCTATATCAGTTATTATTGGCTTGTATTTGTTAGTACGTAAATAATAAGACATAAAAAACGCATATATAAAAAGGGGATAAACTATACAGTTTATCCCCTTCTCTATAAGTAGATTATTCTTATTTCTTAAATAAAGGATCAGCTCCAATTGTACCAATCAAACTTTTAAGATAAGTTTCTGATTTCACATGCTCTAGGTTTGATTTTGCTTTACTCACACGGTCGTTAAGACTCATACTTTCATTCCAATCAGAATTATTTTTATCAGCAATAAACTGCTTCAAATACTCAATTTGATTCGTATAATACTTAATATCGATTTCCTGCTTACGTTTTAATCGAGATTTATACCAATCCGAATTGATAACGACATCGCGATCGAACATCTTACGCAATTCAGGATCACTAATATCCTTACCATCGTACTGACCAAAAGCCATAATGCTTAATAAGACTTTTAATGGTGGAATTGCTGCAGAAACACTATCATCCTTAAAGTAGTTGATAGCCACTTTTTCTTGAGCTTCAACAATATTTTTGATACCGTCAGCAAAATCTTCCATATCCTGAAGTTCTGGCTTCAACATTCTTTCGTTGAAAACATTCTGAGGCTCATCAAAAATTCTATTAAGGTAGCGGAATAAGAACCCTTCGGTGATACGATAACCTAAACGACTAGCATGAATCTTTTCGCCTTTATATTCAAAATCGTCCATCTTCTCAAGAGAACCTTCTTCAATTAAATGCTTTGGGTCTCTGCTTTCTTCACTCAATCGGCACCACAACTCTGGAATTAATAGAGAAACATCATGATCGAAACGATTTTCAGATCCTACATGTCCTGCTGCTGATGAAAAACCTTGATATCCTGTAATGATATATGAAAGTAAAGCGTTATTCAAGTCGGTTGTTGGACTCAACATATTGAAAGGCCCTTTGGTCAATGCACCTTCAGTTCCAGCTCCTGTAGTTGATGGTGATTTACCTGTTAGAGAACAAATAAAGTCCATAAACAGCTCTGGTAATTCTTGGTAATGAATTGGGTTGTAAACACTCAATGCACGTATTCCAGCTGCTTTATCAGCAGGGTTATTACGACGCCCTGGCAATACCGCATTTACAGGATGATGAACCGGCTGATCCATTGGAATCTTTCTTGCTAAACGAACACCAACTTCTGCCAACTTATCGTCGATAGGATTTACCAAATCAGGTCGAATCTGTAAGTAACGAGGGTTTTGTGACGGTTTTCCGTTCACAATTCGTGTATGCGATGGGGTAATGAAATAATTATCCTTCTCGCTTGATGCTCCTTCTTTTATTAACTCCTGAATTGGCTTGGTATATAAATCGAAACCAATAGCGTCAGCCATTAACTCCTGACCATCTTCTGTAGTCATTGGCTGGTAATTTGAAGTAAAGTTACCTCTCATCGAAAGATCTGCCTCTGCTTCCTTATCGTATCCTCTATGAACAGCTTCATCAGGACGCTGGAAAAAACGACGTTCACAATTGGTTGTAATCTTAACCGACTTATTATCGTAAGCCTCATTCAAATATGAAAGACTGCTTGTAGGTAAAACTATAGAAGCTGTAATATCATCTTCCATCTGAATTTTTGCCGAAGCAATAAAGTCTTGACGTAGCTTATGCAAAAACCATGAATTATCAGTTGCAAAACCTACACGTAAGTAACTTGCAATAATCTTACGATTATTATAAAGCAATTCATGACCTTTCTTGCCATTAACCATATCAACAGAGAAATAATTTCTCCAATCGCGTCCAGTACGGCCTTCACGATAGAAACGCTTAATGAAAAGAACTAATCCTTTTACATGATCAGGAATAGATGCTAAATAAGCATTGTAATCTTCAGTATAGTATATAGATGGTGTTAAGAGCTTCACAACAGAACCTAAAGATCTTTTTGAATTTAACAATGAACGTGATGGTTGAGAACGCTCAGGGTGATTTAGCCATCTATTTGAGTAATCATGGTCAAAAACCTGATCAGCCATATCAAAATCCTTATCCATATCTTGAATATAGAATGAACTATAAATAATAGCATTCAGTAAAGATTTAGAGATTTCTGATTTCCCACCACCAGAAACCGTACAAGGTTTGTGACAGAATGTTCCCTCAGCATATGTACTAACCAAGCGCCACGATGGTGCCGATGGATGCTTCTCCATAAGCAATTTATAGCCTGATGGATGTACGTAATGATGCTCAGGCATTAATCGAATCGACTGATCTTTGCCATCTTTCGTCCAACTTACAGTACTCTTATATAAATCAATTTTAGCATTTCCATCGATATAGATAATATTACTATACTCTTTATCGATAGCATATCCTTCAGGTTTTACATCAACGGTATCACCTAATTGTTTCATTACTTCATCGAAAACAAACTCTTTTTTAAGAATATTCTTCATAAAAAGTGTTCCATCGAAGTTGTCTCCTAAGTTCTTACGTGGAAAAGCAATTGCTCCACCAGAATGCTCCTCTTCTGCCAAACCATAAAGATTTGCAGAGAAACTAATTTGTGTTTTGATCTCTTTCTTAGAGTACCCAAAGTAATTATCAGCAATAAGTGTAATAACAACACCCTCTTCGCTCCTACACGTAACTTTAAAAGGTTGTCCTCCATTATATAGTTCACCTTCTTCTTTCCAACAAACACCATCGTTACGTTGACGCTCTGTAGCATCGTCATAATGAGGTAAACCAATCTCTTTTTTAGTTAGTTCTAAAAGTTGAGGTGCTAAAACGACACATCCTGAATGACCTGTCCAATGCTCAACATCTAAACCAGCATCATTTGATGGTAGACCAGGATCACCAGCGTTACCAAAAATTGATTCAACAAAGTCAAGATTACTAACGAATGCTCCAGGAGCAAAGAAACGAACTTCCATTGCCTTCTCAGAGATTACACCCTTAACTTCAGGACAAACTACAGGACGTAATAAAAGAGAAACCATCATTTTGGCTTTCTCATTCTGTGTTGCTGTAAAAGGAAGTGTGTTTAATTCATCTGATGGGTTAAATGCAGATTCTAAGAACTTAATGAATGCTATCTTAGGTAATTCAATTTTATCTAATGGTGCAGGCAAATTCCCCTCTACAATATGAAAAGAACCTTTAGTTGTTCTTCTATCATGCTTTGGATTGTGCAATACACCTTGTTTTATTCTGTATGAGCTTAAATACTCAGTTATATAATCATTCTTGTTAGGTGGCAAACTTAGCTCGCGAGCAATTCCCTCTTTATCTAATGTAAAAGTTGATGTTGGGATCTGTGGAACTTCCTGTTCTGTTTCCTCAAAATAGTTATTCAAAAAATTCTGAATTCTCTGATCTGAAGGGCAATAATGATCTGAAAGCAGGCGTGATTTCGCACGATAACTTTGAATCAAACTATTTGTTAATTCAATAAAATTATCATCGCACCATTCTTCATTGTTTTCATTAAAGATTGGTTGTCCCATTGCTGCCAATTGCAGATTAATGTAACGAATCAAATCTTTTTGATTTCCCTCTCCATTTTGAGATTGAATTTCACGATAAGTTGTCTTAATATTCTCCATATCTTGAATTTTAATAGCTTTTAAAATCTTGTGTCCGTACCAAATTTACAGAAATTTAAGCTTTAATAAAATGCCTATAAAGACTCTTACATGCTGTTTATCATTTAAAAATCCAATATTTTTCATTATAATAAAAGAGGGTTCATCGAAAACGATTTAATCGTGAAGAATAATTCTCTTTTTTTTGCTTATTTATATCAAAAAAAAAGTTTACCCATCTTAAATGATGAATAAACTCCTTCTTTGCAGTGTCAAAATAGATGTTATAAATCAGTTTACCACTTACCTTTCTTCTTAAAAAGTTTATTTAAGCCTACGAACAAGGTGTAAGCGGCAAAAGCAACTATCAACATCCTTAATATTAATTTCTGATCGTAATTGCCATCGGCTACCATGATATCACGCGATAATGCAGGCATCATAAATATGATTATAAAGAATAAAACCACAACCTGTAGCCAAAGAAAAAAACTTTTTAGTTTTGGATGTTTAGACTGTTTTCCTTTAGGTGACTCTGGTGCTTGTTTAGCAAGCTTAGATCGTTGTGATTTGTGTATTTGAGGTGCTTCTATAACTTTTTTAGAAAACCTCTTTTTTAACTTTATTCCTAACAAAAAAGCGAAAATACTCAATCCAACTACTATATAAATTTCTTTATTCATTCTTTATTTATTTTAACTTATCTCTTTTAAAATTGTGTTGAATAAGCCTTCATTTCTTTCTTCTTAGCAGGTACATTATCACAAACCTTATCCAATAGATTCCAAAAGGATTTCGAATGGTTTTTCTCAATGGTATGGCATAATTCATGAAGTAGTACCATATCAATTAAATGTTCAGGTAATCGCATTAAATGTAGGTTTAAGCTAATATTATTTTCTCCAGAACATGAGCCCCAACGTGTACTCGCATTTCGGATCGTCACTTTATTATATTTAAACCCACATCGCTGTGCCAACTCTTCTAATCGTTTCGGCAAATCATGCTTCGCTTCCTTTCGTAAAGTCTCAATTATCATTTTCTTAATAAACTCCTGAAAACCTTTCGTTTTCATATCAAAACCCTCAGGATAGTTAATCTGAATTAAGCCTTGCTTTACACTTGCTTTCACTCCATTTACCTGACACGGATTCATCTTTAATTCGTGATACTTTGTCTTAAAAACTATATCGGAATCGAAGAATAGATTTTGGTTCTCTTTTGCTTGAATTTTTAAACTTTGCTTCGCTATCCATTCTTTGTGTTTGAGTGCAAAATCTATGGCCATTTGCCAATCAAACTGAGGAGGAACATTAAGCCAAATCCCTTTATTAGGCGCCATCCTAAGAGATAAACGCTTAAATCGCGTATCCTTTTTAAGGCTTAATTCGCCTAATCCTTCTATTTGAATTTTCTTTTCAATTTTCATACTTAAAAAAAAAATAGCTTCACCAGAAAGGCAAAGCTATTAGAATTATTTCGTTTTAAGAAAAACTTATGCTTTAATCAGTTCACTCAATTTTGTGAATGAAGTGTCGATATTAACCATCAAATCACTAAAGACTGCTTTGTAATGTGCCTTTACTAATTTCGCGTTATCCTTACCATCAGGGTGGTTGCTACGAGCAACAAGGTTGTTACGATTTGCAACAGTCTCTTTAATGATATCCATTACTTTTTCTTCGTTTCCTGGGTGCAGGTAAATATAATTGTAGCAATCAGAAATAACTTCAAAAGTCAAAAAGTCAATATCTTTTTTTAATTTTCTTCTACTCGCCATAGCTTCTTATTATTAATAGTTCTTATTCTAAATACTTTGCAAATATACTAAAAATGATAAAATATTCACCACATGAATAAGCTATATGAATATAGATTCTATGAGGCTTATTATTTTTATTCAAAAAAAGAACACCCAACAAACACACTATGTTTAAAGGGCTACAAGAGCAATGGCAATTCTAAACAAAAGTCAAATTCACTACCTCCTCTTGTTTTTGTAGATTTTATTCTAATCTTTGTCTCAGATAAAAACGCAAAAACTATGATTTTTACAACACTACATCATCATCATTTTAACTTACCTCAGGTGAGCCGATGATGTTATGTGAAGATCTCAAGTAATAAATTCATAACTATCAACGCCAACCTGAAATCAGGTTGGCGTTTTTGTTTTACCCATTTTTAGAGTTTAATTTAAAAAACAAGCACAAGATTCAATACACACAACAATGACTTTCATAACACAACATCATCAGCATCATCATTTATTCTTACTTCAGGTAAGCTGATACTGTTATGTGAAAATTTTAAATAATAAATTCATAACTATTAACGCCAACCTGATTCCAGGTTGGCGTTCTTGTTTGTACCCATTTCTGGTTTCAGGTTTTATAACAAAAAAACAAAATGAGTACAAGACTAAAAATTGCCATTCAAAAGTCAGGAAGACTTCAAAGTGATTCTCTTCAAATTCTAAAAGAATGTGGCATATCAATAGATAACGGGAAAGACCAGTTAAGAGCACAAGCGCGAAACTTCCCCTTAGAGGTTCTTTATTTGAGAAATTCAGACATTCCACAATATGTACAAGACGGTGTTGCTGACATAGCCATTGTTGGTGAAAATGTGGTTATTGAAAAACAAAAAAAAGTTGAAGTTTTACAGAAGCTTGGTTTCTCAAAGTGTCGATTAAAAATGGCCATTCCAAAAGATGAAGAATATACAGGGTTAGATTATTTCAATGGTAAAAAAATTGCAACCTCCTATCCTAATTCATTACAAGCCTTTTTAGATGCTAACAATCTAGATTCAGAAATTCACGTAATATCAGGCTCGGTAGAAATTGCTCCAAACATTGGGCTCTCTGATGCTATTTGCGATATCGTAAGCTCTGGAAGTACCCTATTCAAAAATGGACTTAAGGAAGTTGAAGAAATCCTTTCATCAGAGGCCTGTTTAGTGAAAAACGTAGATATCTCAGAGGAAAAGAATACTCTTCTATCTGACTTACTATTCAGAATGAGTGCTGTTTTAGCTGCAAAAAATAACAAGTATTTGCTACTAAACGCGCCTAACGACAAAATTGAAGCTATCAATAACATTCTACCAGGAATGAAAAGCCCAACGGTAATGCCTCTAATGGATAAAGGTTGGAGTTCTATACACACCGTTATTAATGATAAAGATTTTTGGGAAGTTATTGACCAATTGAAAGCCAACGGTGCTGAAGGTATTTTAACGATTCCAATCGGAAAAATGATTCTTTAATTTTTAATCTCAAGACAATGCAAACAATAAAATACCCACAGAAAAACGATTGGAATACAATTTTAGCTCGCCCAACTATTGAATTAGAGGAAATGGACGAAGTTGTAAACCAAATTTTCAAAGAAGTTAAAACCGACGGTGATGCTGCACTAAGAAAATACACTTGGTTTTACGACAGAATTAAAATTGATGAATTAGCTGTAAGCCAATCTGAAATAGATAATTCGGAACAATTGATTTCTGATGAACTAAAGAATGCAATACAATTTGCTGCTGATAACATTGAGAAATTTCACAAAGCTCAAGAAATAGAATCAAAGATTATTGAAACTACTGAAGGCGTTACTTGTTGGAGGAAATTTACGCCAATTGATAAAGTAGGCTTGTATATTCCTGGCGGATCTGCTCCCCTATTTTCTACAGTTCTCATGTTAGGTATTCCTGCCAGAATTGCCAACTGTAAAGAAGTCGTATTGTGCACGCCTCCAAATAAAGATGGTAAGATTAATCCTGCAATTCTTTATGTCTGCAAATTGGTTGGCATTAAAACAGTATTCAAATTGGGTGGTATTCAAGCTATAGGTGCTATGGCTTTAGGAACAGAATCAGTACCTAAAGTGTATAAGATCTTTGGTCCAGGAAATCAATTTGTGACTGCTGCTAAGCAAACTGCAAGCAAACTTGGTGTTGCCATTGATATGCCAGCAGGTCCCTCTGAGGTTCTTGTTATGGCTGATGAAAGTGCAATACCTGAATTTGTCGCAGCCGATCTTTTATCACAAGCTGAACACGGTCCTGATAGCCAAGTTGTATTGCTTAGCTGGAGTGAGCAACTTTTAGATTCAGTGCAGATTGAATTAGCCAAACAACTTAAGAATCTTTCTAGAGAGGCTATTGCAACAAGAGCCTTAAACAATTCCAAAATGATATTGGTTGAATCATCAAAAGAAGCACTTGAAATCAGCAATATATATGGTCCAGAACACTTAATTGTTTCTGTTAAGAATGAAAATGAGATTTTAAATGGCATTCAAAATGCAGGTTCAGTCTTTATTGGCAACTACACACCAGAAAGTGCTGGAGATTATGCCTCTGGAACCAATCACACACTGCCAACTAATGGATACGCCAAATCGTTTTCAGGTGTGGGACTTGGCTCATTTATGAAGAGTATAACTTTTCAGAAGATTACTCGTAAAGGTTTACAAAACTTAGGACCTAGCATTGAAATTATGGCAGAGGCTGAACAATTAGAAGCTCACAAAAATGCCGTTAGTGTTCGTCTAAATAAAAATTGTCAAGAACAAGCTTAAAATTAAAACAAGATGAATTCGAATTTTAAACTAGAAAATCTAATTAGAAAGAACTTGAAAACACTCACTCCCTACTCTTCTGCTAGGGATGAGTTTTCAGGTACAAGTTCAGTTTTTCTAGATGCTAACGAAAATCCTTTTGACAATGGTGTCAATCGTTACCCAGATCCCCAGCAATGGGAGCTCAAAGATCGTTTGTCTGAAATTAAAAACATATCTGCCAAGCAAATGATTTTGGGTAATGGTAGTGATGAAATTATTGATTTATTGATGCGAGCTTTTTGTCAGCCATGTGAGGATAAAGTTATTTTTTGCAAACCGAGTTATGGTATGTATAAGGTAGCAGCACAGATAAATGATTTAAGAATAGCCGAACTTGAATTGGATTCCAATTTTCAACCCAATATTGAATTGATTTTGCAAAACAATGATAGTAAGCTACTTTTTCTTTGTTCGCCTAATAATCCAACCGGCAATCTAATTGACAAAAAAGTATTATTAAGACTATTGTCAGAATTTAAGGGTGTTATTGTTTTAGATGAAGCCTATATCGATTTTGCGAGCGATGCTAGTATGGTAAAAGAGCTTAACAGGTATCCAAATTTGGTTATCCTGCAAACCCTCTCAAAAGCCTGGGGTATGGCTGGTATTCGTCTAGGTATTGGGTTAGCATCTGTGGAGATTGTCGAGATCTTAAAAAAAATTAAGTCTCCTTATAATGTCAACATACTTACTCAAAACAAGGCACTTGAACTATTGAGATTTGAAGAGACTTATCAAGAAAAGATAAACATTCTGCTTGAAGAAAGAAAATCTATTTTGAATGAACTTAAAGGTCTTTCCTTCGTAAAAAAAGTATTCCCTTCTCAAGCGAATTTCATTCTTGTTCGAGTTGAAAATGCCAATATTCTTTATGATTTTCTTATTGACAATGGCATTGTGATTCGAAACAGAACGACGCTTACTCTTCTTGAAAATTGTTTAAGAATAAGTATAGGAACCCCTGAAGAAAATCAACAACTGTTCAAACTTCTCAGAGAATTCCAAGATTAATAAGACTCTAACTATTCAACCAAAAATAAATCACCTCATGCAAAATACATCACAAAAAAAGAAAGTGCTTTTTATCGATAGAGATGGTACTCTCATTATAGAGCCACCAGTCGATTTCCAAGTGGATAGTTTAGAAAAGCTGGAGTTTTACCCTAGTGTTTTTCAAAACCTAAGCAAAATTGCTTCTCAACTCAATTTTGAATTGGTCATGGTTACCAATCAAGACGGTTTGGGTACAGACTCTTTCCCTGAAGCTGACTTTTGGCCTGCCCAAAACAAAATGATGCAAAGCCTAGAGAATGAGGGGATCACATTTAGTGACGTTATTATAGACAGAAGCTTTCCTGAGGACAATGCTCCCACACGTAAACCAGGTACAGCCCTTTTAGAACAATACTTTTCTGATGAATACGATTTAGAAAACTCATTTGTTATTGGTGATAGATGGACAGATGTTGAGTTAGCGAAAAATTTAAATGCCAAAGCTATTTTTATCAATGGAGATGCTAGTTCATTAGACGATGAAAAGGAATTAATTAATCGAATTGCCATTAGAACAACATCATGGTCAAAAATCTATGAATTTTTACGCCTAAGTGAACGAACAGCTTTGGTAGAACGCAACACCCTAGAAACACAAATCAGAATTGAATTGGATTTAGATGGTAGTAGCCAAGGGGAAATCAATACAGGATTGAGCTTTTTTGATCACATGCTTGAGCAGATTTTAAAACACTCTGGTATTGATTTATCGATAACCACAATAGCTGATTTAAACGTTGATGAACACCACTGCATTGAAGATACAGGTATTGCCTTGGGAGAAGCTTTCAAAATAGCATTGGGAAATAAACTTGGATTAGAGCGTTACGGATTCTGTTTACCTATGGATGATTGTCTTGCACAGGTTGCTCTCGATTTTGGAGGTAGAAACGAATTGGTTTGGCAAACTGATTTCAAACGAGAAATGGCTGGAGATATGCCAACTGAAATGTTCTCTCACTTTTTCAAATCATTTAGTAATGGAGCCTTGTGTAATTTGAATATTAAGGCAGAAGGTACTAATGAACATCACAAAATTGAAGGCATATTTAAAGCCTTTGCTAGAGCCATTCGTATGGCCATCAAGCGTGATGTGAACAATTTACAACTGCCCTCAACCAAGGGACTTTTATAAGAGAGAAGACATGAACAAACAAAATATAGTTATCATCGACTACGAAGCTGGTAACATTCAGTCTGTGAAATATGCGCTTGAGAGACTTGGAGTATCTGCTGAAATTTCAAATTGTGAGGCTACAATCAGAAAAGCAGACAAAGTAATATTCCCAGGCGTTGGTGAAGCTGCTTGGGCAATGAATGCGCTTAAGAAGAATGGATTGGACAAACTCATCCCTCAATTAAAGCAGCCTGTATTAGGTGTTTGCTTAGGCATGCAGTTGATGTGTGCCAGTTCAGAAGAAAGCAATACTAAAGGCTTAGGCATTTTTCCTGTCGAAACTCTAAAATTTCCAGCTGAAAATAAGGTACCTCATATGGGATGGAATCAGTTAAGTCAACAAAAAAGTGAATTATTTAAAGGCGTTAAAAACGATGACTTCGTCTATTTTGTCCACTCATACTATGTTCCTGTAAACGAATACACAACTTCTAAGACCAATTATATCAGACCATTCTCAGCCAGTCTTCAGAAGAACAATTTTTATGCATGCCAGTTTCACCCAGAAAAATCGGGAACAATTGGTCAAGAAATCTTAAGCAATTTTATAAATCTATAAAGATGAAAAATATAGAAATCATTCCGGCTATCGATACTATTGAAGGACAATGTGTGCGATTAAGCAAAGGAGATTACGATACAAAAATTATATACGATTCCAATCCTTTAAAAGTGGCGAAAGCATTTGAAGAAGCTGGAATCAAACTATTACACTTGGTTGATTTGGAAGGGGCCAGATCAAAACACATTTGTAATGCACCTGTTCTGAATAAAATAAGTGAAAACACGAATCTGAAAATTGATTTTGGTGGTGGATTAAAATCAAAGGTCGATATTGATTTAGCGTTTAAATCGGGAGCTGACCAAATTACACTAGGAAGTCTAGCCGTTACAAATCCTGAACTTTTTGACATTTGCCTTGAGAAATATGGTCCAGAACGAATCATCTTAGGTGCCGATGTTAAGAATGGTTTTATTGCTACATCAGGATGGGAAAAGGATTCAGGTATTGAACTCTTCGATTTTCTTGAAAAGTATCTGAAAAAAGGTATTAGAAGAGTGATTTGCACAGATATCTCTAAAGATGGGATGTTACAAGGACCTGCAATTGAACTTTATCAATCTATCCTAAAACAATTCCCAGAAATTGAGCTTATTGCCAGTGGTGGCGTATCATGTATCGAAGATGTTAGAGCTCTAAATCAAACTGATTGTACAGGGGTTATCATTGGAAAGGCTATCTACGAAGACAGAATTAAGATTGAAGATTTAGTTAACGAATTTATAAGATAGTCATGCTAGCAAAACGTATAATCCCCTGTTTGGATATTAAAGATGGGCGCACCGTAAAAGGCATCAATTTTGTCGACTTGAAAGATGCGGGCGATCCTGTTGAGCTAGCTAAAGCATATGCAGAACAAGGCGCTGACGAATTGGTGTTTTTAGATATTACGGCTACTCACGAAAAACGTAAAACCCTGCTTGATATGGTTGGGAAAGTGGCTCAAGTTCTCAATATTCCTTTTACTGTAGGTGGTGGAATCAGTAGCTGCGAGGATGTAGCCGAAGTTCTAAAAGCTGGGGCCGATAAGATTGCTATTAACTCATCTGCTGTGAGAAATCCAGAATTGATTACAGAACTTGCCAATCGTTTTGGCTCGCAATGTGTGGTTTTAGCCGTAGATGCTCGAGAAACTGAAAAAGGTTGGGAAGTTTATTTAAACGGTGGACGAATTCCAACAGGTATTATGCTTTTCGATTGGTTAAAGGAAGCTGAAAGACGTGGTGCTGGCGAAATCCTATTTACATCGATGAATCACGATGGAACAAAGAATGGTTTTGCAAATGAAGCACTTGCTGAAATTTCGCAAATGATTAGCATTCCTCTAATTGCTTCGGGTGGTGCTGGAAGTATGAAAGATTTTGCAGACACATTCGTTAAAGGGAAAGCTGATGCGGCATTAGCAGCTAGTGTCTTTCACTATAAGGAAATTGAAATCCCTGAACTCAAGCAATTTTTAAAGGAAAAAAATATTCCTGTCAGATTATAAATTAAAACTCAAACGTCTGGAGTTCATTTGAAACTTGAATCCTAGATTTTTAAAAATGGGGCTTGCCCCAAACCCCACTTCATTTTTTGGCTTAATCCAAAAAACGAAGCAAAAAAGATCAAGGCAGCTTTTAAAATAACCTTCTTATTTACCTAAAGTTTAAGTGCGGCCGGGTGATTTTCGAACAAGTTCTCAACTTCCCGGTCTTACTAAAGCTCTAAATAAAACAAAAGTAATTTAAAAAGAGGCCAATCGGGATCGTTTGAGAAACATGATTGTTTTGATAAAAATTATCAACAACACATTTATACAAAAAAAGGAAATTATACAAAACCAATTATGAATTATACAGAATTAATCAACCAAATAAATTTCAAAAAAAGCAATGGACTAGTTCCAGCCATTATTCAGGATGTTCAGACTCAAAAGGTTTTGATGCTAGGTTATATGAACAAGGAATCGCTAGAAAAAACTCTTGAAGAAAAACGTGTTTGCTATTATTCACGTAGTAAGGAACGGTTGTGGACAAAGGGAGAAAGCAGTGGCAACTTTCTAAACTTCATCAGCATGAGTTTAGATTGCGATCAGGACAGTTTACTAATCAAGGTTAATCCTGTTGGACCAGTTTGTCACACAGGTGCTGATACGTGCTGGGATGAGAAGAATTCAAGAGCGAATATTGACTTCCTATTACAACTACAGGATGTTATTGAGGAAAGAAAGAATAACCTATCCGAAAAATCATACACAGCAAGCTTGTTTAAAAAGGGGATAAATAAAGTTGCTCAGAAAGTTGGAGAGGAAGCCGTTGAATTAGTCATTGAAGCCAAAGACGACAATAAAGATTTATTCATGGGTGAGGCAGCTGACTTAATGTTCCACTACATCGTTCTTTTAGCCGCTAAAGGTTATAAGCTCGAAGAGGTAGTTGAGCTTTTAACGCAAAGACACAAGTAATATAAAACCTGACAGATTTGCCTACTTTAATGTAGATCACTTCTGTCAGGTTTATACTTTTAAAGTCCTGAATTTAAGCTTCTGATAGCTATCTTTACTTACTTTTTTATTTCAACAGTTTGTGGCACTAAC
>TARA_R110001583_G_scaffold11403_5_pt1 | contig 16492 bp, 13 predicted proteins | sample TARA_R110001583 | Tara Oceans TARA_R110001583 (sample SAMEA4398432) | marine metagenome | biome: Polar Biome; feature: [MES] marine water layer (ENVO:01000295) within the mesopelagic zone...; material: water (ENVO:00002006), including particulate matter (ENVO:01000060) such as...... | reverse complement strand
TAACTGGGGGTCTCCCTTAGCTCTCATAGAGAGAAACAATTGTGGCGCGCAAGTAGTAGATAGATTAGCTACTGATTTAGGATATGAAAAAATAGTTTCGTACGGTAATGCTAATGCACATCGGCGCAATGTAATGAGAGGCATGATAGCTCATACTAATACAAAATATAAAGGGGTATTAAACATGCGCTATTTTATGAACGAAGTGAGAGTTGTTAATATTAACGAAGAAGAGACTGTTATGGAGCTAAGAAACTTTGTCAGATATCCTAATGGTACATGGAAAGCCCGAGCTGGGTTTCATGATGATCGCGTGATGGCTATATTATATAGCCTCTTTATATTAGAGAAAGAAATTACAGAGCGCTTCTTTGAAATTGTAGAAGAAGATGATATGGGCAAGCCTTTAGTTATTGAGCCGATGGATTTCGGTATTGAATACTTTGAAGATCCTACATCAATATATCTAGACGAAGAAATTGTAGGTTCACATAGTCATACATTACCGGCGGTGGTTTGGGGGATGGGGGACGAGCAAAATGCTGACATGGATGAGCTACAGGCATTTGGGTTTCAGCTAATAGGTGAAAAGCCTCCGGAAAACTGGAGTGGTGAAACTTGGCCGCCACCACCAGATTATGATCCTTGGCGACCAGCAGGACTTTAATTAAATATATTATATGGCTACAAACTCTATGCAGCAGTCTATGCTAAACAAGTCAAGAGCTGATAAGTTCTTACTCGTTTTTGATGTTCCACCTATTTTAAAAGAATTTAGTAAAAAATTTAATCAAACGAATACAACGATTATTCCTGATTCTGTTCAATATTCAATCTTTGGCACTGCCGTACCTGAAATAACAGTACCTGCTGTGGAAAATAGATACTCAGGTAATACATTATATGTTTCATCGCATAGTAAGAACCCCTACCCACCGGTAAGTGTAACCTTTAATGTTGATAATGAATATAAAAACTATTGGGTTATATATCAGTGGTTAAACCTGCTTCATAGTGAATATGAAGGTAGATACAATGAAAGAGAGATTAATGTCAATGAAGTTGACCCAACTTTTCAAGACTATCAAACAGATCTTACAATTTACGGTAAGGATGAATTTAATAACAATCGAATAAAATTTACCTACACCAAAGCATTTCCCACTACAGTAAATGGGGTAGAATACAGTTATCAGACTCCAGATGAAATTACCTCTGGGTTTACGTTTGTTTACTCACAATTACACACAGAAGTATTAAATTTTTGAATTTATTTGTCTAAGAGAGGATAAATAATTTTATGGCACAGCGTACGATTAACTCTCCCGGAGTAGAAATTAGAGAATCAGATCTTTCCCTTACTGCACCAGCAAATGTAGGTACTAATATATACATTACAGGATTTGCGCAACAGGGTCCAATAGATGAGGTTCTCAGCATAACGACTAAGCAAGAACTAGTTCAAGTCTTTGGCACTCCGACAAACTCTGCAGAAAGGTACTTTCACTACTCAATTAACGAATTATTAAACTCACCCGCGACAATTTACGCGAGCCGGTTGCCATATGGCGCGGGCCTGGGTGATGGTTTCGGATCTAAGTATGGTGCTTTAGTATACCCGGTTGTTACAGTAACCGGTGATACAGAAACTAACCAAGTTAGTACATTCCGGCTAAATATTACTGACTTTACTGAAGGCGGTTCTTTTGCCGCGCTTTCCGCCGGTGCGCTTTCTGGTGTTACAATAACACTTCAAGATTCAGTAGGAGGTGAAGCCTTATCTTCGTATACGGTTGGTTTTTCTGGTGGTGCAGGAGCAACCGGTCAAGACGGATTAAACTTTCCAGCTGTATCTGCTGGTAATGTCTACGCAGGAACAACTCTGAATGCGATAATTAACCTTGATTCTGCATCAAGCATGTCAACATTAGCGCTAGCAATTACAGCCGGTGTTACTTTAAGCTCAATGAATGCTAATGGTCTAGCATCACAGTTTGGTTTATCCGGTGCCGGAGGAACTGGGACCGGTCTTCGTAGTATTAAATTTACTTTAACTGGGGATTCAAATAGAGTTTCCGGTGTACCTTCAGTAACACCATCTGTTGCGGAACCATTTACAGAGGCTAATGCCACATTTACATTGTCAGCTGCTTCTGATCAAGGTGTTTCGTATGACCTTAATGTGTTATCTGGAACATATGTTCTCGGTGAGCCTACTCACCTTGAAATAAGTGAATCAGATTACCTCAAAGGTCTTCAAGGAACAGCCTTTACGTGGTCGTCTGTAGCAATGACATCCGGGTTTGGTGATGTTGGTTTATCAGGTGCTTATGGAGCTGGTCTTGTTATATTGAATAAGTCGTCGACTACAATTAACCCAGATTTTGAGGGTTATTATGTCGGTGCATCTGATAATACTAATTTAAATCCTGCAACAGATTTTGATAATATCTTATATGCTAAGACGGTATCACAATCTGCAAACGTTCTTAGTGGTGATGGAGTTCAACCTTATATAACTCTTGCAGACTCGATGTTACAGTTTAAATTATCTGCTAATCCTCAGACAGGTCCACAAAACACAATATCTGAGATTATGGATAACTTTACCGGTTACGATATTAGCAATAGAACTGATGATGATGTTCTTAACTTGGGGGTCTTTAAATTACGCAAGTCAATTTACGCTAACGAAGCGTTCAAGCTTGATTACGTCCTTGAAGACGGAATTGCTGGATCGATTAATGCATTTCAAACACAGTTTAATCCCAACGGTGGAGCTAATATACCATTCTTCATAGAGAGGTTAGACAGTAATTCCAGAAACGTGGAAATCCTTGTTAATGACTATGTTTCTAATAGAATGAGAGGAACAGATGCAACAGATTTAAGTGGTAATGTACTGAAACGTATCCGGGTATACACAACAGCATTAACAGAAAATATGTCTTCTGGTGAAACAGGAATTAATGAAGATGTTAAGGTCCAACTCGCGGCTCAACCACACCTTAGGAAAGCAGATAGTTTATATCCACTCGGGGCATACGCTGATGCCGCAGTAAAGAGCAAGGACGTTGGTCATATTCCTAATAAGCTTGATAGAGCATTAGAAAGCGTTAAAAATAACGACTTATATGATATTGATGTGGTTGTCGAAGGTGGTTTAGGAACCATTGCAGCAATAACTAGTGCTGCTAGTACAACTTACTACGATGAGTTTGCTTATAGTGGTAATACAAAGGCGGCTGTTGATGGATTGAGAACATCAGGAGAGCTTGGTTTGGCATCGGCAATCACACTAAGAAATAATTACAATGCTGTCTTTAATAAGTTTGAATCATTCTGCTCACCGCCTTACTTAGGAGGTGGAAGAGGTGATTGTATTTTCGTTGCTGATCCTATTAGGCAGATCCTTATTGAAGGTAATGGTAAGGTTAAGTACCTTGATGATAAGAACCGTAACTTCCAAACTGGAATTTACTGGCCAATTAGACATCAATTTGAAACCCAAAATACTTCTTATGCAACAGTTTACGGTAACTGGGCACTAGTAAATGATGATTACTCAGGACAAAATGTATATGTACCGTTCTCACCATTTGCTGCAGCGGCAATGGCAAGAACAGATGCAGTAGCATTCCCGTGGTTTGCCCCAGCTGGATTTACAAGAGGTCTTGTAACAAATGCAAATGATATAGCAGTTAATCCTAACCAGAAACAAAGAGATGAGCTGTATAAGGCAAATATTAACCCGGTTGGTCAATTCCCAGGACAGGGCATGGTAATATTCGGTCAAAAGACTTTAAATAAGAAGCCAAGTGCATTCGATAGAATTAATGTAAGAAGGCTCTTCTTGAATCTTGAAAGACCGACTAGAAAGCTTGCAAGGTTCTTCGTATTTGAGAACAATACAGAGTTTACTAGAACTAGACTTGTAAATGCTCTCACACCTCTCTTCGAGAGAGCTAAAAACAATGAAGGTGTATACGATTACTTGATTGTGTGTGATCAAAGAAACAACACAGCCGCAGTAATTGATGCTAATGAGTTAGTTGTAGACATCTATATTAAGCCTACTAGAACGGCTGAGTATATCTTAGTTAACTTCTTTGCAACTAGAACAGATGCTAATTTCGAAGAGATAATCGGCGGTTAATAAAAACATTCAATAAATAATATTATGGCAACAACTATTCAAGACTTCTTTGCAAGAGCAGCCCGAAAGCAATTTTCACGAGACTTCTTATTTCGTGTAAAGCAAATTCAATTAATTGGAGGTACTTTTTTAGACGGTGAAAACGATCTAGTTTATGCAAGGACAGCTTCTTTACCCGGAAGGGCAATTGAAAACAAGACTGTAAATTACTTCGGTCAAGACTTTCAGGTCCCGGGAAGAGCTACATATGCTAATGCTGAGGGCTATACAGTTAGCTTTTACCATGATGAAAATTGTGAAATAAGAACAAAACTTGAAAGAGCATCAAGAGACGTTTTTAACAATGAAACATCTACAGGGTTGTATGGCATGCCGGGGGAAGAATCAATAATTAACCTCGTTCAGATAGACAAGCAATTAAACGACGTTAGAAATATCGAGCTTGTTGGCGCTTCTATAAGAAACATTGGTGATATTGAATACACTATAGCAGAAGGCACCGGGGCGGTTCTAAACTTTGATGCTACCTTCGCTTATCATTTCTATAGAGACTTTTCTTAATACATCTTAACCTAAGGTCTAGGGATTAAATATTATTGATGTATGAGGCCTATGATTTTCTAGATAGTTACAGTAGAGATCGAAAATTCTTTCTCTCGTTACCTACCTTATGGAAAGTAAACTTTCAATATAGTAATTCAGGTGCGCTGGCAGCTGGGCAACAAGGACAGCTAGGAAGCGCTTCTAATGCACCGACAGGCCTTCCCTCTGCAATACAGCGAGCATTAAATGATGCAGATGAAGGATGGCGTGTTAAAAACGAACCGGATCAGTTTGAGAAAAATGGGAGTGTATTAGCAGCGCGTGAAATAACCGTCCCACAAGAAAACACACAGTTTATAGCACCGGGTGGTGAAATTAATAAAGGTAACTATCTCCCAGCATTTGGCGCTGAAAGAAGAATGAATTTCTTAGAGAGAAACCTCGCAATTAACTTTTTTGACACAGAAGAAGATTTAGAACACACCTTTTTTAGACCCTGGATGATAGCTGTGGCTACACACGGTCTTATAGAAAGAGACTTATTATGTCCAATCGTGGAGCTCTCGCAATATAATAACCGCGGGGAAATAAGAAAGGGTTATAAATTTGTTGACGTGTTCCCTACTAATGTTGAAGGTTATAATTTAAATTATAATAATACAGAGTTTTTGGAAAAATCTGTAACATTCGCTTTTAAAAATTATATACAGGTATAATTAATAGCATGGTCTTGTCTTTTATTCTTCCTAATAAAAAGGAAGTCTTTGTAAATGAAATTCTGTATAAAGACCTAAGAAAAATATCCTTATACAGAGATTCTACTACAGTTGGTATTATTAATTTTTTAGAATCGTTTATCTTAACCAAAAATTTAAATGTAGTAGAGAAATTGTCTACGTTCTTTATTTTAAGAGAAAGGTGTATTGGGGAAAATATTTCTGTAGGGTCTAAAAAAGGTAATGTTAATATTGAATTAGGGTTTCTGAAGAAAAATGTAGGGGTTTTCGACGACATAAGTGAAACGGTAGACATAGAAGGGATGCGATGTGTTTTAAATTACCCTTCGAAATTTAATTTGGGTAGTACTGACTTTATATTTTCACTTATAGAAAGTATAGAGTTTGAGGGCGAGAAAATATTAATATCAAACTTGACAGACAGTGAGTATGATGAGGTTATTAATAAATTACCGGAAGCAGTGTTTAGGTATCTTGAGGATTTTGTACAAAGAAACAAAGCTCACTTTGAAATATTGGTATTTGAAGGCCGAGAAAGCCTAGAAATAGATAAAATCAGACTTAATCTGTTAGATATTTCACTCCCGATGTTTATTGCTAGATTATTTGATTGTATAGATGGCACAAATTACAGAGAGATGCTTTTTGTACTGTGCAAAAGAATACCAGATATTACATTTTTAATAAACTGCACCTATTTAGAAATAGAAGATTTTTATAAGATGTATTCTGATGAAATTGAGAAACAGACTGCTAACTTGCAAAAAGAGAATTCTAGCTAAATATCCGTATGAGTAAAAATGTTGCTTCTTTTCTAACAAAGTTAGATAAGCTCAGTGAAAAAACCATTGAGGTGTTTGTGCCTTCTTTAAAGAAAAAAATACCTACAAAGCCATTAAACTTAAAACAACAAAAGGATTTAATTTCCTCTATGTTAGATGGCATTAAAGGCACTTTAGATTTTAGTAAGACTCTTAATAGGATTATTATCGATAATACCGGTATAACGGATTTAAAAATTTACGACAAGTTGCCCTTTATTGTGTCTATGAGGAAACATGCTCTAGGAAATAGAGCCGGTTCTGTAGAACTACAAAGCGTTATTGATAATATTAAGAACATTCCCTTTAATATTAAGGATACAACCACGGTAAAGAAGGGTGGCATCCAACTAGTTCTTACAGTTCCTACTTTAAGACAAGAAAATATCTTACTTACTAAATGCGAACAAGAGATTGATCAAGACCAAGAGTTAGCTAAAGACGGTGTTGGTAAGTTGTATATATATGAAATTATTAAGTATATTGATAGTATACAAATAGACGATGACGTCCTTGAAATGGATGATATTCGAATTAATGAACGAATAAAACTTGTTGAAAGACTCCCTCTCACTATGTATTCTAAGATTTCGGACTTTATTGAAAGCGTTAATAGGTACAACAGTGATGTTTTAACTGTTGATGAAACTGAAGTCTCTATTGATTCAGAATTTTTCGATACTTCTGCTGATGATTAAATATTTAGGTGGAAGACATCACCCAAATTTTAACAGCGACTGAAGCTGCAGAAAGGCTACTACAAATGGGAGGTGACCCAGGGACGGGGTCCGAAGCGCTTGAAAGTGTAGGTAAAAATATTCCTAATTCTTCTATATATGGGGTTAATAAAAAAGTAGACCCAACATTAAAATCAGCAGAGAAGTCTAGACTTAAAAACAAGATGGATGTTATTGTCGAGTCGTGGTTTAAGTTAAAGAAAAAATACGTAAAAGACGAAAAGGGTAAAACAGTTGTCGGTAAAGTAGCGAAAGATGCTGAAGACATGTCCAAGCAGTTATCAGAGGATGGTAAAAAGCAGGGTAAAGGTCTTTTAGCGTGGCTAGCCGGGTTATTAGGCATGCTTGGATTAGGAAAAACAAGTCTAGGTAAAAGTCTTCTTAAAGTAATAGGTGGATGGCTATGGAAATCAATAAAGTGGATAGGAGGCAAAGTTTGGGGATTTATTAAATGGGGAATTAAAAAAGGCTGGGGGTTACTAAAAGGTATTTTTGCCGGGGTATGGAAATCTATTAGATGGCTAGGTCGCAGCGCTTGGAACCTTTTAAAGGGAGCTATAGCAGGGATAGGTAAATTTTTTGGAAAGCTATGGACAGGATTTAAAAACTTGCCAGTGTGGAAAGCTTTTAATAGTGCTATTTCAAGCGGTGTTAATTTTGCAAAAGGTATATTTACCTCTGCTAAAAATACCATAGTAAATGCTCTTACATCTGTTGGTAACTTCTTTAAGGGCGCTTTACAGAAAATACCTGGTATAGGTAAGATTTTTCCAGCACTAGCGAAGACTGCAGCTACAGGAGCTACAGGAACTGTTACACAAACAGTTGCACAGAGCGCGGGCAAGGGCAACTGGTTTACCAGGGGCGCGAAATGGCTCGGTGGTAAAGCAGTCCAAAGTGTTAAAGCAGTAGGTACAGGCGCGAAATGGGTTGGTGGTAAAGCAATGCAAGGTGTTAAGTTTGTCGGAGAAAAAGCTGTGGCGCCGGCGATGGAACTGGTCAAAAGAGGATTTGCAAAAGTTGTAGGTAAAGGTGGCGCAAATGTAGTAAAGTTTTTGGGCGGAGCCGCAAGAAGGATTCCTATCTTAGGCCCGGCTATTGAAGCACTATTTACCGGTGCTGATATAATAAAAATGAAAAAAAGGCATGCAGAAGACCCTGTGGGGTTTACCGCGAAGCAGTTAAATGATGCGGCAGGTACCAGAGCGATTAAGGGTATTACAGCTGCAATTGGGGCCGGCGCTGGAGCTTTTTTAGGTGGTATAGCAGGAGCTGTTTCTGGTCCCTTAGCCTTTCTGGGCGTACCCATTGCCTCAATACTAGGCGCCCTCACCGGCGATATCTTAGGTCGTTTCGCTGGTGGTTTAATTAGTAAATACGTAATGCCCGAGAGCGCAAAACAGTCGATTGGTAAGATGTTTACCGGGGTTGGAAAGGCGAAAACAATGCAAGACTTTATAATGCAACGGGGAACAGTAATGCCGTTTAGTTCAAAAGACGACTTGTTGGGTATGAAGGCAGGTGGAGCTATAAGTCAGCTGCTAAATGATCCATTCCTCACAGAAACTGAAACGTTTTCATCTAGATTAGCAGCACTTCAAATATCTGCAATTGAACTGTCTAACCAGTATTTACATCGGTTAGTACAACTTACTGAAATCATAGTTAAAAAGCCCAGTGGGGGTGGACCAACTCCGGTCGTCCCTAATGTACCTCTTCCGCAGAATAACGATCTGCAAGGAAATTTAGCCGGTCCATCGTATCCGTCTAACACAAGCAATTATTATAATTCACCTTATAGCATGCACACACCAGGTATGGCGACATAAATATACGTATGGCTGACGTAGATAAAGGCGCATATACAAATCCTTTTAAAGATTCAGAAAACCGTGTTTGGGACATAGTCAACGACTATGACTGGACGTCTGCGCCGGCTGGGTCTAAACTAAGAAGCCAAACGCCAAACGCTTATGTTACAGCGTATAAGATGGAGTTTTCACAACTTCAGCAATTTATTGATGGCTACATTAACATAGCTACATCTGCGAAGCGAGCAAAGGAAACAGGAACAAATCCAGGCATGCAATTTTATAAAGACATGTATAAATCTGGAAAAGTATTAGCAGATATCAACTTTCCTTTTTTCTCTGATGATATCAGAGGATTCTCCAGCGAGTATTCAGATTCATTTTCACCTATTAGTCAGCGTGGTGCGAAGTTCCTATTTGGCGACGCAATAGAAGGTCTAGGTGGTGCTGCAGAGAATCTGATCGGTGGTGCTATAGCTGGAGGTAGAGAGCTCGGTAATATGGGTGGTAACGCGATGTCGGAAAAAGTAGCTGCAGGTGCCGCATGGGCTGGTAATATGGCTGGCGGGGCATTTGAAAAAATGACAGGTCATAAAATGCCGGGGTTTCAAACGGTGGGCGCGCCCGGGTCATATATAGAAACTCCGAAGTTTTATCAGTACAGTAATACTGACGAAGGCGTAATGGTTCAGTTTGTTCTGTCTAATACATTAAATGATTATAGAGGTAATAGAGGATTTAAACAAAATATAAAATTTATTAAAGAGTTTACAATGATGAATAGGCCGTATCGCGAGGGGCCAATTGAAATGACCTTTCCAGCGATATATCACATCGAAATACCAGGTCTTCGTTACATAGAATGGGCTTCTTTAGAAAATTTTGGCATACAACTAATAGGTGCTAGAAGGCGGATCGGTAAAAATATTATACCTGAAGCATACGGTTGCACATTCGCGTTTAGATCACTTACCATAGAAGCCGCTAACTTTGTACAGATGACTAACCGCGTGGAAGGGTTTGATGAGAATGATGCTGGTTATTTAAAGCTTAGACAAGCATCTGATAAAGATGCTGCAAAGCGTGCCGCGGACGCTAAAGCTGAATCTGACCGGCGCGCTGCGGAACTAGCAGGTGTATACAAGGAAGACCAAGAAGCGAAGAAGAGGAAAGAGGATGAAGAGGCGGAGCGTAGGGTGGCTGAGCGATGGAGAGAGCGACGTGAAGGTGAAGAGGCCGTTCTTGCTGACGCTGAACAACTCCTGGCAGATTTAGGCGGTCCGGTTGAGCCGGAGCTAACTGCTCAGCAGATAGGTCAACTCCGGTCGACGAATCTAGGAGGAACTGGTGACGTGGTTACTGAGCAGGACTATAGAAATCTTGCAACTGGACCACAACCAGCATTTAATCTGCAAGAAGGTATTCAAAACGCGATAGACACCGGGCCTCCGCGGTCTCCTGAAGAAACTGATCGAGAGGCAAGACGTCTTGGGGCGTCACAAGATGATATAAACAATATGAGGGATTATTTGGGTGTAGACCGAGCTGCTGATAGCGAACGGCAAGCCTTCATACAGCAAAATGCAGACAGAACAGATTTGACAGATTACGAAAGAAACAACAATAGGATGGTAGAGGAGAGCATGCGTGAGGATGAGAATCGCGAGCTGGCGTTGAGGTTGCAACAGGAGCGTCGCGACGCTCTGGCATCGAACCGGGAGCAGGGAACGCCGAACTGGGTCGAACTACAGCCTATAGAAGAGAGAGAGGATTAAAATGAGCTTAACAGGAAAAACAGGAAAATATCAAAACGAGATCAAAGATCTTAAGAAGCTAGATCTTTCTAGATACGAGAGAATATTTAAAGTCTTTACTGAAGCTAAAGATGGTAAGGAGTTTTATTTTTACAATTTGTTAAATAAGATTGAATTCCCAGAAAATATAGATTCCTCTTTACTAGATACTTACATAGTAAAATCTCGAGAGCCATTAACCGCAATATCTTATAACTTGTATGGTGATATTGAAAGCTGGTGGATGATTTATTTGCTAAATAAAGACCTTATAGGTAAAAAGTTTTTTGTAGAGGGCGGAATTCAATTATCTTACATTATTCCAAGTAAACGAGGACTTATCTTCGGGCAAATTACTAAAACAACTGTATATAATAATAAGCATTTTTAATGTATGCCAGATCCGAAACAGTCTCATGATCCAAATCATGAATTTCCAATAAATGGAAGTAAGTACCATTGCCAATTTAAGCTTAAAGGAGCAGATAGCTATGAAAGCGATGACGAAGGTGTCATAAATATTATAGATTTTACAAAATCTGCTATAGTAAGCCTAGATATTGTGGATAGTCTTTTTGAGCCGTTTACTACCGGTAGTATTACAGTAAATAACCCATTCGATTTTATTGAATCCAACGTGCAGATAAAAGGTGATGGCAAAGATATTTTAGAGGTAACTCTGTACGATATAGAAGACGAAAAGCAAGCTCAAGAGAGCGCGACAAAAACATCGATCCCGTATGAACAACGGAAGTTAAAATACCAATTTGTTATCCAAGATGAAAACAATGATGTGTCTAAAACTGACCGTTCGAACAACTTTAAGACCTACAGCTTAATAGACGTTGACTATCATAAATTGAACGAAGCTGTTCCATACGGTAAGAAATATAACGGGTTGGTGGGGGACATAATTAAACAAATTTTGGAGGAATTTGACTTTGAGATTAATGATGATAAATGGTCACCTGGTAGTCATCTTATAGAGCAATTTCCCGAATTTATAATCCCCCCGGCCGGGTGGAGGTATTCTGACTTAATTAAATATTTACTCAGAATATATTATAGTTCAGACGGGGACGGGGGCTTAGCTGTACAAGGTATATTAAAACAAGAACGGCCAGAGGGGGATGAAAAACCCGGTAAATTTACTTTACAACCTTTGACTAAGATTTTTTCCGATAACAAGGGCCTTACACAAGAGGCATTTGGTGCAACTGACTTAACTGACAGCGACGTCGCGATGAAAGGTAAGAATGATAATCCAAACAACCCTCTGAGAGATGAACTAGTGCCAGTTAACCGTGTTACAGGTGGATTAAAAAACGCTGATCTAACATCACCCATGACTCGCTTTACCAATGAGTTTTTTGTAAATTATACAGTTAGTACACATGATCCTCAGACAGGTGTACATACCAAAGATATTATAGTTATTGAGGATATAAAAAAACAATGGACTGAGGCTTTTGTTAAAATTTTTGAGTGTGTGGGTGGTCCGCCAAAGCCAAATTTATATCTAAACAAAAAGGATAAACACATATATAAACCGTTTGTAATGCCGTTTAGACAGGATGTAGTTAAAAACTTAGCAATTGCTCAAATGGTGTCCAACTTGCTGTTTTTTAATTTACAGCTAAATATTACTAATATAGGGAATACAAATAGAAGAGCTGGGAGATTTATCGATATTTTTAAGCTTTATACATCTGATACAAATACCTCGGATTCAAAATTATTGGGTAGGTGGTTCGTTACAACTCTCCGGCATCGATTTTTTAAGGATAGATATGAAAACGTTATACAGTGTGTTAAGCCGTGTATCGGTCCTGGAAGCCATTTTGAAAGTGACAAGAAGATGATGCAACGGGCACAACAACGATACGGCGACGCATTTAATATTTCAACTCAGGGGATGGGATAAAATGCCTAGAATAAACAACAAAGTAGAAATTTTACGCTCTTTAGAAAGAACTAAAGAGCAGTTTGAGGTTCAGTATCAGCAAAATTGCGACGGCACTGGGAATGGTGCATACGGGGAGTTTTCCGATACTGATAAGGAGCTAATGGAATCTTTTAAAAAGGTATACCAGTTAGGTGTTACACAACTGCAAGATTTTGTAAATCAACTCGATGAGAAAAGTGATAAAGTTGATGAGTATTCTATCTTATACTATATAACTCAATTACTTAATGGCCCTTTTTCTCAATATTTTAAAGAATTTACTGCAAATAGAGGCGAAAAAAGTATATACGCTCCGTCGAACGATCGATTAGGATCTGTTACCAATTCAATAAAATCAAATTCTACGGTACCTGTTTTTAATAGCAATAGCTTAAATGCCGGGTTAGGTATTTTTAACAAAAGTACAGGATTTATTCAAGGAATACTCAAAACTGCAAATAAGCAAACTTCTGACGTCTTTAACTTTAATTTTCAAAGTAGCATCTTTGATGATAATACTTTACCGTTTATTGACAAAGCTCCAAGGGCAAGAGCTAATGCAGAAGGCATCATTAGCTTTGGATCAGCTTCTCTAGGATTTGGGCAGATTAGCGAGCTAGGTCCTAGATTTATAGACGCAGCTACTTCTGTAGCTGGAGGCGCTGTTCAGGAAATGATTGGTCAAATAGCTGTCGCTAGTAACAATGCAATAAGAGGTGCTATAGGTCAGTTAGCAAATCTAAACCCTAGAGCTGCTACAGGGAGTATAGTAGATAATGTTACAAACTCTGTAATACAAGGCGCTAATAATGGCAATGTAAATATAATCCGGGACGCCGCAGGGCAGGTGCAGCGCGCCGGTTCCGGCCTTACACGTAATACTGCTAGTTCAATAAACCAAGTTGCAAACAACGCGCTCTTTGCCGGGATTGATCGACAATTTGAGGCAATTGTGCAATCTGATGGCACTGTAGGTGAGCTGGTACTCGAAAATGAGGGATGGGCCTCAGCGCCCGGGCTTATAAGTAACCCGGGTGGTATTGTATCAAATCTTACCGGGCGGCCAGGGCAGAATATTACCGGTAATATTTTACCAGGGCTAGTTAACACAACACAGGGTATAGTACAAAATGCTGCTGGTCAGCTTTTAAATTCTAGTGCAGGTGTTATACAAAATGCCTCGGGGTTACTTGAGGGTAACTTACAAGGCGCGTTACAGAATGCTATAGGGTTATTTTCTGAACAAGGAATATCTCTAAATTCAGGGTTAGCTGATAATATAGTTCAAGGAGCTATAGGAAACCTCCAAAATATAGGACAGGGTATAGCACAAAATGCTGTGGGCAATCTCGGAAACGTTATAGGGCAAGGATTAGGAGGTCCCGGGACAGTATTGGGCAGTTTTGCTACAGGATTTGTAGGAGGTTTATTTGGTGGTAGATCGAGTAGACCTTCACAATCTCCAGTTAACGCACTTGGAGGACCCGGCGGTAGTTGGACACCGGGAACAGCAAATGGAAACCACATGGTAAAGGATATAAAAATGCATAATATAATATCTGAAACTACAGGTGATATTACTAAATCACTTGAAGCTTCACTAGGCCCGGCTGCTTTTAGACTTTTAACATTTAAGAAGACACTAAACTACTTTAATGCAGAAGAAAATGAATCACGGGCATCTGGAGATGGTATTACCCGCCTGTTAACGTTTATGAAAAAAGTACGTGGTCAGTCTGGGAACGAGCAAATAAAACAACAGTGCGTGGAAATAGAAACTTCATTATTGGGCAACAGTATTGTTAATGATGACACTACCAAATTAAAGGCATATTATAACACTGGAACAGTCGACTTATACACCAATACCGGAAGGCTCGGCAACAGGCCTATTAGGCCAGAAGATCCAGATAAAGACATTAATGACAGGACAATAGACGATATATTTACAACTATAGAAGCTGCTACCGGTCGTGGTGTTGAAATTGGCTGTCAGGGGTATCACCAGCATAATGAAGATGGTACTACATACTATATGCCTTGTGACACGATGGATGAATATTGTGCCTTAACTGACAATTGCCCGGAGCCGGTAGATCCAAATAACCCTCTACTGGCAGACGTTGAATGCGAAACAACACCATTAACAACCGGTACAACTACACTTAGACCTTCACCGGTTGTTGATATAATATCTGCTCTGTCACAAGAAGAGGTTCCTTCTGATCAACAAGACTTACCAGAATATTAAACATCTATTACGTCGTCATCTTTATCTACAAGCGCCTTCATTATATCGTCTCGTGATAGTAACATTTTAGTCTGGTTATCGACAATATTTAGCCTCTCCTTACTGTCGACGTCCATCTGCTTTACTGCGACTTGTGTATCATTTCTCTCCTTTGACGTGTGGAGTTTATTTAAAGTTTCAATAGCAGAAGATGAAGCCTTAATTAGCTCCGCCAATGCTGCTACATCTCTATTTTCTGGTGCAGATGAAATATAATCATTTACATTCTCAACGATACTCAAGGACCTCTTAATAAGCTTGCCTGAATTTTGTATAATAAAATCTTCTAGGTCTTCTTTATTAAGAACACTCTCTTCTATAGGCGTTTTTGCAGCTTTATTATTTTGCTTTAACTGAGATATAATATCGTTAACCGCCTCATCCAATTCTTCAGCCATAATAATATTTAATCTACTCTTGAAAAAATGGCAAATCTTGTTATTATATATGTAGTATGATATTAAAATTTAAGAAGACCTACGAGAACGCGGTTCTCCCCACAAAGAACCATAAGGACGATACTGGTTTAGATGTGACGTGTGTAGAGGATAAAGTCATTCCAGCACAAGGTTCTGCTGTCCTAGAAGTTGGATTAAAGTTCGCCTACATTCAACCTGGGTACTGGGTAAGAATTGAAGGTAGATCGGGATTAGGATTTAAACATGGTATCTTACCACACCCGGGAATTATCGACTGTGGATATAGAGGTAGCGCCGGAATTAAATTATACAACCTAACACATAAAGATTATAAAGTTAAGGCTGGGGATAGAATTGCTCAGTTTGTAGTATATAATAATCATGATGTTGAAGTTACCGAAGGTGAAATTGAAGAGTCACTTCGGGGCGAAAAAGGCTTCGGGTCTTCCGGAAAATAAATATGATTGATTTTGATAAAATTTGGGTCGAAAAATATCGACCTACGACGCTTAATGATATTATTCTTGATGAAAGGACGTTAAGTGTAGTAAAGGAATTTAAAGATGAAATACCTAATCTTCTTTTTGTTGGTAATCCTGGTACTGGTAAGACCACTCTTGCTAGAGTTATTGTTAACGACATTCTTAAGTGTAATTATCTTTATATTAATGCATCTGACGAATCTGGGATCGATACTATTCGACATAACATTACTAATTTTGCACAAACGAAATCCTTTGATGGTAAGGTTAAAGTCGTAATTCTAGATGAGGGTGATGGTTTAACACCTCAAGCTCAAGCAGCACTTCGAAATACAATGGAGTCGTATGCTAAGTATTGTAGGTTTATTATTACTGCAAACTATAAGCATAAGATTATTCCTGCAGTTCAATCTAGATGTCAATCGTTAACCATTAAACCGATTGTAGAGTTAGCAGTTAAAAGATGTTACAACATTTTAAAAAATGAAAATATTAAAGTACCAGAAGAACAAAAGAAAAAGTTTGTCCAACTCGTCAAGCGTCACTTCCCCGATCTACGGAAAACGATTAACGAGATCCAAAAGAACGTCATTGATTCAGAGCTGTGTATTATTAGCGTCACTGGTGATAATGAATTGCTTGAAGCGATTTACAAAAAAATAGCTTCAAAAAATTCTCTTGAAGCTAGAAAATATCTAATTGAAAATGAAGACAGATTTCAAGGAGATTATGATACCTTGTTAGGTAATTACTTAAAT
>TARA_R110001583_G_scaffold48974_1_pt1 | contig 16498 bp, 16 predicted proteins | sample TARA_R110001583 | Tara Oceans TARA_R110001583 (sample SAMEA4398432) | marine metagenome | biome: Polar Biome; feature: [MES] marine water layer (ENVO:01000295) within the mesopelagic zone...; material: water (ENVO:00002006), including particulate matter (ENVO:01000060) such as...... | reverse complement strand
AATTAAAATTGGTTTGTTCAAAATATAAACAATTTCACTCGGCTTGCTTATTTGGCGCATTACTCACTTCGTTTCGTGATCTCCCTTTACATACATGCAAGGGAAAAACTAAGAAACAATTATAGTTTAACGGATTCACTTAATTTTATAAGTATCAAAACAGAATGAAAAAAATCATAGTTATTATATCGATTATTGCATCTTTTCTATTTGGTTGTCAACCAACTGAAGAAAAAGCAAATAAGCATATTCAGTCTTTTTTTGACAACATGGCAGAATTTAAATGTACAGATAGTACACTAAATAAAGTTCAACTTAAATTTCGTTATTTTGGTTTTAATCAAGAGAAGGGAATTTTGGAATTTAATATTCCAGATAGTCTTAAGAACGTTGATTTTTATAATGCTTATTCAAGAAGAATCACTGCTGCATACTATACCTGCCTTAATGCAAAGGAAGGTGATCTTATTGATTCTTTATTTGTTGTGCAAGAATGTGAATCTGATAAAGTAAGAAAGGATGTAACTGATTACTATTGTAATGATCCTGTTTTTGTAGAAATCTTCAATACTGCTTTTTCTTGTTTTTATTTGAATAAAAAGGAAACCCAAGAATATAAGGATGTAATTGATCAAAATAAACCTCGTATTGGAATCGATAGTCTTTTGCAAATTTCTTTTGCATATATCGACATTGCAGCATATGATCTTGATAGAGGTTTTACTTGCCACTTTGGATGTGGTAGTGCCCCTTTTGCATATACACCTGAAAATAAAGTTAATTTTCTAATTTCAGGATTCTGTCAAGAGGCATTAGATGATCCAAAACTAAAAAAGGTACACTTTAAAATAATAAAGAGTTTAAGTGAGAAAGTAGAAGCGGCAGAAGGTGATATTCAAAATCCAGATGAAATATGCAAAAAGTACGAAAAAGAACTTTATAGAATGCTCTTAGAAGATGGAACGCTTAAAAAATCGCTATTAGAATATTATGAAAAAAGAAAAGATATTGAGCCATTTGAAATTATTTAATGAAAAATAAAACTGTAGTAGAACATGATAGTGCTAATAGTGTTGTTATAAAATGCACATAGCCATAACAAAAGTTAAATTTCATGGGCGCTGATAAGCAGTTCGAAAGGTTAGTACAATTAATAAACACCAGCAATCCAAATAACTTTGCCTTGCCTAAATAATAAAATTGTAAAATTATTCGGCTTGCTTACTTAGCCCATTACTCACTTCGTTTCGTGATCTCCCTTCGGTCGGTAGATAAGGCAATTACTTTAAATCGCCCACGCAACTTAGCAAGACCGTTAGGCACAACTTCTTTAGTTCTAGTTTCGATAAGATTTAAATAAACTAAAATTTGATTATTATGAAGAAAACCACAACCCTTTTATTTGTCCTATGTTTATTGACGATTAAACTTTTTGGACAAATGAAGCAAAGTGATATGAAATCACAATTAGTAATATTAGAGTCACCAACAACTTTTGCAAAGATGTTAGAACCTTTAAAAGGCAAGGTTATCTACATCGACATTATGGCATCATTCTGTAAACCATGCTTTTCCGAACTTGAAACAATAAAAGAACTAGAGTCCTATTATAAGATGAATAACATTGAGAAATTGTTTATATCTCTTGATAACCCAAAGGATACACCTAAATGTATTAAAGCTATTGAGAGTAATAATATTAAAGGATATTTTACATCGCTTCATTCAGAGCAAGAGAAAGAAAGTAGTTTTGGTGGAGAGATTCTAAAGTTGTTTTTCACAGATAAAGATGGAAATGTAAATTTATCTATACCCAAATATGGTATTGTTAATAAGCAAGGAGTGCTTGTTGTTAAAAATGCAGCGAGACCAAGTAATACAGATGCTTTAAAAAAGCAATTAGAGGAATGGAAATAAAAAGCAGTGCCTAACAAAAACTAAATTTCATGGGCGGTGATAAGCAGTTTGATCCCGATAGCTATCGGGAGCCCAATAAACTTAGCAAGACCCTTATGCTGGCATTAAAGAAATGAATACAAAACAATTACATATCGCACTCATCTTTTTGATACTCTGTTTGAGTAATAGTGTAATTTCACAAAATCCAAAAGAAAATTGGGACAAGTATAAGCATATTGAACAATCTGGATTTTCTAAAGAAAAATTGGTTATTGCAAAAACATATTATGATTCTTTGAATTCTTCATCATTTCTGATAATTCAAAATGGAAAAGTAGTTGCTAACTGGGGAGATGTTAACAGACGATTTATATTACATTCTGCAAGAAAAGGAATTCTTAATTCCTTATATGGTGTTTATTCTGAAAATGGGTCAATAGATTTGAATAAAACCATCGGAGAACTTGGAATTACAGATAAAGATTCATTATCTGAAATTGAAAAATCTGCTCAAATAATTCATCTGTTAAAGGCTCGTTCCGGAATTTACCATAAGGCAGTAGCAGAGCCAAGTTGGGTTAATGATTATAGACCTGAAAGAAATAGTGTCAAACCAGATTCCTTATGGTTTTATAATAACTGGGACTTTAATGTATTGGGGACAATTTTTGAACAATTAACTCAAACTTCAATTTATGAAGCTTTCTACAACGATATATCAGTTCCTTTACAAATGCAGGATTATAGAATTATGGATGGAGAATATTACTACGAACGGGAATATTCAAATCATCCCGCTTACCATCTAAAGATGTCTGCCAGAGATTTAGCAAGATATGGTCAGCTGTTTTTACAGCAAGGAATATGGGATGATAATCGGCTATTTTCAAAAAAATGGGTAACTAATAGCACTTTTCCTTCTTCCAAACACGGAGGTGGTGGAAAAATAGGTAGATGGTATGGTTGGTTATGGAACGTCTCTGAATATTATCAAGATTACAAAATGTATTATTCAGCTGGTGTTGGAGGCCAATTCCTTGCAATATTTCCGACAGAAGATCTGATTTTGGTAAACCTTTCCAATACCTATCAAAAAGATAAGTTATATGATAGAGAAATAGTTAAACTATTTGATTTGATTTTAGCTTCAAAAATTAACAAACCTCTAGATAATCCTGAGACAATCATATTAAACCCAAGTTCAAGAACCCCCGAAAACTTATATCAGTTAAAATTGGACTATTCAAAATATATTGGGGATTTTACTATTGACGGTGAAAAAGTTTCAATAATTGAAATGAATGGTGATTTGATTCTTAAAGATTATTATATGAAACTCAAACTATTCCCCATTTCGCCAAACAGATTTTTTGTTGAGGATATAGAGAAATATCTGAATATTGAATTTGATAAAAAAGAATTCGCAAGTAAACTGAGTTATGATTAAACTGATAAATAACGCCTGCTAACAAAGTATAAGAACAAGCATAAACTCAATTATAATAGGGCAAAAAAAAAAGGAGATGCTCCCCAAAGCTTCTCCTTTTAAAATGCAATCTATTTAGATCTAAACTATTGCTTGATTGCAGTTTCCACAGCTATTGTAATTAATTCCCTCTTGTTGAAAACCTCCCATGTCATTCGACAACATAGCTTCTCAACTTTGTTTCGTTATAACTGATTTTTGTGTCAAGATATTTCAAAGCATGACAGCTAATTACAATTCAGCTCCTTATCTCTACAGTTCAGAAAGTATTCTTTTTTATTAAAAGGCAAACAAGGCAGTTTTGCATTAGTAAATCATATAATACTGACAAACAATGTTACGATCTGCCTTATTAATAATCGCATTACTTACAACGCAATTTATATCTGCACAAAGCCATATTAATGGTACAGTAACAGACACGAAAGGACATTCAATTCTCGGAGCCAATGTTTATATCGACAAAAGCTACGACGGTACTTCTACCAATACAAATGGTGAGTTCAAATTCTCGACTCAAACCCTTGGCAAGCAAAGCCTAATCATTTCTTGTATAGGTTACATGAATTTTAAGCTAGAAAAAAATCTTAGTGAGATGCAAAACTTGCGCATCGTACTAAAGGAATCGGTGAATGCCTTAGATGCGGTTGTCATTACTGCTGGCACCTTTAGTGCTGGCGACAATAGTAAAATTACGGCACTAAAACCTCTCGATGTTCTTACTACAGCTGGTGCTGCCGGAAATTATATCGCAGCATTTCAGTCACTACCCGGAACTACAACTGTTGGCGAAAGCGGCGAACTCTTTATTCGTGGTGGCGACGGAAGCGAATCGCAAACTTTTATTGATGGCATGCGAGTATTTAAGCCTTATACTTCAACAGCCAACAACATACCTTCAAGGGGACGATATTCGACCACCCTTTTTAAAGGAATGACTTTTAGTACGGGTGGCTATTCTGCTGAATATGGACAAGCATTGTCAGGAATTCTACTCTTGGATACTAAAGATAATCCTGTTGAAGAGAGCACCGAAATTTCAATTATGAGTGTTGGTGTCTCACTTGGCAAAGTCATGAAAAAGAAGAACGATGCCTTAAGCCTAAACATTTCTTATATTAATCTAGCTCCTTACAACGGCATTAGTTCATCAAGAGATGAATGGAAAAAATCGCCCGAAGTACTATCGGGTGAAACAGTTTATCGACATCAGTATAAAAAAGGGTTGTTTAAATTCTACTCAGGCTTTGGCTATACAAACTATCATATCCTGCAAAAGACAATAGACTATCCTGATAAACTCAGTTTCGAAACACAAGAAAAGGACCTTTATCTTAATTCATCCTACAAAGGATCGCTCAACGACAAATGGCTTATTTATACAGGAGCCAGTTATGGTATCAATCACAATAGGAATCAGATTGATGAGAAAACCATTACAGATAAAGAAGAAAACGGGCATTTCAAATTCAAATTAAAACACCTCCCGTCGGAACAAATCAAAATAAGTATGGGTGTTGATTATTTCTTTACTGATATCACACAAAAAATTGACTTATCAAACCCTCTATGGGAAGAAACATCTCACCTAAAAAATCAATTGGCAGCGATGTATACCGAAACGGGTATCCTTTTTTCGAAGAACACCGTACTTAGCCTAGGAGCAAGAGGAGAATATTCTGATTACAGCCACTCCTTTCGTTTAGCACCACGTGTTTCTATCGCTCAAAAAACAAGTCGATACGGACAAATTTCTCTTGCTTGGGGTGAATTTTATCAATTGCCCGAAAACAAACATTTACAAATAAGCACAAAGCTTAAAGAAGAAAAGAGCCAGCAATTTCTTTTGAATTACCAATACAATTCAAAAAAATACCTGCTAAGAGCCGAGTTGTTCTACAAAAAGTATTCAAATTTGATAAAATATGATCTAAGTGATAATTGGGACTACGAGAATTACACAAACCAAGGGTCTGGTTATGCCAAAGGGCTTGATGTCTTTTGGAAAGATGATAAAAACATTCGTAATTTTAAATACTGGATTTCTTATTCTTATCTGGACACAGAAAGAGATTATCGAAACTTCCCAGAAAAGGCAAAGGTGAATTTTTCGAACAAACACAACCTTTCAATTGTAGGTAAATACTGGATTCCAGCATTGCGATCGCAGGTTGGTATGAGTTATAAGTTTGCAAGTGGTAGACCTTACAATGACCCAAACGAAAGGGGTTTTATGAAACAAGAAACTAAAAACTACAACAATTTAAGTCTTAACTGGTCGTGGTTAATCACTCAACAAACCATTTTCTATTGCTCGGCAACCAATATTTTAGGTCATAACAATATTTTCACTTACGATTATAGCAATCAAGCTAATGCAAATGGAAGATTTGATAGAGAAGCTGTTCGTCCCAATAGCGACAACTTCTTTTTTGCCGGTTTGTTCATCAGCATCAGTCGTAACAAAATGAAGAATCAATTGGACAACCTTTAATACTTTTCTATCCAACAATAACCCTTTTCATACAGATTATATACAATTCAGCTACCTAAATCGACAGTTGGGAGTTTCTCTTTTTTTAGTTCGTAATTCTTTAGCCAATTTTAGATCAAGCAATTAAATCTATCACAAATAAAATTAAACCGATATGAAACGATATCTTATAATGACAGCAATTCTTAGCCTTTTAGCATTAGCAACAATGGCACAAGAAAAAGACACAGGAATTAAAATAGATCTAAAAATAAATGGATTGTCAAATAACCAAGGCAAACTTATGATTGCCCTCTATAATAGCGAATCATCCTTTTTAAATAAACCTTACATGACCTGTGCAGGAATAATCACAAACAAAGAGTCGAATGTGGAATTCAATAATATCAAACCAGGCACATATGCTATTTCATGTTATCATGATCAAAATTCGAATCAGCAACTCGATTTTAATGGCATGGGAATCCCAAAAGAACCAACCGCAGCATCGAATGATGCCAAAGGATTTTTTGGACCTCCAAAATTTAAAGATGCCAAATTCGAAATAAAAGACAAGAACAAAAACTTAATCATCAACTTTTAAAATCATCGGCATGAAAAATATTATCGTATTTATAATCATCATTACTAGCAGTTTATTCACAGGTTTATCACAAACCCCTTATGAAACAGGAATGAAAAAGGCTTTACAAATGTGGGGTAACAAACAGCCAACTGAGGCAATAGCAATGTTCGAGCGTATCGCTTCTGTTGAAAAAGAGAACTGGCTCCCGAACTACTACATCGGTTTAATATCTGCAACACAAGTGCTTTCAGGGAAAGAAAAGGAGCAAGCTCCAACTTTACTTGTAGAAGCTCAAAAAAATCTCGATAACGCGAACGAAATATCAAGTGATAACTCAGAGCTTTATTGCTTACAAGCGCTAATCAATACAGCTTGGGTTACTCTAGATCCAATGAATAATGGACAAAAACTATCTGCTTCAATCGTTGAATCCTACCAGAGAGCCATGCAACTAGACGCTAACAACCCACGTCCACTTTATTTATTAGCCGAGTATCAAATCAATATGGCTAAGTTGTTTAGTCAAGACACAAAACCCTTTTATGAGATGATTAAAACATCATTAAAAAAGTTTGATAACTTTAAAGCTCCTTCAGCCTTTTATCCAATGTGGGGAAAAGAAAGGGCAAGTTTATTACTTAAAGCACAAAATGCAAACTAGCGAATTAAAAATTAGATTAAAGAAAGATCTAAAGTTGTCATTACGATTGACACTCATATCAATTATAATTACACTACTATTCATGATCAGCAGACTTAGTTGGAATGTCTTCTATTCTGCGTTGATTATTTCAAGCATGTATTGTTTCGGTTTGGCAATGGGCTGTAGCAGTATCTCAAGCTTACTTGACTGGAAATTTAACTGGCACACACAGGGGAAAAAGCGTCTTGTGTGGGGCATTGTTATCACTGTAGTTTATGTTGTAACAGTTGTTCTTCTTATTGATTATTATTTGTTTGTGAAACATTTTGGTCTTCCTTACGAGCAATTTTTTAAAGGTCGCTTTTTGTGGATGCATCTTTTCTATATCGTATTGTCATTGGGCATTTCAACCTTTTTTCATGCAAAAGGATCCATGCAGGAATTGAAAGTAGCTCTAACACAAAAAGCTTTATTGGAGAATCAAAATATTGCCTCTCAATACGAAGCTTTAAAAAATCAGGTCGATCCACATTTTTTATTCAACAGTTTGAACGTTCTTTCTTCTTTGGTAGATGAAAACCCTGCCACAGCACAAAAATTTATCAATCGATTATCATATATCTACCGCTATGTTCTCGATCAGAAGGATAAGGAACTGGTAAGTATAGAAGAGGAGTTGAATTTTGCGGAACAATATGTCTTTCTTCAGAAAATTCGATTTGAAGAGGGAGTGAATTTCAGCAGCACTATTGAATTCAGTAGATTGAAGAATTTCACTATTCCACTTGCTTTTCAGATTTTACTCGAGAACATTTTTAAGCACAATATTATTTCGGATGAACAGCCGATTTTTATTAACATAGAATCAAAGGGCGATTATCTGTTGGTCAGCAATAACATCAATAAAAAAAACACCCGACAGGCATCGCATAATCTAGGTTTGGAAAACATTAAAGCTCGCTATAAATATTTCACCGATGCTGAAATTGTCATAGATGAAACGCCGGAACAATTTTGTGTTAAACTTCCTCTTATTCCAAATTTATAATGATCGATGTAATTATAATAGAAGATGAAAAACCTGCAGCTCGCAGGTTGGAACGTATGTTGAACACTGAAGGTATCAGTGTGATAAAAATACTCCACTCGGTAGCAAAGGCTAAAGAATGGTTCAATGAAAATGAACAGCCCGAATTGATATTTCTAGATATTCAATTATCAGATGGCTTAAGCTTTGAAATATTCGAGCAAACAGAAATCACATCGAGTATTATTTTTACAACAGCATACGATCAGTATGCTTTAAAGGCTTTTAAACTCAACAGCATCGATTATTTGCTCAAGCCCATCGATAAGGATGAACTAAAAGATTCAATCAATAAGTACAATCATTTCAATCCAACTAAAGAAGAGCAGAATCCCACCATACCGATGGAACAGATTAAGCAGCTGTTGTCTTCGTATCAAAATAATTACAAAGAGCGGTTTACGGTAAAAATAGGACAACATATCCGAAGCATCAAAACCGAGGATGTGGAATGTTTTTACAGTGAGAATAAAGGCAGTTTCATTTATACAAAAACAGGTCGAAACTACCCCATAGACAACTCACTTGAACAGTTGGAAGAATTACTCGACCCACTTGTGTTTTTCAGGGTGAGTCGGAAATATTACATCAATATCGATTCAATAAAGGATATTATAGCCTATTCGAACAGTCGATTAAAGATTAAACTCGATAAATATCAGGAATATGAGATCATCGTAAGTCGAGAAAGAGTAAAAGATTTTAAAATATGGTTAGGCTAAACAAGAAGATTCTGAGCACAAAAAAAGGAGATGCTCCCCAAAGCTTCTCCTTTTAAAATGCAATCTATTTAGATCTAAACTATTGCTTGATTGCAGTTTCCAAACCAATTGTAATCATTGTATTCAATGAAGTTTGGCGCTCTTCAGCGGTTGTTTCTTCTCCTGTTAGAATATGATCGCTAACTGTCAAAATAGCTAATGCTTTAGCCTTATGACGAGCTGCAATTGTATATAAAGCAGTGGCTTCCATTTCTACAGCAAGTACGCCATAGTCAGACCAAATTTTAAATGGTTCTGGATTGTTATCCAAGTCATGATAAAAGATATCAGACGTTAGAGTTGATCCAACTTTAATGTTAACACCCTTTTCTTTAGCTGCCTGATGTGCATCGCTCAACAAACCAAAATCAGCACATGGTGCATAATCCATACCTCTAAAAAGGTTTCTGTTCATAGCAGAATCGGTACAAGATGTCATTGCTAATATGACATCAAAAACTTTAACATCGTGATTGAATGAACCACAAGTACCAATACGAATCACGTTTTTTACGCCATACTGAGTAATTAATTCGTGAGTGTAAATACCTATTGAAGGTATACCCATACCTGTTCCTTGTACAGAAATACGCTTTCCCTTATAAGTTCCTGTGAAACCAAGCATGTTTCTTACTTTATTATAACAAACAACATCTTCCAAGAAGTTATCTGCAATATATTTCGCTCTTAATGGATCTCCAGGTAAAAGGATAGTTTCCGCAATATCCCCAACTTTGGCCTCGTTGTGTGCACTCATAGTATTTGTTTTATAATGTTTTACATTCAAAAAGGTAATGCGTTGAAACAATCTATTGTAGAATATATTGCACAAGCTTACACAAATCTATAAAAGATTTTAAACACTTTCAACAAAGAGAGATGGATGATATAAATGGTTGGATTGTAGTTGATCCTAAATTGGTGAAAAGGTTAAATTACCCCTAATAAAACCCTTATTTACGTCTTTAGGATGTTCAGTTGGCTAAATTAATGCTTTTGTTCGGTGTTTCAAAATTAGGAACGGCAAAACAGTACGCCTTACCTTTTCTTAGCAAAAAAACTTTTCACCAAATCAGCGCTTTCCTTTTCCATAATACCAGTCACAAGTTCTGTTCTTGGATGCAAAGGAGATGGTGTAAAAGCTGTAAAACCTCTTTTCTTATCGCTAGCTCCATATACAATACGACTAATTTGAGACCAAGCTAAGGCACCTGCACACATATTACATGGTTCAAGTGTCACATAAAGCGTACAATCTTTTAGATATTTCCCTCCTAAATAATTAGCAGCGGAAGTAATAGCTTGCATCTCGGCATGAGCTGTTACATCATTCAAACGCTCAGTTAAATTATGAGCTCTGGCAATAATTCTATTATTGCAAACAACTATTGCACCAACAGGAATCTCATCGACTTCAAAGGCTTTATGAGCCTCGTCCAAAGCTTGTTTCATAAAATATTCATCTGAAAATGGATTAATCGTATCTCCCATAAGAGTAAAATAAAGAATTATTATCGGTAAAAATCAGTTTATTAATTTCAAAAACTAAGCGACAATTTTAGCTCTAAACAAGATAAAATGCAAAAGACTAGCCTATTTCAAAAAAAATCTATTCTAATTCACAAAAACTTAGTATTTTCGCAAAGTTAATAAAATAGGAATAAGATGTATAGAACTCATACTTGCGGTGAATTAAGAATTCAGAATATTAAGGAAACAGTAACCCTTAGTGGTTGGGTGCAAAAAGCTCGTGACCTAGGAGGAATGACTTTTGTCGATCTTCGTGATCGTTATGGCATTACTCAGTTTGTTTTCGACATGGAAACCAACCCAGAGCTATGTGCTCAGGCTAGAAAATTAGGTCGTGAATTTGTTGTGGCAATTACTGGAACCATCCACGAACGTCAAAGTAAAAACTCAAAAATGCCTACAGGTGACATTGAGATTATTGCTGAGAATGTTGAAATATTGAGTAAGTCTATTACACCTCCATTTACTATCGAAGATAACACTGATGGTGGAGACGAACTAAGAATGAAATACCGTTACCTTGACTTACGTCGTAACTGTGTTCGTGAGAACTTAGTTCTGCGTCATAAAATGGGTATCGAGATTCGTAACTTCCTTGATCAACTGGATTTTATTGAAACTGAAACACCAGCATTGATTAAATCTACTCCTGAAGGAGCTCGTGACTTTATTGTACCATCACGTATGAATCCAGGTGAGTTTTATGCTTTACCACAATCACCTCAGGTATTCAAACAATTATTGATGATTTCTGGTTTCGACCGTTATTACCAGATTGTAAAATGTTTCCGCGACGAAGACCTTCGTGCTGACCGCCAGCCTGAATTTACTCAGATTGATTGCGAGATGGCATTTGTAGAGCAAGACGATATCTTAAATACATTTGAAAGCTTAACCAAGCATTTATTCAAGAAATTGAAGAATGTTGAGTTAAACTTCGATTTCCCTCAGTTGGACTATGCTGATGCCATGACTTTCTATGGTAACGATAAGCCAGACATACGTTTCGAAATGAAAATTGTTGACTTAAGCGTTGTTGCTAAAGGAAATGATTTCAAAGTATTCGATGAAGCTGAATATATTGGTGCAATCTGTGCTACAGGCTGTGCAACTTATACTCGTAAGCAATTAGATAAGCTAACTGACTTTGTAAAGAAGCCACAGATTGGTGCTAAAGGTTTAGTTTACGTGAAATATAACGAAGATGGTTCTTTCAAATCATCGGTAGATAAATTTTACTCTGCTGAGCACCTACAAAAGTGGGCTGAAGCATGTAATGCAAAACCAGGAGATCTAATTTTAGTTCTTGTTGGTGATCGCAACAAAGCGCTTCCTCAGCTTTCGGAGTTGCGTCTTGAAATGGGTGCTCAACTTGGACTTAGAGACAATGAGAAATTCTCTCCACTTTGGGTTGTAGATTTTCCTCTATTGGAATGGGATGAAGACAATAATCGTTTTCACGCGATGCACCATCCATTTACATCACCTAAGAAAGAAGATCTTCACCTTTTGGATACTGATCCAGGAGCTGTTCGTGCTAATGCATACGATTTGGTTATCAATGGTGTTGAGATTGGTGGAGGTTCTATCCGTATTCACGATACAGATCTTCAAGCTCAAATGTTTAAGCACTTAGGATTTACTGACGAAGAAGCTCAAGAGCAATTCGGTTTCCTAATGAATGCTTTCAAATATGGTGCGCCTCCACATGGTGGAATCGCTTTCGGTTTTGACCGTCTAGCTTCATTGTTTGCTGGTATCGAATCTATCCGTGACGTTATTGCTTTCCCAAAGAACAATTCGGGTCGCGATGTCATGATCGATTCACCATCAACAGTTTCAGGTGCACAATTGGATGAATTAAACTTAGCTTTGAAAGCAAATAAGAAGAAATAGTTCTCAAGCTCTAAAATATAATACAAAGGCTGTCTCTTACGAGATGGCCTTTTGTTTTATCAACGAATAGCTCAATCTGTTGCACAAAAAAACCATCGAATAAAATCCGATGGTTTTGAAATATCTTACAGATTAGACTACCAGTCTATATCAGTGTCGTCTTCTTTCTTATTAACAAGACCTTTTTCACGCTTAATCATTTCTTTATACAAGCCACGCATAAACAAACAACCGTGCTTTACCGCTTCTTCCTTACTTTGGAAATTAGCTTTAATCAAATGATGCTCGCTAGTTTCCAGATCGGGATTATCTGTATAGTAATAAATACCAACATTAGGTCTTCCGCCTTTTTTCTTAATTTCTAATCCCATCCAGGTTTCAAAAACCTCACCGTCAACCTTTATATGTCGTTTAAACTTTATCATTTCAATTCTATTACTTGATAAAACAAAATTAGAGCTTTATTTGTCTTGCTCCGAATCCTTTATTTTCTTTTCCAAATTATTTACAAGAACCATGGTTAATGTTAGAACAAACATCACAACCACCTCAATATAAATACCTGTTTTGTCTCCTGATTCTCCTGTAGAATATAGAAGGTTAAACACACTTGCTACCATAATTAGGAAGGTAGACATTATCAAAAGAAATTTAATTAGTTTCATCCTTATTAAGGTTGGTATTAGTATTCGATTTCAAACCTAGATTATAAGTTATCTAATACGAAATCAGGTTTTGTAAGTTCAATCTGATTCTTCACTGGGTTAGCATATATATCGAAGAAAATTTCTTTAAGTCTCTCTATATCCCCTTCAACGGTTCCCAATTTCTTGTCCATATGCTTCAGGAATAATTCCTTCTCTTCATCGGTATATTTGTTTCGATATTCATCTGTATTATTCAAAATATCAAAAGCGATATAATTATCAGGCCAAAGTTTAAAGTTCTTATGAATCTTATAGTCGATCAAATCAGCCAAAGCCTTAAACTTATCGCGGCTATCATCCATTTCCTCAATAACATCAAGCATCTCAAAAATTGGCTTACCAACTCTAAAATGAACACGTCCTTTTTCATTAGTCAGCCCCCTAAGCATGCTTAATAAATCGTCCTTAGGTGTCTTCTTATAACTGTCATCTGTTTCCTTCAAGAAAAGCTCACGTGACTTTAAAGCATCGCATGGCTCATACTCATATGAAATAGCAACAGGAACAATTTTTAAAGCTTTAAAATGCTCTGAGAAGGTTTTATCACCACTCATCTGTAACATCTTTAACAAGCTTTGTTGTGTTCTATCGTCACCATCCTTTGTTCTTCCCTCACGTTGTGCAATCCAAACCGAAGATTTCTTTGTACTTATTGCATGTTCAATGTACGCTGAAAGATGATTTGAATTCACCAACATATCGCGCACCGACGAATTTCGCTTGACAACAAAGCTTTTATTAAGCTTTACCAAATCGCTAATCCAAGGTTTGATCAATAAATTAGATCCAATCGCAATTTCAGTGGTTGAAAAATCGTTTCTGTAAAGTAGAATATTAAGAAGTGCTGAATCGAGAATAATATCTCGATGGTCCGAGATAAAGAGGTAACTCTCATTCTTATCCAACTTATCAAGACCTTCGATACTGATTCCTTTAGTTGTATTTTTCACAATGTTATTCGCCAAGGGGACAATGAACATCGATTGAAAATCGTCAACAGTTTTTACTTGCGACAAGCTACCTTCAACTTTTTCTCGAGATAAATCGGGAAATAATTGCAAGGCAAATTTTAAAAAATCGTTATTCTTAATTAATCGTTCTATTACTTCCGGAACTTCGGAGTCGCAATAAGGACGTATATCATCATATTCTGATTCAGAAATCATGTATCAAGTCGAATTGGTTGTAAGGAACTGCAAAAATAAGTAAATTAAATGGATTATCTAAATAGTGAGGCATGATGCAAACTCATTATCCTCTATATCAAATACTAAAATACAAAAGCAGTTGCAAAAATTTTTCATTTTACAACTGCTTTCTATTATTTTTAGTCTTTATACTCTTATTTACCGTTCATTACTTCCTTCTAAGGCTAGTAAAATCAATCAAGTTAGCTGGATCAATATTCTTGCCTTCCTTTTTAATTTCGAAATGTAGATGTGATCCTGTTGAGATACCAGAACTACCAACATAACCAAGAACATCACCTTTTTTCACTTTTTGTGCCATGCTTACTTTATAGCTATTCATCTGAGAATACAAGCTCTCAAAATCACCGTCGTGCTGGATAATAATAAATCGTCCGTAAGCCTTACCTTCCACATGTTTAGTTTGCATCTTCTTGACAAGTCCATCAGCAATAGCGTAAATAGGAGTTCCTATTGGCGCAGCAATATCAATCCCTTTGTGGAATAACATTTTTTTCTTAATTGGATGCATTCGTTTTCCATATAGAGATGTAACTCTCACATCGACCGAAGGTCTGATTGGTGAAATAAATTCCGTTTTGCTTTCTGAATCTCCTATATTGGTTTCAGAATAATCAAAACTCAACATTGAGATAATGAGAACTGGAAATATAAGTATCAGCTTCAAATGAGCCCATACTGATGTATTTGATTTTTTAATCATTTTAATTCGTTTTAGTGTTAATGAAGATTTAAATGCACTGGTCATATTAAAATTCATTTTACTTTCAATATGCTGCAACAAACACTGTTGATAACCAATCTTATTTGTATCATCGATGACACAAGCTTGATCAGCGCAGTATTCATGAACTTCAACCAAGGCATTTTTAAATAAATAGACAATAGGGTTAAACCAAAAGATGGCTTTCACCAATTCTATTGTAAGCAAATCGATACTATGCAGCTGTTTTGAATGAATTGACTCGTGCAAAAGTATTTGCTTATTTTCTGTCTTCGAGAGAATTGACGGATTCAGAAAGACATAGTTAAAAAACGAATAGGGCGAATGAGCATCTTCTATACAGACTAAATTCAAATCACCCTCTTTTTTTATTTCATTGGCTCGAATGATTTTAAAAATTGAAATTAAATTCAAAATTAAACGACCTAAAATAGTTAGTACGCCAAAGCCATAAAGAACTGTTATCCAGAAACTGGAATCAAAACTACTCTCCTTCGAAGAGTTTGATGCGACTATTTGCAATTGATCTTCGAAAGAATTTTCAAACTCCCAAACAACTTGATTCGCTTTAGCTAATTCCTCATGATCAATTGTGAAGTTGATTAAAGGCAAAGCAAAAGATAATAGCATAGCAGAGAGCAAGTAAATACGATTCCTTTTGACGTGTGTCTCTTTAGCTAATACCAGTCGGTAAAAGCCATAAAACACAGCAAGACACAAGCCTGATTTGATTGTATATAGAATAAAATCAGTCATTAGAATTGACTTTTTTGTTTTGGATTTGTTCTTCGATTAAAGCTTTCATTTCTTCCAATTCACTTAAAGACAAGTCTTGTTCTTTGGTAAAAAATGAAGCAAAGCCTTTAGCCGAGTTATTAAAGAAACTTTTTATCATTCCTGACATAAACTCGCGAGCATAAACTTTTTTAGGTACTAAAGGGAAATACTGATTTGTCTTACCAAAGGTCTCAAATCCAATAAATCCTTTCTTTACTAGAATTCGAACTACAGTAGCAACAGTTGTATTAGCTGGTCGTGGTTCTGAGAATTCCGATACAATATCCTTAAGAAAAGCTTTTTCTAGCTTCCATAGGTATTGCATAATTTGTTCTTCTGCTTTTGTCAATTCTTTCATGATTCAAACATACGACTAATAAACTAGTCGTACAACTACTTTCATAGTTTATCTGCATTAAAATAATACCACCATCATTTTAACAACGAATTATACTGCATAAAAAAAGGGCTGTCGATAATAAAATCGACAGCCCTTTTTAAATTTATATGAATTCAGATTTACATCATACCTGGCATACCACCACCCATTGGAGGCATAGCAGGAGCAGCTTCAGCTTCTTTCTCTTCAATCAATACACACTCAGTTGTTAAGAACATACCTGCAATAGAAGCAGCATTCTCAAGAGCAACACGAGATACTTTAGCAGGATCAATAACACCAGCTTCAATCATATGTTGATACTCACCAATACGAGCATTG
>TARA_R110001583_G_scaffold127562_1_pt1 | contig 16501 bp, 11 predicted proteins | sample TARA_R110001583 | Tara Oceans TARA_R110001583 (sample SAMEA4398432) | marine metagenome | biome: Polar Biome; feature: [MES] marine water layer (ENVO:01000295) within the mesopelagic zone...; material: water (ENVO:00002006), including particulate matter (ENVO:01000060) such... | reverse complement strand
TATATTTGGACAGATTCAGTTCCACCAGCCGCTGCCGAACCTTGGCTGCACGTTCCAGTAGATCAGTAGCGAAGGGGTGGGTTGCCAGCAGTTGCTCCAGATCGCTGGGGCCGGTTGAATCGTAATAGATCCCCTGAGAGTCGAGCACCAGTGACATCGGCCGTACCAGATCCGCACCTAGCCCTACCGAGCGGACGAAGCCATCTTCCATCCGCCACAGGGGGATGGATCGCTCCTCGCACTGCTGTTGCAGCCGCTCGTTGATACGGCTGGACCAACCGATAATCCGCTGCACCGATGCGGAGTCATTGCTGTTTAGCGTAGCGCTCTCTGAAAATTCAACCCTGGATCCGATTCCCATAAAATCCCGCACAAACGGCTGTTTCCAGCGGGAGAAGCCAATACCAAGCCAGGATCCCGCTAAGCGGTTCATCTGCCGTTTCTGGTCAGCAATCAGCGCGATGGTATCTTCGAGCTCGCAGCGCTGGCCGGTATAGGGATTGGCATAGCGAGCATAGTGCAAATAGGCCGCAACGAACACTTGCTCTACTGTACGTGCAACCCCTCGACGTGGGCACTGCTGTTTATCTTCTGTTAACCCCCAGCCGGCATAGAAGGGTAGGCCGAAACAGCAGACCTGTTTACCCGCCATTAAGGCTTCGAACCCTAGCTGGCTGGTAACTACATAGACTTTATCAACGCCGTCAAACAGAGCCCAGGGGTTTACATCTTCAGCTAGCAGTGTGCAGGTGCGTTGTTTGGCCGCAGCAAGCAGATAACCCTTTTTCTTGCCCGCGATGACATCGGGGTGAACCTTGACCAGGACCTCCGAATCTGGATTCTCAGCAATGGCCGCATCAAGCATATCAATAAAAGATTGATCTGTTGCACCGCCGTACAATACGGAGGCATCACCATAGGTCTGGTCCACCACCAGCACTCGGCAGCGGCCATCGGCAGGCAGCACAGCAAAATCCGGGGCATGATTGTATTTAGATAGACGCTGTTCGCGGATTAAGGAGATACAACGCCGGGCGCGAGTATCGGTCATGTCGTCGTCATCTGCTGCAAGGATGAGTTGCTCCAGGTCTGACGGGCAGGTCGCGTCGTAATAGATGCCGGTTTTATCCAGCACCAAGCTGTGGGGAGCATAGCCCGAAACCCCCAGTCCAAGGGAGCGCAGAAAGCCGTCTTCTAAAAGCAAGTGACCGGCTCCAGTGTGCTGGCCCACGGCAACCGCCCCCAGCCCGCTGGGTTTGCGGCCCCAGCCTAGGCGCGGCAAGGCGCTGTAGCGGATGCCCGGAACATCAACACAAAGCTCAGTCCTAAGAAATATAGCTAGATAACGGTTTTTCCACAGTGCAGGATTAACGACAGAGGCTGCCACTTTGTGCATGATACCAGTCAGAAACAAAACCTCTTAGGGGGCCTGAAAGGCCCCGTGCAAATACATCTGAATTGTTATTCGAATTGCAGGATCACTAGGATTCGCTGATGTGTTCAAATTTTACCGCTGAGTTGGCGGTAATGTTTTGGGTCACTGTTTTACCCAGGATTGAATCCAGATGTTTTGGAGCGATACCAAAGCCCGGGCGTACGCTTCTGACTACATCGGAGGTGATTTCATCCCCCGCCTTAAGGTCTGTAACAAAGTACAGCGAACGCCGAAACTTGGCGTTGCCGATTTCACTGGATTTACGCCCGTAATCTACATTACCGAGGGCTGACCATGCGGTTTTGCTATCCCGGCACAGTGCTGCTAATTCGGCTGGCTCAAGAGAAAAGCTGTCATCGGGGCCGCCGTTGCTGCGATCAAGGGTGACATGTTTCTCGATAATTGAGGCTCCCAGAACGACACTGGCGATCGCTGTGGTGTTGTCTAGGGTGTGGTCAGACAGTCCTGTTACTAATCCAAACTGTTTGGCCATATCGGGAATAGTGCGCAGGTTGTAGTCTTCAGCAGGTGCGGGGTAGCCGCTGACACAGTGCAGGATCGCCAGTTCTTTACAGCCGCCTGAGCGGGCGGCATCAATCGCTTCGGCAATCTCTTCTTCGTTCGCCATGCCGGTGGATATGATCATCGGCTTGCCAGTGCTGGCAACATAACGGATCAGTGGGATATCGACCGCCTCAAAGCTGGCGATTTTATAGGCCGGAGCATTCAGGTCTTCGAGGAGATCTAACGCCGAATTGTCAAAAGGCGAGCTGAATAGGGTAATACCGGTTTTACGAGCATGTTCGAAAAGCACTTTATGCCACTCCCAGGGCATATGGGCTTCTTGATAAAGCTGGTAGAGGGTTTTACCATCCCAAAGACCGCCATGGATCTGGAACTCTTCGGCACTGCTGTTAAGGGTAATAGTGTCGGCTGTATAGGTTTGTAATTTTACAGCATCGGCACCAGCCTTCTTGGCTTCGTCGATAATCCGCAGGGCATTTTCAATTCTGCCATTATGGTTAGCAGATAGCTCGGCGATAATATAAGGCTGCTCTGTTGCAGAAATACGACGGCCGGCAATTGTTATGGCTGGAGATGAAGACATGGCTTACTTAACCTCAAGGTTGTTCCATTCGGTGTTTAACAATCCAAAACAGAGGACTGCATGGTAGTTCTGACCATCGTAGAATTGATCGCGTAAAGTGCCTTCTATACGAAATCCTAAACGCTGGTGGAATAGCGCTGAACGTTGATTGTATTCAATAGCTTGACCGCAGACTTTATGCAGGTTTAACTGATTAAAGGCATAGTTTAATGCCGCTTTTCCTAATGCTGCGCCAGCGCCTTTGACCGCGTCCGGTGCTAGGTAAAATCCCCAGTCGGCAATTTTTCCGTTCTCCTGGCTGCCTAAATTGACGAAACCCATGGGTAACGAATCGATCTCAAAAATCAATAAATGCTTGTGGGTATTATCGGAGGCACTCTTAAACCAGGCACAATGTTCGGCGTAGGTAATCACCTGCTGGGTATACATGTAGCGGCGTATCTCCGGATGGTTACGCCACTCAAGAACTGCGGTCAGGTCATCCTCCCGCATGTTACGAATCGCATACTCAGGCATTAGTATCTGCTCTGTTTCTAATCAGGGTTGCGACGCTGGCTACGCCGCTGCCATCGGTTACCGTACGCGATATTTCGCTCATCGAGCGCAGCATGTCAGTATCAAGGGTGTCGATATGTGCGGCTAAAGTTGACTCAAAGTCGTCACTCACTGAGTTAACGATTTTGGCGATCTGCCGCTCTTGCAGGCGCAGAGCAATAAAGCGTTGGTTATCGGCAAGGACAATCATGATGCTAGGCAGGCCGAGACAGCAGCGTTCCCAGGTGGTGCTACCAGCCGCACCGATGGCCAGGTCTGCATTGGCCATCAGTTCGGCCATATTGCTGACGCCAACTTTCACATCTATATCAAATCGACTAGTTAGTGCTTGTCTAGTAACTGTCTTTAAATGGGGTGCAGTCCCCCCCATAACCACCGTGATCTGACAGCTATTGTCTAGAGAACTGCCCTCTAAACCAGTTATTACCCGCCCGGTTATATTATCCTTATCGACCCCCCCAAGGTTGACCAGTACGTTCTCAACGCTCGGATTAGTGCGTCGTTTAAGGCTTGCTTGCCGCCATTGGCTAAACTCAGGCCGCAGTAACGCGTAGTGTGATCCCGTCAATAGCGTACAGCTATCCGGCACCAGCCCGTGATATTCAGCAGCACTTCTGTCTAGCGATTGGTCGATAAGCAGTTCGGCAATATGTCTCCGATCAGCAAGATCGTCGATGGCACCAAGGTGTTTACAGTGGGCGCGCAGGGAGGTTTCCCATGCTAAATCCAATGCATAGTGATCAACGATAAGCCAATCAGGAGTCAGGCCGATCAATACAGCGGCACATTGAGCCGCATCCTCCTGCCAGGTGCTACCCAGCCAGTGAGCATGAGTCGTTGATTCGTTGTTCTCTAGAGGTGTAGTCGCACGAACAACCGGAAGAGAATGCACCTTGTAGCCTTTGCTACGGATGTACTCCATCAGGTTGCCAGAGTGCCCACGGCAGATAAACTGGCACTCGGCCCCTGCTCGCTGCAGTTGGTCAGCGAGGGTCAGGCAACGCATTACATGACCTGAACCGATCTCTATTGAAGCATCGGCTCTGAAAACAACGTTCAGCATTGCAAAGCCTTGAACATCAACTCTGCCCGCAGCCAATCTTCTGCCGTATCAATATCCTGTACTCGACTTCGTGGTAGGACAACCGGCGATGACTGCTCGCTAAAAATAGGCTTTTGTTGCAACCAGGCAGAAGCACGCCCCCAGTAGAATTGACCGGCATCGTGCCAGGCTTCTTCTAAGTCTTGTGAGCGAGTGGTGAAATGGTCGGGCTGAAACATCTCCACCCGATTGCCCGGAGTGATGCGGATGGCGCGTTGAATCGGGAACGGATAGCTGGTCACGCTAAACGCGTAGTCTGAGTTGTCCTGCTGCAGAATCTGCAAGCCTCGGCGCAGATCTTCAGCAAGAACGAAGGGCGCAGTGGCGTAAAGACAGCACGCCAGATCAACAGGTTCTGAGTTTTCGTTCAACCAGTTAATCGCGTGCGCGATAACAGGCAGTGTGCCGCTGTGGTCATCGGAGATGTCGGCCGGACGAACAAAGGGCGTCTCCGCCCCTGCTTCCCGCGCCGTAGTGGCGATCTCATCATCGTCGGTGGAGACGATGATCCGATCGAAGCAGCCACTCTCAATGGCGGCCTCTATCGACCAGGCGATCATCGGCTTACCACAAAACGCTTTGACGTTTTTACGGGGGATGCGTTTACTCCCCCCGCGTGCCGGGATGATCGCCACCTTCATTGCAGGATATCTCCGAGAACCGCTACCACCTCATCCTGTTGCGCCTGGCTCATGCCATGGAACATCGGCAGGCTGATCGCCGTAGAGTAGTAGCGTTGTGCTTCAGGGAAATCGTCTGGTTTGAAACCCATCGCCTGATAGTAGGGTTGGGTATGTACCGGAATATAGTGCAGGTTCACTCCAATACCACGTTCCCGCAAAGCCTCAAACACTTCAAGGTGGCTTAACGATAGCTGATCCAGCTTCAGGCGCACCACATACAGATGCAAACCCGAATAACTGTCTTGATGCTGCCAAGGCAGTGACAGCGGCAATGGCAGCAGGAGTTCGTTGTAGCGCGTGGCCAACGCATGGCGACGCTGCACGAAATCATCCAGGCGCAGCATCTGGCTGACGCCGAGTGCGGCCTGCAATTCAGTCATGCGGTAGTTAAAGCCGAGATCGACCTGCTGATAATACCAGGGGCCGTCAGACTCCTGGCTCATCAGTGACGGATCGCGGGTTATACCATGACTGCGCAACAGCGCCATCCTATCAGCCAGCGCCTTGTCGTTGGTGACAGCCATACCGCCTTCTGCTGTGGTAATGATCTTCACCGGATGAAAACTGAAAACAGTAATATCACTAAAGCGACAATTTCCGATCGGCTCGCCACGGTATCTACCACCGATGGCGTGGGAGGCATCCTCAATCACTTTAAAGCCATAGCGCAGCGATAACGTGCGAATAGCTGCCATGTCACAAGGCTGGCCGCACAGATGAACCGCAACCAGCACCTTGGGCAGACAGCCATTTTTCTCGGCTACGATAAGCTTGGCTTCGAGGGCGCTAACACTCAGGTTATAAGTTAGCGGATCGATATCAACAAAATCCACCTGCGCGCCGCAATAGAGACCACAGTTAGCCGAGGCGACAAAGGTAACGGGCGTGGTCCAAAGCCAGTCACCGGGGCCAAGCCCCAGTGACAAGCAAGCGATATGCAGCGCCGAAGTAGCACTGTTGACGGCCAGGGCATGCTGGACCCCACAATGATCCGCAACCGCCTTTTCAAACGCCGGTGCTTTGGGCCCTTGGGTCAGAAAATCCGACTGCAGGACCCCCACCACGGCATCAATATCAGCCTGGGTGATCTCCTGTTTACCGTAAGGAATCATGCTTAGATCGCTCCGATCTTACCTTCGTTCTGTTTGATCCAAGACTGCAGATCTTCTTTACTCATCCATTCAGTGTTGTTATCACTGGAGTAGACAAACCCCTCTGGGACCAGCTTGCCATCCTTGATCCGCGTAGGGCAGGTATACCAGTCGTGAATGGCTGGCAGGATTTTGTAATGCTGTGGATACTCGTAAGTGAAGAATGAATCCTCGGCGCCAATCATCTGCTCGTGAAGCTTCTCACCGGGACGGATCCCAACAACTTCCTGCTTGGCTTCAGGTGCCACAGTGCTTGCCAGCTCCGTCACCTTCATAGACGGAATTTTCTTCACGTAGATTTCGCCACCTTCCATGTCATCGAAAGCGTGCCATACCAGTTCCACACCCTCTTCAAGAGAGATCATAAAACGGGTCATACGTGAATCAGTGATCGGCAGTACACCCTTGTCACGGACTGACATAAAGAAGGGGATTACAGAACCACGAGAGCCCATCACGTTGCCATAACGTACAACGGCAAAGCGGGTGTCATGCCCGCCCGCGTAGCTATTTCCGGCGACAAACACCTTGTCAGAAGCCAGTTTCGTAGCCCCGTAGAGGTTGATCGGGCTGCTGGCCTTATCGGTAGAGAGGGCGACAACACGTTTGATACCTCTATCGATACAGGCATCGATCAGGTTCATGGCCCCATTAATATTGGTCTTGATGCACTCGAACGGGTTGTATTCGGCTGTAGGGACGATCTTGGTCGCAGCCGCATGGACAACGTAATCAACGCCATCCAGTGCACGATAAAGACGCTCTTTATCGCGTACATCGCCGATGAAGAAGCGAACTCGCGGATCACCTGCAAACTTTTTCGCCATCTCCCACTGTTTCATCTCATCGCGTGAGTAGACAATGATCTTGGCGGGGTTGTATTTTGCCAGGGTCATCGGGATAAAGGTGTGGCCAAATGAACCTGTACCGCCAGTGATGAGGATGGTAGATCCTTTAATCATAATAGTCTCCGTTTGAAAAATTCAATTAATTGGTCGTAAGTTAGATAACAATTCTATTGTTATCTAACATTTGCTAGCAAGGTTGTCGAAAAATGGCCCGACAAATTCATCATAGGTTTTATCAATAAAATCAAACATTGGAGGGTAATCTTCAAATTGAGTTGTAAGCTGGCCATTAATATAAACACGTACCTCGTCAGTAACAGTTTGACTGGGCTGTTCAGTCTCTTCATTCAATGCATCAAAACAACCGATGCTGGTACCTGATGTTCTTGAAAAGCCGTATGAACGGGCATCTTCAACAAGAAGAATTGAAGGTTTTCTTCGTCTTAGAAACGAGATATGGCCATGCAGTCTGTAGCCGACATGTAAGTCAATATCGTCGTAAGCATCGAGGTTTTCAGAATCACCATAAAGATGGCGTTCTTCAAAACCTAATACAGTAGCAAAATTCGCTATTCTAGAAGATGAGGGGCTAGGTTTACTATGAAAAGTTACGATTTTTTTTGCTGTAGGAAATATATTGCATATCAACGAAAGGATAGAGAAAGATTGCTCATCGTATTTAGGATGATGCTGAATGCTAAAAGCAACTGTGTCTACGAGGTTTGGTGGAGTGAATAATGTGTGTAGGTGATCTTTGTCAAAAAGAACTAGATCACCACTATAGATAGCCGGTATGTCATGTCTTTGTAATAGTTCAACGATTAACTGGTCACGACAGGGGATAGCCCCAACACGTTTGGCGATAAAGTTAAGAAAATCTACACTGTTTTGGTTGTATGTATATTCTTCAAAAGATTTTCTAGACGCGATCGAATGTTGGAACGAACAACCAATGGGATGAAACTCGGGCATTCGATCCAAATTGCTGTACAGCTGATACAGTGCGGGATAGGCACCGTTGGATACCGAAAAACCTGGGGCAATAATGCGCTTTATTGAGCCATCCTGGTAGTTGTCCAAGCTCTGTTCTCGAAAAAGAGTAAACGCCTTGAAGCCAGGATTTCGTGCAGATAACAGCTCGGTTGCAGAACGCGCGATCATGCTATCGCCGACATTTTTGGATTTATGGCCAGGGAAGGTCGTGAGCACTAAGTTTTTTTCGGGAGCCCGGACTAACTGACTCTCTTTGCTCGCGGCATATAACCGCAGGGACTCTTTGACGATAGGGGCCGCTGTGGAGGTCGTAATTATCTGTTGATAGAGCCGCTGTGATTCTGTCTCGTTACCCAGCTTGGAGTGGATCATCGACTGCCCCCACAAGCCCTGCAGTCGGTACTCCGGATTTTGCTCTAATTGTTTAAATGCGCTTAAGGCTGCATCATCTCTGCGCATTCTGCGAAATAATTTAGCTTGCAAGAAAATCGCTTCGGCCAGTGGGCCATGTTCTGCCAAATATTCAGAAAGTATTTTTTCGGCCAGAGAAAAGATCCTTTTATTGGTTAATTGCTCAGCCAGCCTTAGTTTTTGGAAAGTACTCACGTGAATCTTTGTGAGTTCGTAAAAATTCTCTATCTGTAATCGACCTAGTTGTTCCGGGGGAAGTACATCAATTGAAGCAGTTAATGTGCCAGTCGGTATGGATTCAAATGCTGAAGGATCACTTCCTTGTATAAAGTCGTCAATTAAAGATCTCAAATGGCCATTGTCTTTTAAAAAACGGGCAGACTCATGCCCGCAATTCTCTATAATAACCGCCTCGGTATTGGCCCATTTATTTGCATAATACAGTGAAGTTAGCGTATCGCTCTGACAGGCGATTCCTGCCACCAACAGTGCCCTGGCAGGTTGTAAAGAGCTAAAATCAGCGTTACCCGATACTGCATCTTTTTCTGAAAACCCACTATAGACATTAATGCATAATTCAGGACCAAAACAGATGCACTCGGCATCTAATCGCGCTGCAAATAATGCAGCACCAAAGGCGCCCATCGAACTGCCGATACAGACCACCTTGGAGTAGCGTTTGTCACTAATCAGGGCTTCAAAATAACCGATAGCATCATCTAATGATGCGCCTAATGACGTTAAACCATCCAGATACCAGGAGCGATCCCCCGTATTAACATAGATATTAGAGACATTAGCTGGCACGGGGTAGCGGTCATATTTACCAAGGGGTTTATTACGTGATGAAAAGTGGATACAACAGGTCGTTGTATGTTCCACTAATGCCAGTTCGATATTGGACGCGGTCATCAAGCTACTTCCTTAACTGACTTGGCAATTACATACTGGATCAAGCGATCGTTGAGCTCAGCAACGAGAGATGATTTATTGCCTACCTGAGCACCTTCAACAATGGTGGTGTTGTTGTGCCACACATCGGTACCAGCGCTGTCTATCTTACGCCAATCGAGTTCCGAAGAGTTGGAAAACAGCCAAGTAGGGCAGCCCAGGGCGCCGGCCAATTCAACCACGGTTGTCGCTGATGAAATGATCAAATCCATACATTTCATCAGTGCTGCCACGCTTTCAAAATCATTGTATTGATCAATATCATCAAAATTAACGATCTTATTGGGATGGCGTTCTTCAACCCAAGCTAGCTCATCGTCACACTCGTCATATTGTAAATTGACAAAGGTGACACCAGAAATTGCAAACAAAGGCTCGAGCTCTTCAATCGTCAGATAATGTTCATTTCGTGAATGGGTCGTCAAACTGCTCCTCCAACTTAAACCAACCAAAATGGTTTCGCTAGGCAAGCGCAACCTAAAGCTATCGACTGTACGTTCATCAGCTTGAAGGTAGGCAACACCCGGGAACGCAACGATGTTCGGCAGGGCGCGATGTAACAAGTCCGTCACAAACAATAAATTATCATTTTCTTCTATCGCTTCAACCGCATTATTATCTACAACACTTAAAATATCCGAACCGGGTACCTTGGAATAATTATTCAAGTCAACGAGTTCTATGTTTCTGGGGCGAGAAACAGGAATGAAATTTATATTTGTGAAAGATCTTGAAAACAAGCTAAGTAATCGTGGATTGCAGCTGACCGAAATATTCTCTGTTTTAAGAACATCTTTAATCAAGTTGTAAATTGATGCGAATCTTATTTCGTCACCCGGTCCAAATATAGCCAGCGCAAGAACAGATTCATTGCAATCTAGATCAATATCAAATTTATAGTACTTATCTCCAAAATATTTCGCAACGGTTTTAACTAGCTGTATTTCAGTAAAAGTTTCAAAGGCCTCCTTGATCATTTTGTTACCAAAATAGGCTTTCCGCTTGTGCATATCACCAAGAGGAATCTTATTTTCCTCAGCAAGATCGATTAGCTCAAGACTAAAATTATAGTTTGATGACAAAACACAAAGTCGTAATGACTCGCGGATATTTGCACTAGTGAGTTTTAATCCTCTCGCTGTTTTCATAACCTCAATAGCATCATTAAGCCTATCGTTATAGGATAATGACTGGGAATACAAGATCGTAGTCATATCCGAGTTATCGCCAGCTCGGATAAGTTTTTGCATAATTTTTACAGCTTTATCAGCGCGCTCAATTGCGAGGTAGGCTTGCGCTTTTCGACTAGATATGTCGTTATCGAGCGACAGCATGCCTTCGAGTATTTTTTTAGCCTCTATTTCATCAAATACTTCTGGAAACAGCCCAGCGATAAATTGCATAAGAGCGATATTATCAGGCTTAAGAATCAATGCTTTCGATAGTAAGCAATAAAATTCAGTTTCGTTTTTTAATGGAAAAAACTTTGATGCTTTGACTTCTGAAATAATAGCATTTCTGTTTCCGGCTAAAATATCAATACCCTGAGAAAATTTAGATAATTTAGACGCAGAAATATAATCAAATGTAAACTCAGCAATAGCCAGAGCGTGCTTCAACATGTTTGGAATTGAATAGTTTGAAAGCAACAAAGGCTTAAGAATATTAATAGCATCATCCAGCTTACGCTCAGCCATATGGTTATCAAGAAGCGCCATCCAAATCTTACTTTCATCGCCAATGACAGGCGATGGTGTTGCCAACATGAGATCATCACCGCCTATCTCATTATCGGCAATTCTGTTTTCAAAATTCCTTCTTTCAATTATCACGCGAGCGCCACTTTCTAATGTACGGGTTGATGCTGTGAGCTCCTTTTGACCAGTTAACAGCCAAGAAAGTTGAAAGGCGATATAATCTCCTGGGAAATAACGGTTTAAATAAAGCAGTAGCTCATTCAGTATTTTAGGTTCGACATAGCTCCTAACCCTATTGATAAAGTCGCTTCTGGTATCATTGTCAGGCAACGCACCAGATATTAAAAATAAAATAACTGTCTGATAGAGCGCACCTTGCTGCCCCGTCATCAATAAGCAGGAAAAATCCACCTCACTCAATAGTTTTGAGAATACGCCTCTAGTTAATGTGTTCTTGTGATTAAAAATAACTTGTGGCCAGTACGGGGTTTTTGCCACTAACGCTGAATTGTCAACATCACTCACCAATGCATCCACGCAGGTGTTGCTCAAGCCGATATATCGATCTGAATTTATTCTTAAGCACGCTGCCCTAAGCCCCACATGGGAATCATTTAAATTAGCCAGGTAGCGAGGGTATAATAGATAGGCTCCAGCAAATAACTCTTCTAATGATAACTTGGCCTTTCTTCTCTTGATCTTTACCCGGTCATCGGTAAGCCCCCACCCCGAATAAAAAGGAGCCCCCACGCAGGTGACTTTAATACCTCTAATCAGGGCTTCGAAACCAGTAAGGGAGGTGATTGTATAGACGTGATCAATTGTCTTCAGAAAATCGAGAATTGGTTCTTCTGGCGAGGTGATCGTGCAAAACTTCTCTACCAATTTGTTTTTGAACTTGCTTTTCTGATAGCCCTTGAAAACTTCTGGGTGAGGGCGGTAAAATACTTCAGCTTCAGGGTGCTCATATTTTGCTAGTTTAATAAGCTGGATTGATGACCAGTTACGAGGATTGCCATATCGGAGAGAGGCATCACCATCGACTTGCCCTAGTATAGCAATTCGTTGACGGGTTTTTATTTTGAAGCTTATCCCCGCTGTGTTTAATTCAGGGGGGTTGTACTTTGACAGCTTTAATTCAACAATATCATTAATTGTTTTTTTTGCACTCGTTAACAAATCTGGATTTTCTTTAAAGACGTAGGTATTAAGAATATTTTCCAAACCTGACGGACTTCTTGCATCATAATACAGGCCGGTTTTGTCGAAAACCAAGGAGTATGGGGTAGCGTGTGACGCGCCCAGCTCAGCCGAGCGGATAAAGGCATCCTCCACACGAATGATTTGAATCTTAAAATACCATGCTAAAAAACGAATGTAGCGATTTTCGGTATAACCCCAGACAAGGAAAACAGAGGGTTTCTCTTTTAGTTTTAAAAAAGCACGGATGGCCAGTGCGCCCATCGACTTTCTCGGAGAGAATGCACAGCGGTATTCCGGCAAGTAATCACTGGTGAATCCGAATTTCCAATCATTAAACCCCCAGAGGAACGCTATAGGTTTCGGATTGGTTACTTCTAACCAGTTGTCGCCAACCAAGTGAAATCTTTTATATGCTAATAATTTATCATCAAGATGGAATGGATCTATTAGTTCAAACGGGTATTTTTCCGAGTTTGGTTTTTTTTTGTTATAAAAGAAATTGTTCTTTAGCTTAAAGAAAAGATCTATTTTATTTCGATGCTGCTTATCTTTTCTTTGGGTTATCTTTGTCATCTTTCTTGGCCGGTTCTTTGTGAGCTAATGTTAAGTAAACTATCGATTGTCATTCGCTATAATCAATCTCTGTGGTCGCGTATGATTGCAGAAATAAGGTGTGTGATTATTGATGCAAGAATAGCCAGTATCGTAAAGACAGCAATATTATGCGACCTTCTAGGTTCAATGGAATATTCGGGTATGGTCGGGGTTTGAAGAATGGAGACCTGTTTCAGCTTTCTGATCGCTTCTACCCGAGTATTTTCCAGCGCGGCGAGCGCATTAGAGTATAGATCCAGCGAAAATTTTGTTTTTAGCTGCAGTGTTTCATACTCCGCTGAAATCCGATTTAACGCACCGCCACTGGTTGTTGCCATCCGTGACTGTTCTGCGGTGATCTGCTGTTGGATAGCATCAATTTCGCTATCCAATCGCAACATATCGGGTGAGCTTGAGCTTTGGTAGGTATTTAAAACTGTTTTTTGAGTTTTTAGTTGTGATAGTTCGCTTTCAAGGCTTGCAACGACGGTCGTCAAACTTTCAACGGTGCCCGCCGGTGAAATAAGACCGTGCTTGTTTTGATATTCTAAGATTGCTTCACGTGAATCATTCAGTCGATTGGCTAGAATTTCAACCTGCGTCTCTATAAATCCGACTTGTTCTGACGCGAGGCGCTGGCCCATATTATTCATATGCTTTTCGCCCTCAAGTAATAGCGCTGTTGCTATTTTATGGGCAGTTTGTGGATCAAATGCATGGACTCTTATCCTTAAAACTCCAGAGTAATCATCCATCACGGCTTCGATTCGGCTAAGGTAATAGTTGTGAAATATCTCCAAAGGCGCATCTTTATTATCTAGTCGGGAAAAAAAATCGACCTCTGTATTGGCATAATGGCTGCGAAGGTCGAATTCAGCATTTAGTTTCTTAAGCATATCGACTGATAGAAGGTGGTCACGTAGCAGCAGCAGATCTTTAGAGCCGCCGCCGCCCGATAAGATAGATGAGAAATTAAATGATGAGGCTGAAATATCAGGGCTTTCAAGTACCACATTGGCTTCAGAGATATAGCGATCAGTGGCTATTAAAGACCAGTAAAATGTTGTTGATATGACAAAAAGTGTACAAATAAACCAGTAGGGATGGCGTTTAAAAAGAAAACTCATTTTCTAAATACTCTTATGATACGCGTTGATGGCTTCGTCCATGCTGTCAAACCATGTCGCAGACCCTTTGTCCAAGAAAATACCTGCCTGACACAAATTTTTTAGAATGCCCTCGCTGTGTGAAACCATGATCAACCCTGCTTGCCCCACACGGTCTTGAAAAGCCTGCTGCGCTTTCTTTTTGAATGCTTTATCGCCCACAGCCGTTGCCTCATCAGACAGGTAAATATCAAAATTAAACGCCAAGGAGAGCCCGAAACTGAGTCGGCTCTTCATCCCGGATGAGTAGGTTTTAACCGGTTCATCAAAGGCAGGACCAATTTCTGCAAAGTCTTCTACAAACCGGATGATCTGCTTGATATCACTGTTGTCGCCATGAATTCTGGCTACAAATTTAACATTTTGCCTGCCTGTCATGGAGCCCTGGAATCCTCCGCTGAGGCCGATCGGCCAAGAAACCCGGCAGTTGCGGATGATTTCACCACGGTCTGGAGCATCCATGCCACCAATCAGGCGTAAAAGCGTTGATTTCCCTGCGCCGTTTCTGCCTATTAAGCCAACACTGATGCCGGAAGGTACCCGAAAATTAATGTCTCGGAGTACCCAGTCACTGCCGTGGTGGTTATGGTAGCGTTTGTATATATTTTTAACTTCAATCACTGGGCTTTGAGCTTCATTGCAAATTTGACATGCAGTGCTAATCCCAGCGCGATAGAGCTAAGCGACCAGTAATACATGTACAACAAGTCGATTCCGCCCAGGGTGAAATATCCTTCAAAAAAAGCTAGGCGAATACTCTCAACACCGTGTATAACCGGGTTGTATAAAATTATTTCTTGAACGTCATGTGATAAGAAATTTACGGGAAACATCACCCCAGACATCAGCATGAGTGGGAAACTGGTCATTTTTACGATCCTCTCCACTTCAGGGATTAGCGTGGCGCCTACGGACAGTACTAATCCGACCCCTATTCCCAGTAACCAGACCGATAACCAGATAAAAATCACATCCAAGGCCTCGTAGGGGAATACTGAAAAGCCAAATAATCCGGCCCCGCACAAAAGAATGATAAAAACAAAGGTTCTAAGTGTAAATTCCACCGCACAGCGAACAAAAACGGTATCTACAGGTTTGACTTGGCGGTAAGTAAATAACGCTTTATTGGCATTGATCGCACCCAGGGAGCGCATCATCCCTTCTCTGAATAAGAAAAAGGTCATCAGGCCGACAATCAGCCAGGGGACAAAATCTGCACCCGCGATAAATTTCATCCGCCCCAAAAACTCCCTGACTGCAATAAATAAAAGTACAAAGGCTACGGGCTCGGCAATCATCCAGAAAGCGGCAAAACGATCGCCAGTGGTACGTGCTAACGCTTCGCGCATAAACATGGCATACCAAACACTTTTGGTCACCTGCCAAGGGGTGCGCGTTCTTACCGTTGCTTTCTGTGTCATGCAAAGCGCCAGATAAGCAGGGAGCTAGAAAATTGATTCATGAGTACTAGCCTTACAGACCTACAACCACGCGGGCTGCAACGGCAATTTGATACATGATCTGAGTGATGCTGACCGCCATCTGCAGGTTCTTAGTCGGTACTTTCGGCAGTACCAGTATCTCATCACCCGGTTTGAGGGTGATCTCGCTTGCCTGGCGCACTTCGCCATTCAATCGCACCACCAGTATCCGTTCTACGTCGGCCTGGGCGCTGAGGCCACCGGCGCGGTTAATATAATCGCTGGCATTCTGACCAGCGCTGTAGATCACCGACTGAGGTACTAAAACCTCGCCGCTGATCAGCAGCGAATCGGGGCGTTCGGGCAAGGTGATGACATCGCCATCTTGCAGTCGAATATTGGCGATCTCACCCTTGTTGGCGACCACCATTCGGCCGATCGGTTGCACTCTAGCGGCGCGGGAGACAAAGGTCTGGATCAGTTCGGCTTCGCGCACCCGGATCTGCGCTTCGTCGGGGGTCGCAGAGGCAGCGGTCAGGTAGGTGTTTTCCAGCCGCCGCAGACTCTCGGTCAGAGACTCCTTTTGGCGGGCGGCGACACTGAGGCGGCGGATCGAGACGCTGCTGACTTCGGTGAGCGTTTGCGGCACCGCGACGCTGTTAAGCAGGTCGTGCAAGCGGGCATCTTTGGGCAGCGCGTAGCGTGAGGGGCCGTAGTAGCTGCCTTCGAGCTGAACCACGATAGTCTCGTCGCGTTGGTCGGCGCTTAACAGCACCTCGTCGCCATCGCTTAGTGGGATTTGCGGGAAATCACTGAGTGGGTAATAGACCGAGATCGGCCCTTCGCTACGGCTGCCGCGCAGCAGTACATGGGAGACATCCGCTTTTAAGCGCGCCAGTGTCAGCAGGTTGCTGCCGTTTAGTTGTGCCGCCGGGAGTTCGTAGCGGTAGCTGCGCTCGACAGCGCCGGTGACGGTGATTACCGGGCCCTGGGCATCAACGATCAGGGTATCGCCATCCTGAAACTGCGGCCGGGGTAGTTTGCCTTCCAGGAGGAAATCGTACAGGTCGGCGCTGGCAATCTGTTCGCCATTACGAACGATACGGATGCTGCGATAGCTGCCGAGCAGGCTGTCGATACCACCGGCCTGATCGAGAAAGTACAGAGCGGAATCGTTGGGGGT
>TARA_R110001583_G_scaffold85821_3_pt1 | contig 16519 bp, 13 predicted proteins | sample TARA_R110001583 | Tara Oceans TARA_R110001583 (sample SAMEA4398432) | marine metagenome | biome: Polar Biome; feature: [MES] marine water layer (ENVO:01000295) within the mesopelagic zone...; material: water (ENVO:00002006), including particulate matter (ENVO:01000060) such as...... | reverse complement strand
AAAGCCCTAATGATTTTGAATTGAAAATTAATGAGTTAGAAAAAGCAGCTTAACTAGGGTGACTGAATTTACTTGACCAGGTCAGGCTGAGTACTTTCCTTTGTATCCAGCCCTAAAAGCATTAGCCAACTATTTTAATTGGAACTATACAAAGTTCATCATCCGCTAATACTCTATTAGCATCATCTTTTGATTGTTTTATTAGTGAGCTTTTATTAGGTATCGCTATGCGACTTTCATGACGAAGTTCTACGAAGTTAACGCTTCCCTTTTCCATTGTTATATTTAGCTCATCTTCAATTGAAAAAGCACCAATACCATTAGGTTCAAAGTTATATGAACCCGCAGATAATTCAAAGCGATGCATACAATTAGGAAAAATACTTAATTCAACTTCTCCAATATCTACACTTGTAGTAACCCCTTGAAAATCTGATAATTTACTTCTATAAATATATAAAACTGCTTTATTCTGTACTGGTTCAAAGCTCATCGATTTTTGAAAATCAGGAGAGCTGCTATCTAAAGCCGGAATCGCAGTACAACCACTTAATGTGGCTAACAACAAAGATGGTAGCAATAATTTTTTCATGTAAAATCCTTAATTTTTTGTTTTTAATCCATAGAAGTCTGTTGCGACATCTTTATTTTCTAATTTCCAAATATGTCCTTGATATAAAGCATATTGATTATCAAAATTTAAAGTTGCATAAAATTCTGGGAACGATTGTGATAATGAGCGATAAACATCACGCCCAAATTTAAAGTTGAATGCGTCAATAGCGCTTTTTGGTGAAAGACAATTGCGATTGTATCTAGTCTTAATCGTTAGCTGCTCAGGAGGGAGTTCAACATTCAAACTTTCCTCTGGAAAGAAGAAATGTATATTCAGCCCATCTTTATAATTATTAAATTTAGCATTTTTATTATACTGAGGGTCTAGCAAGGGAGCATTCAGTTTATGCACATCTTTTTGTTTTAACATACATACAGAAGCATAAAACTTTTCAGGGACATAATTATAATTAGATAGCTCGTCGTTTGAATTGTTTTTTGTAAATTCGAATATTTTATTCTTTGTTGATGCCTCACAACCTTGAACGCATCGCATGTTAAATCCGTAGTTTTCTTGAATGAGGGCAAACGAAGGGATTATAGAGTTGGTATAAAGATTAGAAGAAAACTTTTTAAATTTGTGAATGTCATTAATCCAATAACTATCCTCATAGGTAATTAATCCCGAAACATAATTGGATTTTCTCAATGGCGAAAAAATATGTCCTACAATGCTCAACTCATGAGTTCGCTTAAAGCTTGTTTCGCTTTCCGAACTAATATTTGTCAGTTTATTTTCTTTAATTAACTTGTAATTTTTGTTTGCAAGTTCCCAAGCTTTTGATTTTTCATCTGTACTCAAAAGGCTTCGATATCTCATCAAAAATGCGGGACTTCGTTCAACTTCACTAGAGTCGATAATTAAATCTGTTTTATATTGGTTTAGTGAAGAATCATTTTGTGTGGAAACACAACCACTAGCTAAAAAGGCAATGACTAGAGATGAATTAAATAGCTTCAAGATTACTTCCTTGTAATTGTTTAGGGCTAATATTTTAAAATAAAGCCTGTAGTATGTTATTAAATTTAGAATTTCAATACAACATATTTATAAGATATATAACGTTAAAATACAGAAACTAGCATTTTTAACTCTTCAAACTTTGATGGAACAATGCATTTGAAGTCCATCAATCAGATTGTAAGCCTGTTGTACAGAATCAAGCTAGAAACGTCCGATCGTATCAAAGTGAACGGTTAGGTTAGGTGGTTTTGAACAACAAAAATTGACCTATTGTGATTTGGTGACTGTTAGGTATTTCTCTGTATGGGATACAAACCGCTTTACAACATATTACTCCTTAAATTCTAAATAAATGGCCAGATTAGCAGATCTACTTCACTTCTTCGTAATAAAAGTAGGGAGCAGAATATTATTACACATATTCAATCTTATTTATAAACCACTCTTTATTCCCCGTAGGTGTTTGAACATAAAATTCATCATCTACTTCTTTTTTTATCATAGCTCTAGCCATAGGGGAGTCTATTGAAATGAAGTCTTTAGTGTTATAAATTTCATCCGGACCTACGATCTTAAAACTAATTTTTTCTCCTTCTTCATTTTCAATCTCGACCGTAGCGCCAAAAAATACTTTTCCATCTTGTTGAGGAGAATAGTCGATGACTTTAAGCGCCTCTAAACGCTTCATTAAGTACCTTGTTCTTCGATCAATTTCTCTTAAGATTCGTTTATTAAAGGTATAATCACCATTTTCAGATCTATCACCTAAGCTGGCAGCCCAACTTACAATTGCTGTGATTTTTGGCCTTTTATCTCGCCATAAATAATCAAGCTCTTCTTGTAATTTTCTATATCCGGCACGAGTTATTAGGTTACTTTTCACGGTGTTCCTTAATGATCATAAGTTCTTTAATACTTAATCTAAAGCGTCTAGTTTTGCGTCGTTAAAAAACTCGATCGCCATTCTCATTTAAAACAACGCCATGAGTGCATCAACTCAATAACGTATGAAAAGAAATAATACGTTGACCGACAGTAATAACATTTCCCTGCTCTCCTTATTTTACCAACCGGCTTTTAATTGGCACTTGGCAAACATCTAATACTGGTGGTGGTTTTTTATAGAAAAACTCACTTTCTCTGGCCCTACGCTTAGTTAATCGTTCAGCAAAACCGGTTGATTCCGTATTTTCAACTTCAATGATGATGCGTTCATTTAACGGAACATCCGCCATTAATTTCATCTGAGTAATCGCAGTATATTCTCGACTATCAACCGCATATTCGCCTTCAATAACCGACGTGCGCTTTATCGCTTGAATGTGTTCCATGCCATAAACCACTCGACCAAAAATAGTCATGATTTTATCTAGATACCGCGGGGCTTGGCCAATAACAAAATAAAAATGACTCGATGCAGAATCGGCCTCATTACCTCTTGCCATTGCTAATGTACCAGGGCAATGAGTAAGCCAAGCAGTGCCCTTGTTATCACTTGCCAAAGCAAAGCCGTTTTTAAACCCTGTTATTTCGGCAAATAAATCTTGGTTTTGCACGGGAGTAAAAGACCAATCTTTATTCGTTGAAAATTGCCCCTCTATTGCTAATATAGAGACTGATTTGTCTTTGTCACTGCGATCTTTAGGCCCTGCTTGCGCAACAAAACCATCAATAACTCGATAAAATTTAGTGCCATCATAAAATGATTTTTTTACTAACGCTGAAAATTGTTCAACGTGCTTTGGTGAAAATTGCGGCGCTAACTCAATCACCACTTTACCCTGAGGTAACGTTAGCAAAACAGTATTATTAATATTAAGCACACGCCATTGCTCACTTGCCGAGTTGTCGGCTCCACAGGCACTCATGAAAACAAAAGTGATTAATATGAAGAGTTTTTTAAATGTTGAATAAATCATAATTATCATCATTCTAGCGGAGTAAATTCAATGCTATCATAGCGCTTATAGCCAAGCGAATTCAAACTACGGAATATTTAGTGAATAAAAGTATCATCACCAATTTAATAGCCTTTGTTGCGACACTTATCGGCTACGTTACCGAGCAACATCTCATTTTTACTATTGGCCTGTTTGCCTTATCAGGCGCTATCACTAATTGGTTAGCGATCCACATGCTTTTTGAAAAAGTGCCGGGGTTATATGGCTCAGGCGTAATACCTGCAAGATTTGAAGATTTTAAATTAGCCATTCGTCACTTAATGATGGAACAATTTTTTACCAAAGAAAACATCGACCGTTTTTTATCAAGTAAATCAGGTAACACTAACCCTATTGATTTAAGCCCAGTGATAGAAAAAGTAGACTTATCGCCGGCCTTCGACAGTTTAGTCTCGGTGATAGAAGACTCATCATTTGCCCCCATGTTAGCGATGGTGGGTGGCACTGAAGCACTACAACCGATGAAAGAGCCTTTTATTAAAAAAATGAAAGTTGCCATTCAAGACATCACCCAAAGTGAACAATTCAGTGCTTTATTACGTGACGAATTAGAACAACCTAATATGATTGCCGGTATGCAGGAAAAAGTTAGTAACATTATTGAAAAACGTCTTAATGAATTAACGCCACAATTAGTGAAAGAGATTATTCAAACGATGATCAAAGAACACTTAGGCTGGTTAGTGGTGTGGGGTGGAATTTTTGGTGGCTTAATTGGTTTGGCTGCAGCACTAACTAATAATTTTTAGTGTTTATATCCGTTCCGCTTCAAGATCCAAGTATCAGTAAATCTTCAAGTGGGACGGGTATAGACAAATATCAGTCACATACTGGAAAAATTAGTCGACAAATATGCGTAAAAAACCTTAATTTTGGCGCTCTTTTGAGCTATGCTTGCTTTTTCACTATTTCTTTCAATAAAAGAGTTTAATTCATTAATATTGAACCCTTAATATATAAGGTAAATTTCAGCCATGTTTGCTAGCTTAAAAGCTTTGCCTGCCGATCCTATTTTAGGCCTATTAGCTAAATACCGAGAAGATACTAACCCAAAAAAAATCGATTTGGGTGTTGGTGTATACAAGAATGAAGCTGGACATACCGCAATTCTAAATTGTGTAAAAAAAGCGGAACAACACCGTATTGATACCGAAGACACCAAAGTTTATATAGGTCCAACGGGCTCTGCTTTATTTAATGACGAAATGAGCAAGCTTATTTTTGGCCATCATAAAGTACTCTTAGAAAATCGTGCTCGCACATTTTCAACTCCAGGAGGCACAGGTGCTTTACGTGTTGCGGGTGAATTTATTAATACTTGCAAAGCAGGTACAACTATTTGGGTTTCAAATCCAACATGGGCTAACCATACGGCAGTTTTTGAAGCCTCTGGTTTAACGGTTAAAACGTATCCATATTATGATTACGAAAACAAAACGTTAGACTTTGATGGTATGTTAGCACAACTGAAAGAGGTCTCTGCAGACGATGTTGTATTGCTACACGCTTGTTGTCATAACCCCAGTGGTATGGATTTAACCAATGAGCAATGGCAGCAAGTTGTTGAAGTTACCAAAGGTGTGGGTTTTACGCCGTTAATTGACATGGCTTATCAAGGTTTTGGTAGTGGTTTAGACGAAGATGCTTACGGTTTACGTTTAATGGCTGAACATGTAAAAGAGATGATCGTCTGTAGCTCATGTTCGAAAAACTTTGGCTTATATCGTGAACGTATTGGCGCTTGTACTTTAATTGCACAAACCAGTCATAGTGCTGATTTAGTCGCCTCCGTATTGGCTTATGTAATCCGCGGTATTTATTCTATGCCTCCTGCACATGGTGCTGCTATCGTTGAAACTATCTTAAGTTCTTCAGAGCTAACCACTGAATGGCACAGAGAATTAAAAGAAATGCGTGACCGTATTAACGGTAACCGTCAATTATTAGTAGATAAACTTAAAGAAAATGGCGTAACACGCGACTTTAACTTTATTGCTAATCAAAGCGGTATGTTCTCTTTCTTAGGGATAACACCTGAGCAAGTTCAGCAACTACAAAATGAATACAGTATTTATATGGTGGGTTCTAGCCGTATGAGTATTGCGGGCATTGCTAACCGTAATGTTGACTACTTAGCACAATCAATTGCGAAAGTACTTTAAGTTTTTGTCCATGTCATCCTGAGTTAAACTCAGGATCTTGAACAGTCAAGCCAAGATTCCGGGTAAAGCCCGGAATGACATCTAATACAAAAAACAAAGTACAATACAAAGGGAAAATCTGTGACTGTACCTGGTAATTTATTTATTCTTTCTGCCCCTAGTGGTGCTGGAAAATCAAGCCTGATCAATGCATTACTAGAACAAGAATCAAGCAGGCCTATGCAAGTTTCGGTCTCGCATACTACACGTGAACCTCGTCCGGGTGAGCAAGAAGGTAAACATTATCATTTTGTTTCCATTGCGGCCTTCAAACAAAACATTAAAAAAAATGCTTTTTACGAGTATGCCGAAGTTTTTGATAATTATTACGGCACCTCAGAAGCCGCAATAGATGTGCAACTTGCTCAAGGCATCGATGTTTTTCTTGATATAGACTGGCAAGGCGCACAACAAGTGCGAATGAAAAAACCTTCCGTAACCACTGTATTTATTAGCCCCCCCTCAAAACAAGAGTTAGAAAATCGTTTACGAGGAAGAGGACAAGACAGCGAAGACATTATCACTAGCCGAATGGCAAAAGCGCAAGGTGAATGTTCACACTTTCAAGAATTTGATTACATTATAATCAATGATGATTTTAAACAGGCCTTAACTGATTTAACCACCATAGTGAATAATCAACGATTAAAGCGTGGTCAACAAGTTGCACAGCATAAAGTATTACTAGACGAGCTCATTTGTTAGTCATCTTTACTTAGGGTGCTTGCCAAGTAATAATGGCAATAAGTTAGCTTTTTTTACAAGGCGGCGTTGTTAAAGAGTATTAAGCCGCTAAAGTAGAATATTCAGGTAATAAAAAGTTAAATGCCATGATTTTTGCTAGAACAAAGTCTTTTACTTGCTAAATGACTTATCGATCAGTAAAATGCAGCGCTATTTTATAAATTTAGTTGGAGTGACCAAATGGCTCGCGTAACTGTTGAAGAGGCCGTAGATAAAATCGGCAATCGTTTTGATTTAGTATTAGTTGCATCACGTCGTGCTCGTCAAATTGCAACTGGCGGTAAAGATCCTTTGGTAGATGTCGAAAATGACAAACCAACCGTATTAGCTTTACGTGAAATTGAAGCGGGTTTAATTACCAATGCTTTAATGGATACATCAGATCGCCAAGCACAAATTCAGCAAGATAGTGCCGAGTTAGATGCCGTTGCTGCAATTGTTGGTAGTCAAACACAAGAATTAGGTTAAATAAGCAACTACGCTTACTTTATCCTCTGAACGCATAACTTATTTTTTATTAGTAATAGAAAATAAGTTATGCGTTTTTTTTACTTTTTTTTATCACAACAGATCACTTCAGGGTTCACACTTTATTCAAGATTATTTTTCAATAACCCGGTGTTTAATTGAACAATAACTAGCTATTGAGGCTGAAAATAACGGTGTTGTTGGATATTTAGACTATTTAAATAGATCACTGAGTTAATTTGATTGGTATTACTTTGCATTTAGCGCAAAGCCACGTATTCTAGGGAATATTCATTTTTCTAGTTGTTTACCATTAATTCGGAGTGATAGGTGTATCTATTTGAACCATTAAAAGAATTAAGCTCTACTTACCTATCAAAAGTGCAGGTGGACTTGCTCAAACATGCCTATGTTGTAGCGAGGGATGCGCATGATGGTCAAATGCGTTCAAGCGGTGATCCTTATATCACCCACCCTGTTGCTGTAGCACTCAATCTAGCCAAAATGAATCTAGATCATGAGACCTTAATGGCAGCGCTACTGCATGACGTTATCGAAGACACCCCAGTAACTAAAGATGAGCTAGCAGAATTATTTGGCCATACCGTCGCTGAACTCGTTGAAGGGGTCAGTAAACTCGATAAGTTAAAATTCGATAATAAAGAAGAAATGCAAGCGGAAAACTTCCGTAAAATGGTTTTGGCCATGGTGCAAGATATTCGCGTTATCTTAATAAAATTAGCTGATAGAACCCATAACATGCGTACTTTAGGTGCTTTACGCCCTGATAAACGCCGTCGTATAGCACGCGAAACATTAGAGATTTATGCGCCAATAGCTAACCGTCTCGGTATTCACGACATTAAAAATGAGTTGGAATTACTTGGCTTTCAGGCGCTTTACCCTATGCGTTCTAGAGCACTCAAGTCAGCAGTAAGTAGTGCTCGCGGTAATCGAAAAACCATCATTAATAATATCCAAGCAGAAATATCTGCACGCTTATCTGAGAGTAATATTGACGCTGAAATTATCGGCAGAGAAAAACACCTGTACTCTATTTATCGTAAAATGCTTAATAAAGAGCTGATGTTCAATGAAGTTATGGATATTTATGCCTTTCGTGTGATTGTTAGCAACAAAATCGACGATTGTTATCGCGCATTAGGCGCTATGCATAATTTATTTAAACCCATTGAAGGCCGCTTCAAAGACTATATCGCCATTCCGAAAACTAATGGTTACCGTTCGTTACATACTTCGCTCATTGGCCCTCACGGGATCCCTGTAGAAATACAAATCAGAACCCAAGACATGGAACAAATGGCCGACAAGGGCGTTGCTGCTCACTGGTTGTATAAAGAGGGGAGTGATAACGCCGATACAACGGCACAAATGAAAGCCCGTCGTTGGATGCAAAGCTTACTAGAATTACAACAAAGCGCTGGCAGTTCGTTTGAGTTTATTGAAAATGTAAAGTCTGATCTATTTCCAGAAGAAATTTACGTATTTACCCCTGAAGGCCGTATTATTGAACTACCAATGGGTGCGACAGCAGTCGATTTTGCTTATGCGGTACACACAGACGTCGGTAATTCATGTGTCGGCGTGAAAGTGGATCGAAAACCTTACCCTTTAAGCCGACCATTAGATTCAGGCCAAACTATTGAGGTAGTCACTTCGGTGGCAGCTAGGCCTAACGCTAGTTGGCTAAACTTTGTGGTAACGGCGAAGGCACGTTTACAAATAAGAACCTATTTACGTAGTCGTGAAAAAGCCGAATCAAAAACACTCGGATTACGTTTATTAAATCATGCGCTAGGTAACGTCTCACTTGACGATATAAGCCAAGAGAAAATCGACGCGGTGATGCAGCAAAGTGGCAATAAAACTTTCGATGAGTTATTAACTAATATTGGCTTAGGAAATGCGTTAAGTATCGGTATCGCCAGACGATTGACTGATGAATTTACTGAAGACAATGAGTTAAGCCCAACAAACAGCAAAGCCAAAATGCCGATTAAAGGCACAGAGGGTATGTTGGTGAATTATGGCAAATGTTGCCGCCCTATACCGGGGGATTCAATTTTAGCCTATTTAAGCCCAGGAAAAGGCTTGATGGTGCACCAACAGGGTTGTAGAAACATAAAAGGCCATGAGCCTGGCACGTTATTCCCGGTAAGATGGGATAGTGATATTGATAAAGAGTTTATTGCTAAGCTCAGAATAGAAATAATCAATCATCAAGGTGCATTAGCACAGCTAACTAACGTCATTGCTAGGTGTGGCTCCAATGTACATAACTTAAATTCTGGCGAAAAAGAAGCAGGCCTATATGTAATCGATATGGAAATAACCTGTCGTGACCGTATTCACTTAGCTAATATCATTCGAAAAATTAAAGTAATGGTTGATGTACAGCGCGTCATCCGTAATAAATAAAAGTGACCCCTAACGACTTACTGGTCACGAACACACAAAAATCAAATTGCAGGAAGTAAAATGAAAAGTATTATCACAACAGATCAAGCACCCAGTGCTATCGGCACTTATAGCCAAGCCGTTAAAGTAAACAATACTGTTTATTTATCTGGACAAATTCCACTTATTCCTGAAACGATGACAATAGTCGAGGGTGGTTTTGCTGAGCAAACTGAACAAGTATTTAAAAATATTTCGGCCGTATGTGAAGCCGCAGGTGGCAGTATTAATGACATGGTAAAAGTGAACATTTTTATGACTGATTTAAGTAACTTTGCCACGGTTAATGAAATCATGGCGAAATATTTTCAAAAACCTTACCCTGCGCGTGCCGCCATACAAATCTCTAAGCTACCAAAAGATGTTGATATTGAAATTGATGGTATCTTGGAATTACCCAACGTCGACTAGACTGTTCACCATGAATCAAAATTTAGGCAGGGCTGTCTGCATTACTCGTTCATCTCACTTATTAGCGATAAGCTCAATGGACTCTTAACTTAACAGCTGGCCTAAATCTCGTTCATTTAAAATATTAACTTTATTAATAACAAAACTATGACTCCAAAAAGACTACAACGCATCAATACGATGCTTGATAAGCGCCAGCCAGACCTTACCGTATGTATGGAAGGTTTACATAAGAGCCATAATTTAGCCGCAGTGGTTCGCACCTGCGATGCTATTGGCGTGAGTGATGTGCATGCCGTATGGAAAAGTGAAGAGGCCGAAGTCCGTGGCGGTAGCGCTGCAGGAAGCCAAAACTGGATTGATGTTCATAATTATCATAATACAGCTGATGCAATTGCCGCCATGAAAGCACAAGGCATGCAAATATTGGTGACTAACTTGTCTGATACAGCAGTCGATTTTCGTGAAATTGATTACACTAAGCCCACTGCGATTATCTTAGGACAAGAAAAATTTGGCACTTCTGATGTTGCCTTAGCTTTAGCCGATCAAGATATTGTTGTGCCTATGGTTGGCATGGTGCAATCACTGAATGTTTCAGTTGCCTGTTCAGTGGTGTTGTACGAAGCACAGCGCCAACGACAATTGGCCGGCATGTATGATACGCCTAAGCTGAGTCACGAACGCAGACAACGCGTGTTATTTGAAGGGGGTCACCCGATATTTGCCGACGCTTGTCAGCGAAAAGGCTTACCTTATCCAATAATAGATGAAGAAGGGAATATTATTGCTGAGGAAGTATGGTGGCGAAAAATGCAAATGGATAAAAGTGCTTGGCAACAACTTGATGATTAATTACCCAGAACGGTTGTAAACTAAAATTTATTATGGAAGCATTAACTAAACTCTCTCAAGTCGCCTTAACAACACTCAAAGGTGTTGGCCCCAGCATGGCAAAAAGACTAGAAAAGCTGAATTTGTTATCTGTACAAGATTTATTATTTCATTTACCACTACGTTATGAAGACAGAACACGCGTATCCTCCATTCGGGAATGCCTTGTGGGTACGCATACTAATATCATCGGCGAAATAACCAGTAATCAGATTACCCATGGCAAACGCCGTATGATGGTAGTCAATGTAAATGACGGCACAGGCAATGTACAATTATGCTTTTTTAGCTTCTCGGCTAGTCTAAAAAACAGCTTAAGTGTCGGACAAACGATTCGTTGTTATGGTGAAATTAAACGTGGCCCAAACGGCTTTCAAATAGTGCACCCTGAATACCGTTCTTTAGACGATGATCGCGCATTGACTCCAACGGAAGAAACATTAACACCGGTTTACCCTACGACTGACGGCTTAAAACAAATTTCACTGCGTAACCTAACTGATCAAGCGCTTATTCGACTTCAACGTGGACAAGTGGAAGAGTTATTACCTAACGATTTATTCGACGAGCAGTATTCATTAGAACAAGCATTAACCATAGTTCATAGGCCGCCGCCAGAAGCCTCAACCAGTCAACTTGAGCTAGGTAAGCACCCTGCGCAATTGCGTTTGATCAAAGAAGAGTTAATTGCGCATAACTTAAGTATGCTTAAAGTAAGACAAAATAGTGATGTTCATCATGCTATTTCATTAACTCCTGAACAAGCGATTGAACCCTATTGTTCCGCTGAAGAGTCTTTTTTAAAAGCATTACCCTTTTCTCCCACCAATGCACAAGCGCGTGTGGTAAAAGAGATAAAAACTGACTTAGCTAAAGCTCAACCCATGATGCGTTTAGTGCAAGGTGATGTGGGTTCAGGTAAAACACTGGTCGCAGCGCTAGCTGCATTAACGGCCATCAGCCAAGGCTATCAAGTGGCGCTAATGGCCCCAACAGAAATTTTAGCCGAGCAACATGCCATAAACTTTGCCAGTTGGTTTACGCCACTTGAGATTAGCGTTGGTTGGCTCGCTGGAAAAACTAAAGCGAAAGCGCGTCGTTTAGCACTAGAAAAAATGGCCAGTGGCGAAATGCAAATGGTTATCGGCACCCATGCCTTGTTTCAAGCGGATGTACAATTTAACAAGTTAGTTTTAGTGATTATTGATGAACAACATAAATTTGGTGTTCATCAACGGCTATCACTGCGAGAAAAAGGTGTTTTTGATACTAACTATCCACATCAATTAATTATGACTGCCACCCCTATTCCTCGTACTTTGGCCATGACGGCATACGCTGATTTAGACACCTCGGTTATTGATGAATTACCGCCCGGACGGACACCAATTAATACCGTTGCCCTACCCGATTCTCGCCGCGAAAATGTGATTGAGCGAATTAGAGAAGGTTGTAGCAATGATAACCGACAAGCCTATTGGGTTTGCACCTTAATTGAAGAATCAGAGGTATTACAATGCCAAGCTGCAGAAGACACCGCCATTCACTTGCAAGAACAATTACCTGAGCTGAAAATTGGCCTTGTTCATGGGCGAATGAAAGCAGTAGAAAAACAAGAAATTATGACGCGCTTTAAAGCCGGTGAAATCCATCTGCTGATTGCCACAACCGTTATTGAGGTTGGTGTTGATGTACCCAATGCAAGTTTAATGGTCATTGAAAACCCTGAACGGTTAGGTTTAGCGCAGCTACATCAGTTGCGCGGTCGTGTAGGTAGGGGCTCAGTTGCTTCACATTGTGTGTTGCTATACAAAGCACCGTTAACAAAAACAGCCACCAAGCGTTTAGCGGTATTAAGAGAAAGTAATGATGGCTTTGTTATTGCTGAAAAAGATTTAGAAATTAGAGGGCCGGGCGAGTTACTTGGCACCCGCCAAACTGGCTTGGCCGAATTAAAAATTGCGGATTTAGTACGCGATGGTTATCTTATTCCTGAAATTAAGCAAAAAGCCTACTTGTTATCACGTCAAAACCCTGAATGCGCCCAAGCATTGATTCAACGTTGGCTTGGTAATAAAGAGCGTTATTCAAACGCATAGTCTGATTCGTGATTTTGTTCATCATATCGTTTTTCAAGCATTAAAAACAAAAAAACTGCCAACCTGGTAACAGATTGGCAGCAAAAACATGAAACACACAATAGGAAAGTTACTGTATATATAAGAACTTTCAATGCGATATAAACTTTCAAATTAAATTAATTATTTTTCAACATATCACTTTTTTATAATTCTTGGTGGTCATACACTAACGCAGTAATCAATCAAAGCTACCTAATGCGCTTCTTCCCAGTTATTTCCTATGCCTGCTTCAGCAATTAATGGCACACTTAATTCAACCGCATTATTCATCAGCTCAACTAATTTAGCGGTAGTTTCTTCAACAATATCTTGATGAATTTCAAAAATTAATTCATCGTGTACTTGCATGGTCATTTTAATACGGTCATCATTTTGTTCAGATAACCAAGCCGCAACAGCTAACATCGCTTTTTTAATGATATCTGCCGCTGTGCCTTGCATAGGCGCATTAATAGCGGCACGTTCTGCTGCTTTTTTACGCATGCCATTTTTAGCGTTAATGTCGGGTAGATATAATCGACGGCCAAATAATGTTTCCACATAACCTTGCTCACTCGCTTGTTGGCGAGTTTCTTCCATATAAGTTAATACGCCAGGATAACGTTGAAAATACTTATCTTGATATTCTTGTGCTTGATGACGGCCGATACTTAGTTGCTTAGCTAAACCGAAGGCTGACATACCGTAGATCAAGCCAAAGTTAATCGCTTTAGCACTACGACGCTGATCGGTGGTGACTTCATCTAATTCAACAGCAAAAATTTCAGCTGCCGTTGCACGATGCACATCTTTACCTTCACTAAACGCGGTCACTAAGCCTTTATCATTCGATAAGTGGGCCATGATACGTAATTCAATTTGAGAGTAATCAATCGCAACAATTTTATGATTTTTCGGAGCGATAAAAGCACAACGAATTTTACGCCCTTGCTCTGAGCGAATTGGAATGTTTTGTAAGTTTGGATCGGTTGACGATAAACGCCCTGTCGCGGTTACGGCCTGATGATAAGAAGTATGCACTCGTCCCGTTTTAGGGCTCACCATTAACGGTAATTTATCAGTATAAGTTGATTTTAATTTACTCAAACCACGATTTTCTAAAATCACTTTTGGCAGTGGATAATCAAGCGCCAGCTCTTGTAACACTTCTTCTGCGGTAGAAGGCGCCCCTTTGGGTGTTTTTTTAATGACAGGGATCTTTAACTCTTCAAACAATATTTGCTGTAGCTGCTTAGGAGAGCTCAGGTTAAAGCTTTTTCCCGCTAAGTTATGAGCTTCAATTTCTAGTTCATCTAATCGCTGCCCAATACTTTGGCTTTGCTGATCGAGTATATCGCAATCAATCAAGACACCTGTTTGCTCCATCTGTGCCAATACTGGCAGTAATGGTATTTCAATGTCGTTATAAACACTAAGCTGCTCAGGTAGCTGTTCAAGCGCAGGAAAAATAGCGTGGTGTAAACGCAAGGTTATATCCGCATCTTCGGCGGCGTATTGACCTGCTTTTTCAATCTCTATTTGATTAAAAGTTAACTGCTTTGCTCCTTTACCCGCAATGTCCTCAAAATGAACCGTTTTATAATCTAGATATTTAAGCGCTAGTGCATCCATATTATGGCGAGTAGCAATACTGTTATAACAATAGGATTCAATCATGGTATCAAAAGCAATGCCTTGCAATTTAATATCATAATGACTTAATACATTGGCATCGTATTTTAAGTTTTGGCCAATTTTTTTAATTTGAGTGCTTTCTAACAATGGCTTTAATTGTGCCAATACCCAGTCAAGATCAAGTTGTTCTGGTGCATCAATGTAGTCATGAGTCAAAGGCACATAAGCAGCCTTACCCACTTCAACAGCAAAAGATAAGCCGACAAGATCTGCCTTCATATAATAAACACTGGTGGTTTCGGTATCGAAAGCAAAAGCATCACTGGCAGCTAATTTAGTTAACCAGCTATTAAATGCTTCTTTATCAAGGATGATATCGTATTCACTCTCAGCCACTTCCACTGTAGCAACATCAACACCCGTCGATTCAGTCACACTAGTACTCGTTTTGGCTTTAGACGTACTCGTTGTTTTTGTACCACTAGTGCCTTTATCTAAATCAGCTAACAAACGTTTTAGTTCAAACTCTTGATAAAGTGCTCTTAATGCATCCGTGTCTGGTTCATTGGGCGCTAATTCTGCAGCCGTTTGTTCTAATTCGACATCACACTTAATGGTGGCTAATTGATAAGACAGTGGTAATTGCTCTAATGCATCACGTAGGTTTTCACCCACTTTCCCTTTTACTTTGTCCGCGTTGGCAATAACCTCATGTAACGTGCCGTACTCTGCTAACCATTTTACCGCCGTTTTTGGACCACACTTTACTACGCCTGGAATGTTATCCACTTTGTCGCCCATCAAGGCAAGGTAATCGATAATTTGATCAGGACGAACACCAAATTTTTCACTGACGCCAGCAACATCCATTTCTACATCTGTCATAGTATTAATCAAGCGAACATGAGGCGTTACTAGCTGCGCCATGTCTTTATCACCTGTGGAAATGACTGTTTCAATGCCAAGCTCATCGGCTTGTTTAGCCAATGTACCAATAACATCATCAGCCTCAACATCAGGAATAACTAAAAGCGGTAAACCCATAGCACTAATAATTTCGTGTAAAGGCGCTATTTGAGTGCGTAAATCATCAGGCATTGGCGGACGATTTGCTTTGTATTCGGGATACATATCATTACGGAAGGTTTTACCTTTCGCATCGAAAATCGCGATAATATTGCCATTTGGATAATCTTTTTTCAAACTACCTAGCATATTTAATACGCCGGTAATTGCGCCGGTAGGTTGACCACTTGCAGTAGATAAAGCTTGCAAGTAAGGCACATGGTAGGCGCGAAATAAATAAGATGAGCCATCGACTAAAATAAGTGGTTTTTTTATTTCTGAAGGAATTTGCAACGCTTTTTCTGGCAAAGTTGTCATAGGAATAGAGTCTAAACAATAAGATGGGCTAAGCATGCCACAAAGCGGGCTTTAGCTCTACTGCACAGTGACAATTGGCCTTAGCACAATGTGGATAACTTTGTTGATAAGCATAAGAAAAAAGTAGAATAGTAACCATTGACATTCAGGTTGTATTGTTCATGACCATGATTTAATTGAAAAAAATTTGATTTTAAATTCTATTGAAATATTATATTTTTTATTTTTACTTTTGTGGATAAATAAATTTATCACCGTTACTTTTTTATTGTACAAAAAAACATCTAAGAAAATAAGACGCTAGAAGATTATCAGAATTTCATATCATTACTAGTATATTATTAAACTTTTTTGACCTGTGTTTGTCTATTTTCAATAACAAAAAAACATAAGCTAACAATGGCGTGACCTAGCAGCTGTTCGACCAGTTTAGATGACTTATAACTTATTTTAAAGTAACGTTACGATTAAGTTATACCTGTTCAAATAACGCAAGAAAGCATGTCATCGTCTCGGTTATTAGACCCGGTTTATGATTTCTTCATTGAATAGATATAAAGGGGACTAAATATGTTTTAAGCCGGTGATAAAAAGAAAGCAGCGAGTTTCAATAGTAATTGAAACTCGCTGCTTTTTTGATCGTAA
>TARA_R110001583_G_scaffold185625_1_pt1 | contig 16527 bp, 14 predicted proteins | sample TARA_R110001583 | Tara Oceans TARA_R110001583 (sample SAMEA4398432) | marine metagenome | biome: Polar Biome; feature: [MES] marine water layer (ENVO:01000295) within the mesopelagic zone...; material: water (ENVO:00002006), including particulate matter (ENVO:01000060) such... | reverse complement strand
AGTCACTTTGAGGCGGTTGAACAAAGAATATTGGCATTTTTGACTCCGGTACCTATCGATCGCATCGATAAAAAATGAAAGGCAGTAACACTTTCCCTAGGGTAATTGCGAACAAGTCCCACATCTTGAGATAATGGCCCCATGATCATTTGCCAGGATTCATCATGGAACATCAGCTCAGTTTTGCCGATAGCGAGTATCAGCACAAACGCCGCCAGACCCGCAAAGAGAAGTTTCTTGGACGAATGGAGAAGTTGGTTCCGTGGCAACGCTTACATGGCGTCATTGAGCCGCATTATCCCAAAGCAGGTAATGGCCGTCGTCCTTACCCCCTGATGACGATGCTGCGCATTCACTGCCTGCAACAGTGGTATAGCTTGAGTGATCAGTCTATGGAGGACGCTCTCTATGAAATCGCATCGATGCGATTATTTGCAGGGCTGTCATTAGATAGAGCCATACCTGACCACACTACGATTATGAATTTTCGCCACTTATTGGAGCGGCACGGTTTGTCGCGCAAGATTTTCAAGGAGGTCAATGATTGGTTGACCGAGGCGGGCGTGTTGCTGAAAGAAGGCACGCTGATGGATGCCACAATTATCGAGGCTCCCTGCTCTACCAAGAATAAAGCGGGTGAGAGAGACCCAGAAATGCACCCAACAAAAAAAGGTAATCAGTGGCATTTCGGGCTGAAAGCCCATATCGATGTCGATGCTCGAACCGGCCTAACGCACACGCTTACGACGACTGCGGCCAATGAACACGATCTGAATCAGGCCCAGCATCTATTGCACGGTGACGAGGAATTTGTCTTTGCGGATGCGGGTTACCGCGGAGCAGAAAAGCGAGAAGAGCTAAAAGATGTAGCTGTTGATTGGCACATTGCAGAGCGACCAGGAAAGAGAAGGACGCTGAAGAAGCACCCGAGGATCAATAAAGCAGCCATTAACATCGAATACCTGAAGGCCAGTATCCGCGCCAAGGTTGAGCATCCTTTCCGTATCATCAAATGCCAGTTTGGATTCACCAAGGCGCGTTATCGTGGTTTGGCCAAAAACGACAACAAGCTGGCCATGCTGTTTGCTCTGGCGAATATAGTCCGCGTGGGCCAGATGGCCAAAGCGTAGGATTAGTCCGCCTGCACGTCGCGAAAACGGCATGCAGGCATTAAAACAGATAGAAATATCGTCGATATTGAGCTTGGTGTGCCTTATTTTAAGGATTTCTCAAAAATAAGGACTTGATCGCTGTTTCCCTAGAAGATGGCCGTATCGGTCCAATAAAGATTGCTCAAATGAGCTCAGGTTATAGTTCATTGAACATAGCGCCTTAAAGTTCTTTACCATTCTTAGAGCTATTACCAAACAGATCCAGACTAAGAGGAGTTCCTCTAATAATGTTAACTAATGCGGTCTTACCGATGGCATCTTCGTAAAACTTAGGAGCCAGACCTAGCCCCGGTCTAATGCTTTTAACATTCAAACTAGTTAACTGCTCCCCCGCTGCAATATCTTCAACGACATACAGTGAGCGTCGGAACATAACATTTGCCTTTTCACTCTCTTTTCGCTCGTAATCTACTTTACCCAGAGCCGACCAAGCAGTCTTAGCCTCGCTGCACAATTGCTCTAGTTCAGCAGGTTCAAGTGAGAAACTATCATCGGGGCCACCGCCACTTCGATCCAGCGTGACATGTTTTTCTATAATCGATGCACCTAGAGCAGTCGCGGCAATAGCAGTGGTGTTATCTAAGGTATGGTCAGACAACCCGGTCACCAGTCCATAGCGCTGGCGCATATCTTCGATAGTACGGAGATTGTAATCTTCAGCGGATGCAGGATACCCGCTGACACAGTGCAATAACGCCAGCTCCTTGCAGCCATTGGAGCGCGCCGCATCTACCGCTTCCTCGATCTCAGTTTTATCGGCCATCCCAGTCGAGATAATCATCGGTTTACCGGTCCGGGCCACATATTTGATTAGCGGTAGGTCGATCGCTTCGAACGATGCTATCTTATACGCGGGGGCGTCGAGTTTCTCCAGCAGATCGACTGCAGTGAAGTCGAACGGTGAGCTAAACATTGTGATCCCTTCGGCTCGCGCTTTGGCAAATAGCAGTTCATGCCACTCCCAAGGGGTATGAGCCCAATCATAGAGATCATATAGGGTTTTTCCGTCCCACAAGCCGCCCTTAATAGTAAATTCCGGGCGGTTGCAACGAATGGTAATAGTATCGGGGCGATAGGTCTGCAGCTTGATAGCATCGGCACCGGCGCGCTTGGCGCACTCAATAATCTTATAGGCGGTTTCGATATCACCGTTGTGATTGGCCGACAGTTCGGCGATCACGTAAGGTGCATGGTCAGCAGATATCTGGCGACCAGCGATGGTAATTATGGGTTGATGAGTCATAAACCGAATCCTTAAACTTCTGCAGACCGCTCGCTTTTAAGCAAGCCAAATAGGATGACATCTCGATACTGCTGCTCATCGAGATAGTTTTCTCTTAATACGCCCTCCTGCTGAAACCCTAAACGCTGATGAAACTTCAGCGAGCGCGTATTGTGGGCTAACACTTCTCCGCACAATTTGTGCAGCTCCAGATTAGCAAAGGCATAATCAAGCACAGCTTCACCCAGCTTGTGACCACTGCCTTTGCCCGCATCAGGCGCGAGATAAAAGCCCCAGTCGGCGACCCTAGGGCAAGATACTTTTTGTTGAATATGGGCAAAACCCAACGCATGGTGCTGATCCTGGTAGATCAACAGGTGTCGTAGCGGGTTTTGGTTCGAGCTGGTAAACCAAGCTTGATGTTCGACCATTGCAATCTCGTGACGACTGTACATCCAGCGTCGCACCTCGGGTTGATTGCGCCAAATCAGAACATGCTCCAGATCGCTTTGCTGCATGGGCCGTAAGTGTTGATCAGTCATGCATGGCCTCCATTCGCTCGACAACTCTCAACACACCAGCACCATCGGTTACCTGTCGCGCTTGCTGACTAATGGCCGTCAAACACTGCGCCTGTGTTGCCAACTGTTTTACCATCATCGGTAGCTTCTGATCCAACTGGGCCAGCTCCATGATCACCATCGCAGCCCCGGCTTGCTGCAGCTGCTCGGCGATGGTTTTCTGATTGTCCGCCAGCACTACCATAATCGTCGGTAACCCCAAACAGCAACGCTCCCAAGAGGTGCTTCCCGCTGCGCCGATCGCTAAATCGCTTTCACACATCAGCTCAGCCATATTGGCGGCGTTGGTTTTCACGTCAACCTGCCAAGAGATCGAGCAAGCCAGCTCGGTGACGCGATCGATCCAGGGCGCCGTCGCACCCATAACCACTGTAATTGCGCAATCAGAAGGAAGAGAACTCTGCGCCAACGCATGAAGCACTCGGCTAGTAATATTGTCCTTATCGACACCGCCTAGATTGATCAGTAAGCGTTTCAGCGATGAATCACCACGTCTGGCGAAGCTAGCCTGACGCTGTTCGGCAAACTCGGGGCGCAGCAACGCATATTCAGCACCTGTCAGCAGCTCTGTCGAGGCCGGCACCTTACTTCGATAGGTCTCAGCTTTGCGGCCATAGGTCTGATCGAGCAGCAGGTGACAACGGTGCTCTCGATCAGCCAGATCGTCGATCACCATTAGTTTCTGATAGCAGGGCTGTAGTTGCTGCTGCCAGCGCTGCTCTAACGCATAGTGATCGACCACCAGCCAGTCGACATCTAAGCCCTCCAACACCACCTGAGTTTGCTCGGCATCAGTCTGCCAATCGATCCCCAGCCACGCAGCATGGGCCGGTGCTTCCGTATCAAGAGTTTTGAAGTCGTTGCTGCACGGCAGTTCGGCAATTTGATAACCACGCAGAACGACCTGAGCAATGAGGTTTCCTGGATGAGAACGGCTGATAAACAAGCATCGATGGCCGTGTTTTTTAAGGGCATCAGCCAAGGTAAGGCAGCGCATCACATGACCGCTCCCCATCTCCAACGAAGCGTCTACCCGAAAGGCGATCTGCATCCTACCAGCCACTGTCAGTCTTGCGCTCGCAACGCCTGAAACAACAGTTCGGCGCGCCGCCAGTCTTCTGGGGTATCGATATCCTGAACCCGCTCCCTAGGAAGCATCACCGCCACCGACTGTTCACCGAAGAGCTGTGCTTCTGCCTTCCAGGCCGATGCCTGTCCCCAGTAAAACTGGCCCGCGTCGTGGTAACCCTCCTCCAGATCCTGGGAACGAGTATGAAAATGCTCTGGTTGGAACATCGCTACACGGTTGTTATGGGTAAGCCGTACTGCGCGCTGAATAGGGAAGGGGAAACTCGTAACAGAAAAAGCGTAATCACAGCCCTCTTGCAGCAACAATTCTAAGCCTCTGCTCAAATCGGTAGATTGCACAAACGGAGCAGTGGCATAAAGGCAGCACACTTGTTCTGGAGCCTCCCCGTTAGCTTCCAACCATTCTACCGCATGACGAATAACTGGAAGGGTTCCGGCGTAATCATTGGACAGTTCGGGCGGGCGAAAAAAGGGCGCTTCAGCTCCGTATTCACGCGCGACATCAGCAATTTCATCGTCGTCAGTTGAAACGATAACCCGGTCAAAACAGCCGCTTTCACGGGCAGCCTCTATGGACCAAGCGATCATCGGCTTGCCAAAGAATGGCTTGATATTCTTGCGTGGGATACGCTTACTTCCACCCCTTGCAGGTATAACCGCTACCTTCACGTCAGTAGCTCCGTTAATACCTCAACGACCCGGTCTTGGTCTGCTGTTGAAAGGTCCGGGAACATTGGCAAACTTATAGCTTCGGAATAGTACCGCTCAGCCTCAGGAAAATCGCCAACCTGAAACCCCATCTGCTTGTAATAGGGCTGAGTGTGCACCGGGATGTAGTGCAAATTCACACCAATACCCTGCTCTCTCAGTGCTTCAAACACCTCCCGGTGAGAGCGCTTGATTTGGCCAAGGCGTAAACGAATCACGTACAGGTGTAGCCCTGAATAACCGTCAGCATGCTGGTAAGGCGTGATCAGCGCTAGAGGCTTTAACAGCTCATCGTAACGTGCAGCCAGCTGATGGCGTTTGGCCACATACTGATCCAGACGCTGCATCTGGGTTACCCCTAGTGCAGCCTGCAATTCAGTCATACGGTAATTGAAACCCAAGTCGACCTGCTGGTAGTACCAGGGGCCATCTGCTTCATGGGTCATCAATTCCGGATCACGAGTAATGCCATGGCTGCGCAACAGCGCCATTTTGTCAGCTAAAGCCTTGTCATTGGTCAGCGCCATGCCGCCTTCGGCGGTGGTAATAATTTTAACTGGGTGGAAACTAAATACGGTGATATCACTGTATTTTCCACTGCCGATAAACTCGCCCTGATACTTGCCGCCAATGGCGTGCGAGGCATCTTCAATAGTTCTGAATCCATAACGCTGCGCCAGCGCATAAATCGCCTGCATATCACAAGACTGGCCGCACAGATGCACCGCCACCACCACTTTAGGCAGCGTGCCGAGCTGCTCGGCCTGCTGTAGTTTACGCTCAAGCGCTTGCGGGCAAAGATTGTAGGTCTGTGGATCGATGTCGACAAAATCGACCTCGGCCCCGCAGTAGCGACCACAGTTGGCAGACGCGACAAAGGTGACCGGAGTAGTCCATAACGCATCGCCCGGACCTAGCCCCAGCGCCAGACAGGCGATATGCAGCGCCGATGTAGCACTGTTTACCGCCAATGCATGGCTGGCGCCAACATGCTGCGCCACGCTCTGCTCGAAGGCGGGTACCTGTGGCCCTTGAGTCAGAAAATCTGACTTCAACACAGCAACAACGGTGTCGATATCTGCCTGAGTAATATCCTGGCGACCGTAGGGAATCATGCTTTAGATATCCCCAATTTTTTCCCGGTTAGCGTCAATCCAACCCTGTAGGTCTTCCTGGCTCATCCACTGCGAGTTGTTGTCACTGGCGTAGACAAAATCTTCTGCCACCTTAACGCCGTCTTTGATACGGGCCGGATCTGAAGACCAGTTGTTGATTACCGGCAAAATCTTGAAGTGCTCAGGGTATTCATAGGTGTAGTAGGCATCTTCAGCGCTGATCATCTGCTCATGAAGCTTTTCACCCGGGCGAATGCCGATCACCTCCTGCTTGGCCTCGGGCGCAACCACAGTGGCCAGGTCAGTGACTTTCATCGACGGGATTTTCTTAACGTAGATCTCGCCGCCAGTCATATCCTCAAAGGCATGCCAGACCAGCTCAACACCCTCTTCGAGCGAAATCATAAAGCGGGTCATACGCTCGTCGGTAATCGGCAGCACGCCTTTATCTTTAATCGACATAAAGAACGGAATGACCGAGCCGCGTGACCCCATCACATTACCGTAACGCACCACGGCAAAACGGGTGTCATGTTCACCGGCATAAGAATTACCGGCGACAAATAACTTATCGGAAGCCAGCTTGGTGGCACCGTACAAATTGATCGGACTGCTGGCTTTGTCCGTAGACAGCGCTACAACACGCTTAACACCTTTATCGATACAAGCATCAATCAGGTTCATCGCACCGTTTATATTGGTTTTAACACACTCAAACGGGTTGTACTCAGCTGTAGGAACGATCTTTGTTGCAGCCGCATGAACCACATAATCAACCCCATCAAGCGCGCGATATAGGCGCTCTTTATCGCGCACATCACCGATAAAGAAGCGTACGCGTGAATCTCCCTCAAACTTCTTGGCCATGTCCCACTGCTTCATCTCATCGCGTGAGTAGATGATCACTTTTTTAGGGTTATATTTGGCCAGCACCATCGGTACAAAGGTGTTGCCAAAAGAGCCAGTCCCACCGGTAATTAAAATCGTTTGGTTATTGAGCATAATCAAAAAAACCTTCGCTAATATCTATGAGACTCGCCCCGCCTCGTTATTCCGGTGCGGAAATCGAATTCCACTAACCTAAGAAGCAGATCATTTTAAGGACTTTTTATCCAGCCCCGCACTCTACTCGATGTAGCTAGTCCACACCCTCTGCCAACCAAGTAGGCGTAATTGTCAGCATTAGTAACAGCCTATATGACAACAACTCCAGCTATTACCTATTTGTTACCATTTGTATTCGTCAAATTGTAACTTTAAACTCCCGCTACGTCTGTGGCTCATAGACAATTCCTTCCTGTTTTCAAGCCATAGAGTATGACCTGCTCTACCCGAGGAATTCGACATATATGGCGACTCACTTAGTAGCTATTTCATCCCCTCTACAGCTGATTAATGCAATGGAAGCGCTCAGCCACCATAGATTGCAACCAGAGGATTGTCAGTTGATCGTGCGTGCGGTGGCGGGTACCCAAAACGACAAGGTGATTCGAGAGCTGTTAAACGAAGCTAGCTGGGCATCGATCTATTGGTACGACTCGAAATCTAAGTTTCTGATGCTTCCGAAACTACTCCATCATTTTAAAGGGAGTCACTGGCAGGTAGTCGTAGGTGGTGAGTTAACTCCTTGGTGGCTGAACACGCTTTACGCAAATATCGAGATGGAAAGCCTAGTTTTAGTCGACGACGGTGTTATGACCCTGGCTGACCACGACAAGTACTTGAGCAAGGGACGGCTACCAGAAAAAACCAAAGGGTTTAAAGACAAGGTACTCGGCTTGCTCGGTTTTAATACCATGTCCTTTGAAATTGAGAGCCCGCTGGAATTGTTCACCATCTTCGATCTTGAAAGCACCCAGTACTGCAGCGTGAGTAAGAATGAGATGCGAGTACTACGCCAACAGCTTGCTGAGCGGCAGGCTTTTGCTGATGACGGAGATATCGTTTTTGTCGGCCAACCATTAGTCGGAATAGGCATGGTTACTTGGAAAACTGTAAAGCAGCACCTGCTCGCCGTTCGCTCACAGTCACCAACAGGACGCGTCATCTACTGCACCCATAGGAATGAAGACGCAGAGGATATCAGCCGTATCAGAGAGCTGGACGGCTTCGAAGTAGTGACCTTCCCCTGCCCGATAGAGATTGGCCTATCTAGGCTTGAGCAGCCTATATCGATGCTAGTGGGTTTTTGCAGTACGGCCCTGTTCACGCTCAATCAGTTTTATCAGGAGCTGCCGATTAAATTTGTTGAGTTTGAGTCTGATGAATATTTGACCGAAGAGTACAGGCGTAACGCAGGCAATATCTACCAGAACCTCGCTCAATCTATTCCAAAACTAGAACAAGCAGAGCCGAGGGCTATGAATACAGCGTATCCGTAGCCCCCTTAAAACGCTTATGCACCCATAGGTACTGCTCTGGATTCTTATGGATATAACTCTCAATTATCTGATGATATCGCTCGGTATCTGCAACCGCATCACCCGAGGGAAAATCATTTAGCGGTGGACTTAACTCCAACACATAACCACCATCGGTTCGATAAACAAAAAATGGAATTACGGCTGCCCGGCCCAATTTTGCAATGTCGGAAGTTCCGGTAGCACTATGTGCCGGCTGCCCCATGAAGTTGATTAATGCACTGTGACTGCCTTGGTGCTGCTGGTCAGAGGCGAACCAGATCGCCTTACCTGATCTGAGGTGCCGAATTAAGGCCTTCATATTTTCTCGAGGAATGGCACCCTGAGTGCCTTTACTTCTCCCTTTTTGAGTAAGGAACTCCAGCAATGGGTTGTTCATACGCCGGTAAACCGGAGAAAAACCAAAATGCGGCACCAATAAACGACCGCCGATATCCAAGGTGGTGAAGTGGGCACTCAGTAAGATCACCCCTTGGCCCTTATCTGTTGCCGCTATCGCGTGTTCAAGCCCTTTGATCTCCTTGATCAAGCCCGAGAGATAGGCCGGGCGTCCCCACCAACATAAAGCGGTCTCGAACAGGGCAATGCCCAGCGCTTCGAAATGGCGGCGGAGAAGCGCTTCTATCTCCTGCGCAGAACACTCTGGAAAGCAGTGCTGAAGGTTTACCCTGGCGACATCAGCCCTTTTCTTAACTAGCCGTTTCAGCAATCGACCGATTACTTTTCCTAAACGCTCCAGAACAGAGAACGGCAAGAAGATACTCAGCCTTAATAGCCCAAGACCTAGCCACGTTAACCAGTATTTCGGCGCCAAAACCTGCCGCAGAGAGACCTGCTGTTCCTTCCTCATCAGCCCTGTAGTTCCCGGTAGAGATTGCGATAGGCTCCGTTTTTCACCATCAACGCATCGTGGCTGCCCACTTCAACTATCCGACCCTCCTGCATCACCACAATTCGGTCGGCCTTTTCCACCGTCGATAACCGGTGTGCAACAATGATGGTGGTACGGTTTTCGCAGAGCTGCTCCAGCGCCACCTGTACTTTACGCTCCGACTCGTTATCCAGCGCAGAGGTGGCCTCATCAAGGATCAACAGAGGCGCATCTTTATAAAATGCTCGCGCCAACGCCAAACGCTGACGCTGCCCGCCCGACAGCATGGTGCCCTGCTCTCCGACAGGGGCGTCAATACCACCCTCAAGCAACTCGACAAACTCCATCGCATGGGCGCGGTTCAACGCCTGCTTAACCCGCACTGGATCGATCACTGCGCTACCAAACGCGACATTCATCGCCACGCTTTCATCAAATAGCATCACTTCCTGATCAACGTAGGCGATCTGATCTCGAATACTGGCCAGACTGAATTGACGGCTATCAATACCATCAAACTGAATCTGCCCCTGTTGAGGATCATAAAAACGAGGCAACAGCTGTATCAGCGTACTCTTACCACTGCCCGAAGCGCCCACCAGCGCCACCGTTTCACCAGCCTTGATCTGCAAATTAAGTTCGGATAACGCCTGAGATTCGCTGCCTTGGTAACTAAAGCTAAGTTCCGAGATCGAGATATTGCCTTTAAAGTCGGTCAGTTGCTTAGTGCCGGTATCATTTTCAGCCAAGGTATCCATCAATTTAAAGATGCTGTCACAGGCAACGAGCCCCCGCTGGATCGGCTCATTGAGGCTGGTCAGTGAACGTATCGGCGAGAATAGCATTCCCATCGCGGTAAAGAAGGCGATAAATTGACCTGGAGACATGGCCGACTCACCTTCCAAGTTCGCAGCAAAATAGACCACAAATGCCAGCGCAATGGAGACGACAAACTGTACCAATGGTGAGTTAGCCCCACCCACAACGGTGCGTTTAAAGTAGGCGACCCTTAACTTATTCGACACCTCACTGAATTTACCAAACTCCTGCGTTTCGGCCTGGTACAGTTTGATTAACCGATGACCCCGAAGGCTCTCTTCTATCCGGTGGGTAATGGTCCCCATCCCCTCCTGCAGCGTTCGGCTCGAAGCTCGAAGTTTAGTATTCACCACCTTGATGATCAGCGCGATAATTGGGCCTGACAGCAGCACCACCAATGTGAGCTGCCAGCTAACGTAAAATAGATACCCCAGCAAACCTACGACGACCAAAGTGTCGCGTACCAGCGTCAGCCAAACTTGGCTAGCCATCGCTGAAAGTTGCTCCACTTCAAAAGTCATCTTCGATAGCAGCGCTCCGCTGCGGTTGGCATCCATAAAACTCTGCGGTAGCTGCTGAATATGCCTGTACAGATCGAGGCGCACCTGCATCACCACATGAGTCGCTACCGACGCGATACCAACAGTACTTAAAACCCGAGCAACACCTCGAATAAAAAAAATCCCCACCATCATCAACGGCACCATGATGATCGTCTCGGGGTCGCGATCGATGAAGGTACCATCTATCAGCGGCTCCATCATCGCAGCAACAGCCGGCTCAGTGGCCGCGACAACCGCCATCGCGATGATCGCCACCGCAAACTTAATCCAGTGAGGCCAGACATAAGTGAAGAGTCTTTTGATTAACGCTTTTGAATTCGGTATCGGTGCAGAATGGGTCACAGAAAGTCCTATCGATGGCGCATTAACCTAATGCGCGGCAGTTTAACATACGCCCTTTGGCTTTTGACGAGCACTAACGTCGATAAAAACGGGAGATCTCATTCACCGCCTTAAGCATCACCGAGTGGTTCAAATCACCCTCTGCTAAAGGCGAATAGTCGTGGTTATAAATTTTGTAATTGCCCAGCGGATCAATCTCTGTAATCCGTTCCGGTTCGATAATGGCGTAGCGGCTGTAACTAGCAGCCAGTAGCCAGCCTTGTCCGGCATCCGAGCGGTAGAGATCACCACCAATACTGTAATCGGTTGCGGGGTTGGAACACCCTAGGACTCGACTCATTAGCGTAGGCGGCAGGTCATAATGACTGGTCCATTGATCAAACACTTGGTTTGGCTCTTGACCCGGCCAATGCACCACCAGCGGTACCTGCACCTGCGAGCGGCTAAAGTTGCCGTTATGGCCCCAGAAGCCTTTGCCATTATCGTTAAACTCTTCGCCGTGATCGCCGGTGATCAACACCACGGTGTCGTCTAAATGCCCGCTCTGTTCCAGATTCTTGAGCACCCCACCGACCAAACTGTCGGTGTAATGCACCGAGTTTTTATATCGATTGAGGTAAGGAACGGCATCAAAGCTGTCATTGAGCAACATCTGATTGACATTTTCCCACGAGGGTTGAAAAGGCTTGGGATAATTATCCGGAAACGATACGCCGTGCGGAGAATCGTAAAACAGAAAACCAAAGAACGGCTTGCTCGAATCGCGATCATTGTCGAACCATTGCTGCCAATCTTGGGTGAGCTTGGCGTCGCGTTGATACGGCGCGTTGCCCGGCGAGCCATTTCGAAGATTTTCGATCGGCTGAAAAACCGTCTGATTAAAGCGAGGGCTATCGAGCTTGGCGCTGGCGAATATTCCCATCTGATACTGTTGGCGTATCAATTCCTGCATCAACACAGGCGCGGTCTGACTATCCTTCATCGTTTGCCAGTACTGCCCAGGCAAACCGTAAAACAGGCTAAAGATACCCGCTCGGGTGCTATTCGATCCGCTGAAGTGCTGGTCAAAGCGACTGTTGCTGGCCGCAAAGGCGTTCATATTGGGCGCGCGCTCAGCCGTTAAGGTATCGGCACGCCAGGAATCGATCGCGATCAGTAAGATATTCAGCGCTTTATCGGCACGCTCGCACTGCAGCGATGCCTGAGGGTAATGCAGGCCGTTATTGCCGCTGGAATTTTTTAGCATCGAACGATTGTTGTACGCCTCAGGGTCTGCCCAACCATTCTTCGCCATCATCCGGTACGAAGTGGTCGAATGCGCCAGCGGCAACAGCTTACTATAGCCGGTAATCGGTTGATAAGCGTTGGCGTCAGCCCAGATATGTACCAGATGGCTGGCCAGAGTCACGACCACACAGAACAGCGCAAAGCGGCGGCTGAAGCGGAATTTAGCCACTCTGGATACTTTGCCCCACAACCAGCGCGCGATAACGACCTCAGCAGCCAGCAACAACAGCGCCATCGCCGCCGCCATCGCCCATGCCATCGCTGAGAATGAGAATATCTGCCCCTCGCTGTCATTGAGAATCAGGTCGACAATAAAACCGTTGATATGAAAACGGTACTGAAGATAAACAAAGGTATCGATCAGAAGCAAAAACTGCACAACAAAAAATAGCAGCAGGGCGATCGCTCGATATATCCCTGCCAACGGCAGCAGAATAGCCAGCGGTAACAACACCATCAACCAGATGGCAAAACCAAGGGTACTGAAATGCGCGACCCAATTGCTGGCGACAAAGGCCATCGATACCGGGTTAGCATTGAAGTCAGTTGGCGCCAACAGTCGCATTGAAATCAATCCGGCGACCAACGCATTGATCAACGCGAACCACAGAGCCCAGCGTGCTTGCAGACGAGCTCGAGAGAAATAATTGGCGATCAAAATAAAAACTCCAGACCGATAAGGCTAAAAGAACGGCGCTCTAGAAGCGGATTCTATGCTGCAAAAGGCGATCAATCACTCGATCCCAAGCTCTTTTTTCAACCACGGGTCAAAACGCTGCTGATCGCGCAGCTCATCGATATGCTGCTTGATCAGGTCATCATCCCACTGCCACCAGCAGGATTGCTCCAGCAAAGCGATCGTCTCTGTATCAAAGCGATAACGGAGCACTTTTGCTGATACTCCCGCAACAACCGCATAAGCAGGCACATCGCGCGTTACGATCGACCCCGCACCAATTACGGCGCCGTCTCCTATCGCCACACCCGGCATCAGGATCGCATTGGTGCCGATCCACACATCGTTGCCGATCACCACGCTCTGATCGCCAACAGAATCTGTATTGCTGACATTCTGCGCTACAAATCCAAAATCTTTGCTGTATAGAAAGCCGCCCGAAGAGATCGAATCCATCGGATGATTGCCGGCTGGGATAGTTACGTTACGGGCGATAGAGCAAAATGCGCCGACCGATTTCAGCAATCGGCCAGAATTATTGGGCTCACCCCAGAACTGCTGATAACCGTAGGAGTATTTGCCAACACTAAAGCCGAACTGTTGCTCAGAAACAAACCGATAACCCTCCTTGTACTTACCGTACTGATCTCGGCAGAGGCTTCGTTTCATATAATTGAGCAGCAGAACATGATGCGGCCAGACAGGCTTCTTACCTTTGCTACGATCAACCAGCAGCCACCCCCAACGAGTCAGTAACTGTTTTTGCCGATCGGTGAGGCTATAAGTGCTGGTCATCAAAAAACCTATTTTTCGTTATGGGTCTTAGTTAGCGAGTCCATAATAGTCTCAGCCTGCAGAGATGCTGAGCGACGATGCAGGCTTAAACAGTTTCCGGCTTGATCAGCCATCAATCCTGCCTGCGCGGAACTGCTCAGAAGTTGCAGCAGCGCGTCGACCAAAGCATCTGCATCGCCCACCTGCAACAGCGCCCCGTTGGCTTGAAACTCTGCAACCGCATCAGCAAAGTTGCGCATATCCGGGCCGACGATCATCGGGCAGCCGCAGGCGGCGGGCTCTAATATATTATGCCCGCCCACATCGACAAAGCTGCCGGCTACCCAGCATATATCTGCTGCCGCATAGAAGTTCAGCAGCTCGCCTAAGCTATCGGCCAGATAAATTTTTGTATCAGCTAGCACTGCCGTCGCGGCTCCCTCGCTGCGGCGCTGAACGGTCAAACCCGACTTCTGGCACAGCTCCGCCACCCGATCAAAACGTTGCGGATGACGCGGCACGATCACCAGCAGCAATGAAGGAAAATGTTCAAGCAGGGCTCGATGGCAATCCAGTGCGATCGACTCTTCACCTTCATGGGTGCTGGCAGCTAGCCAGACAGGCCGATCGCCCCCCCAACGCTGGCGTAAATCAGCGACCTGGATCTGCAGATCATCGGGCAGCGGCTGGCTGTACTTTAGATTCCCCACCACCTGGAGGGATTCCGCCTTTACACCGAGTAGAGTAAAACGTGCCGCAATGGCTTCGCTCTGGGCCAGAATACAATCCGCCCGTTGCAGGGTTGAACGCCAGAGTTTCGGCAAAAATTTTTGATATTTTTTACACGAGGAGCCCGATAAGCGTGCATTGGCCAACACCAGAGGGATCGCTCGCCGCTGACACTCGGCCCAGAGATTGGGCCAAATTTCGACCTCCATCACGATCAGTAACCGAGGTTGAATCTGTGTTAGCGCACGCTTGACGACAGCATCAAGATCGATGGGTGCGTACAGATGACGGTCACCGTCCTGTAAAAAGGGCTGGATCGCCTCGCCCCCGGTACGCGTTGTGGTGGTCACCAGCCAGGCACCCTGATAACCCTGCTGCCGAATCGCATCGATCAGCACTCCGGCTGCTTTGGCCTCGCCAAACGAGGCGGCATGCAACCAGATCGGCCGCTCGGGAAGCGGTCCCGAATACCGCCCCAACCTCTCTTTCCAGCGTGCCGGATCCTGCTTGCGCCCCAGCAACAGCATGGCTGGGGCCAGCAACCGCAGCAGCCACTGGTAACGCCCTAGGCCGTCACTCACTCGTTTGAGTTTCCTGCGCTTTAGCTACTGCATCAGTGCTCCCGAGTAGCCGATCCAGCATCGAGATTACCTCATCCGCTTGAATCCCATCCATCACATCGGGCTCGCGCACTCGTTTGCCCCAACTGATCGCATCAACACCGCAGCCAAAGGCTTTTTGCACCTGCACCGGATAGCTATTGACCACCCACTGGCGACTCAGATAGGGACCGGTGCGGTCTGGATTTGAGCTTGCATAAAGCCCCAGCGCTGGGGTGTCGGTAGCTGTCGCCATATGCATAGGACCGGAATCGGGCCCCATCACCAGACGCGCACTCTCGATCAGTGCCAGCAGCTGTTTTAGTGAAGTTTTGGCGATCAGATTGAGCGGTGGATGCTGACACAGCTCGCCCAACTGCCGCCCGTACTGGTGCTCCAGTTCGGTATTGCCACCGCTAAGCACCGTGCGCACCCTGTAATGACTCCAGGCATGATCGATCACCCGGGCGTACCCCGCTACCGACCAGTTACGAAAATTACGAATCCGCTGACTGGAACAGGGGCTGATCACCAGATAGTCGCCTTCGCCAACCAACTGCTGGATTTCGCTGCGATCTTGAGCGGAGATAGGCATCCGCCATTCCAGCCGCTCGGCATCCGCACCACAGGCTCGGATAAAGTCCATAAAGCCATCAAGTACATGCTTACGTGGGTTGGCTGGGATCTGCTGATTACTGAACCAGCGTTGATTATCTTTGGCGCGCTCGGCGTCGAAACCCAACCGCACTTGCGCCCTTATCGCTAAAGAGACCAGACTGGCTCGTAGCGCAGCCTGCATATGCAACAGCAGATCAAAGCGCCGCCGTTTTAGCTGACGACGCAGTTGTAAAATACCTTTGATGCCGGTTTTCTTGTCGTATCCGAGCAGCTCTACGCCATTCAAACCCTCGAGCAGACGCAGTTCGGTCTTGCCTAGAATCCAGGTTATGCGACAATCTGGCCACTGCCGTTGCAAGGCCCGTACGGCTGGCACTGCATTACAGACATCTCCCAATGCTGACAGTCGCAAAATGCAGATCGCCTCGGGCACGCGCCCCAGCAGCGGAGAGGCCACCAACGCCTGACAATCTGAAGTATCGCTAAGGTTCACCAATGGATTTCCAAGTTATTGAGCAGGGCCAAGTCACCTTACTGGTGGCGCCAGAACTGATTGAGCATCTTACCCCATCCTGGTTTGATCTCAACTGGTGGCGTAGCCGTGGCGCGCCAATCGACTCGGCGCCCGGCCGCGGGGAAAGCTACTTTCTTCAGCATCCTGAGCTTTCGTTGAACCTCGTCTGGCGTCATTACAAACGTGGCGGGCTGGTCGCTAAACTGAGTGAAGACCGTTATCTTTGGACCGGCCTAACCCAGACCCGGGCTTACCAGGAATTTGCGTTGACGGAAACGCTTCGCCAGCGCGGCCTGCCAGTTCCCCGACCGCTGGCGGCACAAATCATCCGCGACGGACTCAGCTACCGCGCCGATCTTATCACCGAGCGTCTGCCTGAAGTTAAATCGATGGCTGATCGGCTCAACTTCGATCTGCGAGACTTTCCT
>TARA_R110001583_G_scaffold55182_1_pt1 | contig 16529 bp, 9 predicted proteins | sample TARA_R110001583 | Tara Oceans TARA_R110001583 (sample SAMEA4398432) | marine metagenome | biome: Polar Biome; feature: [MES] marine water layer (ENVO:01000295) within the mesopelagic zone...; material: water (ENVO:00002006), including particulate matter (ENVO:01000060) such as...... | reverse complement strand
TTCACAAGTCGAAGCTCAAGAAGTTAGAGATCAAACTATAAAATATCAGAATCTAATCGCTCTTGTTGATGCTTTTTATGTAGATAGTGTTAGCCTTGAGAAGCTGACAGAAGATGCAATTATTAAAGTGCTTGCTAAACTTGATCCTCATTCGGTTTATATCAGTAAGGATGAAGTGAAAGCAATGAATGAGCCTTTACAGGGGAGTTTTAGTGGTGTTGGTATTCAATTTAATATCTTGAGAGATACATTGATGGTTGTTGCTACCATTCCTGGTGGTCCATCAGAAAAAGCGGGTTTAAGAGCTAGTGATCGAATTATTAAAATTGATAATGAACTGGTCGCTGGTGTTGGAATGAAAAATACCGATGTATTTAAGAAGTTAAGAGGGGATAAGGGAACAAAAGTAAGTTTGACAATCCAACGTAAAGGAGAAAAAGAAATACTTGATTTTCTGATTATTCGTGATGATATTCCAATTTATAGTCTTGATGCATCTTACATGATTAATAAGAATGTAGGCTACATTAAGCTAAATAGATTTGCTGCTAAAACAGCAGAAGAGTTTCTAGAAGCTCTTGTGAAGCTGAAGGAACAAAAAATGGAAGATTTGATTTTAGATCTTCGAGGTAATGGTGGTGGATATATGACTGCTGCAATTAAAATTGTAGATCAACTGTTCAATAAGGATCAATTAATAGTTTTTACTGATGGTTTAAAGTCAAAACGTCATGAGAATGTTTCAACCGATAGAGGTATTTTTAAAGAGGGACGTGTAATTGTGCTAATAGATGAAGGATCTGCTTCTGCGTCTGAAATTGTATCAGGTGCGATTCAGGATTGGGATAGAGGTTTGGTTGTTGGTCGTCGTTCTTTCGGGAAAGGCCTTGTTCAGCGTCAATTCCCTTTGTCTGATGGGTCAATGATTCGATTAACTACAGCTCATTACTATACTCCAACTGGTCGTTGTATTCAAAAACCATACGAGAATGGTTTGAGGGATTACCATATGGATATTATTAATCGATATAAATCTGGTGAAATGGTGAGTCAGGATAGTATTCATGTTGCTGATTCGTTAAAATATAAGACTTTACTAAAAGAGCGTCTAGTTTATGGTGGTGGTGGTATTATGCCAGATCTGTTTGTTCCAATCGATACGGCTGCAAATTTCAAATACTTTAACCTTTTAGCACGTAAGAATGTTCTTTATCCTTTCGTCCTGACTTTTATGGATAATAATAGAGAAAATTTCAAGATGGAATATCCTGATTTTGAGACTTTCAATAAGAAATTCTATATAACAGAGGATATGTTAAAAGAGTTGGTCGCGCAAGGAGATAAAGAAGGGGTTGAGCATACCGAAAAAGAATATTTAGCTGTAAAAGAGCATCTTCAGGTTCACCTTAAAGCTTTGATTGCAAGAGATATTTGGGATGGTGCAGAATATTATCAAATTGTCAATCAGAAAAATAATATATTGGATAAAGCCTTGGAAATACTTGAAAACTCTAAGGAGTATGATAAATATTTAAAGTAAAGATTTACTTTTTATGTGAAAGCCGGATATTTTCCGGCTTTTTTTTATTTAAAACCACTGAAAAATAGCTGATTTTTATAAGCTAAAGACTATTTTTGTAGGCGTAAATTAGCGGGAGTCTTTAGTTTATTGAACTTATAGGCGAGCGAGCTATTCAAAGGGGTATAATTAATAACATTAGTTTTGAAGACAGATTCGGGTAAGTTTAGAATGATTGCAAAAACCTTTCAAGGTTTAGAGGAGGTATTGGTTAAGGAATTGGAAAATTTAGGAGCTGAGGAGATTAAAGTATTAAAGCGTGCCGTAAGTTTTGTCGGAGATAAAGCTTTAATGTACAAAACGAATTTCCACTTAAGAACAGCTACTCGTGTTATTAAGCCAATTCACAAGTTTAATGCTATAGATACTGATGAAGTGTATAAAGGTATTCAGGAGATAGACTGGAGTGAGTATCTATCTTTAAAAGATACAATTTCAATTGATAGTACTATCAGTTCTGAAGATTTTAAGCATTCGAAGTTTGTTACTTACCGAGTTAAAGATGCTATTGTTGACCAGTTTTTTGATAAAACAGGTGATCGCCCATCGGTTCGTGTTGTAAATCCTACATTGAGAATCAATGTACATATCGATAAAAATACATGTACTGTTTCATTAGATAGTTCAGGAGAATCATTGCACAAAAGAGGATATAGAGTTGCTGAAACAGCTGCTCCTCTGAATGAGGTAATGGCTGCTGGTATGATTCTTTTGTCAGAGTGGGATAAGAAAAGTAATTTCATAGACCCAATGTGTGGTTCTGGAACTTTGTTGATTGAAGCAGCTCTAATTGCATACAATATTCCTGTAGGCCTATATAGAAAAGAACTAGGTTTCCAAAAATGGAGTGATTTCGATCAAGATCTTTGGGATGAAATCTATAATGACGAAACTGAAATTGATTTTGACGCTAATATCATTGGTTGTGATATCTCTGATAAAGCAATGGAAATTGCCGAAGAGAATATTCGTAACGCAGGTTTAAGAAGAAAAATCAAGCTAAGCGTTATGCCTTTCCAACAGTTTATTCCTCCAACAGAAAAAGGTATTTTAGTTACAAATCCTCCATACGGTGAGCGTTTGAAAGTTCAAGATTTAGAAGGCCTTTATTCAATGATTGGCGAGAGATTGAAGCACCAGTTTATGGGATACGATGCATGGATCTTAAGCTATGGAAAAGAATGTTTTGATAGCATTGGATTACGTCCATCAAGAAAAATAACTCTATTCAATGGTCCTTTGGAGTGTAAATTCCAAAAATATTCAATGTTTGCAGGTAGTAAGAAGGATACCTACAAAGACAGGAAGGAATAAGAAATATGTGCAATAGGATATTGATCTTTTAGCTATTTTATTATATTTGTTGTGAAGAGATAATTTAATATAAGGATATTTCAATGAGTTTTAACCTTAATCAGTGGTTTACCAATAATGTGAGCGAAGACACCCTTTTTTATTATAAGGGGAGTGTTGGTTCCGAGGAGGTGACTGAAATTCTGGATAGGATTGAAGCAATTATGGATGAAAAAAAAATGCCTCTTAAAGAGAGGAAGAAAATCCTTAATATTCTTATCGAATTGGTTCAGAACCTATATCATCATGGAGAAAGATTTGAGATAGATGATGGTTTCAAGAGTTATGGATGTATAGTTTTCAATAGTGAAGCTGGTGGGGTGAAAATTATATCTGCCAATTTTATTAAAATTGAAAAGCTTAAAGTTTTCACTGATTATATTGATCATACGAATTCCTTAGGTGCCGAAGAACTAAAAGTTTTATACCGAAAAGTTTTATCGAATAATCAATTTTCTGAAAAAGGAGGTGGTGGTTTAGGAATCATCAATATGATTAGGAAAAGTGGGAATAAACTTAAATATTGCTCTCAACGAACTAAAGGAGAGAATTTCTTCTTAGTTCTAACTGTAAAAATTTAGTCAAAAAATAACGATATTCTTTATGGATACTTTAATTATAGAAAGCAGCCCAAAAACACCGAAAGTAGTTTTCGATGCGGAATCTGGTGAATTACTACTAGAAGGGCGCTCAATACCTGAAAATTCATTGGAATTTTATATTCCACTTATGGAATGGTTGGAAGAATATTCTCAAGAAGTTAAAACTGATACTACTGTTCAGATGAAACTTGAATATTTTAATACCAGTTCTTCTAAATGTCTTTTGGACTTTTTAAGAAAACTTGAAACGATTTCTAATAGAGGAAATAAGGTTTCAGTAAATTGGTATTTTGAAGAGGACGATGAGGATATGATGGAAGCTGGTGAAGACTATAATGCCATTGTAGGATTACCTTTCGTTTTGGTTGAGCAAAAAGAAGCTTAATTTATTGACTAATAAAATATAAAAAGGGCTGATTCATATGAATCAGCCCTTTTTTGTAATTATATTTTGAAGTGATATTTCTATTATTCTGTATCAATAGGACCAGAACCAATTAGTTCATCACCATTGTACCAAGCGGCAAATTGACCTGCTACCACAGCACGTTGAGGCTCATCGAAAAGAATATATAAACCTTCCTTCTTAAAGTAAATAGTTCCTTTTTGTAGCGGTTGACGATAACGAATTCTAATATCATATCGTCTTTCACACTCCTCTGTTGGCATTAAGTCTTCACGAATCCAATGCGTATCTTCTTTGGAAATAAATAGAGCTTTTCTCATTAAAAGAGGATGAGAGTGTCCCATGCCTGTATATATGATATTCTCTTTTACATCAGTCCCAATCACAAATAAAGGCTCTGCCTTTCCACCAACATTTAATCCTTTTCTTTGTCCAACAGTAAAGAAATGAGCACCATTGTGTTCACCTACTTTCTTACCGTGATGTCTTCTGAAATTATAAGGTTTAGCTAGAACTTCTAGTTCATCAGATTTAGGAATAATTCTGTGTGCATTTTCAGCCAAAACTTCTACAATAACACCAGGCTTAGCTTTTAGTTTCTGTTGTAAGAAAATAGGTAAGTCTACTTTACCAACAAAGCATATTCCTTGTGAATCTTTTTTCTCTGCAGATGCAAGTTTTTCTCTTCGAGCAATATCTCTTACTTCGGGCTTCTCAATATCTCCAATTGGGAACATTGCTTTAGAAAGCTGTTCTTGAGATAATTGGCAAAGGAAATAACTTTGGTCCTTATTGCCATCAACGCCTGCTAAAAGACTGTAAACCTCTTTAGCATCGACTATTTTTGTTTCTTTTCTACAATAATGCCCAGTGGCTACAAAATCAGCTCCTAGTTCTACTGCTTTCTTTAAGAAAACATCGAATTTAATTTCGCGATTACATAGTACATCAGGGTTTGGTGTACGGCCACATTCATACTCTGAGAACATGTAATCAATTACTTGTGCTCGATACTCTGTGCTTAAATCTACAAAATGAAATGGGATATCTAATTTTTTAGCAACCATTTGCGCAAAAAGAATGTCCTCGTCAAAAGGGCACTCTTCAGATTTAAGGCCAACTGTATCATTCCAGTTTTGCATAAACAATGCTTCAACTTCGTAACCTTGCTCTTTAAGTAAATAGGCTGCTACACTTGAATCAACTCCACCAGACAATCCTATTACAACTTTCTTTGTCATTTCTTTTTCTCCTTCAATTTGAATCTGCAAATGTACTTATTAAAATTATTAAGAGCAATATCGATTTTTCCGATCAAGAGAATGCTTATTTTTAAACAAAATAAATTAATTTAGTATACTGTTAGATCGAATATTAATTAAAAATCTATACAATGACTAGAAATTTACTTTTCGTATTCTTTGCATTTATTTGTCTAAACCTTAATGCACAAGAAACACAGGACACTAGCTATTGGAAAAAAGGTGGTATGGCATCTTTATCTTTTTCTCAAACTTCTCTAAGTAATTGGTCCGGTGGTGGAGATAATGCTATTTCAACAAATTTGCAATTGAATTTATTTGCGAATTATACCAAAGCTAAAAATGCTTGGGATAACACTCTTAACTTAGAGTATGGTTTATTGAAACAAGGTGATGCTGGTACTCGTAAAAGTATTGATAAGATCGATTTTGTAACGAAATATGGTCATCAAGCTAGCGAGAAATGGTACTATTCTGCCTTGTTAGATTTTAAAACTCAGTTTGCTAAAGGATATAACTATGGCAAGAATGAAGGTGATCTTGATGTGAAAGTATCTAATTTATTAGCGCCAGCTTATATCTTACTTTCTCTTGGTATGGACTATAAACCAAACGAAACTTTTTCGGCATATATTTCTCCTATTACTAGTAAAACGACTATTGTAAACGATGATGACTTGTCTGACGCTGGAGCTTTTGGTGTAGATACTGGTGATAAGATTAGAACTGAGTTTGGTGCTCTTTCAAAGATAACTTTGAAGAAGACTGTAGCTAAGAATGTTGATCTCAAAAGTACTTTAGATTTATTTACCGGATACTCAGATACATTTGGGAATATCGATGTCAATTGGGATTTGATGATTAATATGAAAGTGAATGAGTTCTTAACAGCATCTATTAACACGACTTTAGTGTATGATGATGATGTTGAATACGTGAACAACGATGGCGTAAATAAAGGTGTTAGAGTTCAATTCAAAGAAATTTTAGGAATTGGATTATCTTATAAGTTCTAAAACGATCTTCTAAATAATATGAATGCTTCTCGAGTTTATACTTGAGAGGCATTTTTTTTGATGTTGAATCTATAATAGCTTGAATTAGAATATTAAAAGTTGATTTTTATTGACGAATCTTAAATTAAAAAACATGGTGCTTATTACTGTTAAGCTAGCTTAAAATTGTATTTTCGATCTAAATTAGATCTACTATGTCATCATTGAATATATATCGAGCTTCAGCTGGGTCAGGAAAAACATATACGCTAACTAGAGAGTATTTGAAACTTGTTTTTGAAGAAGCTCTAAATTACCGTAGCATCCTCGCAGTAACCTTTACCAACAAGGCTACTGATGAGATGAAGTCTCGTATATTAAAGGAGATATACATTCTTTCGAAGGGTGACAAATCACCTTATGCTGAAGAGTTGATGGAAATCAGCCAGCTTGATGCGAAAGCCTTACAAATAAAAGCAAAAGAAATATTAAACCGACTGTTGCATGATTATAGTCGCTTCTCAGTAACGACTATCGATAGTTTTTTTCAAAAGGTAGTACGTTCTTTTACAAGAGAGATCGGTTTACAGATGGGCTTTAATATAGAACTTGATCAACGAAAAGTCCTAAATGAGGTAGTCGACCTTTTGTTTCTTGATGTTGATGAAGATGCACAACTCCGCTCATGGTTGTCTGATTTTGCTGAATCAAAAATACGAGAAGGTAAAACATGGAATTTTAAGGCAGATATTCTTGAAGTAGGTACTGAGGTCTTTAAAGAAGACTATATGAATTTCGATCAAGTTCTGATTAAAAAATTATCTGATAAGAATTTTCTGAATGAATATAGAAAAGCTCTAAAGCAGATTAAAGATGAATTTGAAAATACGCTTAAAGAAATAGGAACTAGAGCTGTAAACCTGATTGAAAATCAAGGATTAAGTGTTGCTGATTTTGCATATGGCAAGGCTGGTTTCGCAAATTATTTTTACAAGCTTCAAGCTGGTGATATGGTTGAACCAGGAACTCGTGTTTTGGCAGCCATCGATAATCCTGATAAATGGACAACAGCTAAAGCGAGTGCTGATTTAAAAGCTGCTGTATCTACAGTTTATTCATCAGGTTTGGCAGACTTATTAAAGAATGCAGTTGAGTTTTTTAATAATGAATCTCATTTGTATTTTTCTACTGATAAAACACTGAAATACATTTATACGCTAGGGATTTTAACTGATATTTCTAAAAAGATCAAATCTTTTACTGAAGATGAAAATCTATTCCTTTTATCTGATGCTTCAAGATTACTCAAAAGTATTATTGGTACAAATGATACGCCTTTTGTGTATGAAAAGATAGGGAATGTATATAAGCACTTCATGATTGATGAGTTTCAAGATACGTCATCTATGCAATGGGATAATTTCCGTCCGTTAGTAAGTAACTCCTTGGCTGAGGATAATCGATCTTTGGTAGTGGGAGATGTGAAACAATCGATTTATCGTTGGAGAAATGGTGATTGGAAGTTGCTAGCCGAGCAGTTGGATGTTGATTTTAAAGATCAAGGTGTTGAAGGTCTGACTTTGGACAAGAATTGGCGAAGCTCTGAGAATGTTATCAACTTTAATAATGCTTTATATGCTTTAGCTTCTCAGACTTTACAAAACGATTATAATAATGATATTCCACAGGGATTAGCAGATAAGCTGAATGTTGAACAAACTCGAATTTTAAATGCATATTCTGATGTTTATCAGGATTATCCAGGAGGTGAGGATAAGTGTCCTGGCTATGTGAAAGCCAATATGCTTAAAGTTGAAAAAGGGGAGAAGTGGATTGATAGCGTTTTAGAAATGTTACCAACTCAAATTGAGGAGATTCAAGCGAAGGGATATAAGGCTGGTGATATGGCAATTCTAGTTCGAAATGGTCGAGAAGGTGCTATGATTGCAAATAAATTGATGACTTATAGGAATTCAGATTCGGCACTAAGCGATGTTAATTATAATGTGATTTCAAATGAGTCCCTTTATCTTAAAAATTCGTCCGTAATTAGTTTTTTAACTCACCTGTTAAGGTATTTTATTTATCCTGATGATAAGATTAATTTAGGCTATTTGCTGCAAGAGTATAGCTTGTATCTAAAAGAAATGAATCCTGATAACCTTGATGATATTTTTGCACCAAGTGAAGACTCTGAAGATATATTTAAGGGACTATTTCCTGTTGAGTTTACAGAGAATTTCTCCTTACTAAAACGTCAAGCTCTTTTCGATTTGGTTGAGCAGTTGATTGAAATTTTTGAATTGAATAAACGTGTAACCGACTTTCCTTATTTGGAAGCTTTTCAGGATCTAGTATTAAGTTTCTCACGTAGCGATTCCCCAGATTTAAATTCATTTGTTAATTATTGGGAAGAGAGAAAGGATAAAGAAGTTATTTCTGTTTCTGATCATCAGGATGCTATTAGGATTTTAACAATTCATAAATCGAAAGGTCTAGAGTTTAAAGCCGTTTTATTGCCTTTTTGCGATTGGGATTTGGATGATGTGAAGCACACAAAAATCCTTTGGTGCCAGCCTGAACTTGAGGGTTTCAATAATATAGATGTTTTGCCTATTCGTTATGGATCAGATTTAAAGAGAACGATATACTATAAAGAGTATTTCGCTGAAAAGCTTCAAGCTTATATTGATAATCTTAATCTACTCTATGTTGCAACGACTCGTGCTGAAGAGATTTTAATTACCTATTCACCTTTACCAACGAGTGACAAGTTTTCTAAAATCAGTCATCTTTTATTTTATATATTTGAGAATGCAGCCAAGTATTCCTCAGACTTTGGAGGTAAAGAAATCATTAATCTTAGTACCAATTGGAATAATGAGAACACATGTTTTGAACTAGGAGAATTAGTGCAGAAGGAAGGCGTGATTGTTGAAGAGAAAGTTGAACAATTAATGACAGAGTATCCTGCTTCTATGCTTGATGATAGGTTGAAGCTACGTTCTCATGCTGCTGATTACTTTGATTTCTCTGAAGCAGCTTCTATTGATAGTTTTGCACCTGTGAATGTAGGTAATATCATGCATAGTCTACTTCAAGATATAAATTACCCCGAAGATCTAAAGAGAGCTCTGAGTAAGAAAATTCATGATGGCAAACTAGATAAACTACAAGCGGTTGAGGTAAACAAGATGGTTTTAGAATTATTTGATAATCCTATAATTGCTTCATGGTTTTCAAAGGAATGGCGAGTGATAAATGAACGTGATATTTTGCTTGGAGAAGGAAGTACTCTACGTCCAGATAGAGTTATTGTGAAAGATGGCGAAGCTATAGTTATTGATTATAAGTTTGGTAAGAAAAAGGAAAAAGCTCATATTGCTCAAGTTGGTACTTACAAAAGACTACTTGAGAAAATGAATTTTAAGAAGGTAAGTGCCTTTATCCTTTATGGAAAGTTAGATGAAATTGTAGAAGTGTAAACCTAAATAAACCCCTAAAATGAAATTTATTTTAGTCCTATTATTAGTTTTAGTTTTGTCCTCATGTAATTTTATAATGGAAAAATTCTCATCGAAAGGAGAAATAATTGACCATTCCGTAATTATAGACTCAAGCTCTACTGATAAAAAATCGCTTAATGGGGAAGTGAGATACAAGTTTCCTAGTGGAAAATTGAAATCGATAGTCAATTATGAAAACAATAAGAAGGTAGGTACTAGTCATACTTACTATGAAACTGGAGAAAAACAGTATGAAATTCCTTATGTGAATGGGAAGAAAGATGGGCTTGTAAAGTTTTTCTATAAGAGTGGGAGGTTATATCGATCAACTAGTTATAAAGAAGGTTTAAAGCACGGCTTGCAAAAGAAATATTGGGAAATTGGTAAGATCAAATCGGAGATGCGTTTTGAAAAAGATATGATGTGTAAGGGCTTGAGAGAAATTACGAAAGCGGGAAAGCAAAAAGTAGAACCTAAAATAATCGTTAAGCATGTGAACCTTCTTAATGAATCTAGCATGTATCGTCTCGAATTGAGTATGGATAAGAAGTATAGAAGTGTAAATTTCTATATAGGAGAGTTGTTGAATGGAAAATGTTTACCTGTAAAGGTCAATTCACATTTGAGTGAGCTTGATACAAAAAATGGGAAAGCAACATTTGTATTTAGTGTTCCAAGTGGTCATAGAGTTAGCCGTAACATTCCAATTGTTGCGGTTGTTGAAACATTATATCAAAATCATTATATTTTGAGCACTATAACAAATGTTAGTGTGCGAAATTAGAACAGAACCTTCTTATCCATTTTTTACCTTTATCTAGACCTTGAGTGTATCTTTCATTCATTAATGTGAGTATATTTATGCCCTATTTCTGATAGCCATTTAAATGATATGGAAGAAGAAATAAAATAAGAATCAATAAAAAAGTAAGCATGTTTAATTTCGATGATATAAATCTGGACCGAATAGTGGTTCACAATGTAGGTAATAAGCATCTTGAGGAAACTTTGAAACTCTCAAAGCAAGAAATTAAGTTGGATGACGATGATGTTAGAGATATTCTGTTGAAGTATTTTCTGTCGGCTTTTAATAAGGAAGAGTTTTATAATTTTCAGAATGAAGCCGGATTAAGCATGAACGAGGTGTATTGTTTTGCTTCTGAATTTTTTGATACAAATGAGAGCTTTTACGATCAGTCTGTAAATATAGCAATGCACCTTTACGATAAATCTAACCATCCAAATATTAAAGGTGGCGAGTTCTATTTGGTTGCTTTTTCAGGATGTATTCTCGATGGAGAGGTATGTGACGCCTTAGGTATTTTCAAATCAGAGAATAAAGATACTTTCCTTAAGGTTTATCAGAATCAAGAGAATTTTGAGTTGGGGTGCGAAAGTGGAATTAATATTAAGAAACTTGATAAAGGTTGCCTGATTTTTAATACTGAGAAAGAAAACGGTTATAAGGTTTGTATCGTAGATAAGACCAATAAAAATGGTGAAGCTATTTATTGGAAGGACGATTTTTTAAGCCTAAAGCTTCGTGAAGATGACTTTTACCATACACAGAATTACCTTGAAATGTGTAAAGGGTTTATTGGTGAAGTTTATAATGATGAAAATGAGGTTGCCAAAGCTGATCAGATTGATTTAATGAATAAATCGATTAACTTTTTTAAAGATAAAAAAGAGTTTAACGAAGAGTTGTTTAAGCAAGAAGTAATAGAGCAACCTGAAGTTGTGAGTGCTTTTGATGAGTATAAGAACTATTACCAAGGTGAACATGATAGCGATGTCAATGCAGATTTTAAGATCAACAAAGACGCAGTAAAAGGTGAACAACGCTTCTTCAAACAAGTATTAAAACTTGATAAGAATTTCCACGTTTATATTCATGGACAGCGTAAATTTATTGAAAAAGGCTACGATGCCGCTCGCGATATGAGTTTCTACAAGCTGTTCTTTAGAGAAGAGAATTAGAATATAAGCAAAGCATATTTTACTACATAGGAAAAAGCCAATAGAAGAAATTTTGTTGGTTTTTTTGTGCTTAACAATGAGAAATAAAAAGAAAGTATGTGTTTTATTATTGTAAAGAAGCTTTATAAATCTTGTTTGTGGAACTGTTTTTCATAAATTTGATTGCCTAATAAAAAAAAGTGTCACAGATCTTAGTTATCCGTGGCTTGAAATATAAAAATATAGATATGTTCGGAGTTGATGATATTGTAGCTGGAGTAATAGCTTCAACACTTGTTGAAGGAGGAAAAGTTGTATTAGGTGGGCTTCTATCTGATAAAACAATATCTCAAAAATTAGATAAAGCTTTCAATGAGGCGCTGAAGAAATGGTCTGTTAATGAGGGTGTCATAGATATTGAATCTAAGAAAATATATACATATAAGAAGGATTTATACGAAAATGTACGGCAATGTCAAGATGTTTCAACTTTGGATTCTAATACAATAGAATTGATTGACCTTTTTAAAAATGAAATTATAAATGATGAAAAGACTTATTCAATACTTAATTACATACAGCTTCAGGAACTGATTAAAACAGTAAAGGGTTCTGGAAAGGACATCTTGACTATAAAAGAATCATTATTAAATCGAACTGATAAAGTAAAATTGTCAGAAGAGTTACCGCACAATTGTTTTGTGAAAGAACGTAAGAATACGGACGGATATATTGGCATCAATAATGGCAATGTATACATTGGTGGAAGCTCCCAGAATTTGACAGAAAAAGGAATCATTCAAAGCTTTAAAATTGCTTCGGAAGAATTGAATACCCACAAAAGTTTTTTTGGAAAAAATGAAGACGCTCTTATTGAAAGAAAGCTCGTTAGTAATCTAATTGACTGGATTAATTCAGATTTAAAACAAAAAGAAGAACCAATTGCGGTTGTTGCAGGAAATGCCGGTTATGGAAAATCGGTAGTCATGAAACAATTACTTACAGCGTTAGAGAAAAGCAATACACCATGTTTAGCTATTAAGTCTGACAAGTTAATCGTTAGTAACATTCAAGATTTTCAACAGGAACTTGGACTCGAATCTAAAATTGAAGATTTATTCAAGCATATTCAAAAAGAAGATTCCAAGAGTGTTGTTATTATTGATCAAATCGATGCCCTATCACTTTCACTATCATCAAACCGAAATCCGTTAAATATATATAACCGGTTAATTAATCGTTTGATACAAATTGATAATGTTCGAGTAATTATTTCATGTAGAATTTTTGATCTGGAGTATGACCTTTATTTACAGAAATATAACAGTTTGAAGAAATTTGTTGTTGGTAAATTGGAAATAGAAGAAACAAATATAATTCTCAATGAACTCAAAATTGAAACATCTGCCTTAAGCCAACAGTTTCTTGAGTTTTTACGAGTTCCATTGCATCTCGAAATTTATTCATCAATCCAGAAGATCTCAACAACGAATAAGGAATTTCTAACGCTTCAGGAACTGTATGCCGAATATTGGCATCAGAAGATAATTAGAATTCCTTCCAATGATTATAATGTCTTAAGCTTGGTAAAAACAATTACAAATGAGATGTTTCAAAACCAAGAAATTACAATTTCGAAAAGAAGGTTCGAAAATAAGTATGATACAGAAATTTCTTATTTAGCAAGTGAAGGGGTGATTACTTCAATTGATAATAAAATACAATTTGTTCATCAATCATTTTTCGACTATTCAAATGCCCGTTGTTTTGTTGAATCAGGTCAAGCAATATCAAATCAAATTTTAAATGAGGATTATCACCAAGGGCTCTTTATTCGCTCTGGCCTACGTCATGTTTTATTATATCTCCGAGAAATAAATCCAAAATCCTATATTGAGGAAGTAAGAGCATTACTATTTAGCGATGGTTTACGATTTCATTTAAAACTATTAATCCTCAATACAATTGGCTTCATTGAGGATGTTCAGGCAAGAGAAAAAGGAATAATTATTGATTTATCTTCAAAAGATGAATTTCTATATAAGATATTTATTGAATCCGTTAATAGTGAAGAATGGTACAAAGAATTACTCCTTAATCATAAAGTAAGCAACAAACTAAGTTCTGACTTTTCAGAATATTCCAATCATGTTTTCCAATTAATTAATAAAACATTAGATATAGACACTTTATTAGGTTTAAGCATTATTAATACTTTACCTGATTTTGAAGGGAAACAACGTTTCGTTATCCGCTTACTTTATTTTAAAAAAGATGTACAAGACAAAAAGTATCTTGCACTTTTCGATACTTATTTTGATGCTTCGATCGATCTACATGGCTATTTCCATTTTTTAGAGAATGCTTTGCCTTTCCATCCTGATTGGGTTATTCAGAAATTAAAAGAATTTTACGAGAAAACTGGTAATGATGATTTAGGAGAGCCCTTCTCAAAACACTATGAAGAAAAACGAGTGTATGAAAAACTCTTAAAAAATCAACCTCAAAAATCAATTGAATACTTTATTGAAATACTATTAGAAATCTCAGAAGAAAATCGCATTGCTTTTGAAAAGGCGGGTTGTGACAAAGAGTTTTTCTCTGGTCACCAATTCATGTTCTATGCTCCGCACAAAGATGGAAAAGGGTCTTCTGATTTGCTGTTTTTTATATGTGACTCAGTAATAGATTATTTAAAGGATAATTATGAAAAGAAACCAGACCATACTACATCTATTTTTGAGAAACTTATTCAAACCAACTCGTTTATTCTACATGCTCTTACTATTCCTGCATTAATTGAATTTAAACATATTACAAAAGATTTTGTTTTCAAATATTTACAGCAGTATCCTTTCTTCTTTATTGATTATCGAAGTTGCATGGTATTCAAATATTATTTTAAAGAGCTCATTAAAGAGTTTTATCCAATTTGGACTAAAGAACAAACGACTATAATTGATGATTTCATCATAAATGCAATTCCTAAGGTCGAAAAAACCAAAAGTCATTATTCCAAATCAGGAATAACAGAATCTGGGAAAAATTGGTTTGGGATAACAAAATTTCGTCTATTGTCCATGATTCCTAAAGAAACACGAGTTCAAAACCTAAGAATCAACCAAGAATTCAATGAACTCTCCAGAAAATTTGTTGAAGCCCCAAATGAAAAACCACGAGGAATTACGATTACATCTGGAGAGACTACATTACCTGAAAAAGCATATGAAAAGATGAAAGTAGAGGATTGGTTAAAATCCTTTGTAAAATATCAAGGTGATGATTCACCTCCTTGGGATAGAACAGTCCGCGAAATTGGACATAGTCGCAAATTTGAAAGCTTATGCACAAAAGAACCGAAGAGATTCTATCCAATAGTTAAAGCAGCTATTGAAAGGATGGACGTGCCTATTTCTTATGCTGTATATGGCTTTAACGGTTTATCAAAAAGTAATTTTGAGATTAATGAAATTGCAGAACTATTTAATCAATTAGTAAATACACGATTCGATGACCTTAAAGATTTTCCTTTGCAACAATTGGTTTGGTCAACTGATGTTTTTATTAATCTTAAATCAAACCAAAAAGAGCTTGTAGCATTTTTATGCAAAACCATAGAAAACCATTCTGACAAAGAACCATTAAATGACGATTTAATGACAGATGGATTAAATTCGATAAGAGGTGCAGCCATTGATCGACTAATTCGTTGTTGCGAATTCAAAGCATGTGGAAATATAATATTTGAAACAATTGAAGCCATTGCAGTAGAAGCAAACACTGTTACAAGAGCATCTGCAATAGCCAAGTTGGCCTTATTAAATAATTTGGATTCATCAAGAAATATGGATTTATACTTAAAGTTAAATCATGATTTTGATCCAAAATTATTAGCACTCCCATTACATAACCTACATCCTTTGCTCTATTTAATTCATGTTGATTTTGATAGACTTATTCCATTCTTTGAGAAAGCTATTGAGATAGAGCAAGGTCATAAAGTCATGAGTCATATCTTGCTGTTCGCTCATTTAAATGGCTACCCTGAAAGTGAAAGATTACTAAATATCATTCTGGATAAAAGTGAAATTGCCATAAAAACAGTGGTTCATATTGCTTTCGAAAACATCAATGATGAGAAAAGTTTTAATAAATGCAATGAAATAATTTTAAGGTTTTTAGATAATAATTCAGATGAAATAGCCGAGCAATACAGCCATTCTTTTTATCATTTAAAACCCGAACTATTTTATAAAATCGAAGAATACCTTTTTAAGTATATTGAGTCAAAGGCTGGCATAAAAAGGGAAAGTAGTTTTTACAAATATCTTGAAGAGAGTCTTCAGTTTTATCAAGACAAAGCCATTGCAGAAAAATGTATTGATTTAGCTTTAAAATTCAACAATCATGAAAAACCGAATATAACAGAAAGTGCATTATCAAATGAGCCTTTAAAGGTTGTTGTTGATGCTTACTCTATTATTAGAGACTATGATATGAAGACTCAACATTTGGAGCTTGCAATGGATGCTTTTGACAGCATGTTAAAAGTGCCAGAATATAGAGGTAATATGAAGGATATGTTGAATAAGCTTGATGAATCTATTTTGTAATGCAATATCCAACTCTAATCCAGACTCAAACTCCTGTAGGCCCCGTCTCCCGCAAATCGGTAATCCGCACTTATACTTAGCATAAAAAAACACACGATAAAATCGTGCGGTAGCAGAGTAATATTCACAAGAATTTAATCGAATCAGAATAAAAAAGAGGGTAAGCATCATATGCTTACCCTCTCTCTTTATGTCGTAAATAGTCGGTTTGGAGTTGCTACATTTACATGGACAGTGAGTTAAGATATAAGTAG
>TARA_R110001583_G_scaffold124264_2_pt1 | contig 16535 bp, 10 predicted proteins | sample TARA_R110001583 | Tara Oceans TARA_R110001583 (sample SAMEA4398432) | marine metagenome | biome: Polar Biome; feature: [MES] marine water layer (ENVO:01000295) within the mesopelagic zone...; material: water (ENVO:00002006), including particulate matter (ENVO:01000060) such... | reverse complement strand
GTTCAAACCGAACTAACTGATCGGTCCGACCGAAATACGCACATGGAACAACGGTTCAATCGAGGGCTATATTAATCCAATAAAAAACAGGGAGACCAGTACAATTTGAAATTACGCCTAAAACTAAAGAAGCAATAACGGCATGGATCAAATTCAATGCTTTAAAAAATGACGATTCCTATTTCTGAATGAAAAAGCGACCTCAGAATGGACTGTTTAGATACGATATAGTTCCCCACAGATGAGTATATGGGACTTTTGATGATGGCTTTTTGCCAGTAAGTCGCTCAGCCTGAGTATGAACAATGCCACCATAGAAATCATTCAATTTTAAATTTATTGATTTTTGTTGAGGTTGAAACGAAGTAATGAATATTAAAAAAGTACACTAAAAGTAATCACATTATCTTTATCTAATTTAACTGATATTTTTATATTCGCTCGTTCAGCTAATTTTCTAACAATAGCTAGACCTAAGCCAAAGTGGGTTTCTGAAGTTCTAGCCTGATCTTTTTGCCACAACGGCTCAAACATATTGTCGATATCAGCTATGGTTATATTTTGCAGTGTTATGTTAGATATTTTAAGCGCTGGCTGCTTATTAATAATATCAAGATCAATACTAACCTTGCTTTCTTCAGGACTATAATACACAGCATTATGAATAAGGTTTGTTAGAATAGCTTCTAATGAAAACACGTCATTAGTAATGACAATATTATCAGAAATATTTGTATTAATTCGTTGTTCCAAATTAGGCGTAGTAATAGCTAATCGTTCTAAGATACATAACAATTTATCTGATAAATCAATATCAATCATTGTTAAATGAAATTGCTCAGTATTGACTTTATTTAATAATAATAATGACTCTACAATGTTTTTCATGCGCGTAGAGATGGATAAAACATCATCTTTATAGTTTTCGATTACTTCTTCATTTTCAGGGTATTTAATGGCAATTTCACTCACACTCATTAATTCTGTAATAGGTGTTTTTAACTCATGTGCAATATCTGAAGTTAATCGTTTTTCATTTTGAAGTAATGCGCGGTTTTCGATTAAAAATTGATTTAACTCATCAATAATTGTTTTAATTTCACTCGGAGGATGATCAATTATAAATTGTTCTAATTCATTATTAATATCTATTTCTCTTATCTGCTTATTAAGCAAGGTTATTGGCTTTAACCCCTTAGAGACAATTTTATTCACTAAATAACGAACAAAAAAGGCAGTACCTATTGCAGTAAGTAAAAAAACAATATCGATTAATATTAAAATTCGCTCAAGAGTTGCATTAGAACGAGCAAAAACAAGCGATATAGGGGCTTGAACTTCGGTATGATTGTCATCATTTACAGGGATGAACTTCAATAGAAAAACACGCCCACTTTCACCATCAGGTAAATTAGATTGCGCTATCACTAGTTCGCCAAGTAAGAGTTCCGTGCGATTAAAGTTAAATTCAGGCGCTTGGCTTAGAGTAGAAGAATATTTTAATAAATCATTATTTGACCATATTTGAAAATACTCCCCATTTTCTGTACGACTAAACTCAGTCATCACATCAGTTAGCATAGATAATTGTAACGAATTGTCTTTATAGCTAATTAAATTAGCGAGACTTTTACCTTTTTGTTCTAAAGAGTCATCAAATTGTTTATCTACATAAGTATCTACGCTTATGTCTAAAAATAATAAAACAATAAACAAAATGAAAGTGATAAGTGTTGTTATTTGCCTAACTAAAGATTGTCTGATCGATTTCATGTAAACCTTACTGTTCCTTTTTAAATATGCTTTGATTAGGTGTTTTAAACATTAGTCGCAACATAGCCAAATCCTCGTTTATTTTTTACAGGAAAAACAGCAGAAAATTGTTTCAATTTTTTACGAATAGACGAAATATGTGCTTCTAATGAGTTTTTATTAATAGCATCATATTTACCAACAATGTATTCCCCCATTTTTTCAGCACTCACTACTTTTTCTTTATTTATAAATAAACATTCTGTAATTTTATATTCTGTAGGGGTTAAGTTTATCGGTTTATCCTGAAAGCTAAATACTTTAGCTTGTAAATCAACCACAAAGTCATTAATGGTAATTAAATTTGATGTTCTTAATAGTTCGCCTCGCCTTGTTAAAGCGATAATTCGAGCATGTAATTCATCAAATGAAAAAGGCTTAGTCATGTAATCATCAGCCCCTTGAAATAGACCATCAATACGATCAGCGACTTGATCTTTGGCTGATAGAATTATTACTTTACTTTGCTTTTTATGTTTTCTTAACGACTTCAATATAGATAAGCCATCAACACTAGGTAGCATTAAATCTAAAATGATAATGTCATAATCATCAGATAAGGCCATGGATAATGCTTGTGCTCCGTCACTTGCTTCATCAACAGCAAACCCTAAGCCAACTAGACCTATGCGTAAACTGCGTCTTAATTTATCTGAGTCTTCAACAAGTAAAATATTCATACTAATCATCAATACCAATTTTTCTTTAATTTATCACGTCAAACTTAAGATTGACTGAATTTTTACGCACAAGGCTTATTCACGCGACGAGAACAGAACAGTCATCATCATATAAATATCACCTTCAGCAGATCTTAAGGTTCCCTTCAGATATCCTTAAGTTCAATTTGATAACTTAAATATGAAGAATTATTTATTATTTGAGTTACCGATGACAATACAAAAACACACAGGCTTTAAACGTATTTACTTAGCGTTTATGAATTCAGTAAAAGGTTTTAAATGGCTTGTAAAAAATGAAGCTGCTTTCCAGCAAGAATTGATTATTATTTTATTATTATCAATTTTTAGCTGTTTTTTAAATATCAGCTTATTAATACATTTACTGCTTATTGTGTCACTGCTTTTAGTTTTATTAGTTGAAGTAATTAACACGGCAATTGAGGCCACTATTGACCGTATTGGACTGGAACATCATTCTCTTTCTGGTTTGGCAAAAGACTTAGGATCATTGGCTGTATTCATTAGTTTAGCAATAGCGGTTGCTACATGGGGAGTTGTTTTATGGGAACTATAACTCCCCCCATATTAAACACTGAACTAAATAATATAATAGAGAATGTTGATGAGCAATTATCAATAACACGTTTTAATAAAATAAAATTAAACTTAGGGCCTATTGGTGTTCTTTTAAGTTTTTATGCTATTACGCTACTGTCACTAACCGTTATACGGCTAATATTCATTGTTTGGCAAGCAGAACGTACATTAAATGAAAACGCATGGCCACAAATACTACTCAATGGTTTACGCATAGACATATCAATTTTATCTTATCTTTTCATTATTCCTTTATTGATTAGTTTTATCGGTGTATTTATTAACTCAAAAAACAGTTCAGGTAATCAAATATTACGATCATTTTTAAAGGGTTGGTTAATCACGTCAGTAACCGTATTAGTATTCTTTGAAGCAATAACACCTACCTTTATTTTAGAATATGATTTAAGACCAAACCGCCTATTTATTGAATATTTAATTTACCCTAAAGAAGTTTTCTCAATGCTTTTTACCGGTTACAAAATTGAGATTTTAAGCTGCATTCTCATTATGATTTTTACAACAAAACTTTCAATGAAGTTATTTGATACATGTTGGCAAGCTAAAACTGATTTACCAAAAAAATATTTAGCACTATTAGGCATTTGTTTGTTTTTTCTGTGTGCTTTAGGGGCAAGAGGTACATTGCAACATAGGCCAATTAATCCTGCTATGATGGCTTTTTCTACAGACCATTTAGTTAATGAGCTTACTTTAAATTCTCTTTATTCGACACTGTTTGCTTTAAAGCAAATGCAATTAGAAATGAGTAGTGCTGATTTTTATGGTGATATGCCTTTTGATGAAGTCATAACACAGATTCAACAATCATCGAATCTCGCAACAAACCAATATGTAAATGCCGAAATACCAACACAAGCTTTTCATACCGCAAGTTACCAAGGTAAACCGAAAAATATAGTGATACTTTTGCAAGAAAGTTTAGGTGCTCGTTATGTTGGCGGCTTAGGTGGTTTACCCTTATCACCCTCTTTAGATAAACTAATGAACGAAAGTTGGAATTTCACTAATTTATACGCAACAGGAACACGCTCTGTTCGTGGTATAGAAGCTATCACTACGGGTTTTTTACCTACCGTCTCGCGCTCTGTTGTAAAATTAGATAAGTCTCAAAAGAATTTTTTTACTATTGCAGACTTTCTAAAAAAACAAAATTATTACACACAATTTATTTATGGTGGAGAAAGCCATTTCGACAATATGAAAAGCTTTTTCTTAGGTAATGGTTTTGAAGATATTGTTGATTATCCTAAATTTAACCATGTGGAATTTGAAGGCTCTTGGGGAGCTTCTGATGAGGATTTATATAACCAAGCCCACAAAGAATTTAACGAGCTAGCCAATAAAGAACAACCATTTTTTAGCTTAGTGTTTACAAGTTCGAATCATTCTCCTTATGACTTTCCTGATGGTAAAATCACATTACATGATAAAGAGAAAAACACGCGTAACAACGCGGCTAAATATGCTGACTACGCATTAGGCAATTTCTTTGAGAAAGCAAAAAAATCAAATTATTGGGATAATACCATTTTTTTAATCGTTGCCGATCATGACTCTAGAGTTGCTGGTGCTGAATTAGTGCCGATAGAACATTTCCATATTCCTGCCGTAATTATTGGTAAAGATATTAAGGCAAAACAAGATAGTCGATTAACGAGCCAAATTGATCTGGCCCCTACGTTATTATCGTTAGCGGGTGTTAGTGGAACTCACCCGATGATTGGTCATGATTTAACGCAAATAATACCTAATGAAAAGTTACGAGCATTAATGCAATATGATAAAAACTTTGCTTATATTACGCGCGATAGTAAAGTATTTCTTCAACCTGACAAAGAGGCATTGGTTATCGCTAAATATAACTTATCTGCTGAAGACAAATTACAACTCATTAAGCGAGCAGAGTCACATGCCATAGTAGGGAGTAAACTTTATCAACAGGAGCTTTATCATTAATATAACGTTATTATTTATTGGTAACATTAATATAAAGCCAAATATTCAGTAATAATTCAGTTTACGTTAAGCCTTATTTAAGGTTAAAAATGCACAATGTTATTTTTATTAAAGAGATAACATTGTGCAAAAAATATTTTCTAAAACGCTTTCGTTAAATTCTGCAACTATACTGTTAAGTCTCTATTTTTCAATTGTTTTTAATTATCCATTTTTACAAAAAACGTATAGTGATTTAGTTCAATTAGATAGTTTTGATTTTGCCTACTTCATTTCTCTTCCGCTATTTTTAAGCACCGTTTTCATACTTTTATTTAGTCTATTACCTCAACGATATATTTATAAAACAGTCATTACTGCGCTTGTCTTGTTATCCGCTATATTTTGCTATGCGATTACTAGCTATGGAATTATTTTTGATTACGGAATGGTTGAAAATATGGCTGAGACATCAACCTCTGAAGCGTTGACTTACCTTAATTCATCCGCTATTTTTTATATAACATTATTAATAATAACGCCTATCGTAATATTAAATAAAATCAATCCACAGTCAAACACTTTAAAAGTAAGCATAAATCACCGTTTGAAATTGATTGTTGCTGCACTGGTCATTTTTACCATTATTTTTTTTAGTCTGTATTCTAGCTACGCATCGGTTAACCGTAACAATAGAGATTTAGCTAAATATATCGTGCCAATTCCAACCTTAATTTCTGGTTATAAATACATTAAGCGCAACTATTTCTATACTCCAACGGTATTTCAAACGTTAGACACTACTCCTAAAATAGAAACATCGAACAATACGGATAAAAATATTGTTGTGATGGTGGTAGGAGAAACTGCGAGGGCAAACAATTTTTCGTTAAACGGTTATCCTAAGCAAACAAACGAATATACAGAAAAACTGAATGTACATTCTTTTAAACAAATGTATTCCTGCGGAACAGCAACAGCCGTTTCTGTTCCTTGTATGTTTTCATTATTAAACAAAGAGCAATTTAATAAGCAGTCGGCTTCTTCACAACAAAACCTACTAGACCTTGTGAAATTAGCAGGTGTAGATGTTTTATGGGTAGACAATAACGAAGGATGCAAAGGTGTTTGCAAGCGAGTAAACACTATTACTATTGATAATAACAAAAGCAATCCTTTATGCGATGGCGACTATTGTTTTGATGAAATATTACTGACAAAACTAGATAAAAAGCTAACCAATTTAAGTCATCAAACAACATTAATTGTACTACATTTAATGGGATCACATGGGCCAACATATTATCGCCGTTACCCACAAAAATTTTCAACGTTTTTACCTGACTGCCAACAAAGTGATATACAAAACTGTACCTCAGAGCAACTAGTCAATACGTATGATAATACAATACATTATTCTGATTATGTGATTGCTGAAGTGATAAATAAATTAACTCAATTTACGAAAAACAATACGCAGACGATAAATGCAGAAATGATTTATGTATCAGACCATGGAGAGTCATTAGGTGAAAACGGCCTTTACTTACACGGCTTTCCATATGCTATTGCTCCTGTTGAGCAAATTCATATCCCTATGTTATTTTGGTCAAATACTATAGAGACTAATGTAAAAAATAATTGTGTAGAACAAAGTACGCAAACGGTTTTTAATCATGACAATATATATCATTCAATGCTTGGTTTACTTAATGTAGATTCAACGACATACAAAACTAAACTTGATATTTTTAACTCCTGTGATTTTAATGAAAATACGACAAATATTGCTAAAATCAAATTAGAAAAACATGAAAAATTCTAATAATTATGGATAGTAAACTGATTTATATATAGTCAGGTTATCGCTCATAGTGTTCTTCAGTATATTATTCGTCTGTCGGCAATGAGCTTAAACCAGCCCCACAAGTGAGCAGAAAATTTTGGCTAATATTGCCCTAAATATGCTCCTGAATTTGCAAAGGCTTAATATCCGCAATTAGCTATCAGTTGACCTAAAGAACCGTCGATAGCTAATTTCCCCTCTACGCACTTACTTGTCTTTATTTTCTGGTGATTTGTGAATTTTAACGCTTAATTAGTCAAACCAGTTGATGAACCTACTAGGCTTGCGCCCTCAAAAGCGCCTTTAACATCTCAGGGATTTGAGTGGAAAACTTCCTTAAATAGGTGATATTTTAGGAAGTAGAATCAATCATTATTTTCACGTTATATTACTTTATGCGAACACCGTCTTTTTCAATGGTTACTTTGCCATTTTTCATTAAGTTACCAACCGTGGCTTTATACGTTTTTTTACTTACGCCTAGTATTCGTTGGATTAACTCTGGTGAGCTCTTATCATGTAGTGGACTGAATCCTTCGTTGTCTCGTAAGTGTTGTAGAAACTTTTCAGCAAAATCATTTACTTTATTTTTACTACCACGAGATAAAATCAGATCTAAGCGACCGTCTTCACGCACTTGTTTGATATAACCGTCAATGTGCTTACCTATGCGCAAAGGTTGGAAGATTTCATTGTCGTATAATAATCCCCAATGTAAATCGTTCACTACGGCTTTAAAACCTAAATCAGTTTTACCACCAATAATCAATTTTACTTTATCGCCTTGCTGATATTCAGCAGGCCAAATGTCGATAAATTTATCTAGCTTACTTGAAGCCGCAACACGATCGGTGACTTGATCAAGATAAATGCGAACCAGATAATATTTACCTACTTCCATTTCTGAATGCTGTTGATTATAAGGTACCAGTAAATCTTTCGGTAAACCCCAATCTAAAAAAGCCCCCATTTTATTTACTTGGGCAACTTTTAATGAAACAAATTCACCCACTTGGCCATAAGCCTTCTCTGTCGTTGCAACTAACCGTTCAGCACCGTCTAAATAAACAAAAACACGGATATTCTCTCCTATTTTACAATCAACAGGCTTAAAACGTCTGGGTAGTAATATCTCTCCTAACGTTCCGCCGTCAAGATAGGTGCCACTATCGTTTAGTGCAATAATGCGTAAAGTATTGTATTTGCCGATTTCTGCGTTTAGATCTGGAGTTGATTGTGTCATTAAATTGCCGAGTATAAAAAATGGTTAGTAGCTGCTAGATACATAATAACCGATATCGCTTGGTGTTCATACAAATTGAAATAATTCTCGCGAAGTAGTGAACTCATGAATTCAATCGATAGGTATCACTACTTCTTTTCAAGGTTTGTATGAAATTCCTTAGCTGCAATTTTTGTGGCAATATATTCGTTATGTCTAAGGTGTAATAAGTCAGCAATTTTTCTAATGATATGCTCTTCAATACCTGCAAGGTCACCATCGGCATAAGCAACTTTCCACAATAAGGTGACTATTTTTATCCGTTCATCGAGTGAATAGAATTGATTTATTTTTGAGGTAAATTGATAAAAATCACTGGCATTTTCGCTGAGTTCGAATGCTTTTTCTAGGATGTCACTAACTTCCTGGGGATTTAGGTTAAATTGCTTTGTTAAAATAATACTGAGGGCATCTTGCTCTTCTTCTGTAAAAACACTATCAGCACGCATCACTTCCCATAATAAAACAGCACAGGAAATCTCTAGTGAAAGTTCTGTGTTTTTCTGCTGTTCAGGTGTATTTTGAAAGTCTTCAACTAACTCAGTAAAGAATAGGCTAATTTTATCTAGCATATGTACTCCTTTTTATAGTGTATATAACTACCCTAACGTGTTGGTAATATAGCTATTTTGCCCACTAATATTTTTAAAAAGTATAAAAAGTGGTGAAAAAAACCAAACTATGTGTACCTATTTTAGTTTAATTTATTTTTTTTGTAAAAACAGTAAAAAATAAATAATCATTAAGTTAATGAAATGTAATAACTTATGCTTTTTTTTTACTGAAATGTTAGCTTTTTTGGCAAATAGGCCCGCATTTTGTAATAGAACGTTACAACTTTGCGATAATTTATAATATTAATTTAGCTATTATTTACCGCATATTATGCTGTAACTGCTTTCAGTTACAAATTGATACTAATCAGATTAACTAAGTGATCTTTTTAACGGGTCTAAATATCCAATAACATCGTTGCTTTCAATCCCAATAGCCAGCTATGGGTCAAGCAAGCGTCTTGTTCTTGGAGGTTTACCCCCATTACTTATGTTTACATGAAATTGAACTATTAATTAATGTGATTAGTATAGTACGTTGTTTCAACGTTAAAAATATTTTTAAAAGGGAATTATACAGTGGCACACAAAAAACAAATAATACTACCTATAGTTATTTTAGCCGTGGGAATTATTACTTATTTCGGCTTTTCTAGTTTGAAGACTCCACCAGAAGAAAAAGCAGAAGTCGATAACACACCTATTGTTACGGTAGAAAATATTATCGTAGCACCTATGATGTTACATGTGAGTTCTTACGGCATTGTTAAACCAAAATACGAAACATCATTGGTTGCACAAGTATTTGGTGAAATTGTTGAATTAAATGATGTTTTTGTTCGCGGTGGCTTTGTTAAAAAAGGACAATTACTAGCACGTATTGATCCTAATGATTATCATGCAGCCTTAATTGATGCGCAAGCCAATATGGCTTCAGCACGTGCGGCATTAGAAAAAGAAGTTGCCCAAGGTAAAGTCGCTGAACAGGAATGGAAACTTATCACCGATACTTCTCCTAGTGAATTAAGTTTACGTAAGCCTCAGTTAGCGCAAGAGCTAGCAAACGTCAAATCGGCACAGGCTTCTGTTTTACTTGCCGAACGTAATTTGCAACGAACAGAAATCAAGGCGCCATATGATGCGTTGATTGACAACCGAATGATTGGTTTAGGCTCTTTTGTCAGTGTAGGTACTCAAATAGGTAAATTACTTGGCACCGCTATTGCTGAAGTACGCTTACCCGTGGCTGATAATGAATTACAATTTTTAATTGATCAAGGACACAATGCAAAAGTGAAATTGGTGGGGTCTTATGCAGGAAAAAGTGTTGAATGGTTGGCCAATATTGCGCGTAATGAAGGGGTTATTGATAATAAAAGTCGTATGACTTACTTGGTTGCTGAAATTCAAAACCCTTATTTATTAAAAGGGGCGCAAACTGAGATGGGCGTTACCGGTAATACTGATGCGAGTAACATTGTCCCATTGCGTTTTGGCGCTTATGTTAAGGCTGAAATATTAGGTATCGAAATTGCTCACGCTAGCATATTACCTCGCTATTTGGTGGTAGATGACAAAGTGGCTCTTTTAGATAATGATTCAAAACTGCATTATGCAACTATTGAGTTAGTGCGCCAACAAGGTGCTAATGTTGTGATTTCTAATGGGCTGTTTGATGGCGATAGATTGATTGTATCCGCGTTAGATTATCCTGTTGATGGTATGAAGCTAGCGTTGATTTCAGATAAAAAAGAACAGCAAGACCCCCTTGATAAAAAGACTCAAGTCCAAGTTGCTAGTACTAAAAATAAAGGGGAATAGTGATGACAACACATTCTCATGATGATGCGACCAACACAGCACCAAGTAATAGTGACAATAACAATAACAATAACAATAACAATAACCCTAAGCGTAAAATAGACACCAGTATAGACACCAATACCGGTATTATTGCTTGGTTTGCTCGTAATAGTATTGCGGCTAATTTATTAATGTTTTTCATTTTGATTGGTGGCGGTTTAACGGCGTTAACCATCAATAAACAAATGTTTCCACAGCTTGAACTTAATTGGATATCTTATGCTGCACCTTACCCAGGTGCAGCCCCTCAAGAAGTTGAAGAGGGTATTACGATTAAGATTGAAGAAGCATTGAAATCAGTGCAAGGGATTAAAAGGGTGATCACCTATTCTAATCGAAATTACTCAAACGGTTGGATTGAGGTTGAACTTGATTATGATCCTCAAATTGTTCTTGAAGAAGTCAAATCAGCCATTGATGCTATTCCAAGTTTCCCCGACGGTATGGAACGCATTAAAGTTGAGCGAGAGAAATTTCGTCAAGAAGTGATGTACATTAGTTTGTATGGTGACTTAACTAATGCTGAGCTTAAAGAGTTAGGCCGTAAAATTCACAATGAAATTCAACAATTGCCCGGTATTAGTATTTCTGAGTTACATAGTGGCCTAGCGTATGAAATTTCTATTGAAGTAAGTAAAGACAAACTGCGCGAATATAACTTGAGCTTCACCGATGTGGCTAATGCGGTACGTAATTCGTCTCGTAATATGTCAGCCGGACAAATTCGTGCAACCAATGGTTATATTAATCTAAGGGTTGAAAATCAGGCTTATCGGGGTCATGAATTTGAACAACTGCCACTAATCACCCTTGAAGATGGTACAAAAGTGTTACTGGGTGAAGTCGCTACGATTAACGATGGCTTTGAAGAAGGGCTGCAATATTCTAAATTCAATGGTGAAAACTCAGTAACCCTATTTATTGGCGCATCAGAAATTCAAAGCATTACTGATATTGCCAATATTATGAATGCTTACGTTGAGAAACAATCTGCTGTTTTACCTGCAGGTGTCAAACTAGAGACCTGGGTTGATATGACCTACTACTTAAACGGTCGCTTAAACATGATGTTAGACAACATGAAAAGTGGCGCAGTATTAGTCTTTTTACTGTTGGCCTTATTTCTTCGCGTGCGATTAGCTTTTTGGGTCATGATGGGCTTGCCTGTTTGTTTCCTGGGTACCTTGCTATTAATGCCAATGGAATTCATTAATATCACGATTAATGTTATTAGCTTATTCGCCTTTATTTTAGTGCTAGGTATTGTTGTGGATGATGCCATTGTTATGGGGGAGAGTGCCCATGATGAAATAGAAGAGCATGGTCATTCAACTGAAAATGTCATACGGGGTGTTAAGCGGGTTGCTATGCCGGCAACCTTTGGCGTGTTAACGACTATTGCCGTGTTTGTACCGTTTTTATTTGGCGAAGGGCCTTCTTCAGCTTTTGGGAAAGCGATTGGTGGCGTGGTCATTTGTTGTTTGATTTTCTCTTTGATCGAGTCAAAGCTTATTTTACCTGCGCATTTGGTCAAAATGAAAATAAAAGTGTTTAACCCTAAAAATCCACTCGACAGAATACGTCGTTTTATGGATGTTAAGTTAAGTCATTTTATTCATACTATTTATAAACCCGCATTAGCGATATTTCTTGAATATCGTTACGCGGTATTAATGTTTTTTATTAGCTTAATGTTATTAAGTGCGGGTTTATTTAGTGGCGGTTTTGTCCGTTATATTGGTCAGCCTAAAATTCCTCATGACTTTCCTCGTATTAGTGTTGAAATGAATATTGATGCGTCTGAAAAGTCAACGTTAGACACTTTACTCAATATACAACGCATTATTATGAAAGTAGATAAAGAGGTCGAGAGTCAGTATGGCGCTTCAATGATCTCTGATATGCAAGTGGATTTACGTAGCAGAACTAATGGCCAAGTGATGGTGAAATTGATTGTGCCAGAAGAAAGGCCTATTAATACTTTTGAACTTGCTGATATGTGGCGCAAAGCTATTCCAAATTATCCTGGGGTCAAAACTCTTGATATTAGTGATAACTTATTTGGTGATGGTCGCGAAGACGGTGATGTCGCCTTTAGGTTAGAGAGTACAGACGATGTGCAATTACTGGCAGCAGCGCAAGAGCTCAAACGTAAACTAGATACAGTTAAAGGCGTTGGTGATGTTAATGATTCACGTCAAACTAGCGCTAAAGAAGTACAGTTTACTTTAAAGCCTTTAGCCTACAGTATGGGGATATCATTGGCTGATATTGCTTCACAAGTAAACTATAGCTTTTATGGTTTAGAAGCGCAGCGCATATTACGTGATAGTGAAGAGATTAAAGTTATGGTGCGTTATCCTTTAGCGCAGCGAAGCAGTGTTGGTCATGTGGATGATGTGTTGATCCAAGCACCCAATGGGGCAGAGTTACCCTTATCTGAATTGGCTGAGATAACGTTAACGGATGGGGTTACCCGTATTCGTCGTGAAAATGGTAACCGGACGATTAATATTTGGGGTAGTGTTGATGCTGAACAGGTCGAACCCTTTGAGGTCGCTAATGATATTCGTGACAATTTTATTCCTCAGTTATTGGCGAAGTACCCTAAAGTTAATAGTGAATTATCAGGTAAGATCCAAGAGGAGATGGATGGGATATCAGATCAAATTCGTGATGCACTTATTTCATTTATGGTGATATTTTCATTACTAGCAATACCGTTAAGATCATACTCGCAAGCGGTGATGATTATGACAGTTATTCCTTTTGGTATCATTGGCGCGGTGTTTGGTCACTTTATTCTGGGAATGGATCTGAGTGTATTGTCTATTTTTGGTATTTTAGCTGCAGCAGGGGTTGCCGTTAATGACTCGTTAGTAATGGTAGATTATGTAAATAATGCAAGAAAACGGGGTGAAGCATTAAAAGATGCGGTGATGCATGCGGGTACTAAACGCTTTAGAGCCATAATGTTAACATCACTCACAACGTTTATTGGCTTAGTTCCTATCATCTATTTTGAAACCAGTGCTCAAGCGCAAATAGTGATCCCAATGGCGGTGTCATTATCTTTTGGGGTGTTATTTGCGACAGTAGTCACGCTAGTATTTATTCCTAGCCTCTATATGATTATTGAAGATATACGTGTTGTGTTTACGCGCAAAAAGCACAACAAAGACAATGCTGATGTAGCCATAACGCCAGAAGAGTTGCCATTGTAATGGTTAACTAAACTAGGTCTATTTTTGTGATGTATTAATAATAAAAAATGCCTATCACTGTTTCCAGTGTAGGCATTTTTTCTTACTGCTTTACGTAATTATTGATTATCTGCGATAACTTACCGTAAATAGATATTGAGCAGGTTGACCAACAAAATGATTGTTTGTGACATAGTTTTTGTCAAACAGGTTGTTGATTTTTAACCCTAATGTCCACGCTTCAGCTACTTGATAAAAAGCACTGGTATTAACGACAGTATGACTGGGTAATGTGATCGTTCCAGGCCACTCACTGTCTTCACGTTCACCTTGGTAATTAATACTGGCTAACAAGCTTAATTTTTCCCATGTTTGGCTAATTTGATAACTTGCATTGTGTTTAGCGCGTCGAATTAATGGTGCATCCGTTGTGTCATCTTTGGCATCTAAATAGTTAAGTTGCAATTGATGATTTAAACCTAATAACTGTGCAGCTAAGGTTAATTCAACACCATTAATTTCAGCCTTATTAATGTTAACAGGGTGATAAGCAAAGTTTTCATCAGGCAGCCATTCAATTAAGTTATCAATTTGAGTGTTGTAAATATTTAGTTCGGCACTAATACCCGTAAAGCTGCTTTTTACTATTAATTCAATGCTATCTGATGTTTCGGCTTGAAGGCTTGGATCTCCGTACGACCAGCCATCATTTGGGTAATAAAGATCATTAAAGCTTGGCGCTTTAAAACCGCTACCAATGTTTACGCTGATTAATGAATCTTTAGCAAAACGTAAACCTGCACTTAGGTTGTAGGTTATTTCCCTATCCACATTTTCAATATCATCATAACGTATAGCGCCATCGAGTATAATTGTGTCATTGTCATAGGCTAAGCGAGTGAAAACTGAATGAATATCACGCTCATCAATATTGTAGTTAGTTGTAGCGTCAACTTTTTCATTGATTAAATCGATACCAAAATTTGAACTGAATTGCTTAGTTAGCTGGTAGCTGGCTAACCAAGAACCTTGCAAGCGTTCAGTTTCAAAAAAGCTACCATCATCTTCATTAACACCATTACCAAAGGAAGTACTGTTATTTTTTTGTTGAGCAATTAATAATTGTTGATACCAATCGCCATCATTCTGGCTTGCTGAAAGCTGCCATTGCAGAGTGTCAAATGAGCTTTCATTAGCGCCACCAAAAGCGTTATCGTACTCACTGTCGCCTTGGTTATATTTTGCTAGCCAATTAATTTGCCATTCTTGACTAAGTTGTTGGTGACCGATAACAGAAACATTCTCTCGGTTATAACCGTCATCATCATTTTCAGCTAAATCGTAAACATCATAACCATCGCTTGATTTACTTGAGGCAGTAAAGGTTGTGCTGCCACCACCATGACTAATAGCACCACTAATAGTAGCTTGCTGCTGTCCTTCATTACCTAAGCCAAAATCTACCGCTACTTCACCAGCTTTTAATTGACGAGTGAATATTTGAATTACACCACCGATAGCATCAGACCCCCAAAGTGCCGCTCTTGGCCCTTTAATGACTTCAATGCGATCTATTTGTTCCGTAGAAAGGTCAGCAAAAGGAACCTGTCCAAGTGTTGCAGAGCTGATTCGTTGACCATCAATAACTACTAAGGTGTGACCTGAGTTAGTACCACGCGTAAATAAAGATGTTGCCTGGCCAGCACCACCATTTTGCGATATCTGTAAACCATTAACTTCGTTAAGTAACTCGGCAACAGAATTAGCTGATGATAACTCAATATCAACGCGAGTGATTACTTTAATACTGCTTAAAAGATCTGATTTATTTTGTGGTGTACGGTTAGCCGTAACAACAATAGTTTCAGTTTCATCAGTGTTGTTTTCTACAGTATCAGCGAATACTAAGCCTGATGTAAATGTGCTAGCAATGGTAAGAGCTAAAAGTGTTTTTTTCATGGTTCCCTCAACTATAAGTACCCGCCGTACTTACAATAATTAATTTAATTTTAGGCCGGTCTCCGGACTTAAAGCAGCGGTTGTTTTTACACAAACATCTGTTTATTACCGTTGCGGGGGCAGCATAGGTTTTGCACCTATTTCCCGTTTAATTTAACCAAGTAACGACTTAAGCTAAACACCTAAAATTTTACGTTAATGCTCAGTTAGAGCGTTTTTTGTCTATCCACTGACGTGTTTGATCAATGTCAGCACATAGTTTCTTTAATTCTTTTAAGCTACGCATACTCATACGATGCATGGCGTCAGCATTAGGTTGAATTATTTGTTTGTTAGCCACAGCAGGAATAACTGGCCAATCTTGCCAATTAAACGCTTCTTTATCGGTTTGGTTTATTGATAATGGCTGAATGATTAATTGAACTGGCGTTAACAGTACTTTCTCAATATTAATCTGCGGATAAGATGCAGCCGCTTGTTCAAATGGATTTTTTGCTTTACAGATAGTTAAAAATTGTTGTGGCCAACTACCTTTGGCGACTGTAGTTAACGGTCGTGCCCATAACTCGTAAAATACCGTAATAGGCTTTTTATTTTGATATTGGCTAGTGATTTTTTCTAAATCACTAAGTAGCTGCTGTGCTTTTTTTTCAGCTTGAGCTTTATGTCCGGTTAATTGTCCAAATTCACGCATTTCTTTAGCAATGTCTTCAAAAGAGTTTGGCTGTGAATAGACAATAATGAAACCAAGTTTTTTTAAACGAGCCAGATCATCAC
>TARA_R110001583_G_scaffold30706_4_pt1 | contig 16563 bp, 11 predicted proteins | sample TARA_R110001583 | Tara Oceans TARA_R110001583 (sample SAMEA4398432) | marine metagenome | biome: Polar Biome; feature: [MES] marine water layer (ENVO:01000295) within the mesopelagic zone...; material: water (ENVO:00002006), including particulate matter (ENVO:01000060) such as...... | reverse complement strand
TCTCTGTATAAAGCGATTAAGCAAGCAAACTCAGGCGATATCTTAGTGTTAGACGATGGGAATTACAGCATAGATAAAATTGTTAAGCTGGATAAAACAGTGTCAATTAACGCTAAAAATCGTCATCAGGTAACCTTAGAGTTTGGTCGTTCAACTTTATTTGAAATTAATAACGGTGGCAGCTTAAGTATTGATGGTGTTGTGGTTAGCGGTAAAAGCAGCGCTGACTATTCAGGTAATACATTTGTTAGAACGGCTAAATGGGGGATGTTTAAAAATTACCGTTTTGCCATGAAAAATAGTGTGATTAAAGATCTAAATGTTAACCACTCTTTCCACTTTTTAGATTCAGGTAGTCGAGCATTTGCACAGTCTATTGACGTTGAAAATAATGTTTTCGAAAATATTACAGGTGATATTTTTAGACTAAACAAAGAAATTGATGATTTAGGTATTTATAACGTTGAGTACCTCAATGTAATTAATAACACCTTTAACAACGTTGAGGGTATGTTAGTTAACTTATATCGTGGTGGCTCAGACGAAAGTACATTTGGCCCTCATCTATTATTAAAAGACAATACTGTTAATAATGTAGGTAATGGTAAACGCAATAAATCTAAATCGGCAATTATTTTACATGGTGTTCAAGTGTCTACTATCGACAGTAATACCTTTGTTAAAAGCGGACTAATTAATATTGAACATACCGTTGGCGAGCCTAAAACGGTCGTTAAGAATAACACGTTTAACAAAACTGCAGCGCCTAGTGTGAAAGAGTTACATGCTAAAGGCCCACACACCGCTGTGCTATTAAATAACAAGCAATTTTAATATGAGCTATTCTATGAAATTTTTAAAAAAAACGTCATTTGTTTTATCAGTGCTGCCATTACCTAAAAGCTGGTTAGCGACTATTGCTATTGTTATTGTTTCTGCAGTAGGAAGTAATCAAATAGCGATGGCAAAAACGAGTCCTAACCTTGTTGAAACTAGTGCTGATGTGATAAGTATGCGTAGTGCGATAAAGCAAGAAGGCCAATTCAAACGCACTTTTATTGACAATAAAGCATCAGTTGATAAACAAATTTCACAAGCTATCACTGTGCCAATGCCAAAAGATGGCGGCGGTGGATATACGCATGAGCGACACAAGAAAAATTATAAATTAATGTACGATGCGGGCATGATGTATCAATTAACCCAAGACGCTAATTATGCTAACTATGTGCGTGACATGCTACTTACCTACGCAGACCTTTATCCTACCTTGCCTTTGCATCCAAAAAGAAAAATGGGTAAACAAAATCCAGGTAAATTATTTTGGCAAAGTTTGAACGAAGCTATGTGGCTGGTATATACCAGTCAAGCTTACGATTTAATTTTACCTTCGTTGAATGCAGAGGAAAAAGAAAAAATTGAGGCAGGGTTATTTCGTCCTATTGTAAAATTTTTATCAGTCGATTCGCCTGAAACATTTAATAAAGTACATAATCATGGCACATGGACAACGGCAGCTGTAGGCATGACAGGTTATGTGCTAGGTGAATTGGAATGGGTAGAGCAAGCACTATATGGTTTAGATAAATCAGGTAAAGGTGGCTTTTTAATTCAGTTAGATGAGCTGTTTTCTCCTCAAGGTTATTATAACGAAGGTCCTTATTATCAACGTTTTGCGTTATTACCCTTTGTAACGTTTGCTAAGGCAATTCAAACCAATCAACCTGAGCGTAAAATATTTGAATATCGCGATGGCATTGTCTTAAAAGCAATCGATGCAACAATACAATTAAGCTATAACAAATTGTTCTTTCCTATTAATGATGCGATTAAAAGCAAAGGAATCGACACCATTGAATTAGTTAACGGTGTTGCTGTTGCTTATGGACTAACTGGTGATGCTAGTTTACTTGATATTGCTAAACAACAAGATCAAATTCTATTAACGGGTGATGGTTTAAAAGTTGCTCAAGCGTTAGATAAAAAGTTAGAACAACCTTATCATTTTAAGTCTATTGCCTTTGGTGATGGTAATGACGGTAAGCAAGGTGCATTAGTTATCATGCGTCAAAATGTGGGTGGTGAACAAGCCGTTCTATTCAAGCCTGCAGCGCAAGGTTTAGGTCATGGTCACTTTGATAAATTAACGTGGCAGTTTTACGATAGAGGTGAAGAAATTGTCTCAGACTATGGTGCAGCACGATTCTTAAATGTAGAGGCTAAATATGGCGGACGTTATTTACCTGAAAATAGTACTTGGGCAAAACAAACAATTGCACACAACACCGTTGTTGTAGATGAGAAAACCCACTTTAATGCTAACGTTAAAAGGGGTAATGCAAATCATCCTGAGTTATTGTTTTTTGAAAAAAGTAAAAATATTACTATCAGTTCAGCAAAAATTGACAGTGCATACAAAGGCGTATCTTTAAAGCGTACCATGGCTTTGATTAAATTTCCTATACAAAATCAGTCGGGTCAAGATAAGTCATTAGTTGTTGATGTATTCGAGGCAACGTCAAAAGATAAACATCAATATGATTTACCTACGCACTATAAAGGCCACTTAATTAGTACCAATTTTGAGCTAGATACACAGTTAACAAGTTTACCGGTATTAGGTAAAGAAAATGGTTATCAGCATTTATGGTTGAAAGCACAATCACAGCCTAAAGCGGGTTTATCTCAAATTACGTGGTTAAATGATAATGGACGATTTTACACTAGCTCTTCGATTATGGATGGTGATTCGTCATTAATTTTCACCCAAATTGGTGCGAACGATCCGTTGTTTAATCTACGAAATGAAAATGCCTTCATCAACCGTAAAACAAAGTCGAAAAATCACACATTTGTTAGCGTGTTAGAGCCGCATGGTGAATATAATCCATCAAAAGAATTCACCATTTCTGCGGTCAGTAGTATTAAAAAACTATCGCATCAAAAAGATAAAAACATTGACGTAGTAGAAATTATTTTTGAAGGAAAAAAACGTTATTTGTTAGCCTTTAACTCAGCTGAAAATATTAAAAGTAATCAATCAAACACATTTTCATTTAATGGCTCTACATATCAATTTGATGGCCGTTTTAAACTTTTCGAAATTAAAGGGTAGGGGTCTATTATGAGTCAGAGTGAACATTTTTTATCTGGTAAAGAAACAGAAATTGAAGATATTGGCGGCGGTTTAAAACGTCAAATGTTAGGTTATAACCACGAGCTAATGGCCGTTAAAATTTGGTTTTCAGAAGGCGCTATTGGTTACAATCATGCTCACCGTCATTCCCAAGTCACTTATATAGTTGAAGGTGAATTTCACTTTAATATAGATGGTGTAACCACAATAATGAAACCAGGTGATAGCTGTTTGATTCCACCATGGGCAGACCATGGTGCTACATGCCCAACTGGCGGTATTCTAATTGATACTTTTAGCCCTCCGCGTGAAGATTTTTTACCAGAAGGCACATTTGATAATATTGATGTAGATAAACTTAATAGCAAGCCAGCGGAGTCAAAATAATGCAATTAAAAGGATTACGTTGGTGGGTTATTGCTTTAATAGCACTAGCCACCGTTATTAATTATATTGACCGCTCGGCGCTTGCCGTATTATGGCCAGATATTGTAAAAGATCTATTTCCTGATGAGTCGGCTTTAGAGCGTAAACAAATATATGCGAATATCTCCATGGTATTCATATTATCTTATGCTTTCGGACAGGCTATATTTGGTAAAATATTTGACTGGTTAGGCACGCGTGTTGGCTTTGTACTCTCTATTGGTGTTTGGTCTATTGCCACAGCACTACATGCGTTTGCACAAGGCGCACTTAGTTTTGCTATTTTCCGTGCCATTTTAGGTGTAGCAGAGGCGGGTAACTGGCCTGGTGCAGCGAAAAGTAACGCAGACTGGTTCCCAACTAAAGAACGTGCTTTGGCTCAAGGTATTTTTAATTCAGGCGCTGCTATTGGCGGTATTATCGCAATACCTTTAATTGCCTACATGACCGTTTATTTTAACTGGCAAATGGTGTTTGTTATTATCGGTATGGTCGGCTTATTGTGGCTTATTCCTTGGATTATCTTAGTTAAAGCGCCACCTAAATCTCACCCTTGGATTACTGACGAAGAACGTGAGTATATTTTAACAGGTCAACGAAATACTGACGTTAATGATGTGACGAAAGAAATTGAAGAATATAACCCATCAACAGGAGAATTACTTTCTCGTAAAGAAAGTTGGGGTGTCATTATTGCTTCTGCGGCTATCGATCCTATTTGGTGGTTGTTTGTTTTCTGGATCCCAATTTACCTTAACGAAGTCTACGCAATGGATGTTAAATCTATTGGGATTTACGGTTGGGTACCATACGTTGGTGCCATGTTTGGTGCTTGGTTTGGTGGTCTTCTTGCGCAAAATCGCTTAAAAGCAGGCTGGAATGTAGATAAAACACGTAAGCTTACTATTACGTTGGGTTGTTTGATTATGTTACCAGCACTATTAGCGATGGCCAGCCCTGGTGGACCAACAACGGCTGTAATTATTATGGCCGTTATTTTATTCGGTTTCCAAACGGCGATTGGTAATGTTCAAACACTACCTAGTGATCTCTATGGTAAAAAAGCGGTTGGCACGCTTGCTGGTTTTTCAGGTATGGCAGCTAAATTTGGTGCATTAGGGTTAACGGCTCTAGTACCTATTCTAACAGCTGATGGCAACTACACTCCTGCATTTGTTATTGGGGCATCTTTGGCTATTATTGCTATGGCCGCTGTTTGGATTCTTATTCCAAAAGTTGAACCATTAAAGCCTAAAGCCTAAGAGTCATAAGCTAAGTAACTCGTTAATTTTTAACGAGTTACTTTTAATTTATTTTAAGTAACGTTAATAAGGTTTTGTAAATGAAAAGCATTTTTTTATTCGGCGAATGTATGATTGAACTGATGACGGTTTCACAAGAGAAGTCAGCTAATACAATGAGCCAATCGTTTGCCGGAGATGTTTTTAACACGGCTGTTTACCTAAAACGCACTTTCGCTGATGTGAACGTGCATTTAGTGACAGCAGTTGGTAAAGACCAATTTAGCCTTGATATGATTCAATATTTTCAAAAGGAAAATATTGGGACTGATTTTGTTTTTAAATCAGATACAAAAATTCCCGGTTTATATTCTATTCAACTTGACAGTCAGGGTGAGCGTAGCTTCACTTATTGGCGTGAAAATTCGGCTGCTCGTCAAGTAATGCAACACATTGATGATGACGCTATTAATAAATTATCAAAAGGTGATATGTTTTTCTTCTCAGGTATTTCTTTGGCGGTTATTGAGCCAGAATCAAGAGAATCATTTTGGACTTTAATTGATAAATTAAAAGCTGCAGGGATACAAATTGTATTTGATCCTAACTATCGTCCTCGGATGTGGAGTGGCCCTAAAGAAGCTCAAGAACAGTTTGAGTTAGCTTTACAAAAATCTGATTTATCGCTACCTGGCGTTGATGATTTTGAGCAATTATTTGGCATGACCACAGTTGAAGAAGTTAACAATTACTGCAAACCGTTTGGTATAAATGAATTAATCATTAAAAATGGCGAGCAGGGTATCTTAGTTGGGGGTGAAACGTCCGAGTTTGCTATTACACCAGTAGACAACGTGGTTGATACAACGTCTGCGGGTGACTCATTTAATGGCGTTTACCTTGGTGCTCGTATTGAAGGTTACTCTGTGAATGACTCAATTACATTAGCATCAAAAGCAGCCGGTTTTGTTATACAACATAGAGGTGCTATCGCACCAGCAGATGAATTTGATACGTTTATCAAAGCTCAGCTCGCATCAGTTTAAAAATTTAAGGTCTAAAAGGATTACTCATGAAATCATTTTCCACATTGATGGGAAAGCAAACCCTGTTACCCATAATTCAAGCAGATAGCGTTGAACAAGGACTTAACATTGCCAAAGCTATGGCTAGTGCAGGTATTAATTTGGTTGAAGTGGTACTGAGAACACCAGTATCACTTGATATAATAAAAGCACTTAAATCTGAGTTACCTGAGCTAAAAGTTGGAGCAGGTACTGTTTTTGACGCTGAAACTTTAAAAAAAGCACTTGATGCAGGTAGCGACTTTATTATTACACCAACCATATCAAATAAATTATTAACTGAGCTGGCTAACTGCACTGTTCCAGTAGTTCCTGGTGTATCGAATTCGGCAGATATACTTTTAGCCATTGAATTTGGCTATACAGAGTTAAAATTATTTCCAGCATCATTATCTGGTGGAACGCCATTTTTAAAGGCGATGGGATCTGTTTTTAAAGGTATTTCGTTTTGTCCAACAGGTGGAATTAATGAGAGTAACCAACAAGAATATTTAGCGTTAACTAATGTTTTTGCTGTAGGTGGAACATGGATTGCGAAGAGTGATTGGGTAGAGTCGTGTCAATGGTCAAAGATTACCTCTGCTTGTAGAGCTGCTCAAGATGTTAATTAAAATATAATCGATTTGAAAAAAACTAATTCCCTTGACTGATGCTTATAAGCCACTTGAAACTGCCTGTTTCAGGACCTGCTTGATTATGCTTTAATGACTTTCCTTGCCGAAAGTCATTTTAAATCCACTGAAGTCCTGTACTTTGCATGGTAACGGCTGGCTATAAAGCCTCTTAGATATTACCGATTTATTTGTATACTCTGCTCTGCAATCGTTTCAAATTTTACAACAGCACTTTCATTATATTTTTTAAACCGTTCAACCGCTATTGATTCATCCTCAAATAAATCTTGTAAGAAAGAATAAGCAACGGGTTGATAGTTTAGTGCTATCGCTACCGAAAAGAAGTTACCGCTAAATTGACTGACATCCACTTGGTAACGTAATGAATCTTTACCTGCTATAAAAGAGTCATCTATATTTGCTAAGCCATACACAGCAATATCATCAGGCACTGTTTCTTTATTGAACCCTTGAGGAAGAATACGGTTATCTTTTAAATATTGACCCGCTTCTAACAAGGTATAAGTGACTTTATTTGCAACATTGCCCATAACGGTTTCATAAATTTGAACTTGATCTGCTGAAGTAATTACTTGGTAATGGGGTTCAAATTGCGTTCTATCTATATCAGCATCATTTCCGTCAATTGAGCCATTAGATCGTGTTTTACCTGATTCAAAAACAATGTCGCCTACATCATTTTTAATCACAATATGTAAATAAACGCGACGAGAGGGATAAGACGTAGGTAACTTATGGCCAATAGCATTATTGATTTGAAGATCAAAAATTAACTCATCATTCACTAGGCTTGAATTAATCACATCAATACTACCGGCTGTCGTTAAAAACTCTCGATTACGGGTAATTAAATTGTCAAAGCTAACATGTTCAGTATTTAGCTCAGCACCATTATTTTTCAATATACTCAACATATAGGTATTCGCACCTAAAAATAAATGTTGTGAAAACTGATCACGTTGTTTTAAATTTCTTGGCACTGTCGATATACTAACACCGCCATTATTAACCTGTGGCATATGACACTGCTGGCAAGTTGAAGGGGTTGGGCCTTTATCATTGAAATCACTCGCTTCCCACTCACTATAAGGCATTTGCTCTGGAAATGTTTTATCTGCTACTAATGTGCCGCTTTCATCAACAAAAGGCGTTTTTAAATCATGACAACTTGCACATAATTCAGAGGTAGATACATGCTTACTGTAGGTAGGTGTATAATTAACATTATTTTGCATGGGTCTAGTTGATACATCACTGTATTGACCATAAATATAGCGTTGTTCTTCAACAGCAAAATGCCCTGACATTCCGGCTTCGGTTCCAAACGTATCGTTATCTGCTATTTGATGGCAAAGCGAACAACTAACACCATCCATTGCTTCATCATGGCGTTCATTATTAGGATCTAAAAAACCATCGTCAAACAGTTTGGCTGTTTTGCCATCATAATCAGATTCAATGCTGGCCATAGGCATATGGCAACGTGTACATTTATCGGCAATTACTTCGCTTAATTGTGGGTTTCTATTTATTTCACTTTTTACTTTTGCTTTCCATAACGGATCTTTTGCCGCATTAGCCATCATTGATGCAGACCAATCTTTAACAATAGATAAATCATTACCGGTATTATCACGGATGTCATCATGACAAGTCGAACAATTATTTGATCCTGAAAAATGTTCACTGGTAAAATTTTTGTTATATTCATTTTGTTCTGAATCAGTAATCTCAGATGGTGATATTACCGGAAGCAATGTTATTGGAGAAGATGTTACCGGTAAGGTTTCAACAACGCCATCGTTACTATCAGAGGAGCCGCCACAGCCATTTAAAAGCACAATAAACAATAAAATAATTATTGTAGAATGTAGTGAAGTCAGACTGAAATTATGGTGTGTATGGTTTTGCATAATGTTCCTTGATAGAACGAATCAGCTATTATGATCTGATTTATTATATTAGTAGGGCCTAATATAATAAATCACATTTTAGCTAATTACAATGTGACAAATTGTCGCAACATATACCCACTTCACTTGAAGATGCTCGTTTCAGAAAGTCTGAGCGATTTATAATCAAGATACATGATTTTACTAACGTAGGTTTGATACTGAAACAGAGGGCGAGGCATTTGATAAAAATCTTCCCCATCCATTTTGCGTATAAGTTTATGCTATGATTTTTTGTTAGCAGTCGGTTAGCCTATTTCGTTGAAGAAACTTTGTGATGATAAGATCTGAATATTAATTCTGTTTTACCGATTTTCGTTCGATGAGTTTGGGCGTAAACATGTTGGTGATTTCACTTTCTTTTTGTTTATATACATGCTGTAAGATCCAGTGAGTAGACATTTTCGCCATGTCATTGACTGGAAAATTAATGGTCGTTAATTGGGGGTAAAGGTACTCAGTGAAAAAAGCATTATCAAAGCCTATAAATGAACATTGATCGGGGATCAATATTTTGTGATCTCTTGCTCCTCGCATCGCCCCTGATGCCATCTCATCATTTGAACAAGCAACAGCAGTAAACGCGGTTTTATTCTCGATTAAGAAATTAAAACCATCTCGACCACTTTCGGTCAAATAATCCCCTTCATAGACTAAGCTTTCTTTAAATGGGATATCGGCTTCGGCTAACGCTTTTTTATGGCCCGTTAAGCGTTCAGTGGTATCTTGTTTTGTTATCGGTCCCGATATGTAGGCAATGTCTTTATGACCTTGTTCAATCAAATATTTTGCGGCTAAGTAGCCACCTAGTTCGTTATTTAAATAAAAGCAATTGTCTTTAATTTCTGAAATATAACGGTTTAAGATAACGAAAGGGGTTTTACCTTTACTCAACTTAATTAGGTACTCATCTGAAATGGCATCAACATGTAAAATAAGTGCGTCACAATTTCGATCAATTAAAAATTCTAACCCTTTCTTTTCACTTTCTTCATCACTATGACCAGCAGTAATTACTGCGTGTTTACCAGCATTTCTTAACTCTAATTCAATGGTGCTTAACATAGCGCCAAAAAAAGGGCCGTGGAGCTCTGAAACTAAAACACCTATACTATTTGAACGGCTAGAAGCCAATGAACGGGCAATAGTATTTGGACGATAATCTAACTCGTTCATTGCCGCGACCACTTTCTGTTTAGTTTTTTTACTAACATGCTCATGATCATTCAGTACACGTGATACTGATGATAATGAAACTCCCGCTAATGCGGAAACTTCGTAAATGGTAGCCATTTCATTCCTTCATCGTTTTATTGATTACTTTATCAGGTGATTTTAGCATGAAAAGTCTTTGCTAAACTAGATAACTTAGCCTGTATGCCCGTTCTATTAATGCTCCACTTGAATTGCGACTGTACCTGCATAGCCAAGTGGAATGGGTGTAAATGTCATTGTTCTAAGATACACAAATAGCTCACGCTTTGGAAGCGCTTCCGGTTTGTGCAAATAATAGTTGCTTTTTTAATTGATGACATCCAGAATGGAAGCGCTTCCAGTTTTAGAAAGCCCTGCTTAAATCAGTATTAGCTAGGTAGATAAAAGTGGAGATATTATAAAAATAACAACAGCAATGTCCTGTTGTTCATAATTGTTAGGAGAATTATATGGCCGGTACCCCCATTCAAGCAGATGTGAATACGTTTACATCAAACATAGAAAACAAAAATTATACCTTTGCACTCACATCATTAACCACACTCTTTTTTATGTGGGGATTTATTACCTGTTTAAATGATATTTTAATTCCTCATTTAAAAGGTATTTTCAATTTATCTTATAGCCAAGCAATGCTAGTACAGTTTTGTTTTTTTGGTGCCTATTTTATCGTTTCTATTCCCGCTGGAATAATAGTTAAAAAGTTAGGTTTTCAAAAAGGGATAGTGCTGGGATTGATTATTGCTGCACTTGGTTGTTTTTCTTTCTACCCTGCAGCGTCTATGCACAGCTACCCCGTATTTCTAATGGCACTATTTATATTGGCCAGCGGTATCACGGTATTACAAGTATCGGCTAATCCTTATGTTAGTATCTTAGGGAAGCCTGAAACAGCTTCTTCACGCTTAAACATGACCCAAGCATTTAATTCACTTGGCACCACAGTTGCGCCATTTTTCGGTGCATATTTGATCTTAGATCAAGTGGTAGAGTCAATGTCGGCCACCCAACAAGCTGAATCAGTTCAATTACCTTATATTATGCTCGCCGGTTTATTGTTAATACTTGCCGCTATTTTTTCTTATATAAAATTACCAGTTATTGAACATAGCGAAGAATCAACAGAGGTAAAAGAGATTAATGGTAGCGCTTGGCAATATCGTCACTTAGTATTAGGCGCAATTGGCATCTTTGTTTATGTGGGTGCAGAGGTCTCAATTGGCAGCTTTTTAGTGAGCTTTCTTAATGATCCAAATATTGCTGGGTTAGAAGAATCTCAAGCAGCAAAATATATTGCTTATTATTGGGCTGGGGCTATGGTGGGTCGATTTATTGGCGCAGCGGTAATGCAAAAATTGTCGGCGGGTAAAGTCTTAGCTTTCAACGCTTTTATTGCGGTGATATTTATTGTTATTACAATACTTGCATCAGGACAAGTAGCAATGTGGGCAATTCTTTTAGTCGGCTTATGTAATTCAATTATGTTTCCTACCATTTTTAGTTTGGCTATAAATGGCCTAGGTAAGCATACCAGCCAAGGCTCAAGTATTTTATGTTTAGCCATTGTCGGTGGTGCTATTTTACCACTTATTCAAGGATTTTTGGCCGATAGTATTGGTTTACAAAATTCATTTTTCTTACCCATTATTTGTTATGTTTTTATTGCTTATTATGGTTTGTCAGGTAGTAAGCCTGTTTCAGTAAAGGGGTAGGGTTATTATGACTATTGAAATAAATTTAATTAAAAATGTAGCTAAATCGTTTATAGGCTTAGCTATTGCCATGTCACTTTTTGCCTGTACCGGTAACGATAACTCGGATGAAGCTCAGCTTGATATCGCGCCTAGTAGTGAAAACAATGTAAACATTTGGCCAGTACTAGCTATTGACGTTAAAAAAGACAAAAAAGTTGAAGCTAAAGTAGCCAAGATTTTAGCGAATATGACTTTAGAGCAAAAAGTTGCTCAGATGATCCAACCAGAAATTCGTGATATTACCGTTGAAGATATGCGTAAATATGGTTTTGGTTCGTATCTAAATGGTGGCGGTTCTTTTCCTGACAATAACAAACATGCAACGCCTGCTGATTGGATAAAATTGGCTGAAGCTTTTTATCAAGCCTCAGTTGACTCTTCATTAGATGGCTCGGCTATTCCAACCATCTGGGGTACCGATGCAGTTCATGGTCACAATAATGTGATCGGTGCGACATTATTCCCCCATAATATTGGTTTGGGAGCGGCTAACAATCCCGCTTTAATGGAAGCAATAGCTGCAATAACAGCCAAAGAAGTTATGGTGACAGGAATTGATTGGGTGTTTGCACCCACCGTTGCTGTGGTTAGGAATGATCGTTGGGGTCGAACTTATGAAGGGTATTCAGAAGACCCTGAAATCGTGAAAGATTATTCTGCGGCTATTGTAAAAGGTTTACAAGGCAGTGCAGATAAAGACTTCCTTGGTGACGAACACGTGATAAGTACAGTTAAACACTTTTTAGGTGATGGCGGTACTGAGTCTGGTGATGATCAAGGTAATAATACTGATCCAGAACAAGTGTTGTTTGATCTGCATGCACAAGGTTATATTGGGGGGTTATCGGCAGGTTCTCAATCGGTAATGGCCTCTTTTAATAGCTGGCATGGTAAGAAAAACCATGGCAATAAATACCTATTAACTGATGTTTTAAAAGATCGTATGGGCTTTGATGGCTTTGTTGTGGGTGACTGGAATGGTCATGGACAAATTAAAGGCTGTACTAATGAAAGCTGCCCACAATCGATTAATGCGGGTTTAGATATCTTTATGGTACCCACCAAAGTGTGGAAACCATTATATGAAAATACGATTGCTCAGGTTAACAGTGGAGAAATCCCGCAATCTCGTATAGATGATGCAGTGAGTCGAATATTGCGCGTTAAAATTAGAGCTGGAATTTTTGACAAACCTAGCCCCGCAAATCGTATTCTTTCAGGACGTACTGAGTTAATTGGTGCAAAAGAACACCGTGAAGTTGCACAGCAAGCGGTGAGAGAGTCGTTAGTTTTATTGAAAAATAAAAACAATATCTTACCCCTTAGTCCGAACCTTAATATCTTAGTGGCTGGCGATGGCGCTGATAATATTGGTAAACAATCTGGCGGTTGGACAATTACCTGGCAAGGTACGGGTAATAATAATGATGATTTCCCCGGTGGCCAATCTATTTTCGCTGGAATTAAAGAAAAAATTGCTGGCGGTAAAGGCAGTGTCCAATTAAGCGTTGACGGTTCATTTGAGACCAAGCCTGATGTGGCTATTGTAGTATTTGGGGAAGAGCCTTATGCAGAAGGTAATGGTGATATTGAAAACCTTGAGTATCAACGAGGCAATAAAGTAGATTTAGCTTTATTGAAAAAACTAAAAGCACAAGGTATTAAGGTTGTCTCGGTATTTATCAGTGGACGCCCACTTTGGGTTAATGCTGAATTAAATGCTTCAGATGCCTTTGTTGCTGCTTGGTTACCTGGCTCAGAAGGCGCGAGTGTTTCTGATGTACTTTTCACCAAAGCAAACGGTGAAATAGCTTATGACTTTAAAGGGAAATTATCTTTTTCTTGGCCTGCCTATGCTGAACAAACAGAAGTTAATCGTTTCGATAACGACTATCAGCCACTTCTACCATATGGTTTTGGTTTAACCTATCAGCAGAGAAATAGACAAGAAGATGAAACAATGCTGGTATTGTCTGATCAATTAAATGAAGTTTCTGATAGAGAAGCTGATGAACTGCCCCCTTTTAAAATCTTTGAATTAGCTGTTAAAAAACCGTGGAGTATTGGATTGCAATCGGGTGACCAGTCATCTATTGTTATTTCAAATACGCAATCATTAGGGGCTATCACCTTAAGAACAATGGATAAAGTGGTACAAGAAGACGGAAGAACAATCACCTTTGACGGCAGTAGTATGGCGAGTGTCAATATCTTTAGTAACTTCCCTGAAGACTTGCGCGCCTATACAGAAGAACAATCGGTATTAAGTTTTGCTGTTCGTTTAGAAAGCACACCAACCAAACCGGTTAATTTGGCGATGATTTGTGAAAGTGATTGTAAAGGGTCTCTTGATATTACCTCATTGTTACTTAACAACAGTTTAGATGAATGGCAGAAGGTAACAATTGACCTAGCTTGCTTTAAAAAAGCGGGAACTGATTTTTCCAAAGTGATGTCGCCATTTAACTTGTCTACTACAGGGAAAGTGTCATTAAGCTTTGCAGATATAAATTTAATGCCACAAAGTACTGAACAAGCCACAATGAGCTGTGATTAATTCATTATTCATTAATTTGTTATATCGCCCTATTGTTAACGATAGGGCGGTAAGTTCTCACCGATATAATAGAGTTACTTCTTATGTATGATTTTAAATTATGGTTAATCGCTTCTTCAATTTTTTTATCTGGTTGCGGTAGCGAATCTGCCAATACGTCTAATGTAGCCACTGCGCCAGTGACAGAAAGCATTTCTGTGCCAGAGACACCTTTACCTGTTAAAGATACGTCTACTGAGACTCCAGATTCAGATATTGACGATCCAATAATTACCTCTTTAGTGAATGAACAATGGCAGTTAATTTGGCAGGACGAATTTACTGATAACAATATTGATTTAAACAAATGGAGTTTCGAAGTCAATTGTTTCGGCGGGGGTAATGAAGAACAACAATGTTATACCGACCGAGATGATAATGCGTTTGTTGAGCAAGGTGTTTTGAAAATAGTCGCATTAAAAGAAAATTTTACCGGCCCTGCTGCACACGATGATGATGCTAATTACAATCCTAGCAATACCCGCACCCTACCTTACACGTCAGCGCGGTTACGCAGTAAAAACAAAGGTGACTGGACTTTTGGACGCTTTGAAATTAGAGCTAAATTACCTCAAGGACAAGGAACCTGGCCTGCTATTTGGATGTTACCCACTGATTGGGCTTATGGCGGATGGGCTGGTTCGGGTGAAATAGATATTATGGAAGCGGTTAACTTAAAAACACAATCAGATGAAAATGGTGCTACTTCAGGGCAAGAGGAATCACGTATTCATGGTACGCTGCATTATGGGCGCGCATGGCCTGAGAATGTTTATTCGGGTAAAGAGTTCAAATTACCTGACAGCGTTAACCCTGCGGACGGTTTTCACGAATACGCCATTGAATGGCAAGAAGGCGAAATACGTTGGTATGTCGATGATATCCATTTTGCAACACAGCGTGAAACTGGCTGGTATAGCCAATACATGAATAACGAAGGTTTATTAATAAATGGTGAGGGCAGTGCCCCTTTTGATCAAAAATTTCATTTATTATTAAATTTTGCTGTTGGGGGCAATTGGCCTGCAACGGTTAATGACAAAGGAATTGATGATAGCGTGTTTCCACAATCATTAGAAATAGATTATGTCAGAGTGTATGAATGCTCGGTGTCACCCTCTACGGGGGCGGGATGCGAAACTCTGGGTGATAACGCTATGTTAGTCGAAGGTAGGCAAGCACCTGCGTTGTAATTCAAATATAGGGCTTACTCTCCTTAACTCAATGCTAATACCAATGGCAATAAATATGTGATCATTCTAAATGGACTCAATATTCCAATAATATCGTTGCTTTCAATCCCAATAGATAATTGGACTCCCCCACACCCGAGAATGTGGGGTAATATAAAAGTTACCACACAAATATATTATAAAGAGTCCTGATATGTATCGTACTAGAGTTGGTGTTGATTTAGCAAAAGAAGTTATTCAAGTGTGTATTTATAGAAACAAAAAGGTGCAGTCGAATAGTGAAATGACACCGGATGAGTTTCTGTGTTGGCTTTTCAAGACTAAACCCGCAACGGTTATATTCGAAGCCTGTAGTACTTCAAACTACTGGAAACAAAAAGCCTTTGAAGCCGGTCATGATGCCCGTTTAATTTCAGCCAAGTTAGTGTCCACGGTAAGGCAGAATCAAAAAACAGATAAAAATGATGCCTTAGCCATTGTTCAAGCGGCTTCTTTACCCGATATAACCTTTATCGGCGGCAAAACGGTTGAACAGCAACAGTTACAATCGATAAAGCGGCTAAGAGAATTAGCGGTAAAACAACAAGGGGCCTCACAAAAGCAGTTAGTCTCCTTGTTGCTGGAGTTGAATATTCGTATATCTAATCGCAAAGGCGGGATAGTATGCGCTATACAGGGTGTGTTAGAAGACGCGACAAATGGTTTATCGGTAGAATGTCGTGCTGCTATCCAGGTAGCGAAAGAGCAATTGAGCGTATTAATTCAAGCGGTTCATCGTTTTAATGATTGTTTAGATAAATCAGCTGCCACACACCCAGATTGTAAAAAGCTGTTGAAACTAGAGGGCGTTGGCGCGGTAAACGCCATCAACCTTTATCTTGCGCTTGGTTGTGCAGAGATAGGCACGTTTAGCAAAGGCAGAGAAGCTTCGGCCTGTATTGGGGTAACACCGATACAGTATTCATCGGGAGGCACAGTCAAATTAGGCTCTATAGGAAAATATACTAAAAATAGCCTGTTAAGAAGTCAGCTTATTTGTGGTGCGATGGCCACAATACGTCACGTAGTGAAGCGAGAAGCAAAAACTCAAAAGGATGTTTGGCTTAAGGCGTTAATAGAGCGTCGAGGTAAAAAGTGTGCGGCCGTCGCTTTAGCGAATAAAACGGTGAGAACAGCTTTCGCCATGCTAACACAAGGAACAGAATATAAAGCGGTGTTACTCGCTGAGTAAGATGTAAAACGTAACGTATAAAATTAAAACAGGCAGTGTGACTCACTGTTTAAAAAGAGTTCAACCAACAAAATGCAATAAACGAAGATAAAAATCAAT
>TARA_R110001583_G_scaffold192114_1_pt1 | contig 16587 bp, 9 predicted proteins | sample TARA_R110001583 | Tara Oceans TARA_R110001583 (sample SAMEA4398432) | marine metagenome | biome: Polar Biome; feature: [MES] marine water layer (ENVO:01000295) within the mesopelagic zone...; material: water (ENVO:00002006), including particulate matter (ENVO:01000060) such as...... | reverse complement strand
CGCGCCGACCATGTCATTCCCGGTTGCAGGGACTTTCATGATTGAACCAACAGAATCTGAAAGCAAAGTCGAAATCGACCGTTTTGCCGACGCCATGATTGCAATCAAAGGCGAGATCGAAGCGATTCACCGTGGTGAATTAGATGCGGAAAATAATCCGCTGAAAAACGCCCCGCATACCGCACCCGTTATTGCTGGCGAATGGAATCGCCCCTACAGCCGCGAGCTCGCTGCTTATCCAGTAAAAGAACTGGGCGCGCATAAGTTCTGGCCAACAGTAGGACGTATCGATGATGTCTACGGCGACCGCAACTTAATTTGCTCATGCCCCGCGATTGAAAATTACGAAGATTAATTCGTTATTTTAAGCAAAAAAAAGCCCGCATTTACTGCGGGCTTTTTTTTGATAAATAGCTTATTTTGTTAAGCTAGTCTTATTGGCGGATATTGACGCGGCATCTTGTATGGCGTTTCGTTATGAATCAGATACCAAGCATCTAACTCCTTACGCAACATAGGTTTCGCAAAGTAGTACCCTTGCAACTCCTCACCGCCAAGACGCAATACGGCTTTCAATTCTTCCTCCGTCTCTACGCCTTCAACGATAATTGATAACTCTAAGCCATGGGCGAGCGCAACGATACTGCTATACAGTCCCTCACCACCATCCTTCAGAGCAGTAACAAAAGAGCGATCGATTTTTAGCGAATCTAATGGAAAATTACGTAAGTAACTGATTGAGGAATAACCTGTACCAAAATCATCGATAGATACTCGGATACCTCTTGCACGGAGCTGGTTCAATACATGGCGAATTTGCTCGACATCATTAGCAAAAACATTTTCTGTCATTTCGACTTCTAAGCGCTCAGGTTGCAAACCGGTCTCTTCGAGAATAGTGAATACCTCAGTGACAAAATCTGGATCTATTAATTGCAGTACCGATATGTTGACAGCAACTCGGATCATGGAATCAGGCGCTATTTCAACCAAGATTTCACATGCCCGTCGTAGTATCCATCCACCAAGCAAAGGCATAAAACCGTATTCCTCAGCTAATGGAATAAAGACTCCAGGACTTATTGAATCACCATTTTGTTGTGGCCACCTAGCCAACGCTTCAAAACCGGTAATACTGCCGCTTTTGGCGGCAATGAAGGGCTGTAGTGCGACATCCATTGATCGAGTTTCAATGGCTTTGCGCAGTGCTTGCGCTAAGCGCACTCGCTCTGCCGCCTCGCTCCCCCAGTGGTCGTTATAAATGGATACTCCATCTTTCATACATTTGGCGCGATAGACCGCGATATCGGCATGCTCTAGTAACTCATCAGCTGCCACACCATGATCAGGGCATATTGATACACCAATGCTAGCACCTACGGTTACTGGGCCCTTCTCAAGCTCAATAGGAACTTGTAGCTGTTTGATTAGGCGCTCTGAAAATCGTTGAATATCATCTCGTGACGAAACCCGCTTTTGTAAAATAACAAATTCATCGCCCCCCCAGCGTGCGCAAATTCGATTCTCATCGCAAGCCTGACTGATTCGTTGCGCTGTTTCGCGTAAAACATGATCGCCAGAAAAGTGTCCCAAACCATCATTAATTTCTTTAAATCGATTTAAATCGAGCATATAAACCGCAAAGCCCGATTGATCTTTATCGTATTCTTCTAACGCTGTTTGCACTTCTGTTGCAAAACGATAACGATTGCCTAATCCCGTCAACATATCGTGATTTGCCTGATGCTTTAACTCTCTTGTTCGTTCTTGGATTTGGCTTTCTAGCGATGCATTGACTTCAGTTAAACGCTTACGTGCGTGCGTGAGATCGATGTTCAGCTCTTGCATTTTTTCCGCTCGATACTCAGCAAGCTTTTGTAGTAATCGCCCTTTTAGTGAACGAGCCGACGACTGATGTATATTCTCTACGACGACTAACAAACTCAGTATTGCCAGCAAACTCAAGGCTACGACTAACCAAGTATTTAGATCGGCAATCAAAATTAACGTCAATGGCGCAAGACACAAAACGCTATTGAAGTACAACAAAGCGCGATCAGCAGTGAGGCCTATCGTACTAAACACAGCCATGAGAATTAAAATCCCTGAAACCATGCTGTAGTTGAACCCGTTTAACATTTCACTAAATATAAAAAGATAAGAAAACCATGCTATTTGGCTAACTAGAACCCCGCCTGAAAAAATTAATCGCCATTGCATAAGCGTGCGTTTTTCAGAATCATCCATAAAGCTAACTATGCCTGCAGCTCTTAAAACCTGAACAGAGATAAAGCCTAAAAACCAATTCCACATCAATGCTTCGGTTGTCTCAGTTCGCAGTGCAATAACCAAAATAAATGCAGTAGCTGCCTGCAATATAATCGATTGTGCACCTTGGAAGTACATTGCCGAAATTCTTAATTGTTTTAATCCTGACTCCGACATGTCCGGTTCGGAAATCTTACCTCTATAGTGCTCCCGTCTAAAATTATCCATTTCAGTACGATACAACCAGACGATCTGCATAACTTCCATAAACACCAAAACCATCCCGGCCAAACCCAATGACATAATTCTATCGTCACCGAGAAGTGCCAACTGCAGGGACATAGGGAAAAGACTAATCGCCAGAATAAATAGTGCATAGCGTGGAAGTAACGTCAGTGGTAAAAAATACGCCAATACCGATACAATAAATAAACTTATGGTTATTAAACGTATATCGCCTTCTAAAATTGGAAGTATAAATGCCGCCGAACAATTCCAAACCAAAATAACAATGGCCAATTGCCGCATATATCGACGTATTTTCTTCTTTTGATCAGAAAGCTGATCGGGTTTATCTACAATGAATCGATAACTCGTATACAAAGGGAAAACATAAAGAGGTAAGCAGAAAACAGCGATAAACCAAATTTCAAAAACGTCTTGAAGATAGAGAAAGGTGATCATTGCTACATTGCATGCAATAGCTAAAGCCAATCCTACAATAGCTCGCCTCATCAATAACGATGCTCTTTCTCCATAAAATTCATCTGTGTTTTTTATAATGCTAGGCAGGAAGCCGATACTTCTCATAAACCGCGACAAACCCTATTGATTGTATTACTGAATACCAACTCGTCTATCTTTAATTTTAGGTTGCTCGTGATAGCATATCGACGTCCTACATCTAAATCTGGACGCAATATATGCATACCATAGACCTCTCATCGAATTACAACCTATCTCTATCATAGTTCAACTAGCGAACGAGGAATGAAACGGGCTACAAAGCCTGACTAAAAATCAGATCTATTACAGTGACTATCCTGTCAGCCATGCGAAGGAATCTTCTGATGACGACTGAAACATGATGCGTAGAGTGCACATTTATACGCTAGCGCTAACCTAGGCTTACAAACGGAAACTTCTGCTTAATATCAAATGACGTATCACGATGCTCTATTAGCCAACCCTCCAATTCTGGCAGCATCATAGGCTTAGCAAAGAAGAAGCCTTGAACTTCTTCACCACCAAGACGAATGACACTATTTAGCTCTTTTTGCGTCTCTACACCTTCGACAATGACCGACAATTCGAGGCCATGCGCAAGCGCAATAATACTGCTAAAGATACCTTCGCCACCGCTGTTCAGGGCCGTAACGAATGATCGATCGACTTTTAATGTGTCTAACGGGAAGTCCAACAAATAACTAATAGAGGAATATCCTGTACCAAAATCGTCAATAGAAATACGTATACCCTGTTCTCTTAATTGACTTAGTACATTACGTATTTGTTCAACATCGCTAGCAAATACGTTTTCGGTCATTTCTAGTTCTAGACGCTCTGGTGGCAACTCAGTTAGCGTCAGAACATCAAGAACTTCACTAACAAAATCGACATCAAGCAATTGTAATACGGATATATTTACCGCGACTCGAAGATCACTGTCTGGTGCGACGTCCTGCAACATTTCACACGCACGCTGCAACACCCAACGACCTAACATCGGCATTAAACCACACTCTTCCGCGAGAGGAATAAATACACCAGGGCTAATAGGGGCATTGTCCGTTTGCGGCCAACGAGCTAACGCTTCAAAGCCCGTTAATTTGCCTGTATTCATGGCAATTAAGGGCTGCAGCGCAAGATCCATACCTTGGCTTTCGATGGCATTGCGTAGTGCTTGAGCAAGATGAACACGCTCAGCGGCTTCAACCCCCCAATTATCGTTATAAATCGACACAGTACCGCGCATACATTTAGAACGATAAACAGCAATATCAGCATGTTCGAGTAGCTCTTCGGCCGTTGTGCCGTGCTCTGGGCAGACAGATACACCGATACTAGCGCCAATACTCACAGGGCCGCTGGACAATTCTATTGGCATCTTTAATTTATTAACAAGATCGTCAGAGAAGCGATAGATCTCTTCACGACTAGAGACATAGCGTTGCAAAATTACGAATTCATCACCGCCCCAACGCGCACACACATGATCCTCGCCGCACACGTCACGAATGCGTTGTGCTGTTTCCCGAATAACATGATCACCTGCAAAATGGCCAAGGCCATCGTTAATTTCTTTAAACCGATCTAGGTCTAATAAATAAATAGCAAAGCCTGACTGATCGTTGTGATACTCATCCAATGCTCGCTCGACCATATTAGTAAAGCGGTAGCGGTTGCCTAACCCAGTAAGCATATCGTGATTAGCTTGATGTTTTAATTCTTGGGTACGCTCCAGCACTTGAGATTCAAGTGATGCATTTACTTCTGTTAAACGATGACGAGCATTGATTAAATCTAAATTTAGCTCTTCCATTTTACGAGCACGGTAGTTTGCCAATTTATGTAACAAACCACCCTTTAACGAACGAATTGCGGACTCATGAATACTCTCCATGACTAAAAATAACGTTAATGCAGCAGTTAGCCCCAGCGAAGCTAGCATCCAGAAATTAATGTCTGATGCTATAAATAAAATCGGCGGACTAATACATAATGCGGTATTGGCATATAACAATGCTCGATCTGACGTTAAACCAATGGAACTAAGCACTGCAATCACAATCAATACGCCAGCAACCACACCTAAATGAAAATCACTAAGTGCCGCATTAAAGATAAACGGGAATGCAAACCAAACGAACTGACTAGCTAACAGAGAAGTAGCAAAAAGTGCACGCCAACGTCGTATACGATATTGATTAGGCTGGCTAACATAAGCAATAAATGCGGCAGCACGAAAGGTTTGCATCGACACAAAAGCCAAAAACCAGCACCACAAGTTACTTTCAATTTCTGGAGTTCGCAGCGAGATAACGAGTAATAGTGCCACGACAAGTTGCAGCACTACGGAAGGAGGAGCTCTTAAATACAAAGAAGAAATCATGACCTGCCGCAGACCAGCAGTGGTGAGATCGGGTTCACTCAGCTCTATCCCCTTATTCACTTTACGCAGAATCTTCATCTCTGCGCAGTACAACCAAGCAACCACAATCATTTGAGCAAAAGCGAAAACAATTCCGGTAACTCCTAACGGCGCAATATCTGCATCACCCAAGCTGGTTAATTGCAACGAAAGGGGGATTAAATTCAAGACAAGAACAGCAATCGCATAACGAGGAAATAGCGATAAGGGTAGGACATGACCCAATACAACGGTGACAAACATACTAATCACAATCAGCCGAGTATCTGGGTCTAAACCCGGCAAAATCATAAATGCAATAAGGTTCCAACCGATCACAACGATGACAAGCTGGCGTACATATTTTCGTACTACCGCTTTTTTCGCATCAAGCCCCTCGGGTGGCTTACGGCCATATTGAATGGCGGTTGCGATGGGAAACATGTAAATAAACATGCAAGCAATGATGCTATACCAGTGCACAAGTGTGGCGCTGGTTAAAATAAAAAACACAATCGAGAGTGAGCAACCGATGGCCAATGCCAACCCGATCAGTGCGCGTTTCATTAACAGCGCGCCACGTTCAGCATAGAATTCATCAGTGTCAGCAAATATCGCTGGTAAGAAGGCGGCACTTCTCATAAATCAAAATACCTGTTTAATATTATTTTATTGGGTGTTCTGATCGTCTCTCCATTATCTATACAAAATTTTTGGCGTTCCTTGGCTAACAAAACAACTATTGAATGATAGTTCTCTAATCAACCAATTCCGAGCACTAGTTATCACTTTTACACAGCCTCGACATTCGCATAGTGACATTCCTGTCAGGGCATCTAATTAGTGCACTCAATAACATACGAGTGTAAGAAAAAGGCAAAAGGCTCAATCTAGAGTTGAGCCTTCGATCCAAATACGATCTAACTTCCGATTTTCATATCAAAACGGTTCTTGCTGCACCGTTTCTAATAGCGCTGGACCACTCGCACAAGCACCATCAATTGCACTTCCTTCAACGACCTGAGGGGTTATCCCCGCGGCGATGTCCTGCAGCAAGCAACCAATCTGATGCTTAGGGGCTTCTAATTGAATCATCACATGATGACCCGTCTTAATCTCATCTTGCTGATAGCGTGTAAAAACGTTGGTTTCGCCGTGATGACCATTGCCGCTAACAGGATAATCAAGCGCTTCTCCACCAGTCACTTGTGCGCTGGCTAATAAACTCAACTCAGTAGACACATCGAGTTCAGAACCAGCCATGTCGCTTTCTAATGCTCGTATGAGCGGTTTCTGTGAGCTTAACGGCACGAAATTATCGACATGACCGAAAGTCATCAGGCTATGAAATGGAATCTGCCCCGCGTTATTGAGCTGCTCACGCTTAGCTAGCATCAAGGACGTATTCGACGGCGCGCTAAATTGATCACCCAAGGCATACACAGGGTGAAATGGATCTTCGACAATATCGTCCACATCGGTATAGAAAAACAAAGGTTCTAGAATGTTGCCTAACGATGAACCTTCCGGATCTTGCTTGTTTTGGAGAAACAACTTCATGTTATAGGTACCGGGACCTGTCGCTATATAAGCCGCCAGCGGTGCCGGATCAACAGCTATCTGCGCTGCCGCAGTAAACGCCCCTAAAGACTGCCCCATCAGCGCAGTCTGCTGAGCATTAAAGACAGCATCTCCCTGATTGCTACCGATGCAACCTCTAGTATCAATATGGGCTTGCTCAATCAAACGACGAAACAAAATACGTTCACTCAGTTGCTGTAGAAGATTGTCTCGAAAGCCTTGTGGGTTATAGAAGTTAAATTGCAGCGCGTTCAACGGGATGCCGACGGTTTCAGAGATTGCATCATACAATTCAATCGACTGCTGGTGATCATGCCCAAAGTGGCCTCCCATTCCTGCAGCGGCCCAACCACGCAAAGAGGCGACATGCGCTGCAGAACCATAGGTGCTAATTTCTCCATCGACGGGCTCCTTTCCTCGCGACCAAACATGCTCTGCTAAGCCATAAGCACCATGATGAAACAACAGCATCGGATACCCTTCACTCGGCATTGGGGTTTTCGGAATGGTTATCACTGCAGGAGTTTCGCGCCAATATTGCACAATCGGCTCACCATTTAGATCGTATTCAATATCCCCACCGAATATCGGTGACGGATATGGAAATAGACCTTTTTGTAGGCCAGGAACGCTCCACTGCGCTTCATAAACACAAAATTCAGGCATGTCTTTCGTCATTTCCCAATCAGACAAAAGTGGCGGCACATCCCATTGAGTCATGATCTGCCCAAATTCAAATGCTTTGCTAGTAGCTGCTCCTGTTGTCCATACGACAGCCGCAATGACATCGTCAGGATCAATACCATCAAGTTCTAATTGGTCTTTCAAAGGCGCATACACTTGCAGGGCTTTTTCGGCATTCGAAGCAGTTATGAATAGGTCTTTGTAACGTGGGTTTTTACCTTTCAATAATGAGGTCAAAACCGGATTGGCATTCAAATCATCCGCATACTCACCGGCAATATCGCGCGTGATAATAAGCGCATAAGTAGTGTTTTCTTGCTGGATTTGCCCGATAGGAATGGCTTCAAACAATGACGCAGGTCGGTATTCATCTTCTTCATAGCGGAAATCGACTGCAATTGGGTAGCGCTTACCGCGCAGCGGCGAATCAGGATCAACATCAATCAGTTGAATGACGGAAGACGCATCCGCAAAATGATTAGCGGATTGAGGCAATGAAAATTCTTCTGGCTCAAATGTGCCGGTAAAGCGGATATACACCGGAGTATCGGGTGCATATCCCGTCATTTGATCGTAACGCTCAGCTTCGCGTGCGAACTCCATGACCAGTGGCGAAAAAAGCCGGTGAGGAAAACCACTAAAATCGGGCCTCCCTTCATCCGTTAGGCGTAAATCGGTTGGGAATCCTTGATCATAAAAGCGCCATTCGCCATCACCACCATTAAGTTCAAGCACCATTTCTGGGCTGGAAAAGCACCCAGAAAGAGTCAACGTCATAGCGGCAGCTATTATTATTTTTGTCATACAACCTCCTTGCTATGGGCTTCAGCAACTCTGCTGACCTATCTCCAGCGTGCATTCGTCTCTCACCACGACCCGCCAGAGCAAAAACTCTAGCAGCTGACTAGCACCCCGAATACTGACAAATGTCACTGGTATTCCACCGAATGCTGATTGGCGTCTTCAGTGTTAGCCTCGGCGTCACAAGCTTTATCCTTAAAAATGAAACAATGGATATCAGCCAGCCCTATTTATCAATGAGGGCCTAAGCTCTAGGATACGCGCCCAGCGTTAACCTCTGTCAGTTAACCGTTACTTTGGTGATTCTAGTGTCTTCTAACGCCCACCTATGGCTTCTCATCGTTCTTAGCACCTTGTTTTGGGGCAGCAATTTTAATGCTGCCCATGAGGTGGCCAATATAGTGCCACCGCTAACGGCAGCGGCAGAGCGTTTTGCCACAGCACTGCTGTTATTCTGGGGCTTTCGTTGGTGGACGGGGAAGGCTGAGTCACAACTGCAATGGCGTGATGCGCTAACGTTAGTACCGCTTGGCTTGTTAGGCGTGTTTGGATTTAACTATGCATTTTTTATCGCGCTCCACACCACATCACCGCTAAATGCAGCCCTCATTATGGCGCTAGCCCCATTAATATCAGTATTACTGTCAGTATTTCTATTGGGATCAAAAATCAATCGCCAGCAAGCACTCGGTATTGTCATTGCGTTTATTGGTGTGAGCTTAGTGATCACTGGCGGTAACTTCGCGCAACTTCAAATTGCGGTTGGCGATTTATGGATGCTTGGCGCATGCTTTGTATGGAGCCTCTACAGCGTCGGCTCAAAACGCTATGCCCCGCATATTCCATCAATGCAATTTGCACGCTGGACCGTCAGCATTGGTGCTGTCGCCTTGATAACACTTGCCCTAATCGTAGAGCAACCACTGCATACGATTCCGCAATTATCACTTAAATCTCACGCTGTTTTACTTTATATGAGTATTTTCGGTTCCGTATTGGCTTATATATTCTGGCTCAAAGGTGTACAAGAAATTGGACCCGATAAATCAGCAATTGCCTTTAACTTCGTACCGGTGTTTACCCTACTTGTCAGTCTGATACTGGGGGTATACCCCGACGGCATACAAATATCCGGATTAGTTTTAGTACTTGCAGGGGTTTTAGCATTTAACGGGGTATTAGCAAAAATCGTCACTAGGCGGTCACTCGTTTAACCAAGACTAACCAGTTAATTAAACTGAGAAATAAAACGTAAAAAGCCGGTTAATAAAACCGGCTTTTTTTCTCTTATTACAGCTATGCTACCCTTCGTTTTCAGGCCACTAAGAGCTAAGCAACTTTTACTAAACGTGTTTTATGGTTAGCTTTACCCTTTACTGCCGCCAAAAACTCATTCCCCCAATGCTCGATATCATAATGGCTCACAATTTCGTAAGCCTCGCGCATACGACTCCGCGCTTCGTCACGATTCATTGCTAGTGCCAAATAACAAGTCTCGGCCATTTCCGCGGGATCATGTGGATTCGTTAACATGGCTCCGCGCACTTCTGCCGCCGCACCTGCGAACTCAGATAATACCAGTACACCACTACCCTCAATCTTACCTTGGGTCGCAACGTACTCCTTAGCAACCAAGTTTAAACCATCGCGCAACGGCGTAATCCACATGACATCCGCCATAGCGTAATAAGCCACTAACTGCTCAAACGGTACAGCGCGGAAGAAAAATTGCACTGGAGTCCAGCCAACGTCGGCATAGCGACCATTAATACGACCAACCGCCTGTTCTATTTCTATCTGAAGTTTCTTGTACACTGTCATTTCTTTTGCTGCCGGTACACACACGGTCACTAAAGTGACTTTGCCGTGCAACTCAGGGTGATCTTCCAACAGTTTTTCAAAGGCTTGAAGCTTAGCAGGAATCCCTTTGGTGTAATCCAAGCGCTCAACCGACAAGACTAACTTAGTGCCACTTAACTCTTCACGCAGCTCCGTCATGCGGTTCTGAATAACAGGATCTTCTAACGCATCTGAAACTCGATTTAAATCTAATCCCACTGGGTGAGCGCCCAAACGAATACGGCGATTATTCACTTCGATTTCGGTCGTCATTTCATCCAAACCGACGGCACAGCCATAAGTTACAAAGCGAGGAGCACAACCCACTTTTTCTTTCACATCAATGGGGGTGACACCACGAGCAACGTCGACAAAATTTTCAGCCTGACGTGGAATATGAAAGCCAATATAATCACATTGCAACAAGCTCCCCACGATCTCGCGACGCCATGGCAGAACATTAAAAACATCTGCAGATGGAAAATACGTGTGATGAAAAAATGCGATGTTTAAATCTGGACGTAATTCGCGCAAATAGGCAGGCACCATCCATAAGTTGTAATCGTGAATCCATACGGTAGCGCCTTCAGCGGCTTCTTCACTGGTGCGCTCAGCAAAACGACGATTAACGTCTTTAAACACCTCCCAATGATCTTCTCGAAAAGTCGCTCGTTCCCAGAAGCTATGCAAGGTTGGCCAGAAAGCTTCTTTCGAAAATTTCTTATAGAAGATATCAACATCACGCTTGCTCAAACCCACCCGCGCTGCGACTAGATTCGGATACTTATCAACATCGACCTCGGTATGACTCTCGAATTCACCTAACTTTGGATCATGAATCGACCATGCCACCCAAGATCCCTTTTTTCCATCGGCGAAAAAACTCATTAACGTAGGAATAATGCCGTTAGGAGAGGTCGGACGACGACGCTTTTGAATACCATCTTCAATATATTCTTCATATGGCAAGCGGTGATAAACCATGACCAAATCAGATTGCCCCGGCGTTGCTGGCTCGCGCACCTCAGCACTAATGCCCTCTTCGCCTAAAAAACCAAAGTGACTAATAGCCTCCAAGATGCCACCGCAACCGGGTTCCAATGCATGATACACACGAGCACGGCTGCGAGTAGCTTCTAGCAATCCAGCTTCCGATTCACCCACACACACACCGATAAAATCGTGCTCATACATAGATAAATCATTCAATGTATCACCAGCAACCATCACATCTTCGCTATTTAATTCGAGGTGATTAATGAGAGCAGTTAGTGTCGCGCCTTTGTTAATGCCTTTGGGAAGAAAATCCAAATACAAACCCGCCGAATAAAGTACATCGCAGTTAAGTGTTGCGGCGATTTCACTTAATTCTTCGGTGACTGCACCCTCTTCGCAAAAATATGAACAACGACGCTCTTGCGGAACATCTTGACGCGTTAAACCGGCAATATGAGCGATCGCCTCTTCAATTTTGTGTTCGCCTGGCCACATATCTTCAATGGGGCTTTGTACCTCAAATACGGGCTGCAAAGTATGACCATTAACGACCGTACAGCCGACGTCACAAATAATATAATCAGGTTGAGGGATCATAGTATCGGCGAGCAGTGGCAGCACAGACTCCAAACCACGACCGGTAACAAAGACCAAATCAATGTTCGGATGCGCTGCGATTAATTGGTATAGCTGTTGACGCTGGGCAGCGTCGCCCGCGAGGAAGGTTCCATCAAGATCGGTAGCTAATAGCATAGTAGTCTCCTGTGGCTATGTGACAGGAAACGAAACGGTAAACTGAGCAAAAAATTACGAAAAGGACCTGTGAATTAAGGTACCTAAAAATTGAACCAAGCTAAATAAGCTCAAATGCAGTATTACAGCGCTTCGCTCCAAAATGAAATAATCAACATCGAATTTTGTCGAAATATTAACATCATTGTCAGAATAAATAAAAACTGACAATTAATACATGCATATTCCATACCTAGCAAAAAAACGTTAAACACGTATTTAATTTAGGATTTAACATTAATCATGCGCTGACAATAGCACCACCACTGTGCACATACAATTAAAATGCCACATAAGGTTGCATTTAAACTTTAAATTTATTCGTTGTTTGTAACAGCTTTTGATACAAATTATGCAAACTACGGCTTGAGTCTTCCACCTTACCGGCACGATCAGCACTCACGGTAGACAATTCATTAATGGAAGATATATTTTTATTGATTGCTTCAATAATTTTATATTGCTCTTCCGTGGATCGAGCTGTTTCACCAACCAAACCTTGAACCTTAACAAACGAAGCTTGAATTTCTTGAATCGAATCGCTGGTTTTCATACTGGAACTTAACGTTTTTTCAGCATTTTCAGTCGCTGAATCCATTGTTTTCACAGCAACAGACACGCTATTTTCAAGCTCGACAATCATATCATTAATATCTTTAGTTGATTGTTGAGTCTTGCTCGCGAGCGACCGAACCTCATCTGCCACTACGGCAAAGCCTCGACCTTGTTCACCCGCCCGCGCTGCTTCAATTGCAGCGTTAAGCGCTAACAGATTGGTCTGTTCTGCGATACCACTAATAACCGCAAGTACAGACCCAATACGTTCTGTACCTGTCTCAATTCTTGAAATCGCTTTATAAACTTGCTGAACATCGTTGGTTAAGGACTGAATGTCTGTTCTTGTCTGTTCAACTAACAAACGTCCATCTTCCGTACAATGCTGTGAATTTTTCGCTTCTTCAGCTGTGGTCGATGTATTTGCCGCAATACCTTTCAAGGCTTCACGCATTTTTTCAACAGCGACAGCCACCGAATTAATTGACTCATCTTGTTGACTAATCGAGGTTTTTGCTTGCTTGGACATACCATTCAACTCACCAACATTGCTGCCAACGCCATTCGAGGTATGTATGATTTCGCTGATTAAACTATGTAATTTATCCATAAAACGATCGAACGAATGACTGAGGCGGCCTAATTCATCACTGCGTTTAGTATTAAATCTAACGGTCAGATCGCCCTCTCCTTCAGCGAGATCAGTGAAACGATCATTAATTTGATTGAGATCGCGGGTAATCATCCGTGGGAATAGTATTGCGAGAGATACGCAGGTAACCAATGCCAGAACCAATAGAAAAACCTGTTTAAACATGGCTTGATCTTGCACTTGATCGACGTATTCCGATTCTTTATTCGAGAGTATTTCAATGTCATGAATCATGGCATTTAAATGGATCATTGATTCGTCAAATAGCTGCTGTCCTTCAGCATAAGACAAACCCATCGCAGTACTGCGTCCGATTCGACTATCAGTCGACCTTTCTTGTTCTATTTTGGTAGTAATGGCTTTCCATTTTCCAAAGCTAGTTAGCAAGGACTGATAATTTTTATTTTGAGTTATTTTTGGGTCTAAGTCGGCGAGACTCTGAAAATTGTATTCGATTTCAGTCAAGCTTTCCTTATGCTGCTTTAGCATGGCATCGTAGTCTGACGACCCTACTTTTAAATTAAGCAAGCTTCGCTCTGCTACCACGACCCGGTAAAAATCCATACCCGTTTGTAACAGGATATTAAGCGCTGGCAAATCGTGATGGATAACAGTTCCGACTGCTTCTGATACCGTATTTCTGGAACTGATAGCGACAACAGATAAAGCAATTACCAGTAAACCGACAAGTGCCAAGGGCAGGGTTACCTTTTTTGCGAAACTTAAATTATCAAACCAATTTTTCATATCCCTGCTCCAAGGTACAACCAATTACCACAATCAAAGTTCGTCTAAATTAACTCCGATGGTCATTGCTCCTATTGCTTTATCGCCATCCATAATAGGAATAGAAACTTGTACGAGGTAGGCTTGAGAACTTTCGTCAAATTTGACGTCACTCATATAGGTGTTTCCTGCTCCCCCTTTAAATGACTCAGTAAATTTTTCCTCGTCGCCCTGCCAATAATCAGAAGTCTTATTCGTCATGGCGACATTGGCACCTTGATTATCCATCAAGAAAAACTCAACAAAATACGGTTTACTTTGTTCTAGTGTCAGCATGTGCTTTGCGACAGCACTCGACATAAGCTCTGCCATGAAATCATCAACACCGGATGTGGCACGCCACACAGCATCGCGTTCTTGAATGGTTGCAAGCGTCAAGCCTTCCGAGTTTTGCTGACGAACGGCGTCAATCAAGGCTTGATCAGTACTCCAAACCTCTAAATCCGGTAGGATTTCATGCAGTTTTGCCGGGGCTTCTTCGGCGATAGACAGCATTGAACATGCTGTTAAAACTACCCCAAATGCTACTTGCACGCAGCGTTTGGAAAAGAAATTTGACTTGATACTATTCATTCTGAAAGCTTCCTTTAGTTGGTCTAAAGGAAGTGTAGTTAAGGTTCTTACTCCCACAATAAATATCCAACAGATGTCAGTTTTAGTCTAAGAAAGGATTTCATGCCGCATTTTCTCTGGCTTGAGAAGATAGACTATCATCGACCTCCGATACTGCTTCAGATTCATCTGGATACATTTCAAGTGCAGTCGGAGTGGTACGTACCATGGCAACAAATTGCGCGGGATGCTCATATTCATCCTCATTTCTAGCGTTAATCTTCCAGATGGCAAAGCTCGCCAGCAGCAACTGCATAAGACAAAAATATACAGGCAAAGCGTTTGGCCCTGTTGCCGTCATTAACTGACCCGCTAACGCTGGTCCAATCGCCGCTCCAACGCCATGAAGTAGCAAAACAGCACTACCACCAGCAATGATATCTGGGCCATCTAGATGATCGATTAAATGCGCTACCGCAACGGGGTAAATCGCAAAAGCCAAGCCACCATATAGAGCGATAGCGAATAATAGAGTCGTACTATTGAATCCAGCGGGTATCAGCAATAAAGCGGCCAGTGCTGCAAAAGCACAGGTAATGGCGATCACTTTTCGCCGATCGCTGCTATCGGAATAACGACCCAAGGGATATTGCAACAAAGCACCGCCCAGAATGCCCGCGCTCATAAAGCTCGCAATACCAGCATCATCAAGGCCCACTTTGCCGGCATAAACGGCCCCCATTCCCCAGAAAGCGCCCATGGCCAGCCCCGAAAATAAGGAGGCGGCAACTGCAACGGGAGCAATTCGCCATAAAAAGGGAATGCGTAATCGCTTAACCGTCTGTACCTCTGGAGGAGTTAATCGAGTCCATGCAACCGGTACTAAACTTAAAGTAACGAGCATTGAAGCCAAGGCAAACAGAATATAAGACTCTGCTGAATCAAAACGCATCAACTGCTGCGCCAAAGTTAATGCTGCTAGGTTAACCACCATGTAGACAGCAAATACTTTTCCACGCTGGTTTGCTGGAGTTTGTGCATTGAGCCAGCTCTCGATTACGGTATATAAAATCACCAGCGAGATACCGGTCAGTACTCTTAACCCCACCCACACCCAAGGGTTAATTATCAATTGATGCAGCATCACAGATACTGAAGCAACAGCAGCGCAAAGCGCAAACACTCGGATGTGGCCGACTCGGCGGATCATAGGCAACGCGATAAACGTACCAACAAAAAAACCCACAAAATAGCCGGACATTATTAGGCCCATCGTGCTGGAATCGTACCCTGCTGCCCCTCCACGTATCGCTAATAAGGTATTTAACAAGCCACTACCAAGTAATAATAACGATACACCCGTCAGCAATGAGCCGATGGGCGCAATGAGTTGTAACATAAACGAAAATACTCCTGTGCGAATTGAGGCGCTGGAAGTCTAAGCAGCAAAGACGACAGCCTCGTGACATTTATCCGAAGCTTAGCAGCCTTGCGGAAATTCTACTGCTTCAATCAGCAGGTAATAGTGACTTCCGTTAAATGTTCTGTTTCCAGATACGTCAACGTGGTCGTTTTAAAGTTCAAATCGACAAAGATACGGCAATAATATTCGCCGTGACGCCACGCCATGCAAATACTCGTGTCGTTTGAAGAATTTAGCTCAAAGTGGCCATCAAAGGCGGGATACTGTGTACGAAACTCCATTAATTTGGTCAGACGTTTCACCACCGGCTTTTCGACCGCAGCGTCAACCTCATCCAACGAATAATAATGACGATTAATATCGCGTAACTCCCCACTACTTTCCATTAGTTCGTTATCATTTTCGCCTGCAAGCCAACCGACATAATAAACCTGCGGAATTCCTGGCGTAAAAAACTGTATTGCACGAGCAGCAATGTAGGCGTCATCGTTTTGCATCAAAGCATCATAAAATGTGCAGGTAATTTGA
>TARA_R110001583_G_scaffold23235_1_pt1 | contig 16604 bp, 25 predicted proteins | sample TARA_R110001583 | Tara Oceans TARA_R110001583 (sample SAMEA4398432) | marine metagenome | biome: Polar Biome; feature: [MES] marine water layer (ENVO:01000295) within the mesopelagic zone...; material: water (ENVO:00002006), including particulate matter (ENVO:01000060) such as...... | reverse complement strand
GTGTAATGGTTTTAGCAAAATACCATAGTTATGTAAAGTATTTTGTACATTGTTTACATATCACCATAGTTATGTAAAGTATTTTGCATTTCGTTTACATATCACCATAGTTATGTAAAGTATTTTGTTAGTTGTCAAAAGAATGTTAAATGTGTAGGTATCTGCTTGACAAGCCAGATGATAAATGTTATACTGTTCTTAGCGACCTACGTTTCGGGATTTTTGCTACTTTACCCAGAGTTATGTAAAGTTTTTTTTGAGGACTTTGTATAGTTATGTAAAGTAATTTGTAAAGTAAATGTCAAGAGATCGCTACAAAGCCCGAACTACGGGACAAATCGAAAGATTTGACATCATTTTGACATTTAATCTTCGTCGCTGTCACCGTCGGGATCGTCGGTGAACGGAAAAAATGGTGGAAAGTAGGCAAAGCGGTCATACAAATCCGCATAATAAGAATAGTTGGTATCAAACAGTTCGCTTTCGAATTCGAAATCAGGCGCGAACTTCTCGGACACTATTGAAATAATTTCTCTGTTATAAATGAGTCCGAACAGCCCAGTTTCTAAACAATAAGAGTAATAAAAATCATTGGCCCCATCATTACTTACATTGAATGGAAGAGTCAAGACGATACAGGTTGTAGTAATTTTTCCGTCTGTTACCAACACCAAATCTCCCTTAGAGGCCATCAGACAAAAGCTCCAAGACCAAGTTCTGAGAGCCAAAAGTCTAAAATAGCCATAGTAACTTCAAAGTGTTGATCCACATCACAATTTGGTATTTGTTGGCAATCTGCAATCTTGAGACAGTGATCGCACAAAGATGTAATCATTACCTCCGCACTAGTATAGGGAGGGGAGGGGGGTAGTAGGGTAGTAGGAGAGTAGAAGTTCATTCATCAGTTCCTAATATTTCGATTCGTCCATTTCTTATAAGGCGCTCCAATGTATGATGGCCCATGACGCAGACTGAGCCGTCATCATAATAAATTTCGAAATTTGTTTTCCAGTTAAATAAAGGTTGCTCCGTCCAGGTGCCTTGCTTTATTTCTCTGTATATGATTCCGACCTTATCCCCGTCACGGATTAAAGTTCCCAATGAAATAGGATCTGGTTTACTCTCCATCCCGGAGTACATCCTTGAGAGTTTTTTGATCTAACATTTTAATATTTGAAACCAAAACAATATGTTCAATTAATTCCGGAATTCCAAACGGTGCATCTATACGAACTGCCGATAAGATACCGAGAACCCTTCCTCCTTCATCAAATAAAACCGATCCGGATGAGCCAGGCCATGCAAAAGTATTAACCATAAGAGTATCTTCGTAAGTACCAGTTAAGACACCTTCTGACAGGTGCCAGCCGGTCTGGGCGGGGTGCCCACAATGGTATGTTTTTTCTCCCATTTGATTATTTATATCGCGTCGGAAAGGAATTGCTTTTGTGTAAGATAAGCGATCCTCTGGAACAAGAATTGCAATGTCAGCGGTGGTGTCAATGTATACCACCTTCGCTATTGTTGCCACATTACTTTTCTCAATTAAAACAATTTCGCTCCTGCCGTCTACTACGTGAGCGGCGGTTAAAATAAATCGGTGCCTTCCCATTTTAAAATAGTTACCAGATCCGGATCCCCTGAGGATACCATCTTCCAGTATCTGTACGACTACAGAAGAGAGATAAGACACCTTTAGTCCTCGAGGAGCATAAGGGTCTATATCTGCCGTGTAGCTATCATCAAACTCAGGCCTCAGATCTAAGTTTATATTTAAGTCCAAATGTGCATTCGCCGGTGGAGTGCAAGCTAGTAAAAAAAATAATAACGTTTTTATCATTTTGTGTCCCCCCTATAAGTAACTAGGAACAAAAAAACAAAAAAGTCTCGGTGAGACCGAACACATCGGATTATTTAACAGGATGGATCGAAGCAAATAGGATTGTAATAGCTTGATTTATGTCTTTATCTAAAATACTAGGCTTCAATAAAATACATTTATCTGGTTTTTGTTCTGTTATTTCCGTAGATGGTTTGCCCTGTTGAGAGATTGTTACTTTTTTGATCTGCTCTTTGCATTCTTCAATAGCGTAAGACGATTTAGATGAACTTGCAATTAATTGGGTATCCTCATCATAGAGTTTAACTACAATGGTTGCGAAATTCTTCGTTGTAAATATGTCGGTAACTAAAACCCAATGAAAATTTTCCGATCCACATTTCAGTGGTGATCTATAATTGCAAGTAGTGTCAAGAGCCATTTCGATAGTGTGCTTATCATAAATCAGAGCGTCATCCGCTCTCTTGGATAATTTTACCCAATGAGAGTTAGTGTTTGCTGAGGAAACCAAGAGACTTCCTATATAATCTTGATACGGCTGCAATTCTTCGTCATGAATAGTTGGTGGTGCGACATAGATTTTTTCTATACTTTGTGATGGTTCTGCTGCTAGCATTAAAGACGTTATCATCCAATACATAATTTAATTTCTCCCATGGCTATTTTGTTTCCTTAATATATAGTTGTAGCGCTGCTTCAACCCGTTCGGCATATTCTTTCAAACATATTTCTACTCCACTTTTTAATGCATAATCATATCCTAAATACCACGCTAACGATTCTTCAAAAAGTGGGATTCGGCGGTGGTTTCTGAGGTCGTTTCCATCACTAAAAATCACATGGCCGATTTCATGAACCAAAGACACCAATTTTTCAAATTCGCTTTGATCATCTCCGATATCAATAATACCCCTGCAGGTTAGTTCTTCAATTTCTTCCTTCGGTGTAGGAACCCAAAACGAATTATTTCCATTTATAAATTCCACACTAACATCAAAATCATACTCAACTTTCTCCATTAGAACTAAAAATTTTTGCCTCAACATCTGTTTCTTTGAAATGCTTGATAAGATCTGTATATCCTCCAATAAACCTCTCTTGACTTGTCGAGATATCAATCTCGACAATCATAGGAACCGTCTCGTGCTTATAAATAGATTTGTAATGATCTAATAGCCTGGGGCTATGATTGACGGAACAGTATTCAAACTCTTCTGGTCTGCCTATCATCACCATTTTAGCTTGTAAACAGAAGGGGCATTCACTCCAACAAATAATTTTATAATATTTCATCTTTAACCTCTCAGAATCTGTCTTTTTCTAACTTTGTTGTGAACTTCGGATGGGGTCCCCACCACTGTCAAGATCCTCGTTTGGTTACCTTCTGATAAAACAACCTTGCTGAATCTGACATTTTCTACCAAGCCTAGATTCTTTGCCTCATTGACTAGGGTTTCACCAGTGATGAAATCTTCTGAAACTGAAATAATGTGAGAGGAGTTTATGTATATCTCATTAAGAGAAGCAGTTCCTCCTCTCATACCTCTCTTAACTTCTACTAATTTAATTAACATATTGTTCCTCTCTGATGTTGTGGCATACCCCTCTGGTTTCTACGGACCAGTTTTGGCCGTCCAACATGATAGTACATTTGTTATGACTCTCATGTTCAATAAATAAAGCGACACAGGGGGCAGTTGTTTGATGATAGTTAGAAAATAAATCATCTTTACCCACTATCCTTGGTCTCTTGAGTAGTGTCCCCGCTGGGATCCATAGTAGATCTCCTCTCTGATACATTTTGTTCTCCGTTGTAATAATTTTGCAAGCCTTGTAATATAGCTTGTAGATCTGTTATAATTAGATCAGTTTTTGTCAGTTTCAGTCTGACTTTCTCTAACATCTTTAAAATTTGGCTATGATCGTCGGTGGACTCGTTGATAAACCCCACTGCTTTTTTTAAAGTTGTAATAGCTTCTTCCATTTCTTGAATTGATTTATAGCCAATATTTTCCGCTTGTTCTGGGATTTCTTCCAATTCCACCCCATAAGATATTCTTACTCTCATTAAACCTCCAGTGATTAAAATAAATTTGAGTAGAGGGCCTGAAGTATAAGCCCGGTTACCGCAAGTCCGACAGTCCATATAAACTTAGCCATGCCTGATTGCCATTGTTCAAGATCCCGAACGCGAGCATATAAACCCTGCTCGGGATTGTAAATTGCCTCTTTAATTTGCCTGACATCCTGTATCATTGTATCTTGTTTATCTGACATTCTTACAATTTGGTGAGTGAGGTTTACGATGGCCTCTTTCAAATCTTGTATTTCATTCTCGCTCATGGTCTCAATCCTCCTTTATTAAATAGTATTAAGAAGCCACAATAGCATGGGACGTAGTTAATAAAGTCCCCGCAGCACTAGCGGCATTCCGCAAAGCACACTTTGTAACTTTGCATGGATCGATTATTCCCCTTTTGTAGGTGCTAACCATACACCGATTAAGAAAATCATAGCCGGTGTCCCCTGTCTCATTCTTTACATTTTGTATAATAATGTCTGGGGATTCTCCTGCGTTAATTGCCATTTGCTTTAAAGGCATCTGACAGGCACGTAAGACGACTTGGGCGCCAAGAGACTGTTCTTCATTATCCGTCTCGACAAAGAGGTCCGTGGTGGCTCTTATGAGCGCTATGCCGCCGCCCGGGACTATACCTTCTTCTTGTGCTGATCTAACTGCTTCGAGTGCATCATCAATCCGATGTCTCTTTTCAATCATTTCTACTTCTGTGTGTGCACCTACCTTGATAACAGCGACACCTGACGCAAGGCGTGTTATCCGTTCTTGAAGACGCCCGCACTCTGAGAGATTTTCTGTTTGTTGGATCTCAGTTTTGATAGCAGCGATTCGTCTATCAATCTCTTCGCGATCTCCTGTGCCTCCAACGATTGTTGTCCAACCTTTCATCACACTAATTCGTTTACATTGGCCGAAGTGGGAAAGTTGTGTGTCTTTTAAGGTCAAGCCATTCTCGCGAGTAATAAAGGTAGCTCCAATGTTAGCACACAAATCTTTAAGAATATTTCTTCTTTCCTCTCCGTACTTTGGTGCTTTGATGGCACAGACCTTGAGGGTTCCACGCACAGCATTGGCAATCAGCGCAGCTAGGGCTTGGCCTTCCACGTCATTGGTAATCAAAATTAACGGTCGATTATCCCGGGATGCTGTCTCCAGCACTGCCATAATCTGATCTACATGTTCTACTTTTTCATCGCTAATCACAACCAGCGGGTTTTCATAATCCACTGTTCCTAATCTCTCGTTCGTGATAAAGGTGTTAGAGGCATAGCCAGAATCAAACCTGAAGCCTTCTATAAGATCTAGGGAGGTAGACATGCTCCGTGCCTCTTCTACAAGCACAGTGCCATCCTTGCCGGCTTTATCAATAGCTGTTGCTATGAGCTTACCAATAGAATTATCGTTGTTCGCAGAAATAGTCGCAATGTGTTCAATGTCCTCGACTGTTTGAATTGGTCGGGACATTTCGGTTAGCTTCTCTACAATTACATCCGTAGCTTTATCTATGCCTCTCTTTAATTCCACCGGGCTGGCTCCAGCTATTAGATAGCGCTGAGACTCCTTCAGGATTGCTCGAGCTAAGACGGTTGCTGTGGTAGTTCCATCACCAGCAGTTGCTACGGTTTCTTCCGCTGCTTGCTTAATGATTTGGGCACCGAGGTTTTGGAAGGGATCTTCCAGTTCGATGAATTTTGCAATTGTGACACCATCTTTGGTAACCACCGGTAAATTTTCTTCTTTGTGATATAACGCTACATTCCGCCCTCGAGGTCCGAGAGTGGTTGCAACATTATCCGCAAGGATGTCAACTCCCTCCAAGATTTTTTGGTTAAGAGCTTGACCTTGATTATAATGTTTCATTATTCCTCCATTGTTTTATATAATATAACCTTATATTGAGTGGTTGTCAAGTTATTTTAGTAAAGTTTGTTTAATAATTGTCTCGATCAGGGAGTCAAGGTTATCATGAGACTCAGAAATTTTTTCTGTTTCTTTCTCGGAATCAAAAACACTATTCATTAAATTCTTATAATCGCCGTAGTTTTTACTTATTGACTTGATATAGTTCGATGAAGTCCCCACGGTGTCTTTTCCTTTTCCTTTAACAGATCTGTAGTTATCCGTATCTTGTTCGACTTTTTGTAAAGATTTGTACGCGTCCAATATTTTTATGGAAATGTCCGCTGCCGACTTTCTAATTTCACTAGCAAAGTACTCCGCTGTCGTGTTAACAGCTTGTGGTGTTGCTCCAACGTTAGGCAAAGTGGGTATAGAGAAAAATGCATACTCTTCGTTCAAAGTCTCTCCTATATCGCTACACGGCATTAGCATAACTTGAAGCTTATCTTTCATCTTTAAAGGGTACTGTTTGGTCTTCGCAGTGCCGTTGGGACCTATCAGTTGACCAACATAAGGAAGCGGCTTGTCGGAATCATCTTTAGATATTTTTACCAAATAACAGTTTAGTCCAGCTATGCTTGTGTAATTTGACGCGGGGCCAAATTTCTCACCCTTCTTCTCCATAACAAAATAATACACAGGGGCGTCGGTTTTGAAGTGTTCTTCAAAGTTAGCTAATGCCTGAGAGACTCCACAAGCATTTGCATACATTTTTGCGCTGGTGTATATTGTCCCTCCGTCGGTTGCTTGACCTAGGTTGTCTGCCATTCCATTCTCTCCGCCGACGATTGGGATGTTCATAAAAAGAGCTAGCCATCTTTCGAATTGATATCCGGACTCTATTGCGCTGTACTCACGAGGAATATCGGCCAACATGGCTAGGACAGCAGAATAGTTAATCAATTCAAACTGATTATGCGATTGAAGCCACGTATTTATGCCAGGCTTCCCTCCGTTTACTGCTTCTCCGAAAAGTTTTAGTTGTTCTAATTTTCCTAAGATTGAATCCCCCTCAATGGATCTAAATTGATTAACAAGATTTCTATCGGCTTCAACGGGGATGCCCTCTTTAAAGTCAGATCCTGTTGTGTCCATAGAAGTTTTTGATAATGAACTTGGATCCGCTGATCTACCAAAGGGTTGTTGCGAAGGGTCCACGTCTTTAATAGTTCCAGTTTTTAGAGCCTGATGAAGTTCAGCCACGGAAACGCTAGATGCGGCTGCGAGTTGTTTAAATATCGTACCGGCTTTTGATTTAAGTTTGCCATTGATTGAATTAAGTGCTCTAAGTCCTCGATCGACTTGCTCTCTATCTGTTGAGTTAAAAAGCTCACTAAGTTTCTTGTCATTTAATAAGCCATTCTCCACTTCTTGAAAAGCAACTCTTAAATTTCCAACAGTTTCCGGGCGGTTGTCGGACTTTATTTCTTTCTCCAATTCTGCTAAAATAATCTCCGGGTCTTGGTTATTGTTGAGGTAAACTTGGAGATCTTGTGATTCGATCTGCTCTGGTGACTTTGCATTTTTTGCTAATGTCAATAGTTTCTGAAATAACTTCCAATTGGTTGACCCCACAGTATCCTTCTTGAACCCTGTGATGGGAGGCATGGTTTTCTTGGCCTTAGGTGTCCACGTTTTGCCTCCTAGGTCGAAGGGTAAATCAATACCTTTTTCATTCAACACTTGTTCGATCAGCTTATCTATTTCTTTACTCACTACAATTCCTCCAGTAACTTCTTAATGTCTAAACCAGCGCAATCGATCTTGCGAGTGGTTAAGTGATAGTGGCTTATAAAGCCTTCAAAACGTCCGTCAGCGCATTTCTTACTTACCTTGGTGTTCGTCTTGCCTGAGCGGTCTAAGGGTGCTTGTAAGGGGATTCCTGTCGCCTTATGGACTGCTTTCATGAGAGCTTTTAGAGCCTCGAGTTGCACGGGATAGAAGCCAAGATGTTTCTCTAATTTCTTTCCGTGAACGTGAGCGTCTGTGACAACTGGTCGAGGACCGAAGTCGCGCTTCTCATACCAAGATTGATACTTAGTGTAGTAAGCGTTGCTTATCTCAACACCGAGGGAGCGATCATTCCAAACCTTACCTCCGGCATGCCATGCAACATCGTTCATATCCATAAACTGATAGATAGTTCCGTCATTGTCGATGGAGAAGTGAACGCTGATCCCTCTCTTGGAAAGTACCTTGTAACAGATCTCGGAAGACAGACAGACATCCCAGTGGCAAACGAAGAATTTGGGATCACGTTTGTGACTCGACTTCTTCCAGCCATTGCGTAACTTGAGACCACCGCCTTCGAAAAATAGTTTTACCTTGGGCCATTCAATAGGAAAGTAATCCGAATTATAAACAATGTAAGACTCGCTATTATCTTTGTGACCCATCGGAGAATGATCCTCCATAGTGGCAACTCGATCATTATAAATACGTCGATAAGTTGTCGGCCCGCAGCAGCCATCGGCTGTAAGATTATGTTCCTTTTGAAATTTAATTATAGCATCAATTAGTTTTTCGCCATGCTTAGCGCATCCAAACCAATCAGGTGCCCACCCGAGTTTAGCTGCTGATCCTTCGTTATAAAAAATCTTATCCATTGTTACCTCTGGTCGCTTTGGTGTTTATCGGCAGACATATTTATTTCAAGCTGTTCTATCTGTTCTTTTAAAGTATCGATTATCATTTGAATCGCTGACATATTAGGCTGGTCTTCTGCTGAATAACCGAGCCAGTTCGCTTGAGCCCATTCAGATGCTAGAATCATTTCCATTTGTTGCAAGGAAGCGCGTAATTCTGCTAAGGCTTCTGTTGCTTTGTGAGCGTCCACGAGCATCTCTGGATCTCCTCTGTCTTCCATGAATTTATACCAGTTCTCTATTACTAATCTTTTCTTTGACATTTATAATACCTCGTCAGCTAAACCTTTCTCTATTGCTTCTTCAGCAGATAAATAAACATTTACCTTTCTATTAATTAGTGTTTGGATCTGTCTTTTCGTCATTTTTGTTTCAGAAGACAAACACTGGATGTATGTATCTTGAAGATTTTTCATTTGTTCCATCTCATTCTCGAGGCTGTGGAGTTCTCCCATGGCGCCTCCGTTGACGGTGTGGATCATGACTTGGCAATGTTTTCCTAGGGTTCTCTTTCCCTGAGTTCCTGCTGCCAGAATTAGGGTGCCTGCTGACATCACCTTACCAATTCCTATGGTTTCGATATCACAAAATTGTTTGCAAAAATTCATTATATCATAGATACCAAACATCTCATGGGCCGATCCACCGTAGGTTGAAATATATAGCTTAATATCTTCACCACGGTCGCTGTCGGTCTTGTTTTCTTGAGATAATACCAGGAGAGCAGAGATAAGATCTGCTGCTTTTTCTTCGTTAAGTTCTCCAACAAACATAATACTGCGCTGTTCGGGACCTTTAGATAAAGACCCTAGAAGGTCTACTACAGATGCTTGCGTTTCTTCTTCAGTAAGTTGTTCCTGTTCTTCTGCTTCTTCTTTCTTTTTTTTCTTTCCATATTTCATGATTTTTTCTCCTTGTTGGTTTTTATAAATTTATCAACATAACCCTCTAGCTCTTCCCAAGTTTCATATTCAATTACGTGAGAATAAGCAGACGGGAAAGAGTCGGAGTATGTCTTCATAATTGATTTTTTAATATTATCAATATTTAATTGATCAATATACTTTTGAGATATAATGTTTTGCTTAGTACGGTTGGCTTCTTCCATAGCAAGATATTTTAAAAATAAAATTTGTTGCAACCCTTCTTCGCTGGCTATAAAAAGGGCAGCACAGCTATGCTGGGTTCGTTTTAATAGACTAATAGAGTGACCTATATCAGCAACATACCTCAGGGTATACATGAAAATCATCCCACTTAAAAAATATAATATTTCTGCTAGCATTTATCCTCCATAATAAAAAAGAGGGGATTCCTCCCCTCTCCATTATATCATTAGTATTTGTCTATGTCAATTCATTTTTTTATTCTGCGGCGAGGGGCTTTTCTTTTTATCGTTGGTTTTTGAGATTTTCCGAGAGCTTCTGCCAATTGTCTTTCTGCTTTCTTGGCGCGGAGTAAGCGTGTTGCAACTCTTTTTGCCACTTCATTAACAATCTCCTTTCTGCCTGGGATATAATTAACTCCCCGAAGGGCTTCAGCCATTATTTCTTCATCTTCCATATCCATTTCTTCGTCATCAGCCAAGTCCATATCCATTTCTGCTTCACCAGCATCCATTTCCATTTCTTCTTCGCCGCCGTCGATTTCTATGTCGACACCGAGAGCAGCCTCAAGAGCACCAGCAACTGCTGAAAGAACATCGGATGCTAGTCCTTCGTTTTCTGCTCCGCCTTCCATATCCATTTCAGGTTCGGGCACAATGTCTTCTTCACCAGCATCCATTTCAACTTCTTCACCTGGGGGTAGAGCGGTGTCTACTTCATCTTCGATGTCAGACATTGCATCTTCCTTTCTCATTTCAAATCCAGCATCGTCCCTGCGATCCTTCTTGGATTGCGAGAAGCCTGCTTCGGCGCCATGCTCGCCACTTAATTTTTCATCTTCTCGATCATCATATCCTTGCGATCTCATTTCATTGACGGGTTCTAGGTTCGCCAATTTTGCAAATCGACGCATTACAGCCTCGCTCAATAATTTCTTAGACATATACTCATCTCCTTAAAGCATTTATTCACAATAAATAGAGGTCAAAATAATAAAAGAACGCATTTGAGTTAAATTTCTGGGTGTTCTTCTGCTATTAGATCAAAGATATCTTCAATATCTCCATCTCCCAAGCCAAAGTCCTTTAAAAGCTCTTCCGATTTCTCTTGATCTTTCTTTATTTTTGATCTCTGGGATTTCGATTGCTTACCGTTTTCTTCTTTATAGTGATCGATAAACATTTCCATCATTGGATCTTTAGTAACAACAGCCTCAACGCAAGCACGAAGAAATTCTGATTGTGTCATACTGTGATACTGCATTCGAACTTTAAAGTCTGCATGCAAAGTATCCTTAGCATAAAATGTGAATTTCTTTGTGTCTTTTGCGTATTTGTTTGGCATTGCTATCCTTTAACATCCTTGATGATTTGTGTCGCGGTGTTCCAGCAATCAGGGCAATATAATCTTACTACTTTCTTTTCCTCTTTGACAACAACGTTCCACGTTGTAACCATTTGTTTATCCTTCTTGTCATAAGGGGCAAGACAAGCAGAGCATTGATCTGGTAAAAGATCAAACATACCCATTATATTATCTACTTCTTTGTTTGGTTTTTCGCCCTTTTTTTTATTAGATTTTTGCGCTGCTCGTCTTTGCTTCCTGTTCATTTGCTCTCCGGCTTTTCATCAACCCAGAAGGCTGTTATTACTTCGCAACATTGCGCATCATAATTTTTCTTAATTACCACGTGCAACTCTCTCTTTGTGAATTCAGGATTTCTTCTATCCCTGACTTTTAATGCTCTCACGATACGATCATCGTAGCCTTTCTGAATAGTTTCACCATGAATGCAAACGTGAACGACTTCATCTTGCCGAATCTGGCGAACATCCATTTGATCCAAACCATGTCCGCAAATGACAACAGGTGCAACACCGAAGCCCGGAGATGTCTGTAGTGCAACTGAAGTCAGCCACGGGGTTTCTGATTTAGGCCTTTCTATTTTCTCTAGATAAGCCCAATCTCGAATTTCGTAGCCTTTTTCACGGCACTCCATCCAGTAAGCCTTTCCAGTTGCTTGTCTTAAAGGTTCCGTCTTGGCTTCACGCCAGATATGAAGATCCTCTGTGGAGTGATGTCTCTTGATTGCTATTGCACGATCGATAAATCCTGTGGTGTTATTTCTAATCCACACCTCTTTACCTTCCTCGATGTCAGCTATAACTTCTGGAGTTAAATTACATCGCTTGCCAGCATTTTTCTCTAGAGTACTGTGATTCTCTTCCCCATACACTGATGTGAGGTTTACGACCCCCATTCTGTTAACGGCTTGTTTTTCTTGTAAATTATTCATTATTTCCCCTTTCGTAAGTTTTCATAAATGTCGATAAGAGCCTCGATGTCTACGTCATTCTTAAGCAAACGATAAGCACGAGTAGTCAGGCTAATGTCCTCTTTCGTAAGCCAGCCGCTATCAACGTAGTCTGCTTTGAGTTCACGCTTCTGCTCTTTGTAAGGCTCCATCGCTTCTTCCAGGGCTTTCATCGATTTGATATAGTCAGCCATGTGCTGTTCTTTTGTTTTAAATGCAGCCTCTTCATATTCCTCAACAATTTCAGTTGGGTTGTTAGTATATACTTCAAACTTAGTCATTGTAACCTCCCAACTTTACTTGTGTCAATTGATGTTTCAAGGCAAAACTTAACAGCCTCTGGAACACTCCGAAAAATACCTGTCTGTATTCTTTTTTCGTTTGAGAACACAATTGTTACAATTCCTGACGTGGCATCTCTCACAATATAAGAGATGTGATCTGGGTTCACCGCTATTGGTGTACCTTTTGTGTCTTTTATTTCTACGAATTTCATAATTCCTCCTTATGGTTATATAATTTCGTTCTTGCCCAAATACCGATAAGCGGTAGTGATGAAAACATAGCGATGAGGGCATTCCATTCGCCATGGCAATTTGCTAAATGCTCCATTGATAACCTCACACAATTCTTTTGTTTATAAAATCTCTAATATTACCATCAGAAGTCTTATCATTTACAAGCAGAGTGACGCCGGCATTGATTCCTTTCTTTAATGATGCCAGGCTGAGATCAAACTTGTAAATACCGTCAGATCCTTTTCTGAGATGTGGGGTTCTACCGAAAATCGGGTGCTTTTGCCTAAAATCAAAGTCAGATGGAAAGATCGACAGATAGAAGTTGTGAGGTGTCACATCAATGAACATAAAGTGGTCGCAACCGTAGTCACGTAAACTTTCATGTTGAAAATTATCCCCATAACAACCGACTCTAGCTGTTTTTATCTCCACCAAAGTCCCTTTGATCGTGATATCATAAGTACCATCATCCTGATCAACGATATCTTCATCATAGCTGTATTTTATGCCAAGAGTTTCGCATAAGGATTTGGCTAGAAGTTCTCCGGCTTTACCGGAATAGTCTGGCTTAAGTGAATCAATAGATGAATAATGACCTTTATCCCACCAAACGCTTTGGGATTGTTTGTTTTGTTGTTCTGCTATTACATTAGCGAAAATTTCAATTGCTGTGTTACTCATAGTATCCTCCAGAGTGTTTTTTATTATACTTATAATATAACGTATATTGTTATATTTGTCAAGAAATTAACCATAGTTATTCAGATAAAGCTTCCAATATTATAGAAGTTCTAAGGTTATATGCTGAATTGGTTGAGAGAAAACTAACTTTTCCCCAACTTATTTGTTTTGCTTTTTCTGTCATTTTCTTTTTATTTCCATGGAAAACAAGTCCATAGCCTTTTTGTCCCGGTAACTGACTGAAAGAGTCATAACATCGCATCTTATCTTCACCAAAGCATGTCGATGGTAAATAAATATCACACTTATTTAACATATTAGTGTTTCTTTGCTGACTCTTTTCTTCCCCATTAGATAAGGAATATACTTTGATATCTTTTTTATTATATGATTTGATTTTATACTTGTCATCCTTAAAATGTTTAGACCATATCTGAAATACAACATTGACTGTTGTTTCTCTCCCGTCAGGCATATTAAACGACGAACTTATTACTTCAGAAAAAATTAAGTTCAACCCCTTTATTCTTTTTCTAGGGGATCCTTTACCATCAGATTCGAACAATTGAGGCAAAATAAAACAAACATAATCAGAGAAACTTTCTGAATGTTTTACGAATCTCAACGCCAAATTTCCTCGCAAACCGAACGGTGGGTTTCCGAAGACAATATACTTGTCATTCTTTGGGGGTTCCCAAGTTAAGTAATCCGCTTGCTCAACCAGATCTGAGTTTGGTTCAATATCTAGTGCTATTGTGTTACTAGGCAGTACTTCTAAAAACGCGCCAGCGCCGGCAGATGGCTCGATGAATCTGTATTCCGAAATATCATCGCCCAGTTCTACCAACTTATTTTTAAATATTTCATAACATTTTTTGACTGTGTCGGTTGGGGTATAAAATTGATCCTTTTCCGTGTCTGTATATTTAGTGTAGTCTATATCCTCATCGTTCATTTTCATTATATCAAACGAATATTGCGGCGGAACATTTTTTAATTCTATCCACCTCACTACTGTTCCTCTGGCCAGGCAAAGATCTGCTGACACCTCTGTTATTGCTTGGTTTCTTATTTTGTTATAATTAAGAAGTGCATACATTATTTGATCCTGTGGTTGGATAAATTTTTCGATGCATTCTTTTTTGCAAATCAATGTTGCCTTTTTCGCGATCACTGTTTTAAGTTTCTTCAGCATGTGTCCTCCATGTTACTGTTATATTTTAATATAATGTGTTATGTATAGTTTGTCAAGTTCTTATCCTATCATCATCCATTTCTGATCAACTCGCCCATAAGTTGAGAAGCCCCATGCCTCATTAAACTTTGGATACTTCAATACATAAGGCTTATTAAGATAAATAATATCAACATCGGGATTAACACCCCAACATCTAAGTCTCGCAACCTCTGAATTAGAATCAATTACGTCTATGGTGTGAAACCACTTGCCCGTCTTAGTTTTCTTAGTAACAATCTTAATTGGAATACACCAAGCAGCACCAAGAGCAGGATCATATTCTGACAGGGGTGGGACTTTATAATTATCAATAATTTTCAAGGCCCTCTCGTTCATAACCATATTGATTGGATAGATTCCCGTCAACGCTTGAGTATTCTGAATTAACTCTGCTGTTGTAAACGAACCTTCCTTTCGATACTTCTCAATGTTCTCTTCCAGCTTCTTCTTACTCTTTGGCTTATCAACAACCACAGCAGACCAGAAGTGTTTGGCACCAGTGAACCTTTCGTCCATCAGATCTTCCATCGCAGAGGCTCTTGTAAGGGCATCTAAGGACTTTTTATTAAGTCTCCTTGCTACCACCCCACCGTCGAACAGAAGATGCTCTACGGACGTAAATGGACGCTTCTCGATGATCTCTTCAATGGCTGCATCACCAAGGCCTTTGATTGTTGTAAGAGGCGCGACAAGAGTTTTATCTCCCATAGGAGTCCACTTACGACCAGAAGTGTTAATGTTTAGAGGCTTGATCTTATAACCCCAAGACTTTGCAATGTTAATTGCTGCTTCCTTCTTTGCTTCCGGCTCTTTATCCAAGAAGGAACAAGCCCACTCAGCATTATAATAGGTCGCAAGCCACGCAGTCTGATAGGAAATCATAGAATAAGCAACAGCGTGAGACTTATTGAAGCCATAACCAGAGAAGTATTCAAACTTCTGCCACATTTCTTCTGCATTTCTTTTAGAGATTCCCTTTTGAATGCAGCCGCGGACGAACTTGGTCATGATTTCTTCTTTCTTTGCTTGCTTCGAAGCGTCTAGACCTTTCTTGGTCAAGAGTTTCCGTAACAGATTAGCATCATCAAGGTTTATGTCGTCTCCAAGTTTGTGAGCCAACAGAGCAATCTGCTCTTGAAAGATCATAAAGCCACTTGTCTCACCGGTTATCTCCTCGACGATAGCATTCTCATACTTTACCGTTAAAGGATCATTTACCGCTTGGACGTAGGCCTTGTCAACACCAGCAGAAAGGGGACCAGGCCGATAGATACTAGTAATCGCAGATAGATCGATGATCGATTTGGGCTGGGCTCTTTTTGCGAGGCTTTGTGCGCCTTTCTCTGTGAATTGGAAAATACCCATCCACTTTCCTGCCTGGAAAATGTTCTTATATACTTCTTTATCATTTAAATTAATTACATCCGGATGAAGATTTTCATCATAATATTTTTTAATGTCAACGAACGTTGGGTTCTCAACGCCGTGGTGACGTTGGAGGATACGCTCAATGGCGTCCTCCATCATTCTAAGGGTCGCAAGACCCAAAATGTCAAACTTAATGAACCCCATTGGCTCAAGTTGTCTCACTGCTTGTCCCTCGGACCACGGAGTCTGCCGTACTCCTTTGGAGGCAATCAATGGCATGTAGCGATCTAATCGCTCGCCGATAACTACTCCACCAGCGTGACGAGAGGTAGAACGGATTTGGCCCATTAACCCTTCGACGTGTGACTTGACCTTCGGATACTTTGCAAAGAAGGCAGATAGAGTCTCAGAGAACTCACAGACTTCTTCAAATGTAGGGGTGTAAATCCCAGCACGGATGCCGTGCTTCTTCTTGGCTAGTGGAGTGGCTTCACTCATCATAGTATTCGTGACCTTGTTGACCTCGGTAAACTCGATGTCGTAGAACTTCGAAATGTCTTTGATAAGTGAACGTAATTGTAGTGTGTTAAAGTTAGAGATTGGAACAACGGTGTTGGATCCCCACTCGTTAATTAACAACTCTTTGAGCACCATAGGATCAGACACATCATAGTCAATGTCAGGATAATCCGTGGCGTCCGCTCTGAGGAAACGAGAGAATAGTAGGCCATACTTAATTGGATCCACTTGTGTGATACCCAGTGCATAGGCCACCAGCGATCCTGCTGCTGATCCTCTTCCGGGCCCTGCGAGTTGTACTTCATTTGTTTTATCCGTAATTGACTTCATCGTCAAGAAATATTTAGAGAAACCTCTGTCTGCTATGACTTTGAGTTCATGCTTTAGTCTGTCTTGG